>Ga0247611_10001582_pt1 | contig 40159 bp, 24 predicted proteins | sample 177DNAGHGhighgp2_FD_192422 | JGI IMG/M metagenome (GOLD analysis project Ga0247611, IMG submission 192422) | Sheep rumen microbial communities from Palmerston North, Manawatu-Wanganui, New Zealand - 1770 DNA GHGhigh gp2 | ecosystem: Host-associated > Mammals > Digestive system > Stomach > Rumen... | reverse complement strand
CTTGAAAAAATCGGGCTGGCACCATTCTGTCTGGAGCTACACTCCAACAAAGCCACCAAGAAACATTTTTTGGAACAAATGGACAAGGTCCTGAATGTTACCAAAATTAAGGAACCTTCAGAATACGCATCTAAAGCAAAGGAACTGTTTGCGCAGCGTAAAAGCCTCATCAACTATATGGATGCCCTGCATCAGAAAGGTGATAATGGCCTAAGCCTCTACGACTGTATCTCTGAGTATCTTTCCATTTCGCAAGAAGAAATCGAGGATGGCTTACCTGAAAGAAATGCGCTGACTGCTGACTTTATCATGAGGTGTAGGAATCAGATAGAACCACTTGACACCGTTCTTGGTATAGTCGGTGTTCCAGAACATCATTCGCTTTTTGGACTTGAGCCTGTCAATAATCGTCTTGATACAATAGATGGTATCAAGAACCTTTTGAAAGAGTTCAGGAATACCTTTACAGAATATGTTCAGGCTCTTTCTTCATATAGTGATGATATCCTGCAGACTGATGTGCGGAGGGCCAAGTGTGAATGGGAAGGTATCTTGGCTAAATGGTTCTTGCCTCGCTATTTCGCCAAAAAGAAGTTTCTGAAGGCTTTCCAAATATATGGTCATGTTGATGCGTCGAATATCAATGAGCTCTTTGACCTTATGACTGAATACCAGCAACATCAGGATGTTTACCAGAAAGGCTTTGATTCACAGCAGTATACTCAAGATACCAATACCGTTATTGACCTCCATCATAGGTTGGCGGATATTACAAGTCAGTTGGCAACAGAGACCTACAAGAAGAATTCCATAGAAGATATTGCTATATCCTTAAATCGTTGGTTAGAAAGCTATCAGCAGATAAAGGACTGGTATCTTTGGACTGACAAAAAACATGAACTTTGCCAGATGAGACTTCAAACGGTAGTCACTCATCTTGAGAAAGGTGAAAAGCCAGAGAAGGTCATACCTTCCTTTATTAAAGGTATATACCATTATCTGATAGCCGTCACCATTGATTCTGATGAGCAGCTTCGATCATTCAACAGCAAGGTATTCCGTCAGCGGATTGAGCAGTATAAACGTGACACTTTACGATTCCAAGAGCTTAGCAAGGAAGAACTTTACAGCAAACTTGCTTCCCGAGTTCCGTCTTCCTCTGCTGCAACAGCTGATGGCTCTGAAATCAGCATTCTGAAACGAAATATCGCTAATGGAGGACGTGGCAACTCCATTCGTACCATCATTGACAACATTCCGACTTTGTTGCCACGACTCTGTCCTTGTATGCTGATGAGTCCTATCAGTGTCGCACAGTATATTGATTTGAAGTCAGAGAAATTTGACCTTGTCATTTTCGACGAGGCCTCACAAATGCCTACCAGCGAGGCTGTTGGCGCTATTGCACGAGGTAAGGCACTGATTGTCGTAGGTGACAGCAAACAAATGCCGCCTACCAGTTTTTTCTCTTCAACTCAAGTTGATGAGGAAGAAGCCGATATTGATGACATGGAAAGCATCCTTGACGACTGTAAGACGCTGTCGTTGCGGGAATATTATCTGAGCTGGCACTATCGCAGCAAGCATGAAAGCTTGATAGCCTTCAGCAATTCTCAGTATTACGACAACCGACTCTTCACCTTCCCATCCGTAGATGATCAGATTCCAAGGTAAAGTTAGTCCCAGTAGAAGGTGTCTATGATAAAGGTCGTACACGCAGCAATCCTGAAGAGTCCAAAGCCATTGTGAAGGAGATTATTCGTCGATTGTCAGACCCAGAACTTTCGAAGTTTAGCATTGGTGTTGTCTCATTCAGTAAAGTTCAGGGCAATCTTATCGAAGACGATTTAACAGAAGAACTTGATCGTCATCCGGAATTGAAAGAGATAGCTTATGATGGACCTGAACCTATCTTTATCAAGAATCTTGAGAATGTTCAGGGCGATGAGCGCGACATTATCCTGTTCTCCGTAGGCTATGGAGCTGATAAAGACGGCAAGGTATCGATGAACTTCGGTCCGTTGAATAATACAGGCGGAGAAAGAAGATTAAACGTTGCCGTTTCTCGTGCACGCTATGAAATGATTGTTTATTCTTCGATGAAGTCCAGTCAGATAGACTTGAATCGCACAAAAGCCAAGGGCGTTGAGGGATTAAAAGGCTTCCTTGAGTATGCAGAAACTGGTCGTCTGCCTATGATAGACAGTACTTTGCACGAGAATGATAAGAACATCATGGTCAAGCAAATTTGTGAGATGCTCACCGAACAAGGTTATCTTGCTAGACCAAGCGTAGGTCGTTCGAATTTCAAAGTTGATATTGCAGTTTCGACTGCAGAGAATCCAGATAAATATGTCTTAGGTATTCTTTGCGATGGCAAAACCTACTATGAGACTAAGACCACTCGTGACCGTGAAATCGTTCAGCCGAATGTTATGAAAATGCTTGGTTGGCGTGTTATGCGTGTCTACTCTATTGATTGGTACGAGAATCGTGAACGAAGTATTCAGCTGATTCTTGACGAATTGAAAGATGTCGGATCTATCGATGAGAAGAAAGAGCAGGAAAAAGAACCTGTATTGTTGAAAACATTCTGCGCAGACCAAATCAAGAAATCCGATGTCATTAAGGAACCGGAAAAGAATCAGGGACAGATGCCTTATGTTGAGGCTGAAGTGACAGTACCTGCTATCGATAAGACGGCATACAATCCGACAGCTAGTTATAATGCTAAAGTTATTCGTCAGATATTAGCTAAAGAGCAACCTATCACGGAGAATTACCTTTGTAAGCGATTGGCGCGTATCTTCGGTTTTGGTCATGCAGGAGCCAATATTCAGAAAGCCGTTACGTTTGCGACAGCAAAATTCTATCGTGACCCACTTTCATTAGGTGGTGTTAGCAGCCTGTGGCTAGACGAAAAGAGTTCAAAGGACTATAAGACCTATCGTTCACCATCACCACGAACCATTACTGAGATTCCTGCTTGTGAGGTGATGAATGCTGTCCGCGAGGTCATCCTTGAGGAGTTTTCACTTCCCAAAGAGAAGATTCCTACCATTGCTGCACGAAAACTTGGATTCTCTAATGCTGGAGCCAAAATTGCAGAGACCATCAATGCTGTCCTCGACATGATGCTCCGCAATTCCGACATCAGAGAAGTCAATGGAATGGTGTCATTTGTAGAGACATGACAGCTGTGTTATGGCATCTTGCATTCTCTGGCGGAATGGGCTGTTGCCTGTAACATAGAGTCCTTGACCAAAACTTAATAGACGGGCTTGAAGCTCGTAATTAGGAATGACACATATCGAGAATTCACCGTATCCCTTTTTTTCATCAAAGGGTATTGTCTCAATCTGGGACGAATGGATTGGTTTGGTGCGCAATAGGTGATGGACTTTAAAGTCTACCGTTCTGATGGTAATCTTTTCAACCTCTGCATTGTCGTATTTGGTAACACCTACAATGTCTTTGAAATAGTTTGTGTAGAAATCCTTTGGAGCCTTTTTGAACGGAATATCTACACGAACCATAATATCATTAGGTGAACCATTATACACTATCCTGTCCAAAGCAAAATTCACGATGGCCCACGTGTCGTCTTCCTGTTGCACGTAGCCAAATAGGAACCATCTTGAATTATATTCTTTCAGAAGATGTGGGTGAACGGTTCTCTCCATCAAGTTCTGATAGCCTTGAATGTATTTGAAAGAGATAGCCCATTTTCCCAGGTATTTGACGAGCACTTTTACCAAGTTCAGATTCTGGAGTTCCGATACACACTCTAATTCTACAAGATGTTCTTGGGCAGACTTTCCATCAAAGAGCATTTGTAGTCCACCTGTTAGGAATAGTCGGCGTTCATCTCCATCTCTTTTCTGTAGTTCGTTCTTCTCTTCCTCGTTTCTGAAATAAAATTCGTAACCATGCTTATACCTGAATCCATCTCTGAAATCATGTCCGTTTTTGTATTCTACGGCATGGTCATTGCGGTTCAACTGCTTTTTCAGTCTGCCATACTCTTTGTCGCCATCTAATTTTGCGACGGGGCTACCATAGTATTTCTCCATGATAGAGCGTAATGTCACAAACTGCTCCGTTGAGGCCATCTCATCACATATTTCGTATAATCGATCCATATTGATTCATTTTAGGGTGCGAAATCTGTGGCAAATATACGAAATAAAAAATGGATAAGATCCTGGCAAATGGTTAATAAAAGAAAAAATAAAGAGAAAGATTTCGAATTATTAAAGAAATAAACTACCTTTGTGATGTTATAAACAAATAATTAAACACCTAATGAAGACCAAACAACTATTTTTTATAGCACTTCTGAGTGCGGTTCTCGTGTCCTGTAAGCAAGAAGAAAAGATTTCTGATTTGGACTATATCCGAACAATCTATTGTACTCCGAAAGAATTTGGAAAGTGCTTGCCGTTAGAAATGAATAATTCTAATGAAGGGTGGAAAGCCCAATATATAGGCGCTCCGACGAAGGGACTCCTTGCCCTTGAACCTTGCTATGAGGTAAACAATACAGGCGATAGCATCATTGTTTTTCAAGAGTATGTTGACGATGGAAAACCGAATGGGAAATATGTCCTTCATAAAAGTCCGATGTATGTAAACGAGTTTTCTGGAGTGTCATACGTTAGTCCCGATGGAAAAGATACCATTGATTTTTACACAAACATTATTTCAGATGGCACAGTGTTTACTGCTAATTCTGATGTAAAAGAGTCTATCCGTAAGACAATGGAGTTTGAGGGTAACGATCCAATAGGACATGGTTCTGAACGACGCGACCTGAATATGGTAAATCTGATTCACTCTAATCCGGAAGCTCTTCATGAATCCATCAAAGTTGAGGATTTGTCTATCCATGACTCTCCTGATGGTAAGTTGCGCATTTACACATTTGATGGCTTCACTGGTGGAAATGGGGTAGGGGCACATTACGATGTTGGTATCCTCCAATATGAAGCTGGCAATGGAGAGATAGCTGCATTGGATTGCTTTACCACCTTATTATATATGTCACTCACCGATTTCGGTGAAGCCAATTTCCCATATTGTACCATTAATGGAGTGCAAAATGTTGTTCTCGGCAACAATACATACTACTTAATTGAAGCCATGTTCAACGACCCACGTCCAATGCCTCTCAATGGAAATGATGAGTATGCCAAGACAGATGATACCGTCTTGTTTGCATTCACGATAAAGAATGGTAAGCTAACACCCGCCCATATTCTGGATAAGGATTGGAAAATCGAAGTTGTTGGTTCTCAGAAGACTGGAAAACTACATTTTGATTATGACGATGCCAAGAAAACCGTTAGCGTACCGGTTGTTGAAGGGGATGGCCATCTCTTCAGCGGGAAATATAGACAAATAAAGATGCAGCAATAATATGAAACAATTATCATTTTCGAACTTCAGGAGGTTTGAGTATTTCCCACCATTAGCGTTCGGAGATATTACATTCCTTGTAGGTGGTAATAATTGCGGTAAGTCAACACTGGTAAAAGCCCTGTTGCTAACCTTTGACAATTTGCGACATATCCGTAATTCATGGAAGGATCCCTCTTCCCATGCTCCCAAGTTTCGTTTTGATGCCAATCAGATACACGATTTGCATGTCGGTACTTTCTGGCGAGCCTTGAATCATCATGCTGCGGACAAGAAAGACAAAACTATCTCTTTCAGCCTGGTGGTCGAACAAATCACTTTTGGCATCACCATTGAAGGCAATGAGAATGACAAGGACGATAGTTATGAGACGCTTTCTCCTATTATACTTCTCTCCGTCAACGATGCTGAAAGCATCTCTGTTGCTTTTGATTACAAGAAATCTCAGGCAACTTTGTGTTCAAATGGTACGAGTCTGACTATGGCAATGGAAAGGCCATCAATATTAATGAATGAAAATGATATCATTAATCAGATCGTCGATTTCTCAGAAAAGTGCATAGAATATAAAGACGAACTAAAAGCATTGGCACAAAAGGTTGCCATCACCTTGAGGAACAATGTTATTGAATACATTTACACCCATGCCGTTACACAAAAAATCGTTTTCTCCTACGAGGACAAAAACGATTACATAGCAGCTGTCCTTCACGATTATTTCGAAGAGCAAATCCAGGAGAGTGACAAAGAGCATCAGTTTGTTCTTGAATGGATGAAGAAGTTTGATATAGGTACTGATTTCAGCATTGACTGTAAGTCTGGCGCAGCCTATTATGTAAAAGTAAAGAACATGGTTGGACGTGAGATGGAATTGGCAGACCTTGGCCTTGGCTATATCCAGATTATGATTCTGCTTCTTAAATTGGCTACATTCATCAGTCGCTATGAAGGTCCTTCTACTCCTACCCCCACAATCGTCATTGAAGAGCCGGAACAAAATCTTCACCCCAAGTTGCAGAGTTTACTGGCAGACCTCTTCGCAGACATCTACAATGACTATGGTTTCCGTTTCATCATTGAAACCCATTCTGAATACATCATCCGTTCTGTTCAGAACATTGTTCTACAACAATCCTATCGAGACCAGGAAGAGTTAGAACAGAAGAATCCCTTTAAGGTATATTATTTCCCCACCACCCGTGCTCCCTACGACATGGGATTCCAACCAAGTGGACGTTTTAAGAATAAGTTCGATTCTGGTTTCTTTGATGAGGCTGGTCGTCTTCACATGACTATCATCAAGCACGAAAGGAGAAAGTAGCCCATGCTCAGCATCTTTATCCCTCAAGATACTCTTGAAGATATTGTTATTGATAACATGGCATCAGAGATGGAGCCTGAAGATCAGGATGTTTGGTTTAAGATATTTACCAAGCAGGAATTCATTTATGTGTCTTCGTGGGATGAAAAAAAGTATTTATCTCAAGAAGATCCTCTTTTCCTCTTGAATAAAAGTTATGGTGTCAAAATCGAAGATGCTACGGATTATATAAATACTATCCCTAATCATCCAGAGTCTGTTACCCGTTATTGGAATGGTATCTTTTTGCTTAATATTTCTGAAGATGATGCGGCTGCCATTCAGCGCGATTATGGGGTTATATGTCAGTCTGTTGATTCTATGGATGCATCAGTCTTAATGGATCCAGACTTACGGTTTAGTCCTAAGAAAGGTGAAAAAGACTATTCCTGGGACTTTATGTTACAGGGCATAAATGCCAAACACATTCCTTCCAACCACTTGATACTGATAGACCGTTATCTCTTTGCTGATGAAGATGAGATAGAAATGTCATTAAGCAATATCTTCAATATGATGGATGCTATGCTTCCTCGTCAATCTTTGAAATGTCCATATTTGATCACCTTGATTATCGGACAGCAAGAGAGTGGAGATGGTGTTGGCTTATCACAGGTTTCTCGTGAAGTATATGACCTGGTTCCACGTTTAAAAAGACCATATCCTATTCATGTGGAAGTCATCTATCTTACTTATATGAGTGGCCTTTATACTTCAACCCATAACCGATGTGTCTTAACCAACTACACTATTACGCAAGTTGAGCATCAATTGAAAGCCTTCGATGACAAAGGAAAAAGTACTTGCTTGCAAACAATACAACCTCAAGGCCTTTTTACCAATAGTGGCCTAAATGGTTATTGTGACTCTCCTCACAAGACTCATCACGATATCATGAAAGCTCTCTATAACAATCTTATGTGGTGGGTTAAGAATTATCTTACCACCAAGAACTCTTATACTTTCGATGGTAAGAAAACGAATGTAAGAGAAAAATATGTAGTAAAGAATAATAGGTTGATTACGAACGAGTCTAACTTATAGAAATTTATTGCTTGTGAATTTTGCGTAATTATCTGTCATACTATCATTTTCTTTGTAATTGATTGGTTTTCATTATGATGTAAAATGATAGATGGCATGATAGTATGATTGATAAACGAGGAAAGGTGGCAAAGAAGGGTGAAAAATAGAGGAAAAATAGCGATAATTGCTTGCATAATTGGATTATTTTTTGTACCTTTGTGTCGCTTTTAAAAACACAGAAAAAATGGAAAATAACAACCTTAACTGGGAAATGGTGCCCGAAGGATGGGCACTTTGTTTTAATCAGAATTGTCCACTGCACGAGGCTTGCCTGCGCTATCAGGCTGGGCTGTTGGCTCCGCAGAGCTTGACTATCGCACGATGCGTTATACCACGTGCGGTGACGGATGAGCGTTGTGCCCACTTTGCGTCGATGGAGCCCCAAGTGTTTGCCTACGGATTTTCAACCATCTACGACCGAGTGCTGAAGGAGGACTACACGCCTTTGCGCAAAGCAATGACAAGTCACCTTTCGGGTAAGCGCTATTACTACGAGTATATGCGTGGCGAACGGGCATTGTCACCTGAGCAGCAGAGTTGGATCCGCAATCTTTTTGCAAGTTACGGCTATCAGGACAATGTGGTTTTCGACCGCTTGGAACCAGCGTTTGACTTCCCTTGGATTTGATGCGGCAAAAGGTTCACACGTGGAAACCGATGGATGCTGACTGAGAAACCAGTGGTTTCCTACGAAGAAACCGTTGGTTGCCGACTTGGCATCCAGTGGTTTTAGTATGTAAAACGATTTAAAACAGACTGTTCGAATGAAACTGACACTTATCAGAGAAGACAAAAAGAACCAGATGCACGTGACACTGAAAAGCATGGAGTCACTGATGGAACGCATTACGAAAGATACGAAAACGGAGGATGTGCAGGCCCTGCGGCGCTATCTGGCATCGCCTGAAGACAAGGAGTTTGTGGAAAGATATACAGATCAACTTCATCGCGTCTATCCTTCGGCAGAGTTGGCAAAGGACATCAATGGCAACCTGAAGGTTCGTGCGGTGAATGGGGTTGTGATGCTTTCTGTACAAAACGTTTTGGGACAAGAGGCATTAGAGCGGGTTAAACAATTGGCAGCTCAAATGCCCACTACGCTGGCAGCCTTTGTAGGCAGTAGCGGACGAAGCGTTAAGGTGCTGGTGCGTGTGGAAAAGACTGATAGTAGTGTGCCCCAAACTGAAGAGGAAGCCAATGATTTTCTGCAAGCGGCCTACGACTTCGTGGTGGCTCCCTACCAAGCGTTGATGCCTTATGCCATCCAGCGACAGCCTGCCACCACGCAGACTAGTTTCCGGATGACGCTCGACGAAAAGCCATTCTTCCGGCCGAAGGCCACTGCATTCCAAATTGCAGACGTCGTTCCAACGACGAATTCCACTCCCATTGAGGCTGTGGCGTCATCGCCCAATTACGACCTGTATATGGAATATGAACGTCTGTATATGCAGGCGATGGTGAAGACAAACGAAATGGCTGGCGAAGACCCTAACGACAATGCTTTCTTTGCCGAACTGGCTCGCCAGATGTGTCTGTTGGGAATACCAGAGGAAGAGGCCTTTACACATGTTTGGGATCATCATAAATACAATCCGCCCTTGCCCAAAATGCGTCTGCGAACCATCATTGAGGCTGTTTATACAGAGACAAAACCTGATCGCCGAAAACTGCGTCCCAAAGAGGGTGTAGGTCGTGAGACACATGACATCATTCACTTCCTGGAAAACCGTTATATGTTCCGCTATAATACGGTGATGGGCTACACGGAGTATCGTCCTAATAATACGGGACATACCGATTGGCAACCCGTGGACGAGCGAGTAATCAACGGATTCACCACCGATGCTCGTTTGTCGGGCCTCAACATTTGGGACAAGGATGTGACCCGCTATATCAAATCGGACAAAGTGCGCAACTTCGATCCTATTGAGGACTACCTCTGGCGTGTTCATGCGAAATGGGATGGGCAAGACCATATCGGACGATTGGCTTGCACCATTCCTACTGATAATCCGCACTGGCCTCGCTGGTTCCGCACGTGGTTCCTGGCGATGGTAGCTCAGTGGAAGGGACGCAATCGTCGCTATGGTAATTCGGTAGCGCCATTGCTCATTTCCAGTCAGGGTTATAACAAATCTACGTTCTGTCGTTCGCTGTTGCCCGAAGAACTCCAGTGGGGCTATACTGACAACCTCTCGCTCGACGAGAAGCGTCCTGTGTTGCAGGCTATGTCGCAGATGTTGCTCATCAATCTGGATGAGTTCAACCAGATTTCTGCTCGTACGCAAGAGGGCTTCCTGAAGAACGTCATCCAGTTGGCACGTGTCAAGGCCAAGCGCCCCTACGGACGACATATCGAGGACTTTCCACGATTAGCATCCTTCATTGCCACGACCAACATCAGCGATGTGTTGGCTGATCCTACGGGCAATCGACGTTTCATAGGAGTGGAGCTGACTGGACCTATCGATATCAGCGTTCGTCCCAACCACGAACAGCTCTATGCCCAAGCGCAAGTGCTTATCGACGAGGGCGAACCCTACTGGTTTGACGATCATGAAACGCAACTCATCATGCGCCACAATCGTCAGTTCCAGCTCAAGTCTCCTGCCGAGCAATACTTCGCAGAACTTTTCGAAGTAGTTGCAGAAGGTGATTCGCAAGGCGAGTGGCTCTCTGCTGCCGCCATCTTCCAGCGCCTCAAAAAGGTGGGTGGTGCAGCCCTCAAACAGCCGAACATTGTCGCTTTCGGTCGTATGCTTGCCAACCTCGAAGGGATGAGGCGTCGTCGCACGCAGAACGGCACAGAATATTGGGTTTGTTCTAAGTAATCTATCATAGTATCACACCATCTATCATGGCGCAACAGGCTCATTCAAAGCTCGTTGCGCCATTTTATGATAGAATGATAGATGTTTTTGCATAATTCAAAGTTCAATGAAAATGATGAAATCTACGTCTGGTTAAATTAATTTAACATTTGTAAATATCAAATTTGCTTTTAATATTATATCTTTGCAAATACTTACCAGTAATTAAACAAATAAAACTTATAAAATGAATAACCAGAAAAAGTTTATCGGGATCTGCTTTGATTCGGACTTCGCAGGAAAGACGTATATAGAATGGTTGCCAATATATGAGCAAAAGGTAGAACAGGAAACTTATCAACAGGATAATGCTGTACAATATCTTAATGATATTATTAAATTAAGTACCCTGTATTCTCGTCTGAATCTATGGCACAAGATGGAGAAGTTGGCAGAAAAGGTCGAGGGCATAGCAGGTAAAGTTGAGGAGTATGAAGATGAGGCCTCTTATGTTGTTACATTTCTTAAAGTAAAAATATTCAGAGAGTATAGGCAATTATCTCCTTTGAAAGAATCTTTGAAGGAGATAACGAATTATGCTATAAAAAGTGACAACAAATTCGTCATGCATTATACACTTAATGGATGGGGGAACTTCTTCAGTAGGCTTGGACATACTGACCTCGCCATGTTGTTTTATATGTATTGCCTAGATTTTGCCCATTCCAATTATCAGTTGTTTAAACAAACGCTCTATCCGGAATTCGCATCTTATCCGTTGTCGAATATCTTGTCGTATATTGCCGATGATGATGAACGGATGGACATGTGGGAAAAATTGTACCAAGACGAAACCGTAGACAGTTTTACGAGATTGTATTTTGGTGGAAGGTTAAAGGACGACTGTAATTCGTTGCATAGGGAATTTGATGAGTCATTATTGCAATCTTTGTCAAGAGAACTTTTTGGGATTATAGACCGAACTTCCATTGATGATTGTCTTTTTGATTTCTATTTCAAAGAAGATTATGCAGGGATGGATAAATACTATGAGGAACATTACAGTGATTTCACCCCTTATACTCATATCCTTTATTATGCAATTAGTAATTGTGAAAACAAGGGAACCAAGGTGAAGAAATGGGTGAATCCTGACTCTTTCAGAGAATGGGTAAATGTTCTGAGTACCTATATGGATGATCTTGAGAGAGTTGACCAAGACAGTTTTTTTCTTCAATTCCTTGAATATGTACGTAATGCACAATTCATCATAAATTATGATGACTGTAGAGGCTTTATAGATTATCTGAAAAGTACTGATTCCATGTTTAGCATAAAACAAGTAGGGCGGTTGATGCTGGACCATGCAGGTGATAATGAAATTTACCAATTTGCAGATGAATTAATTCTGGAAATGATGCCTTATTGTCATTTTAGAGCAGATAAATCTTGGTTGTCAGATGCTGTAGAAAGGACAAATGTAGGAAATGCTGTATTACGAAACGAAATAGTTGACAATTGCATCAAGGTGCTGGATGAGCATTGCTGCTTCGAAAAGAAGTTTCCTGTTGTCGAATCAAATATAGAGATTTGTCGTGATTTGCTGAAGGGTACAGATTTTTCATCCTATAGTTCGTTGGAAACATTGTTGATCGAAAAAAAGAACGAATATAAGAAAGGTCCTATCTGGGGAATATTTGCCAGGGCAGGATATATAAGCGATATACCTAAATTGGAATCCCTTAAAGACATAGAAGAGTCATCAGAGGACATAGATCTGATTGGTGATAAATCTAATGAAGAAGAATTTCAATACAAGGATATACCGCTTATCAAAGACAATCCCTATTATCAGGATTTAAAACAGAAGATGGAAGATAACACTTGGGAAATAGATGAAAAAGATATTAATATTAATCTTATACATGCGTATTGTGGAGATGACCACTGCTTGTTATACCTGTTTTATAATCCTGATCCCGCATGGCTAGGCGACGAAGAACGGTTTAACGACGAGGAACCGTTGTGGTTTTCTGAAAGTTCTCACCTGGTTTCGCCGGTGTGGCGTATTCGCAGCTATATGAACAGTAGACAAATTGGAGATGATGACTTGACCCAATTCCCCATCGTAGTTATGCTACCTCCTACATATGTCATTAATGGCGAAGATATGGAGGATAGCTGGAATACAGGGTTGAAGGTTATTGTTGTTAAATTCAGGGAAATCATGCGTTCTCTTTCCACTAGCGGTACTTTACCCAAAGAAACAAATTTTAAAGAAATTAGTGACAGAAAATATTACTATGAAGGAGACAAAACAATTCAGTTTCTTATAAAGAAGAATATTACAGATAACTACCAACGCCCTAAAGCACAACAGACAGTAGACGGTGGTGGAAAGAAGAAGGCAATTGCCACTCTAAATGATCCTTGGAACCTCAGACAAGTCTATGATGCCTGGAAGTCGACTCCATATCATCGAGACCATATGGGTGATAACACCTCCGATCCAGGAACAGGAAAGATGTATGAGCTAACAGGCTTGGGATTATTACAAGTAGTTAATGCTTTCCTTTCAACATTGGCAGATAACCCAGACACGCAGGAATTAGCTAATCATATCAGCGAAGCAACTATAGGCTTGTATTTTAAGATGACGTCAGTAAAATTCAGGCTTACTGCCGACTGGGATCCGTTATCCTGCAAAACTCAGCTCCGCGAGTTTATCATTGACAGTTTCAATGACGACCGTATGGATTTCATAAATGGCGTCGACCGTTATCTGGGGCAACTTTGTGGGTCAGACCTCTATTTCCGTGGCAATCTGGTGTCCCCGGTTTTTGAAACTCTTATCCGCATCAAGAACTCTTCGGATGGTTATACTTACATAAAGTACGGAAATGCAGAGCGCGAAGAGGATAAAAACCAGAAATTGGCAACAGTCGGAAAGCTCTTCAACGATCAGCTTCAACAAGAGGTTTGGGAACGAGGTGTCAGTGGGGTAAGTGCTCCAATACTTGCTGATGTAGTAAAACGACTGGCAGATAAAACGGCAAAGACAGCTATCATGTCTCGAAATATGAGCCATAACCTAGGGAGTCATGTCATGGCATACCTGAAGCGCGATTTGGCGTCTGTGGGAGATATTATGAGTAAAGGGGTGCTTCATGATTTCTACCCATTGCCCGACGATTTTGCCAATGGTAATGATGATGAGGATAACAACAATATCGGTACACTTGTCAAACTGATAGAGAGATATACCAAAGACGTGGAAATGCCTTTCTTGGTGGGACTTGGAAAATTTATATCCTACTTACAAGAGCGCCAGGACTTCATTGCGACCATTGCAACAGACTATATCCCCTATTTCTCCGCAGTAAACTTCAAAGACGATATCTATGACACCATAAATCCTGACTATCGTTATTTCCGCCACTCAGACCGACGTGGTAATCGCCCAGAAAATATACTGATGAAGTATATTGCCCTGTCAGAAGGGTTAAGTAGGGATATTACACAACAGGGGAAGCGAAAACACGACATCGTTGTCCGCTTCCGCAAGTTTGACGGTATTAATGATTTCCTGTTCCAAAAACAAAGAAACACGACGAAACCAAACGGGCCGGGAAGGTTTGACCTTGAGGAAATGCGTCAATACTCCTTCTATTTGCCTGGCGGTATAGTGGGCAGGCAAGCCCTCTTTACGATATTGGAGAACTTAATTCGTAATTCTGCTAAACATGGACATTGGAGGCAGAAAAATAACCTTGAATTCACATTTGACATACACAGTGGACGTGAGTTTACCACAAACCCACAAAGCGCAGAGTTGTATGGTTTCCTGAAAAACGAGCCCGGATGGTGTGATATCTTGTCTTCGGCAGGAAACAAGCTGGATAAGTTCTACATACTTACACTTACTGACAACCTGGTTATAGAAGATAGCGATTTTAATTCACTAAAGAGTGCTATTTATGAAAAATATGTAACTCCTGAGACTGGTAAGATGCTTAACAAGCATAAGGGAATCAAAGAAATTAGAATCTCGGCTGCCTGGATGCGAGGAATTTCAGACGATTTGAACTCACCGGCCGATGAGCCCCCTGTTGTTACTGTGAGGAAAGTAGGCGACTCTCTGCAATACATCTTCTGTGTCCTAGCCCCGAAGAAAGTGCTGCTGATAAGCGACGATGAGGAAGAACGCAATACTTTGCGGCAAGCAGTTGAGGATTGGGAGGGATGGTATGTAAGCAATACTGAAGATTATAAAAAAACACGTGATAAGAGCTATGACATTATTGCATTACATTACGATACTGAAATAGAGGCGCTACGTCCTATCTCTGCTGACCGTTTGGTGGCCGCAAACAGCATCTTTAAAGAAATAGCAGCGGGGATAGCGAATATGGAGAATTGTGAGAATGTCCTTTACAAAGAGCTGTACCACATCAGTGATTATGATGAACCGATTCTTATCTCGGACGGTAAGACCAAAATGCCGATATCAAGTAAAATCCATCTTGTAAGTGCCGATGCAGAAGCCTTGGCTCACGATGTTGTCTATAGGTATTGCTATCGTACGCATCATCAGGATCCGCAAGAATTCTCTGATTATATGGAAAGCAAGCTGAGAGATGAGATGATATCTGTAGAAGGCATTACAGGAAACAATTCGACAGACAGACTTGTACGCAACGAAAAGCTGGATGATATATGGTATTACAAGCATTTGCATGCACTTCGTACAAAAGTTGCGATATTTGACGAACGCCTCTTCTCAAAGGTTACCGGACTTGAAGATAAGGAATTAATAGGCAGTCAAGATAACGTATTAGGTAACCAAGAAGCACTGGTGTGTGCGCAGAAACGAATATGGTATTTTAACATCATTTACAAAGATGATGAAAATAAATTTGAAGTGTTTGGCATGCTTGGTGAAGAAAAAAATAGCGACGGTGATTACCAAAGTATAATATCAAAGGTAGCTGATATTATTCCAGCATCAATAGAAGTTGAAGGATTAGGTGTCATTCCAAGCATATCAATAAACATAAAAGACTCGACCTACACTAATTTTGCAGATTATATCTCAGTTCACCAAGGAATCATGGACAAGTTTTATGATGCACTCAAAATTAAGCAGCCAGAGAGTTATTCTGTTGATGTACAGCAAGACCTGACAAAACTTGATACTGCAAAGAAGACGGCTATGCGTTCTGTTTCTGTGAAGTTCTTTGAGGCATTCCATACAAGAGAGTTATTTGGTGAATTTGAAGAGTTGTTCAGTCAGGTCGGATATTATGGAGCAGAGTATTATGAACGTCGTTTCTGTCCTGGTTTCTTTATCCATTCTGGCCGATCGAAACCTTCTGAGTTTGATATGCCACAAAAACAACCTTTTATTCAATATGCTGCGATTGAGAATGCTGCATACGATTGTAAATACTCATTAGTTGAACTTTTAAAATCTGCGCGTTATGAACCAAATGACTAAAAAACTATTCATCATTACAACCCGAATTCTAAATTCTAAAGATGGCGGGTTTCTGAATGATAAGAATTGTAAACATTCTGAATGGGACGCATATTCACCTATGTTAGATTTCTATATGAGTGAAGAAGATATGGTAGCATGGGTTTATTCCGTTTATACTGATCTGGAGGACTTATATTCAGAGGAGTTGAAAAAAGAATTACGTGAGTTCATAAACATTTCTTCTGACCCTCTCGAGAATATGGAGGAATTTTTGGAGGGGGTTAACGATTTTATTCAAGAAAAGAAAGAGGAGATAATGCGAAAATATCGAGAAGAGCTTTACGCTTTTGTCAGAGATCAATTGACGCAAACAATAGAAGGAGTGAAACAGACTTCCTATTTCGCAGTAGCGTGTGATGACAAAAAAGTAATAGCCTTACCTCATCTTGCAAATACGAAAAACCAAAGCAATGATGATAACAAAAAATGGATAAATACCCTCATTGATAGTTTTGCAGAAGAGGATGAGGAGGTCTTTTTGGTCCTTCATGACAATGATTTATATGGATATTTGGGTATTACTTTTAAACTTTTGAAGTCTAGTGTTATAGAAAAATTATGTAATAGAAAGAATGTAAGAATTCTTGTGTTCCAACATGGGGGGAACCCATTGTCCATGTGCCTTTGCATGAATAATCCAACTGAAGCTATTGTGAAATTGGAGAAAATATTTGAAGAAGGAATGAGAATACAAGAAAATTCGGAAATGGTTAAGAATTGGTGAACAATGGAAAAGTATAAAGTATATGTTACAGAAATGGGCCTCGTTCCTGTTGACAAATCTGGAATTGTAAAGAATACCGGCCCCATAAAAGACCTCTTTTACAATCCCCAGGAAAAGGATACCATCGACAAAACGTGTACGGCATGGGTTGTTACCTATTATGAAGAAGATGACTTTAGCTTCGTCGCGTCCGAAACAAAAGCTCATGCCCTTCCCCCTCACTTCATGCAGGAATTGTTTGAACATACTAATAGCACAGATTTTTTGCCAATTATCCACATAAGCCAGTATAACCTTATTGAGAAAGACACTCAACTGAAGGAAGGACAAATAGTGCGATATTCACAAATTGTAGATAGTAGTATTTGGAACTACTTTGTGAAAATTGAAATAGATTATGAAAGGCATAAGGTGACAGCGCCAATGCTTAACGAGGTTATTCTGTCTATTCGTAATAATCACAAGGAGGGTAGGTATGAATTGTCGGTTAGTCGAGAGTATGCTAATTTGAATTATCGCCTGGTAAAGGAGTCCTGGCTTGACGGGGCTCATGGTGATTATGTTTCTCCCTTCATTTTCCATTCAGAAAAAGAGCTTGAAAAACTTATTGAGTCAGAATTTAATGTTAAAAATAGGATGAGCAAAAAATCGGCCATCAGTAAAATTCGTGAACACAAGTGGAGAATTCTGTTGGTTGATGATAAGGCTGTAAAGGGAATGAGTCCTGTGAACAAGGGTATGACCTTTGATGAAGAAGAAGGTTTGTTGAAGAATAGCAAGATGGCTGTCGTGAGATCTTTGCTAAAAGAACATATTATAGATGAAAAGCACCAATTCTGCCATGAGAAAAATGAGGTAAAAGATGACGACATAACAACTTTCTACGTCGAATATGCAGAGAATGTCGTAGAAGCGCAAAAAAAACTGCGAGAAAAGAAGTACGACTTAATACTGTTGGATTATCTTCTCGAAGCTGATGTTAATAACAAGAAGTATGGATACGAATTACTGGAAGGCATCTGCAAAGAGGTTGCATTAAAACGTTTGTTGGATGAAGTGAATACGATACTCTTATCATCATCTGATATTGGTGAATCAGAGTTTTGCGAGATTTATGATGCCATCTATCAAAACAGAGATGCCTTTAAAATAATTAAAGATAAAGAGGCTCCATATGATCGTTTGTTTTCGGATGTGTTAGGTGAGTCATGTATAACTGAGTTGGTAAAAATTTATAAAAAGTTAGAATCAGAGACAGCACCAACTAATCTTTTAATTGATTTTAAGTCTAAGGATTGCTTACGAATGTTTTTGGACAAGAAAATAATGACCTCGATCATCAGAACCATCCGTGAGAGGCTTGATGATGTTGGCTATAAGATTGGTCCAAGAAAACGCTTCTTCTTTATATTTATTTCTGCTTATTCTTCTGCTGTATATGAAAGATTATTGGCGGAAGGACTCAATCAAAGCGAGGATTATTGGCATATTGCTGTGGGAGGCTGTCCGACAAATACTCCACAGTTGTTGCTATATAATTTGATAAAGCTGATGGAAAAGCGATTGGATGACTCTGGAATTCTGAAACTTTCTACCAGCGCTATTTGTGAACTTATTAATAAAATATTTCTACCCAAAGAACAAGATATCAAGGGCGACTCTGTCCGAAAGAGAGCTAATGCGCTTTATCAAAAGGTATTAAGCCTACAATATCATTACCGCAGTATATTGAAAGACGTTGAAATCCCGTTTGGCCCGAATACCAGTGTGTATGATACCAAAGGATCTGTTTTAATGACGAATTTTATCCAGAAGAAAATAAATCTTGGTGGTATGCTGGAGCATTTAACCCAGTTGGTTCATTTAACCGCATTTGGTACTGTTCGTCAATGGCCTGAGATGTGGGAAGAATATATTTATTTCAAGGCGCAGTTTGAAAAACAGGTTGATGAAGATAAAGAGCCTGTGGATTATAAAGCCTTGTTCACGAATATTGAAAGGTATATATTGGATTTAAAATCACAGCAAAGATGAATTACGGAAGGTTTTTTAGACTAAATCAAAGCTTGTCAAAGGTGGTAGATGGTATCGCCATTTATGACTATGTAGACTTGCCCGCATATTTTGGCCCTTCTGTAGATAATCCAATGTCGCCAAAATATCCTATCAGTGTGACCATCACTTCTTTTTCTGTTTGTTTCAGACTTCACTATAGTGCATTTAAAATAGCAGAGAAAGATTGTATTAATCAATTATTGACCGAAGATAAAGAGGGTAAAATTGATTTTCCACAATATGCTTATAATGAAGATGATATCAATAATAAGACATTGCCGAAAATAAATGGTGTAGGACTTACCGCTGTTAACATGGCTCATATGGAAGAAGTCATCCTTGAGTTGCCCTACGCGGACAATATCTCCAGTCGTATTTCTGATACCATAAGAGATGTTTATAACTCAAAATTTCCTCAAGTAATTTATGAAAATACGAGTATGGGAGGACGGTTCCTTGAACAATTGATAAAAAAACGTTACCCGTCGTCGAATCAAATCGAGAAATCTGATACTGAGGGCAATAAAATAGAGTGGCAACTATATGATGAACTTCGCAAAGTTTCGGATGACACGGTGTCCTATTCAACTTTATGGCTTATGGATTTGTATAAGGAGGGACGAATAGACTTATACACAATAATACAAGACGAAAATACAGGAAAGTCAAAAGAAATAATAATTGGTTTTCTGCGTAAGTTGTTATTGGATTTTATGTTCGATTTGAAACATTCTGATGTGTTTCAAAATAGTGCAAACTTTCAGCAGATGTATTCTGGTTTAATGGAAAACTTTTATTTCTCGGCTTTGATGCATAAGTGTGAGTATTATTATTATCGTATTTTGACCACCGATGCCATTGCAGCTGCAAAAGAAGAGCTAAAGTCTAAGGACGATACCATAGTCAAAGATACAAAACAACGTCTCACAACACTTTACGCCGCAGAACTGTTTCAAGCTGAGAGTTTATGGATGCAAGATGTTATGTCGCCTCAGGCAGAGGAAAAGTTTATCGCTCTGCAGCCATCCAATTTTGATGAGAAAAAAAATAGATTCCTCCGAACAATTAATACTTTTATAGAATCTTTCTGGGAAACTACACATTTCCAACGATGGCCATCTTGGTTTGCTGAATCGGAAGAGGAGATGAGGCGAATATGCTTCAAAACAAAGGAATTGGAAACAAATGAGGACTTACCTGATCACATACATATCTGTAATGCTGATACACTGATTGAATTATTTCACTTAGAACAGAGCAATGACTCGCTAGCACAGAAACTGGTGATGATACGCAATCGTAGTCGTGAGAGTGCTTCACGTTGGATGTTGAAACGCTATGACTTCAATGATGTATTGCACTTACATTTCTTCAAATTCTTTAATCTTATCAGCACCTCAATACTTACTATGCTAGTGCTGTTGGCATTTCTAACTCACTTTTTCAATGAATATAAGCTAGTCGACGATTTGGGAAGAATGATTAGTCCGGTTATTGTTGTTGTATTCGTCTTACTGACCATTTCTGTTGTCTACATTACATATTTCCTATATAAACGTATCAGAGGCTTGTGTGAACAGGAGAAGAATGGTAGATGGGGGCTTTTGGTTAAAGCACACAACCGACTTGCATGGAAACGCATAATTAATATAATTGTTATTATTGCTTTTCTATTTGCATCTGGACTACTCGTCATAGACAAACTCTATTGGTGGGCTCTCATGCCAATCATTCTGGTAATCTTATGGGCATTCTGTGCCCCAAAGATGTATCAAATCAGATTGCCTAAGACGGGATTTATCTCTAAACTCCACCTATTTTTGCCACGTCCAGTGGCTGCTATCACTTTTGCTTGGTTTACCGTCTCTATGGGCTTTGACCTGTATGTGTCGTTCTTTGATACACCACCAAGTTGGACGTATATTGCTTTTATCTCGGTCATAGTTTTTATGTTCATCATGTACGAAATAAACCGTGTGACACCTTATAGTCCATCGTTGCGAAAAGTGTTCCGCAGTATGGAGTTATTTATTATCAGTTATTTTATTTCTTTGGTAGTGGGATTCTTCATCATCAACTTCCTTGGCTCAAGATTTTTGGAGCGTGGTGGATTCATTAATGATTATTATGCCGAATATGTACATAATAATAAGTATACAGGAATCCGAGAGTTCCCTGAGAATGGCAAGGTTGTTGCCGACACGACCCACATTGGTGGTAAGACAGATAATTTGGTGAGTGTTTATCATTATGATAAAAAGTTGCAAAAGAAAACATATTCTGTAGCTGTCATTTGGGAGCCCATAGAGAATGGTTTGAAATTTTTTATTCTACCAGACTTCCTTATTATGTTCTCATTCATTGCAATGTTCATTGGGATTTTTATTCAGCTCATCATCTTTGGTGATAATAGACAAATGACGGAGTTGTAAGATGTTGGGGGGCGAACTTCATATTCGCTCCCAATGTTATATAGCTAGAAGATATTTGGTAAGACTATCTATCTCTTTGAAACGGTGAGCCTAATGTTGTTTACGCCACGTTTGTGTTCCCACCTACGACCTTCACAAATCTTGGTTATTATCGCTTCAATTTGATGTTGGGCTACTTAATATCTATTGGTGGTAGGTTTTCTTCCGTGAATTCCGGTAGTTGGTGTTCAATGCCGGCATCTGTCATTCTCTCGATATATGCATTGAGCTGTTGGACGAGTGGACGAAGATGATGATTCCTATAGAATCGCAGCAATTTCTGGTGAGCAATCAAGATGCTATCGGTATCAATATTCAACTCAACATAAGAGATGAGGAACAATTGTATATCCTGATCTTCAACGACTTCGCAGATATTCAGAGATTCCTCGTCGCTGTCTAGGCAATTCATGAAGTCATGAATATGAGGATCGATATCTCTGATGGATAACAGACATCTGAATGCTTGCAATCTTATTAAAGGTATCAGGGAAACCTTGAAATATGGATACCAGGCACTGTCGTCTATGTGCACAATCTCTTGTTTCTCGACTTTGAAATTATTACAGATAGAATTGTATGAAGATCTTAGATGAACTAGACATTGGCGTAACTCGCCGTCCTCGTCACTTATTAAGTAGCAATTGTCACTACTTACGATGCTCTGCATCAGTTTTGAATCTTGGATGATAGGGGCGTAAAGCTGTTGTAGCATGCTTTCCAATACGTCAATGTTGACCTCGGACCAGTTGTCGGCTGTGCATAAAGAATAGCAGATGTCTGCATCTATGGTGTCGCGATGGTTCAAGAGATCGTCGTAGCCTTGCTCCTGATTATAATCCGGATAGAAATAAGGTATATGATTTCGAATGTGCGATAAATTGCCGAAATTCTTCTTAAGTCGTTCTTTTTCAAGACGACTTTTCAGCCTTTCGATTTTGTAAGGTGCCACAGACTCAATGTTTTCCATAGCAGTCATGATGTCACGTACAATACTTCTTTGACCGGTATCGTATTCATGATCGATGAGGCTTTCGGCCTCTTTACAGCCCATGGCAAGAGCCTTCTCGTAGAAATAGTTGGATAGTACATGATTTTCTTTGGTACCAATACCTTGGGCATAGAGCTTGCCTAGACGCAAGAAAGCCTTGGGATTCGTTGCGTTTCTTACAGCTTTGCGGGCTTCTAAATATTGGCGGATGGCATCTATTTCTGTATTCATGTTGCAAAAATACATTTTTTTTTGATATTATGCAAATAATTTTATATCTTTGCACCATGATAAAACTATAAATGTAGATGGAACTAATAACTTTTGCACCAGAAGATTTTAAGGAGCACTTGTCTGTTTTAGACAATAAGGCTAAGTTTAAGAGTGCAAGACAGAAGTGTGACTTAGGGTTTACAACCACCCTTCAGCATTACGTAATAACCGGTAATGATGGAGTGGGGAAGGGTGATGCTGTTCAAGAAATATATCAGAGAATGGCAGACGTTGCCGGATTGACTAATTGTGTTACGGAGGATGCTGCAACCATGTTTGATGTCAATACGGGATTCTGCGAAGCCTTGTCGAATGCATGTTCCAATAATATACTGTTACACATCAAGAATGCTGAACAGTTAAACATGAGTGGAAATGTGACCCATCAGAAAGGTATAGAGGAGTTATGCAATAAAATGGCTTCGACAACCAATATGGTGGTGGTCTTGACAGGTAGACGCAATGAACTCCTGGAACTGGTAAAGGGTCATGACAAGGCAAGGGATTTGTTCTCCTATATATTCAATTTTGACGATTTGAATCCAGAGGCAATGTTCCAATACATGGTGGACTATGTTAATGGTGAAAACTACATGCTGGATCCTGATGCAGAAACAGCATTAAAAGAATATTTGAGTCTTGCCTATAAGACGCGTGGGAAGAATTTCAGGAATACCTATTTCCTAAAGGAACTGTTTGAAAAGGAAATCGTTCCTAGAATATCGGAAAGAGTGATGACGCAAGGCCAACCATTAGAACAGATGGACTTGGTTACGATACTGCCAGAGGACTTACCTGAAATCAAACAGCCCGACACAGAGGTAGCTATTAACAAACTGAAATCCCTGATTGGTCTGGATAATGTGAAAAAGCAGATACTGGATCATACAGCCCTTGTTAAACTGAACAACCTCAGGGCATCGAAGGGCTTGTATAATAGGAATCCTCCGATGCATATGGTGTTCATGGGAAATCCTGGTACGGGAAAGACAACAATTGCCAAGTGTCTTGGAGAAATCTACCATAGTATCGGCGTATTGTCGTCAGGACACGTAGTTGAGACAGAACGAACCAAATTGGTGAGCGAGTGGATAGGTGCTACGGAGAAGAATACCAAAAGTGCTATAGAAAGTGCCAGTGGGGGCGTGCTGTTTATCGATGAGGCTTATAACCTTTTTGTGGAGTCGACTGACAGGAAAGATTTCGGAATGCGAGTGATAGAAACGCTGCTTACCGCTCTTAGCTCGGACGATGCTGATATGATAGTCATACTTGCCGGTTATACGGAAGAGATGAACAGAATGATGGAGGCTAATCCTGGAATGAAGAGCAGGTTCCCGTATATTTTCCATTTCGATGATTATACCCCTAAAGAGTTGATGCAGATTGGCAAAATAGTTCTGGAGAGGGAGCATTACTGCTTAACTCCGGAGGCAGAAAAGAAGCTTGCCAAATATATCATCAACGAATATGATCATAAAGATGAGCATTTCGGTAATGGTCGTTTTATAACGCGACTTATTACCACTCATATTATTCCATCTTTATGTAACAGATTGTTGACGAAAGCAAATGAAGACATCAGTATTGAGGAAATGACAACCATTGAGGCTTGTGATATACCGGATGTTGTCTCTCATGAGTTCAAACCAAAGGAATTAGATGAAACCATTTTGTCGGAATCGCTTGAAAGACTCGATGACCTTATCAGTCTTCAGAATGCGAAACAAGCGTTGCATGACTTTGTGGACATTTCAAGACTGAGACACAAGCAGGGAACACTGAAGGTTTCTCCTCAAAACCTTTGTTGGGACTTTATAGGCAAGACAGGCACAGGAAAGGGTACTGTGGCAGAAATTCTTGGCAGGATACTACAAGGTCTTGGTATATTGAAAAGAGGACAGACTGTGTGTGTGAATGCTGATGAACTGACGGGCAACGACGGCTATCAAGTGTTGGGTGAGGCTATCAAGGATGCAAAGGATGGACTCCTTTTCCTGGATATGGATGCACCGACAGATAACAACCTTAATCTGAGTCATCTGAGGGTTTGGATTATCAACAGGCTTCGTGAACTTGAACAGACAACAGCACTTGTGTTCGGACAAATCAAGGCAGAAGAGGATGCCATAGCCCAAAACCTGGCCTTTAATGGTATTGCGTCTTATGGTAATACGATAATTTTCAATGATTTCACACCAGAAGAGTTGCTTGAGATACTGATAACATTATTGAATAGAGATTATCAGCTTGACATGAAACCAGCAGCAGAGGCTAAGATATTAAAGTATATAGAGAATATCAAGGCGAGTGAAACCCCAAAGACACCCGTCAATCTTCGAACAATACTGCATTTGGCTCAGACCGTTGCTCATATCGCTCAACTTCGTATTGTGAGATTAGGAGGTAGTCAGTCTGTGACCAAGAGTGATGTCGCCCATTTCAAATGGAACAAGAGGAAGATGGGCTTTACTATTGAGTAATGTAGAGAAAACGATGAGAAAAACATTTCGATACATATTATTCTTGTTACTAATTCCAATGGTAACGACTGCCCATAACAAATATAATGTAGAGGCAGACATTGAACGTGCTGTTAAGGATTTCTTCTATAAGATTTCTGAGATGAACAGTCCCGTAGAACCGATGCGTCCAGAAGATTTTGCCTCTGCCTACCAAAAAGGTATTAATGTTTTTCAGGTAAATAATGGCACATTGAAGATGTCCTATTTCCTCTCTTGGTATAAGCAGAATGTATTGGAGAACTATAGTGTAAGTCATCAAGTACAGATTACGAGTATACGAAAGCTCCCTGAGAAAAACAGATATGAAGTTAAGGCTGTGTTGCATCGTAAAATAGAAGACGACCCACAAAAGCGACATATCAGGGATGAGAACATTACATTGAAGGTGATATGGCTTGGGCAGGAATTAAATAATGTGTCGATTCAAAGTATCGATTGGAATTTAAAGTTTACTCTTCTTAAACCTGATATAGTCAAAGAGTATGAACTGTATTTAGACTATACTTGGTCGTATATACCTGCAGATGGAGGAAATTGGGAATTCACACAAAATAGTTATGTGAAATCGATGGAAGGATTTGAAGGAGAAGAAAGAACGTGTGTTGATAAACAACCGGTAAGTACTTTATACACCAATGTAGACGACATTGATATTCATATAAAAGGATCAACATTTAGCGGATATATTAAACCCAACAAACAAAAAACGTCAAGAGGCTATCTGATAATAATAGAACAGAAAGAGAGTGGGAAAAGCGTGGGACATTGCATTTACCAAGCAGGTAAGAAGAAATAATAGTTGTTATGAAGAACTGGTTTACTATTACAAGCATATTGCTTTTTACATGTTTCTGTCAGGTTTGGGCTCAAGATATCAAATTGACAAGAGCAGATTTAAAACCTGTTCAGACAGAACTTGATCATAAGCTATCTCAACTATGCAAGTATATCAGTGCCGTAGGTAATACTCCTGCTACTAGAACCAAGCAGGCATTGCTCAAGGCTCATTACGAGAAGCAAAGTATCTTGGAAAATGATGTACCACCTCTGTTTCGGGATTATGACAAAAGAAAGATGAAGACCAGTTGGTACGACAGGAGCTCAAGAAGCTATAAATTTCGCACCTCAATGATGCCTGCTTATTTTGTATCATTGAAAAACCAAGCGATGAATGGTATAAAACAAAGGTCATATAAGATTGGCATCGTGAATGGTTATATTAATGGAAAACTTGCTGATCCACAAAACTGGAGGAAGACAGAAACGTTGTCAGATGGCTGTGAGGTATATGAATCGACTGTCAGTCTGATGCAGGAATACCAAAGCGTAACGCTCTATGGCTCTGTAGAAAGGAAACATGTTGCCACCGAAAAAGACCAGAAGGACTATCGTGTATATCTTATCAAACAACCTAAAGACATGGGTAACCAGACCATGATTCTATTAGGGGATGTCTATCGGGTAATGCCCATAGAAAAATAGCAATGTAGATATGAGTATGATGAAATATAAGATACTGGTTCCAGAAGATGAAGTCGTTTGGAAAGACGATGGCAAAAGGCTTGTGTTGTTCTTGGTTGACAGAGATGACGAGAACCACATCATGGTTTATAATTTCTATAAGAACTATATCCATGAGAAGCTCTTTGGCGTTCTTCTTAAATTGGACTATACGAACAAGGACAGCAACTGTGTCTATGATGAAATCAAAGAAAAAATTAAGGATGCGTTAGGTTCTGGACCTGCTTCAGACCTTTGTAGTACATTACTCAATTCTTTATATGTGGCAGACTGTCACAATGGGAAGGTGTTATTTAAGAACAACATACCAAATCCTGACACAATTATCAAGTGGGAGACCCATTGTGCAGATGAGACACCAACCACAGTACGTTCAACTCGTATTGACAAGAAATGGTTATATGTGGGTGGTGCAATCGCATTGGGTATTCTGATAGGACTATTCATTGCCTTGATTCCTTCATGGATGAGCCATTCTTATATATCCCAAGAAGTAAAAAGTAATAATAACAGTTCAACTGTTCAGAAGATGGCTCCCAAACTGAAAATGAATGCGGTCTATGATCCCAAGACCTGTACAATCTATTTCAGCGATTCCAAATTTGATACCATCGAATACTATATTGATTACCAAAAGAAAGTCAAGAATGTTGGCGATATTAACTGGCGACTGCAGTCAAGCAGTATTAATAGTAAGGATACGCTGTTCCTAAAGGATAACTGTACGATTTACTTACGTGGAGAAAGAGATAATATAGCTTCAGAAATACAGGTCATCAATGTCAGCTATTATGACTTCATCACAGAATTGCTTGTTACCCAGGATCCTTTGATGAGGTCAATGCTTGTTACCACGAGTTCTTCTCCTTTTGGCAATACAATATTCTTGGTTGATGGTATCCCCCAACAAGCATCATATTACAAGTCTGCAGAATTGGTAGAATATATTAAGAAAGGCTATCGGGTTACTGCTTTGAAGACAATAGGCAGCAATCTTAATCCAACAAATAAGCATTATCCTAAATTATCCAAAATCACAATTCAGAAATAATAAACAAAAGACATTGCAATACTATGATTTATCATCTATATTTTAAAAGCGGTGAGCGTGCGTGCAACTTGAAGTTGTATGACCAATATGAAAAAGAGACGATTTCTGAAAGACAGCTTTTCGCCAATACCAGAGGAGGCGTTGAGCTGCTCAAACTCAGGTGTGATGATATTAAACTCGTATCCTATCAAAGTTCGGAGGAAGATAAGTGGGTTTATATTGAGAAGTTTGAAGCGGATGGTAAAGTGTTGCATATATACCTGTCAGAAAAGGATAATAAGATAGTTCCTCCGAATAATTGTCAATTCAAGGTGCTTAAAGATGGTGGTATCCTAAAAATAAAAAGTCAGGGAAGCGTTGATGCGGAAACATTCAACATCGTTTTTCATTATAAGGAGGGCGATAATGATTTTCAGGGTATGTTTATCGTAAGTTGTATTCCTGGCGATAAGATTTATGAGGTAGTGCTGGATTTCGGGTCGGAGGCCAGTCAGATGCTTGTTAGAGAATCGGACGATGCTCATAATTCAGAGCTGTTCAACGAATGTGCACGACATTTTTACGAGTTGGATCCCCAGCAAATTGCTGATGGGACATATGATCAACAGGAGGATGATGATAACGAACTATTTAGAAGTATTTATTTTCTGCCGAAACAAGCAAAGGAAAGAATAAATATAAAAAAGGCCATAATAGCCAGGCCTGACGACGATGACCCTCTTTTGGATTTTATTACTAAACGTGATGATCCAGATAAAGGTCAAAGACTTCCTAATATCAAGATATCCAATCTCTCAGGTGAACGTCCAGTAGGTATTGATCCTGAAAAACTGCATCAAGGTATTGTGATGCGATTTATCCATGAGGTGGTTAAGGAAGTAGAAGATAAAGAAAGAGACGGAGAAGGACAATGTGGTATCCGTTTATTCTTATTGGTTCCAAATGTGATGGGACAAGAGCAGCTTTCTGATTTTATTCAGGCCATTCGTAAATATACTGATGACCAAGAATTCCGTCAATTATTGCCAGAATCAATGAAGAATGTGGTTTTTGACATACATTCATATTCTGAGAGTGATGCATCGTTTGTTTCTTGGTTCGATGGGAGACGTGTAGAAAAAGGTAATTACCTGATTATTGATGTAGGAAAAGGTACAACCGACTTTTCTATTATCAAGGTGGAAAATGGAAGTAATGCAGTCAGTATATATCGTTCGGGATTTGTGGGCGCAGGAAATGCATTGACGTATGCAATGTTTGTCAACTATGTTGTGAGCATGTGGGGTTTAGTACATGCTGAAGATATTATCAGAAAGGTACTCACAGAAGCAAAAGATTCTGAATTATATCTTTTAGAGAACACACTTGAAAATTATAAAAGGAAGGATAATCCTGTGATTAGCAGTAGTGATAATGAGTATTCATTTTCTGATAAGACAGAAGTGAAGACAATCATTTCCAATATAATGCGTCGTGGAGATATTGGTGACGATAGTCATATTATTCAATCGACTATTTATAGGATTATCAAGAAGATTGTTGTCAATGTGAAAGAGACCAGATTCAAAAAGGTTATCCTAAGCGGAAGAGCTTTCAGGTATAGGCCATTCCGGGAAGCGACAATCAGTATCCTAGAAAAGTTCTATCATCTAGAAGGCAATGTTATAGCACTTGACAAAGAGCAACTAAAGAAGGGATGTCTTTATGGCCCTCTGAATCCCATTCAGATAAGTAAGCAATCAGACATGATTGGCATTCCCATTGCAGTGGATGTAACTAGGCGTAATAACGAAAGGGCAGCTATTGAGAAAGCAATAGATGATTTGATAAAGAATGTCCAAGATAATAGAGAAGTTGCCTTAAGAGAAAGTGATGAACAATCTTGGAAACAAAAGACAAAAAAGCTATGGTGGAAATCCTTGGCTTTTTGTGGATTGGAAATATCAGAAAGTGCGCGACAGGAGAAAAAAGGTAGCCAGACTGTGAATCTTGATGCAGATAACGATGATATCAGAAGTATTATGCGTGGAGAACTGGAGATTGAAGAATGTGATGAGAATACCTGTTTTTATATTTCAGATGACAAATATGAAACGGAGAATGACTATACGTTTGACAATCATAGTAAATACACTTTATTTTTTGATGGGAATGATTTCTATGTCAGGGATAAAAAAGGCAGCATAAAACTTACACCGAGCGTGGAGATGCTCAATAAGGATATGCTGTATGAGAGCCTTTTCCCTTATCCATATAGAATATTGGATGAGAATTATGATATTCCAGACATTAATAGTAACAATTACTAAAGCAGTGAAGACAATGAAGAATGTAGGTTATTATTTCGCGATTGTAATAGAGTCTCTTGCACTACTTATCACCATAGTGCTTCCTTTTGCATGCCCAGTCCTTTATGCGGATTGTTGGGCCATGTTGCTCAGTGTAATATTAGGTGTTCCTTTGTTGGCATTGGTCGTTTTGGGTGTGGAATATAGGAATAACAATGCTTTTCAGAAGGAAACAGAAAAACTAGTAATAGAAGAAAAACCACTTGAGGTAGTGGAACAGGACGATTCTCAAACAATACCTAAGTCAGAAGTTGAAGAGGATTCAAAACCGAAGATAGAGGAATGCCTTGAACAGAAATGGAGTAAAGCTATGTATCAACGTTACTGTGCTCTGTGGGATGATTTGTTTAAACATATGAAACGTCCTTTGGTGCAAGAGGATAAAGCTCGAATCAGTTTGATGTTATGGGAAATCTCCTCTATGACTATCAGCTTCTTGAAGGAAAGTAATTCTGATCCAAATAGTGTATGGTATGACGAGGATAGTGTGAAGATGATTATGGAAAACTTGTCACAGAGTGACATCAAGCTCGAAAAATTTCGTATAGACCCCAATACAATTGACGAAAATGCCATTGCTGTTTTTGAGTGGCTGAAGGAGCAAGGCGTGAATGAAGATACTACTGCATTTGGATATCAACTAAAATTCTAAAAAAGCATGAAATTTGAAACAAAGGATTTTAAGAGAATCATTCTTCTTTGTATAATTATTATTGCCATTGCGATTGGGTTGAATATTCTCTTCCCTCTTACTTTCTCTGCCTACTTCCTAATATGTATATTGTCACTTCTTATGTGTAAGCTGGTTGGAGACAATAATACCTTAGTCATACCATGGACAATTACTGCCGTGGCATCTGTCATCATAACACTTAACTATCTGCATCCAGACATTTCTGTATATACTAATGCAGATTATCACACATTGGTCATGCAAGGTGTGGATAAGAAGGATTCTGTCTTGTTAATCGGCAAAAACAAGGCAAAGTCATTCTTTGACAATGAAAAATTGGAGGGCTATGCCAGTATTACTCATCAAAATAGGGATAATGCTAACTGCCTTTTGCATTTTGACCTTCAGGGAACACCACTTTTCTCTGTAGTAGAAAAAAGTAGGACAGGCAGGCTGCTGAATAAGATGCAATTGCCTTCTTTTAGGAATAGTTTTTCAATAGAGAACGATTCTGTACGATGTAACGTTTTAATAACAACATTTCCTAAGGATTCTATTCATGTTGATGTCTCGTTCAGCCACCTGAAAAATGATCTAAGTACTAATTATCGTCCTTCTTTTAAACAGCCTATTCGTATAGGGTACAATCTTTATGATATGCTTCATAGTGGTGTGTCCTATGAAGAGTCGGAAGAAACACTACTGAGTGTACTGCGTGATGTCGTCATTGTACGTGACTATGACGAAAAAGATGTCTATTATATGACGTATCCTCGTAGTATGAAAAAGCTGCAACTAGTTTGTGATGGTAGCCCTTTCCTGCCAAAGAAAGGATTACAAACAGTAACACTTGACCAAGATACCTATTTCTATATAGGTTTAGGAAGCAAAGCTACGCGGCCTATGAGGGCGTCGTATGAATATGGCAATGTCTGTCTAAGATATCGTTTCCCTTATATTAATAATTTCCCTAGTGTCTCGGGTGGTTCAATAATTAAAGAAAACGAGCAGAAGATTGTTGCAGTCACGTCGAAGACGGCATCGCTGATGAAAGCTAATGTCAATGAGGCTTTTTATTATCCGTTGTTTGAGAATGAAAAGAATGAATATCACTTTAATGGTAATGTTAATTATCGCATCAACAATAGTCTAACAGCATTTAAGGCAACACTTACAGATGACCACCAAATAGTCTTGCCAGCCCCTAATACACTGACAACGAAAAATGGTGCAGTGTGGCATTTTAGGGTATGTAACCTTCGTCAAGTTAGTCCAATTACGGGTGAAGACAATATATACGTTAAAGATACCACAATTATTGGTCTTGTATTCATATTGCTTCTTCTTGCTTTTGTATGCTCTATGTTGCTAACTCGTGGACATACTTCTATGATAATGATGATGGTTTGGCTTTTTGCCATCCCACTATTAGTCATGCGCATATACTTGTTATGGAGAATAGCGGTATTCCCGCCTGTCACAGATATCACCCTAGACGAATTCCTGAGGTATAGAATGGAACTGCCCAATTTGTTAGAGAATCCTGAATTGGTGATGTTTGGGCTATGGCTATTTGCTTTGATAATCCTAATAATAGGTGTATTGATAAAGCATATAATTGTAAAAGATGGAACACAGGTGCAATCCGTAGTAGAGAAGGTTGTACCTCAAAAGATACATAACTTTTTCCAGGATTGGGGACATCATATACTCTTCTTCCTGATTCTATTAGTATCTGTTGTGACAGTTGCTGGAATCAAGTTTACACACACAAATATTGTCGGACTCAATATCTTGGTTCCCGTCATTTTGTTCCTGATCAATGAGTATGTTGTTGCAAGATGGCTGTCTGTAGGTTATCGTATAACTAATGCAGTTATTGCTTTGGCGGCATTATTCTTGAGTGATCCAGGATATGCTATTATGTTCTTTATCTTTGAATGCGTATATTACGCAATCATTCTCTATGCATTCTTGAAATGCCGATGGAGAGAGTATAGCTCACGGAAGGCTGCAGGTTTTTATTTTTTCTGTGTACTACTATTGGCCATCGGAGCAACAGTTGTTTTATTACCTATATTTGTGTCGTGGTCGTATAGCAGTAATCCGTCAATCTTGGGATTTGTCAGCACCTCACGGCTGATGTTCTTTGTTTTGCCTTTGGTGGTCGGAGGAATCTTGCTTTTTGTTATTTGGCGGTGGCATGAGTTTAAATCTACGAAGGGGTATTTATGTGTTGCTTTGCCATTCTTGCTGGCTGTTACAACAGCTTCTACTATTTGGGGATATGATTATTATCAGACTCACAACCTGCACTTTAAGTATAGGGCTATTATCCATACGCAGAAAGTGGGAGAAATCATGCAAGATGAAAAGTATGGCGAAGACGATGCCCAGCGATTATTGAACGCTGCTCAAAATCAATGGTTCTTACAGTATCATATAAACAAAGGTGCGGAACGTATTACTGAGAATGGTATCATGTCTTTATCGCCTCACTTTAAGAAGGGTGTAACATGGAATACGCAAATTAGTGATGTTATCCTTTCCAGATATATAATAGGTGAATTATCCGGAATTGTACCATTGTTCATGATTCTACTGTCGGTGGTATTCTTATGGATTGTTTTCCAGAATGAAAATAAATCTCCGGCAGGTAGGGCACTAACTTTTGCCATCGCATTGCTGTTTTTGGTACAAAGTACTTTTGAGTGGATGGCAGTTACAAATAGAACAGTCTTCTTCGGTCAAGATTTCCCGTTCATGAGTCAAAATGCTCGATTTACACTGTACATGTTCGGAATTTGGCTGATGCTATTGGTCTTCTTCGCTTGTTATGTTCCCAAGAAAGAGTTCAATGAAGAACTTGAAGAGGGCTTGGAAGAATTTGTAAAGCCCTTTCCACGGAGATTTTTCTTTGGATTTTTTGCTTTAGTGGTTGGCGTAGTCTTTGCCATCGGAAATAACTATGAGGAATTGTATGCAGATGACGTGGTAGAGGGAGATAAATCAAATGCGGAGGAGTTTAATGTGGCAACAGCCATGAATAAAAGCAACTATCAGCTTTCTGAAATAAACGTCCGTCTTTCTGAGTATCCAGCTGATGACAGGAAGCTTGAGAATGGTGAAGACATCAGTTCTTTAGTACAAGATATTGAAGACAAGATACGCTTATCTCAATATGTTGAAAAGATGAAGGAAGATGGTAGAATTAACGATTTTACCTATTCGCTCTATCAAGCGTTTATTACAAACCTAAAGCGTAAGAATTCTAATGGAAATATTATCCATCTGCGCCATGAGGATATGGACAGCTATGAATTGGCACTCAATAAAACTTTCTTTAATTTGCAAAGTCCTGATCTTGATAAAAAGGCTTGGAAGGGTAGTGTCTATTCAGACGTTGCATCACCAGTGGAGAACAAGACATTCCAGATTGCTTCATTGCCGGGACTAGTTGTGTATTCTATTCCACGTTTGTGGCTTCCGTCGAACATTGATTATGCTGTTGTAGATTGTCGCGTAAAAGATGGGCATATTGGTGAAAACTATGATAAAGTGATTCATAAAGAGATGGATGATTATCGTGCATCCGTAGCGGTATTCCCAGTATCACCACAAGATCTTTTAGAACTTAACGATAAGAAAACCAAAGATGTCTTAACCTACCAATATGGTAGGGAGGAACAGAGTTTGCTTGTAAAAAATATGATGATAAACGGAAAGCATAAATTCTTCTACCCATTGAAAGAAAAATGTCTTTGGCTAAGAGACTTTTCAAACTTGGTTGCTTTTAGTAAACGGGGTGCCGGTAACAGAGATTCCGTATTTGTAACTTTGGATAGTAAACTCACAGAATCCTTATCTGATTCGCTGAAACTTTTGGGTGTTGAGTGTTCTGTTGTTGCGATAGACGGATGGGGGAATGTCAGACTTATGGTGGACAATAAGTTATCAGGCTCTATAGACCCCAATAACGAGGATTTACTTAATGAGTTGGCTGTTCAAAGCTATATGAATCCTAATTCCGAAACAGATCAGAACTTGTTTGGCAACCTCAATCTTTGTTATTTGAAGCCTGGTCCAGGCTCTTCTTTGAAACCAATCACCTATGCGGCCGTGACATCACAGAGTCAGGATATTGAATGGGCAAGACTTGAACTGATGAGTCCGATGTTAATAAAAGATACGACCGTTTCGAAAGTTGTTGGTAAATACTATCATTTGAGAAAATACGGTCCTAAATATAAATATAGTGCCAAGAGACCTTTTAAGTCATTGACTAGCGATGAAGAAGGAGGTAAAGAGCATTGGATTAATAATGATTTTTACCTATACAAATCTAGTAATTATTATAATGCTCTTATTACTTATTTAGGGCATTATGATAATTTGGGGAACGCTATAAACAATATATTTGTTGTGTCGACAGATATCAATGATTATCCACGTTTTAGAATGGAAAAAGGAGGACAGATATATACGTTTAAGGGGGCGCCAAAAACCGCAGCTAATCAGATATTATTTGATGGCCTCACAAAGAATTTCAGAATGCCAACTTTTACAGGATTTCTTGATACACTGCGATATGAATTCGTGAGTCCCTCGTATTATCGTAAGAATAATGTTGAGAGCAAATTAAAACTCTCGAATAATTTCCCGTGGGTGTTCCCGCAAGCGTCGACCATCTATGATTATGAGATGAGAAACTCAGAGTTGACGCCAGCAGAACGCTTGAGACAATATACATTAGGAGCGTCTCCTGTAAAAGTGACTCCTGTGAAAATGGCAGAAATGTATGGAAAACTCTATTCTTTACACCCGGATTTTCATGCTACAGTGATACCTCATCGTGAAAAATTTATAGAGCCATGGTTGGATAGAAATGGTGATGCTACTAATAATTATTTTTCTTTCTACAGAGAGAATTTGTTTAATGGAATGGCAAGTTGTGTTCAGAAAGGTACGGCTGATTATCTCGGCAAGGTAAGAAATGGTTATTATCTGTATGCAAAGACTGGTACGTTAAGCCTGCGAGAAGGTGTTAGTGACGACAGAATGCTGGCTGTAATAATCTGCAATAAAGATATCATAAATGACGGTAGAGTTGAGTCGCCTGATGATTATAAATTTATGGTAGTTTATTTCAGGTTCAAACAATGTGAAATGGAAGTGGTTAAATATCAGAATACGATAAAATCCATTTTGAATGAGATTATGCATAGTAACAGTTTTAAGAATTATATGAGATGATATGAAAAAGCAATATAATCCGATAGCATACATCCTGTTTGCTATAGTTGTTTTTGTAATACTGGCAAGCTACGTTTTTTTACATAATAAACCTATGGAAATTGCCAAGGAAGATAAGGAATATCCGATACTTCCTGCGCAAGAACTTTTTGTTCCCATCCACGCTGATACGCTTGACGTTTATCTCAAAACTTACTTTAACAGAGGGGGACTAAAGACTGATAATAAAAGTAGCAAATTTGTAATTGAGTATAACCCCAATGCTTTTATTCTTCTTCATGCAAATAACAACAAGATGAAAGAGGCCAGGGAGGTCCTTGAAAATGCTCAAGTGAAGGGCTTTTCCATTCAAAAATCCAAAGAGACAGTCAAGATTGTCATGAAGAAAAATGGTGATTATGTAGATTGTCCAGCTCTTATCGTTGCTGAGATATTAAGAAAGTTGAATGAACAATGAATGTTGTGAAGAAGGTACAATACATTATACCGACTCTGCTACTTGTAGTGGTTTCCTTTGGCATTCTTGCTACGGGATGGGATGCTTTGGGACGCATTTTTTTTCCAAAGCGTGGATCATGGATAGGCAATATTCAATTGTATCAGTGGATAGCGATAGGTATAATTATCTTCTTTGCAGTTAAGAAGCTTCTAAAGGAGAATCTGAAATGGTTTGAGACTTTTACACACGAACTGACTCATACCATTGTAGCCATTTTGTTCTTCAGAAGGATACATTCTTTTGAAGCTAATGACAACAGTGGGCAGATTATGTCCAGTGGTAGCGACAAAACACTTGTGTTTATAGATCTTGCGCCCTATTGTCTTCCATTATATACATATATTCTATTGGTATTCCGAGCAATCTGTTCTTTGCCATTTTTGTGGTTTATAGACTTAATCATAGGATTGTCTGTTGCCTTTCATGTCAATACATTTAAGAATCAAATAGGTAGTTATCAGACAGATATCAACAAACGCCCCCTTTACTTTTCATATACATATATAGCTACCGCTCTTCTGTTTAATCTATGTGTACTGATTGTTTCCTATTGGAGTTCAAAAAACGTATTTACCGCATTTTGGTATGTTGTCAAGAGTGTGTTTGAGCATCTTTTCATCTGGTAGATATTAATCAAGACATATTTCATAGATTTGTCCCGATAATTATTGATTAAAACTTTTGGGCTTTCTGAAATCTTTTCGTAATTTTGCATCCGGAATCATCTTTTAATCACAAAATGAACAAATTGAAGTAATGAAAAGAAATGAAGAAAGCGCTCTTTGACTTATTGCTACACTTGTCTGTTTTGTGATAGAGAAATCGAATAGGAAAACTCTATGATAATAAGGGCATGGCATTTCGGTGCTTTGCCCGATAACTCTTGCGCCCCATACAAGAGGGGCATATACCTTAATTATATATATTATATAGTGATTGATGTTGATTATGATGAATGAGAACAGATTGATTGACGATTTTTGGAAACAGACCAAGACTACTATCTGGAAACACATGGACGCTATGGCAGTTAATTATGCTGTCTATTCAAATCATTTGAGGGGCTTTGCTCCGTTTCTAACTGACAAGGACGTATATATTTATGCCAACACAAAAAATGTGGTTGTAGTGTGCGTAGATAGTTGCGGGCACAGCGACGAACAGATTTATGAGGAATCTGAACAGGTTGATATGCTGATTTACAGTTCTGGCTTTGAACTGCGTGAGAGCATGGTGTGGAAATTGCTTGAGACGACACACATAATCAAGAATCGTTTGACGAACAGCGGTTACGATATTGAAGTGTACGGAGTCCTGTTGACAGAGGCAAGTATTACCAATGCTGACGATCTGGAAGATATGTGGGAAGAGCACAAGATAAAAGTGATTGAAAACTTCAGCAGTCTGAAACATAGATGGGCTGCTGTGAACAATGACGAGGACAACGATGCAAAGAAGTATTTCGATGCACTGATAGACGAGAAGCGAGATGAAAAGCGCGAGTCGTTGTTTAGTGACAATGATGATGAATTTGAGGAATTGTTGAAAGGTTTTATGGGTGCCAAATTAGCCCCTGATGATGACGATAATTTAGAATACGATTCGGAGAAAGACGAGGAGGAATCAGATGACGTTGAAGAGGCGCCAGATGACGTTGAGGAAAAGCCAGACAACAACGAGGATGACACTCCAACGGTTTCTAGTGGAGAGATAGAGCAGAACGATACGCACAGCGTGAAGGTGCAGATTCTGCATCCTATCAAGAATGCGCGTAAGGAACTGGATAGGCTGGTGGGTTGTCGCGACATCAAGCGACGCATGGATGAGCTGCTGTCGCTGACACGATATAACAACATGAAACGCGAGATGTGTCCTGAGAGCAAGCAGCATGAGGTGTCGCTGCACAGTGTGTTCTTCGGACGACCAGGGACGGGCAAGACGACGGTCTGCAAGATATTCGGTTCGCTGCTCCACGATGTGGGAGCGCTGTCGAAAGGACATGTAGTGGTGTGCGACCGTAGCACCTTTATCGGAACGCTGTGGGGCGACGAGGAAAGGGCCATGCGTCAGGTGGTGGACTTGGCACGCGGAGGAGTGCTGATGCTGGACGAGGCTTATCTGCTGAACGGACAGAACACCAACGACCCAGGCAAGATGGTGATTCAGCTGCTGATGAACCTGTTGGCAGACGAGAAGCAGCGCGACTTGGCAGTGGTGATTTGTGGATACAAGGAGCCCATGATGAAACTTCTGGAGATGAACCCCGGACTGCACTCCCGATTCCCTAACCGCTTCGAGTTTGCCGACTTCAGTTTCGAGGAACTGCTGGACATCACCCAACAGCGCATTCGTGAGTACGACTATCACTTCACGCGCTCTGCATGGGAGAAGTACAAGCTGATGTTACAGGAGGCTTACGCTCAGCGCGACCCGATGACGTGGGGCAATGCCCGATTCATAGCCAACCAACTGGACAGGATCTATCTGCAACATGCACGTCGGTGTGTGAACCACTCGAAGAAGATGGATAGGCAACACTTGCAGACGCTGACACCTGCAGACATCATGCCGATGGAGGTGCAGAAACGTCGTCCGCATGTGGGATTCTAAACAATGATGAAGAAATTGGGACTGCCAAAATTTGGTGGTCCCAATATTTATTCGTAACTTCGCATCCGTAAACGAATTAATATGCTAAAACAGAAAATAATGGTTGTGGTAAGTGTCCTGATGGGGAGCTTACTTATGGCATGCTCGACGATGACCAAGGCGGAACGTGAGGCCAAGGAAGCAGAGCAGGCAAAGATGGTGAAGGAGGCGCTGGACAAGCGGCACTATAAGATAGACATCAACATGATGTATGCAAGGCGATTCGGCTCGAAGAATGTGACGAGCAATTGGTCGCTGGAGGTGAAGGGCGACACGCTGGTGTCGTATCTGCCGTACATCGGGGTGGCTTATGAGGCGTCGTTTGGGTCGAACTCAGGACTGAACTTCACAGCGCCTATCAGCAACTATGAGGACGAAGGGTTCAAGAAAGGGAAACGCATGATTCGCCTGAAGGTGAAGAATGAGGATGACTTGCTGGACTATCAGTTGGAGGTGATGGACAACGGTAGTACCGCTATCGATGTGATGTCGCGGAAAAGGGAGGGCATCAGCTATTCGGGAGAGATGGACGTGGAACGTTGAAAATTAAAGATTAAACATTAAAGATTAAATGATAAAACAAACAAGACAATGATTAACGTAATTTGTGTACACACGGCCATGGCTCTGGTGGAGCCCCTGACCAAGATTTTTGCAGAACTGATGCCTGAGGTGAACGTGAACCACATCGCAGACTCGTCATTAATCAAAGAGGTGATTGCCAACAATGAGGTGACACCTGCCGTAAGGCGCCGACTGCTGGCTTACTACAATGCTGCTGCGGATGCTGGTGCTGACGTGGTGTTCAACACGTGTTCGAGTGTGGGCGACGTGGCTGATTATGGTAATACGTACGCGCGCATACCCGTGTTCCGCATTGACCAGCCGATGGCTGCACAGGCAGTTGCGA
>Ga0247611_10001580_pt1 | contig 40180 bp, 21 predicted proteins | sample 177DNAGHGhighgp2_FD_192422 | JGI IMG/M metagenome (GOLD analysis project Ga0247611, IMG submission 192422) | Sheep rumen microbial communities from Palmerston North, Manawatu-Wanganui, New Zealand - 1770 DNA GHGhigh gp2 | ecosystem: Host-associated > Mammals > Digestive system > Stomach > Rumen... | reverse complement strand
GGTCAGAACGGCGTGGAGTTGAAGAATAACATCAAGCAGTACTGGTGGAAGGCCATGACGATGCTGCATGAGAATATTGTAGGTATCGATTCGGCCATCTTTATGCACCCCACCATCTGGAAGGCATCAGGTCACGTGGACGCTTTCAACGATCCCCTGATTGACAACCGCGACTCGAAGAAGCGTTATCGCGCTGACGTGCTGATTGAGGACCAGATAGCCAAATACGACGAGAAAATCCAGAAGGAGGTCGAGAAGGCCCGCAAGCGTTTTGGCGACTCGTTCGACGAGGCTAAGTACCTGGAGACTTCTGAGCGTGTAAAAGAAAACAAGGAGAAGCGTGACAACCTGCACGCCCGCTATGCTGCTGCCATGCAGGGTCCCGACCTTGAGGCCCTGAAGCAGATCATCCTGGACGAGGAGATTGTCGATCCCATCAGCGGCACCAAGAACTGGACTGACGTGCGTCAGTTCAACCTGATGTTCTCTACCGAGATGGGCGCTTCGGCCGACGGTTCCATGAAGGTCTACCTGCGTCCTGAGACGGCACAAGGCATCTTTGTGAACTACCTGAACGTCCAGAAGACCGGCCGCATGAAGATACCCTTCGGTATCGCCCAGATTGGCAAGGCTTTCCGTAATGAGATTGTAGCCCGTCAGTTCATCTTCCGTATGCGCGAGTTCGAACAGATGGAGATGCAGTTCTTCGTACAGCCCGGCACCGAGCTGGATTGGTTCCCCAAGTGGAAGGAGACCCGCATGAAGTGGCACCTGGCCCTGGGCTTCGGCGCCGAGAACTATCGCTTCCACGACCACGACAAGCTGGCCCACTATGCCAACGCCGCTACCGACATCGAGTTCAAGATGCCGTTTGGCTTCAAGGAGGTTGAGGGCATCCACTCGCGTACCAACTTCGACCTGTCGCAGCACGAGAAATACTCAGGCAAGAGCATCAAGTACTTCGATCCCCAGACCAACGAGAGCTATACCCCGTACGTCATTGAGACCTCTATCGGTGTCGACCGTATGTTCCTTTCTATCATGTGTCACGCCTTCGAGGAGGAGAAACTGGAGAACGGCGAGACACGTACCGTACTCAAGTTGCCCGCAGCCCTGGCACCCGTCAAGTGTGCCGTGATGCCCCTGGTCAAGAAGGACGGACTGCCCGAGAAGGCCCGCGAAATTATCGACCAGCTGAAGTTCCACTTCAACTGCCAGTACGACGAGAAGGACTCTATCGGCAAGCGCTACCGTCGTCAGGACGCCATCGGTACGCCCTACTGCGTCACCGTTGACCACGATACGCTGAACGACAACTGTGTAACGCTGCGCTTCCGCGACACCATGGAGCAGGAGCGTGTGCCCATCAGCGAGCTCAACGGCATCATTGAAGACAAGGTGAGCATCGCCAGCCTGCTGAAGAAATTGCAGTAATCCAAAGGTAAAAAGGTAAAAGGTAAAATATGGTCAAATCTATATGGAGTAAAATAAAAGGCGTGGTAAGAGGTTGTTTACCCTTTTACCTTTTTACCTTTTTACTTTTACTCTCTTGTAGCGAGGAGAAGGAAGAGAATACTGAGTACGCTAACTGGCAGACGCGCAACGAATCCTATTTTGAACAACAGTACCAACTGCATTTGGCTGCGTCGACGAGCGAATGTTTCGTGCTGCCCAGTATCACGCAACCGTCGAGTTTGGAGTTGAAGGATGTGGAGCATACGAAGTGTATCCTTGTAGATGTTATCAGTCGTGCTGAAGGGGATAGCAGGATACCGCTTCATAATGACGTTGTCGCCGTACACTACGAGGGACGTTTACTACCCAGCAAGAGCTATGCTGATGGTTATGTGTTCGACTGTTCGTGGGATGGTGCTTTCGATCCTGCTGTAGCTAATCCTTATGAATTGGGCGTGTCTGATTTCATCAACGGTTTCTATACAGCTCTGGAACACATGCATGTCGGTGACCGATGGCGCGTCACCATTCCCTACCAGTTGGGATATGGCGTGTCAGGGGCGAGCAATATCCCAGGGTATAGCACTCTGATTTTCGATATTCGGCTGGCAGAAATCGTAGAGGATGAATAAATAGCCTCCACCAACCCCATTCCAAAGAGAGTGGGTGAGTGGCTTGATAGAAGAATGAAAGAGGGCGGCTTATGAGGCCGCCCTTTCGATTTCCATATCCTTGCGTGACTTCGATTTCGTCACCAGCCACACACCGCTGAACACCAGTACGACTGCCAGTGCGTGGGTAGGCTTCAGAACACCGATGCCCATGAGCAGTGACGCCGCTACCGAGACGATGGGCTGCACGTAGTTGTAGACGCTGACCACAGTGGGTCGCAGCGTGCGCTGTCCTATCATGGTGAGTATGTAGCCTAAGAAGGTTCCTATGCATACGACATACGCCACCTCCCACCAAGTGCTTGGTGGTATGGGGACAGCCCATACCACCTCTCTCACATGTCCGAACGTGAATGGCAGCAGTATCAGCGTAGCCCATGAGAACATGTACTTGTTGATGGTGAAGACGTTATAGCGTCGGATGAGTGGATTGAAGAGCGACAAGTAGAGGGCGAAGGAGAACTGTGCAAACAGACAGAGCAGGTCACCTCGGATGTCGCCTACCTTGTCGCTGGTAGCCGCTGCCGACGTTAAAATCAGTATCAGGGCACCACTGCAGCCCATGAGCACACCCAATGCTTTCTTGCTTGTGATGGGCTCTTTCAGGATAAGTGCTGCCAGTAGCATGGCGAAGATGGGCATGCTGGTGGTGACGATGGAGGCATTGATGGGTGACGTAATGGACAATCCGACGGTATAACAGCACTGGTTGCAGATGAGTCCGAAGACGGCAGCCCCGATGAACATCAGCTTGTCCTTGCGGGGAACATGTTCCTTGGGTGCGAAGAGCGCTGCTATCCAGAAGAGTATGCATGCGCCAACTACGCGGAAGGTTACCATGCTGATGCCGTCGAATCCATGTGTCATGGCATCCTTGCCAACGGGTGCCATCAGTCCCCATCCGGCACATGCACCAAACATGGCCAGATGGGCAATAAGGGGGCGATTTGTATCAGTCTTTTCCATGATTGTTGTCTTTCGAGTGCAAAAGTACGAAATAATTCATAATTCATCATTCATTATTCATAATTATTTCGTATATTTGCCCCGTAAAACGTAAGATTATGAAGTATGCAACTAACATCAAACAAATAGAAATCGATGCGCTGTGGAGTGGTAAGAAGCATATTCTGTGGACGCTGGACCCGCATGTGAACATTCTGAGCGGCATCAATGGTGTAGGAAAAAGTACCATTCTCAACAAGATATTTCGCAGCATCTGCACCAATGGCGACCTGCAGAACCACCTGCTGAAGGGGGTACGCATCACGGCAGAGCCCGAGGATGCTACGCACGTCAGGTTTGACATCATCCGCTCGCTGGACTCACCTGTGCTCGACAACGAGACATTGAGCATGGTGGATACCCATATACGGTCAGCCCTCGACTTCCAACTGTACCATTTGCAGCGTAAGTATCTGGACTACCAGGTGAATATCGGCAATCGCATCATCTCTGAATTGCAACAGGGCCATGCGGATGCTGCCCAGCAATTGTCGCAGTCGAAGGCGCACTTCCAGGATATAGTGGACGACCTGTTTCAGGAAACAGGCAAGAAGATTGTGCGTACGGAGAACGAGATTCGCTTCTCGCAGATAGGCGAGATATTGCTGCCCTACCAGCTGTCGTCAGGCGAAAAGCAGATGCTAGCCATCCTGCTGACGGTGCTCGTCGAGGACCAGCAACCCTACGTGCTGTTTATGGACGAACCCGAGGTGAGCCTGCACATCGAATGGCAGAAGCGGCTCATCGACCTCATCATGGAGCTGAACCCGCAGGTACAGATCATCCTGACGACGCACTCACCAGCTGTCATCATGAACGGCTGGATGGACAAGGTGACAGAAGTGAGTGAAATCACGATTTAGTTCATAGATTATAGTTTAGGGTAGTGGGTAAAGGGCTGAAGGATAATCTCAACTCGCAGTACTTCGAGGCGGCTAACAAGCTGAAGAAGCAGGAACGACAACGGATTGTGGCGTATGTCGAGAGCTACGACGATATCTTCTTCTGGCGTACCGTGCTCAGTCGTTTCGAGGATGAGACGCACTATTTTGAGTGCATGCTGCCATCGCACAAGAAACTGGATCGCGGCAAGAAGGCCGTGCTGTCGCTACCTGGTCTGGGACCTGCCATGATAGCGTGTGTCGATGCCGACTACGACTACCTGCTGCAGGGTGCCACGCAGCAGTCGCAGAAGGTGCTGGACAATCCTTATGTCTTCCATACCTACGCCTACGCCATCGAGAACCTCCAGTGCTATGCGCCCTCGCTGCACGACTGCTGTGTGGCAGTGACGCTCAACGACCATCGCATCTTCGATTTCGAGGACTACCTACAGCAGTACAGCGAAGCTATTTTCCCACTGTTCATTTGGTCGGTACTGGTCTATCGCAAGGGGCTGCACAACAAGTTCTCGCTGTCTGACTTCAACCGCATTGTCGACCCAGGCGGCTTTAGCGTTGACAACCCCGGAGCCAGTATCGCCCATCTGCGTCACAAGGTCGGCGTGAAGGTGCGTCAGTTGCAGCATGACTTTCCGGGCAACAAGGAGGAATATCTGAAGACTAAGGATAGCATCAAGTCACTGGGGGTGACGCCTCAGACTACTTACCTCTACGTGCAGGGACATGCCTTGTTCGACTCGGTGGTGGTGCCTATCTTAAACAAGGTGTGCAACCGCCTGCGCCAGGAGCGTCAGGACGAGATAGCACGTACTGCCGTCCACCATATGCAGAAGCAGAACGAGATGTCGTGCTATGAACACTCCGTGCAGGACATCCGCCAGACGCTGAAAAAGAACTACGGCTATATGCTCTCGGCATCTTTCCGCCGCATTCTGGAAGATATTAAGAAAAGAATTATAGATAAGTAATAACGACACAATCGCACGGAAGAATTCTTCCGTGCGATTGTGTTTTGTGATTCTAATACGACTTTACTTGAACAGCAGGGGAGCCATCTCACGGAGGGCGCGGCGCCAGGTCAGGAACTCGTGGGCTGTGCCGTCGGAGACGTGGCCCACGGCATTGAAGCCGGCAGCCTTCAGGGCCTCGACGCTCTTGTTGATGCCGTCAGGATTCTCCTTGGAACCGGTGCTCTCGAAGATGAGGCGCACGGCGCTGGCATCCTTGATGTCGTCGGGCATGTAGGTGCCGCCGCTGAGCAGTCCCCAGTAGCCGAAGACCTCGGGACGACGCAGGGTGATGAGCTTGGTCTCCATGCCGCCCATGGAGAGACCGGCCATGGCACGGCTCCACTTGTCAGCCTTGGTGAGGTAGTTGGCATCGATGAAGGGCACGAGCTCATCGACAAGCAGCGTCTCGAACTCCTTGGCGGTGAACTGACCGATGGTGCCGAACTTGATATCGTTGGTCAGACCGTAGGCCATGACGATGATGAACGGCTGTATCTTACCCTCGGCAATAAGGTTGTCCATGATGAGGCCTGCGTGGCCCTGGCGGCTCCAGCTGGTCTCGTTCTCACCCCAGCCGTGCTGCAGGTAGAGCACGGGGAAGCGCTGCTGCAGACCCTTCTTGCCGGCCTTGACGGGCTGGCCCTTCTTGTCGACCAACTTGCCATACGTAGGCGGCAGATAGACCATGGCGGTCTGCATCTTGCCCGTGCTGGCAGAGGGGTAGAGAACCTCGGTGATGGTGCCGTGCGGTATGTCCATGCGGCACTGGAAGAAGTCCTGGTCGGGGGCGGGAATCTCGATGCCGCTCTCCCAGCGGCAGGAGCCAAAGTAGTTGTGCGTTCCGGGGTCGTTGAAGGTGCCGCCGTCGATGGTCAGGTGGTAGTAGTGGAAGCCGGGGTCCATGGGACCTTCGGTGGTACCTGTCCATATGCCGTTCTTATCCTTGCGCAGCACGGTGCCGCCACGACCACCGAGGCCTAGGCTGACGATGACCGACTTGGCATCGGGAGCTTCTACGCGGAAGCGGGCATAGCCTTCGCTGTTGACCATGGGGTACTGCTGGCCGGGCTGGTTCTTTGGGTTGGGCACGAAGTCCTCTTTGGGCTGTGCATTGTCCAGGGCGGCGTCGAAGTCGCGGATGGCAAAGTAGGCGGGCTTCTTCTTGTACTGCTCGTCGAAGGGCAGGGGATGGTTGTTGACACCGAGCCATGAGTCGCGGTCGCCGAGGTTCCAGAAGGTCACGCAGTCGATGACGTCCTTGTGACGACGGAAGATCTTGAAGATGCGGTTGTACTGGTCGGTGAGCAGGGTATTCATGTAGCCGGGCACGGGCTTGGCCTCGCCGCGCGAGAAGCGCAGCTGACCGCCCATCTCGGTATTCATGCGGATGTCCAGCTCGGTGACGTGGATGTGCTTCACCAACTCAGAATACTTCGTGATGGCAGCGTCGATGTCCTCCTCAGAGGGACCATAGACGTTGTAGTGGCCCTGCATGCCGATGCCGTGGATGGGCACGCCGGCATCTTGCATCTTCTTCACCATGTTGTAGATGCGGTCGCGCTTGCCGGGGTCGCACTCGTTGTAGTCGTTGTAGAACAGCAGGGCGTTGGGGTCTGCCTCGTGGGCAAACTGGAATGCCTTGGCAATGAACTCGTCGCCGCAGAGCTTGTAGTGACGGCTCTCGCGATAGGGATTGCCGGGCACCATCTTGCCGTCCACGAACTGCGGGCGGACATTGTCGCTGATGGCTTCGTTCACCACGTCCCAAGCGTAGACTACGTCCTTGTAGCGGTTGACAACGGTATGGATGTGGTCGCGCAGACGCTTGTAGAAGACTTCCTTCTTGACCTCGCGGCCCTTCTTGTCAGTGAACATCCAGTCGGCAAACTGCGAGTGCCAGCAGAGGCAGTGACCGCGCAGCTTGATGCCATTCTTGCGGCAGAAGTCAGCAATCTTGTCGGCCTTGCTGAAGTCCCACACACCCTCCTTGGGGTGCAGTTCACCGGGCTTCATGTCGTTCTCAGCAGTGATGCTGCTGAACTCCTTGATGGCGAGCTGTTGCTGCTCTTCGTTGGTGACGTTACGCTGGTTCAGGGCAACGCCGATGAGGAAGTAGTCCTTGTAGGCGTCCTTCATTCCCAGTTCTGGGTGCGGGTCAGCAGGCCCGCGACCCCACTGTGCCCACAGGGGCATGGCGCTCAGCATCAGTATTGCGGCGCACAGTGTTCTAAAAGTCTGTTTCATTTGTGCAATGGCTTAAATGGTTAATATTGTTTGAATTATACACTATAAGTTGGTTGCGCTGTTTGATTTATTTCTTGAAGAGATGGGGGATGAACTCGTGGAGGCCGCGGCGCCAGGTCAGGAACTCATGAGCCGTGCCTGCAGACTCGCTGGCATCGACCTTGATGCCCTGTGCGCGCAACTGCTCGACGATGGGCCCGCTCTTGATGAAGTCGTCAGAACCCCAGTTCATATACATGTAATGGATCTTCTTGTTGAACTCGTCGGCATTGGCAAAGACGCCGTTGTAGGCCGTCTTTACGTCGAGACCGAAGATGGCGCCGCTAAAAGTGCCGAGCCAGGCGAACTTGTCAAGGTTCTGCAGGACAACGTCGAAGGTCTGGTGACCGCCCCAGCTGAGGCCGGCCATGGCGCGGTTCTCGCGGTCGGACTTCGTGCGGAAGTTTTGATCGATATAGGGGATAAGGTCGTTCAGCAGTACGGGATAGAATGAAGCGCCGTACTCTGAGCGTCCGGCCTGGTTGTTACCGCCACGGAATGGACCCTTGATGTCGCCGCTCTCCATGACGACAAGCATTGGCACGGCCTCGCCGGCAGCAATGGCGTTGTCCATGATGTGCTGCATCTTACCCTGGATGGCCCAGCTGGTCTCGCCCTCGCCCATGCCATGTTGCAGGTAGAGCACGGGGTAGCGCTTCTTGGCATTCTTCGCCAGCTCATACTCAGCAGGCGTATAGACCAAGGCATGGCGCCACTCGCCAAACTTCGAGTTGGGGCTGTGGTAGTAGATGCTGCGCACCTGACCGTGAGGGATGCCCACCTGTGGACGGTAGTAGTCGCCCTCGGGACCCTCGGGAATCTCGATGCCGCCCGACTCGCGGTTACAGCCAAAGAAGGTTTCGGAGGCCGGATCGACAAAGTTCACGCCGTCGATGTTCATGAAGTAGTAGTGGAAACCCACGGGCAGCGGGTCGGTCTGGGCCATGAAGCCACCCTTGCCGTCGGGCAGCATGTCGTACTTCTTGTTGCAGATGTCTACCACCACCTTACGGGCCTGCGGGGCCTGGATGCGGAAGTAGGCGCGGCCCTCCTTATCGACTTTCGGGAATTCGTTGCCGGGGATGGTGGTCTCGGCGATGACGGCGTCGGCAGGAACCTCAATCTTCTTGGGCATTTCGATGTATGGACGCTTGGGTTCAAAGCCCAGGTGACGGGCTACGGCCTCGCCATAGCGGCAGCCTAACTCACGGTAGCCGGCGGCATCGAAGTGCAGGCGGTCGGGACCGTTCGAACAATCGTCCGACGAGATGACCTGTGCAGTATGCAGCGTCTGGGGCAGCTCGTCAATCTGCTTCTTGCAGCCGATGCACACGCCCTGACCGCCAGCCTGCACGATATTGCCGGCATAGAGGTTCACGTCCTCGGGTTTCAGCTGCAGGTCGCTGCACAGGTTGTCATACACCTGCTTCACCATGCCAGCCCACTTCGGGTCGCCGGTGTTCGTCTCGCCCTGGTGCATCAGGATGCCCTTGATGACGCCATCCTTTTGAGCCTTCTTGGCCAGCGTGACCAGTCGCTGGTAGGGGTTGTTGTCGTAGGCGGCGAGCATACCCTTCATCCAACCCGGAGCCTTGTTCTTCGCATAGTTGTCAATGCTGTCGGGCAGGAAACCCTTGATGTCAATGCCGCCGATGGCGACGTGGATGACACCAATCTTGATGTTCTCGGGCAACGATTTCACCAGCGTGCGGCCAAACCAGTCGGCAGGTGTCAGGCCCGTGCCGGGACGGCAGAGTGGGGGAATAGCCTCGCACCACTCGCCTTGCTTACGACCCATTTCAGGGAAGTCGACGGCAGGCATCAACAGGAAACGGGGGCCGGGACTCTTCAGGTCCTGTGCCTCTGGCCGTGCGTTACCTTCCATGTTCGACTGTCCGAAGCATAGGAAGATGTAGAAATTCGGGTCGGGTTTCTGCGCAAATGCGCTGCTACATAATAAAGTAAGAATAAATGATAATAAACTAATACGTTTCATATTTAATAATTATTGGTTTATTTGCTTACCATACTCTCGGAGAAGTAGTGGTCGCGGAGAGGCTTGTCCACGGGCTTGCCCTTCAGCTCGACTGGCTGTTCCAGGCGGATGTCGGCAGACGATGCACCTACCTTGACCTTGTATGTGCCTGGAGCGATATTCCATTGGCGACGGCTGCCCTGACGGCTGTAGTAGCCGAACTGGTCGACAAAGAGGCGTGTGGTCACTGTCTTAGTCTGGCCAGGCTCTAACGGCACACGGGCAAAACCCTGCAGACTTTGAACTTTCTCTCTTTGAGAGTGTGGCGTTGCAATGACCTTTGATTGCGACGCCACACTCTCAGAGAGAGAATTTTGACCTTTAGCATTACTGTCGGAGGATGACAGGTAGAGCTGGACAATCTCGTCGGCAGCGCGCTCACCCGTGTTCTTCACTTGGAAGGTCACCTCGACAGCGTCGTCGGTGGTCTGGGCATCATTTACCTGCAGATTCTTGTACTCGAACGTGGTGTAGGTGAGACCGTAACCGAAAGGCCAGGCTATTTGACTATTTGCCGATTGGCTATCTGATGATTGCGGATAGTTGTAGCAGATGGGCTCGTAGAGTTCCTCTGCAGGATAGCTGACGCTGAGCTTCCCAGAAGGCGACACCTTGCCAAACAGGATGTCGGCGACGGCATGACCGCCCTCCTCGCCCGGATACCAGGCCTGGATGACGGCAGCGCAGCGCTCGGCAAGGCCGCTGATGACCTGTGCCCGGCCACCGAAGAGAACGAGTACGACGGGCTTGCCCGTGGCTATCAGGCTCTCAACATACTGCTGCTGCTTGCCGGGCAGGCGCAGACCCTGACGGTCGCGGTTCTCACCGCAGAGCATCACGTTCTCACCCATGGCAGCCACAATGACGTCGGCATCCTTGGCCAAGGCTAAGGCTTCTGCCGCGTCGGCTTTCTCGCCGGAATCTACCTTGCGGTGCAGGATTTCGTACTCCCAGGCACGTTCGTCACCCAGTTCAGAGAACTTGGTCTCTATCTCCTCCGTCCAGTCGCAGCCACGAGAATAGAGAAGCTCTACTCCTTCGGGCTTGCTGTCCTTCATGCCTTCCAGTAGACCTATGATATGCGGGTGGTCGAGGTCGGTCTCCACCTTCTTCCAGAAGTATGACATGGCAGGGAAGCTATAGTCGCCGCACATCGCCCACATGCTGTTGGCGTTAGGACCAGTCAGCAGGACTTTGACGTTTGAACTGCCCAGTGGCAGGATGCTGTCGTTCTTCAGCAGCACGACGCTCTGGGTGGCAATGTCATAGGCCGTCTGACGCTCCTCGGGGGTGTCGAGGGTGATAGTCTCCTGGCTATACAGGTTGGGCTTCAGGTCCATCAGACCTGCGCGGAACTTATAGCGCAGCACGTTCTTGACGGCACGCTCCAGCGTCTCGGGCTTCACCAAGCCTTGGTCGATGGCTTCCTGCAGGTGGTTGAAGTTGGCACCAAACGGGAAGTCGACGTCACAGCCAGCATTGATGGCTGCTGCGGCCTTGTGTACGACATCAGGCTGGCCGGGTAGCTGGTCGATGGCGGTGTAGTCGCTGACCACCATACCGTCGAAACCTAAATAGCCGCGCAGGATGTCGGTGAGTATCTTGTAGTTAGCCACACAGTTGACCTTCTCGCCGGTGGTGTCGGCCATGGCATGGTAGCCAGGCATGACGGCACGGCTGCCAGCGAGGCGGATCATGGCCTCGTGGGGCAGCAGGATGTCTTCCATCAGCTCCTGCTCGTCGGCATCGCCGCCACCGCCGTAGCCGAGGTAGTGCTTGGAACAGGCACCGACACCCTTACGCAGGTCGCCCTGCTGCAGGCCGCGCACAAAGGCGACACCCATGACGGCAGACAGGTAGCCGTCCTCACCGTAAGACTCCTCCAGGCGGTTGAAGCTGGGCGTGCGGCAGACGTCAACCATGGGCGACAGCGACAGTACGCCCCCCATCTTGCGCATTGCCGTACTAGTCTGGCGCGTCTTCAGCTCAGCCAGTTCGGGATTGAACGAACAGGCCTGGCCAATCTGCTGGGGATAGATGGTGGCACCACGGGTGTTGACGCCCGACAGCACCTCTTCGTGGAAGAGGGCAGGGATGCCCTGCAGTGTATGGTGCATCAGCCAGTCCTGGACGGCTGCCACGCGGTCGCGCAGCACGTTGGGGTCCATGGGCTTCTGCATGGCAAACTGCGAGAAGTGTCCGATGCCGTTGGGGATGAGCTGGCGGCATTTCGCCGTGTCCAGCTTCCCCTGGTCATCGAAGAGGTCATCCATATACATGCTTCCTAACTGGGCGATACGCTCGGGCTGCGACATGCGCTCGTAGAGCTCGTCAATCTGCTCGTCCATGCTGGGGAGCGCGCTACAGCCGGCAAAAAGGGTTGTGATGCACGTCATGAGGAGTGTTTTTTTCATTACGATGTTATCGGTGTTAATGTCGTTACAGTGAGTATTCCAGCATCACCATGGAGTAGGGAGCCAGGTTGAGGGAGAACTTCTTCTTGGCCTTGATGGTCTCGGTAGCGGGCACGATGGGCTGGGCCTCGTAGTTGTTCTCGGCATCGGGCTGTCCGCTGATGACGGTCTTGGTAGCCTGCTTCTTCAGGCCGAAACGATTCAGGTTGACCTTGGCTGTCTTGGCCTCGGCACCGGCATTGACCAGCTTGACATACAGCTTGCGAGTCTTGACGTTGAGGATGACAGACTGTCCGTAGTTGACATCCTTCTGGGGCTGCTCGATGTTGGCCACGTCGCCCTCGAACGTCACGCAGTCGCCATAGTAGTACTGTCCGCAGGACTGTCCGAACAGCTGCTGTACATAGTAGCTGCAGGTGAGGAACGGACGCTCGTTATCGAAGTAGATGAGGTCGGGATTCCAGTTGGTATTGCTCTTGCGGGCAAACAGCGGGGCGTAGCTGGTCATGACGACAACGTCGGCATTGCGCTCAACATGCAGCAGGTAGAGACCCTCTGCCAGGGCGTCGATGAGTTTCTTGTCCTTGGCAGCATACTCACCCAGATATACCTTTGTCTTGCGGTCGCGGGGGTACTGGTCGTACTGGCGGCTGCTGAGGAAGTAGCTGTTGGGCTCGTAGTAGTGCTCGTCGATGATGGGCATACCCAGCTCGTCAGCCAGCTTCCAGCCGTTCTCGTAGTCGGGATTCTCGGGGTGTGAGCCGGGACCGGCCGTGCCGACGATGACAATCTCGGGATGAGCCTTCGTCACACGCTCATACATATACTTGAAACGCTCGCAGAACTCGGGAGAAATCTTTTCCTCGTTGCCGATGCCTAAGTACTTCAGGTTGAAAGGCTTGGGGTGGCCAGCGTCAGCACGCATCTTGGCCCACTTCGACGTGGCAGGGTCGCCGTTGGCCCACTCGATGAGGTCGAGGGCATCCTGTACCCATTCGTCCATCTCAGACATGGGGACGACATCCTGAGCCTGCTTAGGCCACATGTTCCAGCCGCCATTGGTGCCCTGACATGACACGCCGCAAGGCAGGATGGGCACGGGCTGCATGTTAAGGTCCTCGCAGAACTGGAAGTACTCATAGTAGCCCAGTCCCATGCTCTGGTGGTAACCCCACGTGTTTTTCAGACCGCGACGCTGCTCCTTGGGTCCGATGGTGGTCTTCCAGCGATAGGTGTCCCAGAAACCGTCACCACCGCCGTGTACGACACAGCCGCCGGGGAAGCGCATGAAGCGCGGATGCAGATCGGCAAGGGCCTGTGCCAGGTCCTTGCGCAGACCATGTCCCTTATAAGTGTCTTGCGGCATCAGCGATACCTGGTCGATGTCCAAGTCACCCTCGTTGAGCACGAGAATCTGCAGCGCAGCCTTTTGGCTTGTGCTGTCGGGCGTCAGCACTGCCTCATATTTCGTCCATTCAGCATTGCTGACGTTGATGGTAGCCTCTGCTAACAGCTTGGGATCCTTGGGAGGCCAGCCCTGCTTCAGTTCTACGAGGGCGATACGTACTGTCTTGGCATTGCCGATGTTGCGGAAGAAGACGGAGAAATCGTATTTCTCGCCAGCTTTGACGCTGATACCTTCGAAACCGTCGTTCTGGATTCCATAGCCTCTCCAGCCTGTGTAGTCATAGAACTGCTTGGCACGCTCGGTATGCAGGCGCATGTAGGTGGGATTGTTGGGATGGATGGGGTTGTCCTTGTGCACCTCTATCAGTCCTAAGGAGTGTCCTGGACGGATAACCTTCCAGGCCGTGCCGGCTCCCCAGCCGTCACGCTCAGCAGGGCTATATTCAAAGGAACCGTTTTGTAGGAGTTCAGCGTACAGACCACCGTCTGCTGAAGAGCTGATATCTTCAAAGAAGATACCTAACAGTTCGTCACTAATCGCCTTGCCACCCTTGGGGGCCTTCATGGTCTTCTGGGCTTGCAGTCCCATGGTCACTGCCAGCAATAGGGCAGTACAAATTGTAAATCTTTTCATTATTTCGTTGGGGGTTTTATGTTGATAATTCTTTTTTATTCGTTGGGTTGGAAACCAGGGCCTCCGCCAAAGCCTCTACCACCTCCTCCGAAGCCTCCGCCAAAGCCACCTCCTCCGAAGTTAGGCATCTGAGGAGCAGGTTCCTTGCCGAGGTCCATCAGCATCTTGAACAGGGCACGGCGACGCTGGCTCCACGTGGGATAATCACTGGCGCGTAGTGTGCGAATCTTGAACCCGGGCATCTGAGGACCTTGCTTCATGAAGTCCAACGTGCTGGTAGTCAGGATGCAAGGCTTGGTCTTGCCATCGGCAATCATGCGGTCGACAATGGCACCGGCACCACCCACCTTAAACCAACTCTCCATGGTGTCACCCTCGCCGGGTATCAGTTGGATGAAAGCAGGGAGGGTCATGGTCTGGGGCATGGGCGAGGTGTACCAGGCCTCCATGCGGTCGAGTTCATAAGCCACTCGTCCATGCTCAATATCACCCTGTGAGGCGTAGTTGAAGGGCGAGCGTGGATTGTCTGCAATACTGTATTTAAATCCTTGGTCTGGTGAGAGATACATGTTGTTCGGGTCTGCTACACGAGTGCCATCTACGATGAAACAGTACTTGAAGGTCTCCATAGGATACTCTGTGAACACCGTGCTCCAGACACCGTCTGAGTCGCATTGCATGATGATATTCTCAGGCAGGATCTCACATTCCAACTCCACGCTCTTGGCATCGGGAGCCTTGAAACGGAAGGTGATGGCATCCTCGCTATATTCGGGCGAGATGATGGGCTTGGGGAACAGACGAGCCATGACGCCAGGCGTAAACTGCTGCTCCTTCCCCGTAGCGGCAGGGGCGGGCTGGGCGTCCTTCATCGCTGCCTCGGAAGCCTTCTTGTTGAAGAGCAGCGGTAATGTCTTAGTCAGGAAGTACTTGGCATTCATCCAGGTATGGCCAAACTTGTCGGAAGTGAACTCCTTGACGCTGTGGATGCCTTTCTTGTCGAGGAACTCCATGTAGTCGCGGGAGTTGCCATAGAGGAAGTCGTCGGTACCCACACCGAGCCAGAACAGGTGAATCTGCTTGTTGGTAGCGTCTGCCTGGTCGTAGACATTGGGAATGTCGGTCGATGTAAACGAGCTGTAGCTGCAGAGATACGAGAACTTATCGAGGTTCGTCAGACCATTGAACAGCGCCTGATTGCCGCCGCGAGAAAAACCGCCGATGGCACGGTGGTCACGGTCCGCCTTGGTGCGGTAGTTCTTGTCAATGTACGGCAGCAGGTCGTTGATGAGATCCTTGCTGAAGACGTCACCGCCAAAGCGCATCTGACGGGCGGTCTCTTTGTTGCGCTCCTTGGTGGCGCCAGACGCCGTTGTGGGGTCATCCTGAAGCTTTAGCTTCATGGGATTGCCGTAGGGCAGCACGACAATCATCTCCTTGGCTTGCTTGGCAGCCAGCAGGTTGTCGAGGATGTAGTTGACGCGCCCCACCTTGTAGTATACTTCTTCAGTGTCAGTGGTGCCGCTGATGAGGTAGAAGACGGGATATTTCTTTTCGCGGTTCATCATATAGCCGGGCGGCAGGTAGACAACGGCATGGTTGGTGGCTCCTAAACTCTTGGAGTAGTAGCTGACATACTCCACACGGCCATGGGCTACGTCGCGGATGTCGTGCGGCAGTGCACCGTCCTTCGAGGGCATTTCCAACAGGCTGTTCTTGAAGCCCTCGTTGGGGAAGTACTGCGGGTTTTCAGGGTCCATAACACTCACACCGTCAACGATGTAGCAATAGGGATACATGTCGGGAGCAGCAGGTCCGAGCGTCACCGTCCACGTGCCGTCGGCACCACGAGTCATCTCCTTGCGACCTGCAAACTGCACATCTACCAATACTGTCTTCGCAGTGTCGTTTTGGTAGCGGAACGTCACCGTTCCGTCATCATTGGTCTTTGGCTGCGCCGAGGCAGTGAGCGTACTGGCCAGCAGCCCAAAACAGAGGATCTTTTTCATAGTCTTTTAATATTTAATCACGACCTTGAGCTGAAGCTCAGTTTTTCTCTCACTTAATCACGACCTTTTTCCCGTTTACGATATAGAGTCCGGCACGTGTGGGTTTACCGTCGATGCGGCGTCCGTCCATCGTGTACCATATATTATTCTTAATGTCTGATTTCATCTGGAATGGAGTGCTGATGCCCGTGGTGGAGCCTTCCTTCAGCGTGCAGAAGGTGAAGTAGGTGGGCTCGTCGAACATGGCAGGGTGCGAAGCATCCTTCATGTACTTGCCTGTGCCTTCGTTCTTCAGCGTCCATCCCTTGCCGTCTACATATTGGATGTCCCAAACGGCACCATTGGGGATGTCGTACCCTTTCTGGCTGTTCAGTCCATTGACGAAGCAGTAATTGCCATCTGCTGCTTGAGAATTCAGGTAGGCTGTAGAGCCATCTACCTGATAATCAGAACCATCGGAAGCAACGGCTTTCAGACCGCGTTTATTGCCTACTCTGGTTGTCTTAAACTGATAAGCTTCTTGAATACTGATGAGTGCACGATTACAGTCTGTGTAGTCAAGTTCTTGTCCTCCAGGGCAGTAGAATGCTTTCTGCTCTGACTCGTTGATGATAGCAAACGTTTTGCCAGTCAAGTCTGTGATTGAGCCTGTGAGACGCTCGTCAAGGGTATATGTCTTGGTGTATTTTTCTGGATGGTTCATGACGTCCAGAACCTTCTCGGCATAGCGCTTTCCCAAGGTGCGGTAGCCAGCGGCCGAGAAGTGCCAAGGGTCAACACCATTGCCAGGGATGCCATCGGCAGAGACCACATGACCGGTAGGAATCACCTCGGGAATTTTAGCAACCACATGATTATGCCAAGAACAGCCACCACCCATATTCTCATATTCAGTTTCACCAACAAAGATGGGTACTTCGGAAGCTTTGAGTCCTAAGTCGTGTAGCATATCCTTATAAATCTTCTTCACCATACCAGGCCACTCCTCGTTACCATTGTTCGACTCGCCCTGATGTAACAAAATGCCTTTGATGACACCTACCTGCTGGGCCTTCTTGGCCATTTCGATGATACGGCCGTAGGGGTTTTCGCCGTAGTAATTTCTGGCTATCTGAGCCCACCACTCGTTGTAGTTATCTTTGTACTTCTGCTCGTATAAGTCCTTGTCAAACATCTCGATGGGACTACCACCCATGGCAACGGCGATGACGCCAACCTTCTTGTCGGGCAATTCCTTCACCATCGTGCGACCGAAATAGTCAGAAGGACCTAACTTCCCAACCGGACTCACGATAGGACATTCGGCAGTATACCATTCGCCAAGTGTACGCTTGGGACTAGTGAAGTTGCACGTTGCCAGCATCTGGAACCGAGGATCCACATTGCCCACATCCTGAGCTTCCCACTGGGCGTTACCCTCCATGTTCGACTGTCCGAAACAAATGTAAATGTAAAAATTGGGATCTACTTCTCCTTTTACTCCAAGAAACGATGACAAAGCCATGAGGCCCGTTATAAAAATTTTTTTCATTTTTAAGTTTTTTTATATAGTACCTATTTATGTTTTCAGATTTCTGCTGCAAAAATACGAAAAAGAATCGACATTGTTTTCTTCCAGCGTTCTAAATGCTTGTCGTGTCGTAACACGGCTCTTCTATTTTGTAATATTACTGCATATATGTTACATATTACAAAATTCGTGTGACAAATGAAAAAGCCTATTAATTAAATAATGTGTATCTTTGCGGCGCAAAAGAAAAATTTTAGCAATACTTTTATAGTTACTAAAGTTGTTAGTAGTTTTGGTATGTAATTAACGGGGCCGACGGGAGTCTCCCCCGTTTTTTTATTTTGCGCAAGGGGGCCCCTATATATATAATAAGGTGTCTCCGCTTTCGCAAGCTGAATAAAGAGTTGGGCGAATGTAATACCTGAATAAGGTGTGGGCTGGCGAGAACGGGTTTGCTATCGCAAAAGTAACATATTATACGAAAAAGCAAGGATTCTTAAGTAGTGTTACAAAAGGTAAAATGCGTGTAACAATCGATAAAATTCGTTCAGAAGAAAATACCTACCTTTGTGCCGAGTTTCGTAATTTATTAATAATAACATAAAAAAACCGTGAATCAAAATCTGTCAAAATGAAGAATCTAAAACAATTGATCAGACAGACTGTTCCCATGATGTTAATGCTGTTTTGGTGCAGCACGGCGCTGCATGCCCAAACGGGTATCACCGTCACGGGTACGGTAACAGATGGAAACCAGGAGCCATTAATTGGCGCCTCGGTGGTGGTGAAGGGACAAACCTCCCTGGGTACCGTCACTGACTTCGACGGTAACTTCCAGTTGAAGGTACCTTCCGAACAGTCAGTGCTGGTGATTTCCTATGTGGGTATGACCACTCGGGAATTCAAGGTCGGCAAGCAGCGCTCATTCAAGGCTGTGCTGCAGGACGACACCCAGTTGGAGGAAGTCGTAGTAGTCGGTTTCGGCCAGCAGAAGAAAGCTTCTGTGGTCGGAGCTATCACACAGACTACAGGTGAAGTGCTGGAACGTGCAGCAGGTATTGGTAGTGTGGGTGCTGCCCTCACTGGTAACCTGCCTGGTGTTGCAACCATCGCTTCTACCGGTCAGCCTGGTGAAGAAGACCCGCGTATTTACATTCGTGGTGCAGCAGCCTGGAACCAGGATGCCCAGCCGCTGATCCTCGTGGATGGTGTCAAGCGTGAGATCAAGTCCGTTGATATTACGTCAGTGGCTACCGTCTCCGTGCTGAAAGATGCCTCTGCCACAGCCGTTTACGGTGTGGAGGGTGCTAACGGCGTTATCCTGATTACCACCAAGCGTGGTGTGGAAGGTAAGGCACGCATCGATGTTGGCTTCAATGCTACTCTGAAGGCCGTGTCCAAGCTTCCGCGCAAGTACGACTCTTATGATGGCTATATGCTTCGTAATGAGGTTCTTGAACATGAGCTTGCTATCGGTGGTGATGCTTCTTGGACTTACTACCGTCCGCAGACGTTCATCAACAACTTCCGCAATCAGGACCGTACCGTCAAACCGCAGTATGATGCAGCAGGCAACTACCTCGGAGAATACAGTCAGGCTGAGCGCTATGCCAATGTCGACTGGCAGGACGAGATGTTCAAGAGTACCGCTTTATCATATAATGCTAACTTGAATATCTCCGGTGGTACCAAGTTTGTGAAGTACTTCGTTGCCTTCGACTTCCAGAACGAAGGTGATATGACTCGTATTTGGGACAACAGCCAGGGTTACGAAGGTGGTTATGCTTACAACCGTTTGAATGTACGATCTAACCTTGACTTCCAGATAACGAAGACCACGCAGTTCAAGGTAAACCTGGCTGGTTCGAATGCCCAGCAGAAGACCCCGCGTTATTATTATGGTAATAGCGGTGAGTTCTTCCAGCAGCAGAACTGGGCCGGTGCCTACGGTATGGCACCTAACCTTTTCCCCGTCCAGTTCTCCGATGGTGCCTGGGGTTACTACCCGTTGGTATCTAACGTGGCAAACTCTCCTATGAACGTCGCTACTGCCGGTTATACACAGAGTGCTATCACTCGTGTGTTTACCGACTTCGCCCTTGAGCAGGACCTCGGCTTTGTTACCAAGGGACTGATTGCCCGCGGTACCATTTCTTGGGACAACCAGTTCAATGAAGGTGACCGCGGTATTTCAGCCCAAGGCCACACCAACAAGCGAGCATACATGCTTCCTGAGGATGGACAACTGCTGTACGAGACTTCTATTTTCGATAATACTGGTTTTGACTTCTATGAAAAGCGTGACTGGACAACGCAGGCAGGTAGTGTCAATCGCACCTACCGTGCTACGGAAATGTCGCTTCAGCTCTTCTGGGCTCGCCAGTTCGGTGACCATAACGTGACGCTCATGGGTAACTGGAAGCGCCGTATTGATGCCGGTAATGCCGACCTCGAGAATCGTCGTGAGGACTGGGTGTTCCGTACCACTTACGACTTCAAGAGCCGCTACTTTGCTGAGTTCAACGGTGCTTACAACGGTTCACAGAAGTTCTCGCCCGACAACCGTTTCGCCTTCTTCTGTTCAGGAGCTGTCGGTTGGATGATGTCAGAGGAGAAATTCATGAAGAAGCTGAGAGAAAAGCACATCGTTGACATGTTCAAGATCCGTGGTTCTATCGGTGAAATCGGTGATGACAACGCTGGTGCCCGTTGGGCCTATATGAATGACTGGGAGGTTATCACCGTGAATGGTCAACAGCAGAAATTCACCATTTCTCTTGACAACACGCAAAGCCCCTACACCAGTTACCGACAGAAGACCATCGCCAGCCCCGACCTCCGCTGGGCAACGGTATTGAAGAAGAACCTCGGTTTCGACTATGGTTTCCTCGGTGGTATGTTTACCGGTAGCTTCGACTGGTTCCGCGATGACCGTAAGGACATCTTCATCTCGGGTGCCAACCGCTCCGTGCCTTCTTACTTTGGTGCCTGGACTACTCCTGACATCAACAAGGGTAGGATAAAGAACTCAGGTTTCGAGTTTGAGATTCGTTTCAACAAGGTGCTGAAGAACGGCATGCGTTTTTGGGCTAACGCCAACTACACATACGCGCACAATACCATTTTGGAAAAGGATGACCCGAAGCTGATTCCAAGCTATCGTAAGGCAGAAGGTTATTCTCAGGGACAATACATTTCCTTCATCGATAAGGGCTATATCAAGACTTACGATGAACTCTATAGTACGCCTGAGCGCGAGAAGGACGACAGCCAGGTGCTCATCGGTGACCACTACATCGTTGACTTCAATGGTGATGGTGTCGTAGACGAGACCAACGACCAGGCTCCTATTGGCTATACCGGTAATCCGGAACATACTTACAATGCCACCATCGGTTGGGAGTGGAAAGGCTGGAGCTGCTTTGCTCAGCTCTACGGTGTAACAGGTGTTACACGTGACGTAGGTCTTGCCTCGTTCAATAACAAGCTGCTGACCGTATATGACAATGGCACTTGGTGGAATCCTGTCGAAGGCAATGGCGAGGTCGTTGTACCACGTTTTACCACCCAGGTCTCTTATAATGACGGTACACAGTATCTTTTCGATGGTTCTTATTTCCGTCTGAAGAACGTGGAAATCGCTTACACCTGGACAAAGGGTTGGATTAAGAAGCTTGGTTTCTCAAGCCTGAAGATTTACCTGAATGGTAATAACCTCTTCCTGATTACAAAGATGCCTGACGACCGTGAGAGTAACTACGGATTCAGTGGTGGCGGTGGTGCTTACCCAACCGTTAGACGTTATAACTTCGGATTTAAGCTTAACATGTAAATGAAGAGTGAAGAATGAAGAGTGAAGAATTTGCTACCGCTATCTGGTGGCTTAAAATAGAAAACATTATGAGACACATAAATATGACTAAGGAGAAAAGAAGTATGATAATGACGATGAAGTTGCTCGGCGCAGCATTCTTCATTCTTCATTCTTCATTCTTCATTTCCTCCTGTACCGACTGGCTCGATAAGGATAAGGAAGCTATCGTCGCTGAGGATGAGGCATTCAAGAACTTCCGCAACTTCCAGGGATATATCGAGGAAATCTATAACATGATTCCCGACAAGGAAAAGGTCAACTATTGTACGGCATGGAACTTCGGTGACGACGCCGTTCACAATCCTGAAGGCTTTGCGCACATGGATCATCAGGTGGACCTTGGCAACTACCGTAACTGGTACACCAACAACCAGTGCTGGCTCAATGGTAACAGCAGCTCGCTCTGGAGAAACTCATGGATTAGCATCCGTAAGTGTAACTTGGGTCTGGAGAATATCAATTCGATGGTTGGTTCTGACGATGAGCGCGACCTGCTGCTCGGACAGATGTATTTCTTCCGTGCATGGTGGCATTTCGAGCTGATGTGCTACTTTGGCGGTCTTCCCTACGTGGACAAGGCTTTTGAAGACAGCAAAATTCCCGAGTTGCCGCGCCTGTCTTTCCAGAAATGTGCAGAACGCTGTGCTGAAGACTTCGAAAGGGCATACGAACTGCTTCCCCTGGACTGGGATGACGTGGTTCCCGGTGACGATACACATGGCAAGAATGACCTGCGCGTCAACAAGTTCATGGCACTCTGTTACCTTGGCAAGGTGTATCTCTGGGCCGGTTCTCCCCTCATGAAGGAGTTTGAGAAGACCCATAAGGCTGACGGCAGCTTTGATGCCGGTGCTGCCAACCTCATGGGGGCCAGTTCCAATGGCAAGACATACGATTACGATGTCAAGTATTGTAGACTCGCTGCTGAGGCTTTCGGTAAGGCCCTGGACCTGGTATATAGAGGTGATGTGAAGTACAAACTCGCTGAGTTCAGATATTCCGACCTCTACAACCACACTAAGGATGAGAATGCCAACTCGTGCTACTCCGAAATCTTCTATACCGTCAAGCAGAACTGGATGATGCCAGGTTCTACGGAGGCTATCTTCCGTGGTGCTTATCCCGGTGTCAACTCCGCCAACTGGAACTGTGCCAAGATTTTTGGCCCGAAGGTGGCAGGTCTTGTGGAGCATGATAACATCATCCACCACCCGACAGCCAACCTCGTCGACCAGTATGGTATGTCTAACGGTGAGCCTATCTATCTGGTCAAGAATGGTGAATATGTGCTGAATGAAGCCTCTGGCTGGGATCCGGAGCATCCGTTCAAGGATCGCGACCCACGATTCTACCACGACATCATCTTCGACGGTTTCCATTATGTCCTCAGCATCGACGGTTTGTCAGCTGAGCAGAAGAAGCACGACTATTGTTCGCTCTATACTGGTGGTGCCATGCGTGAGGTAGACCACGGCAGCAGCACGGGCTATTTCATCCAGAAGCTGGTTCCCCACCAGTGTAACAAGGGTGACAAATGGTATGACTGGGATTATGCCCTCCAGACATACATTCCTTACATGCGTCTGGCTGACGTCTATCTGATGTATGCAGAAGCTATGGCTGCCATCGCCTGTGAAGCTGATGACATCACCCTCATCAGGGATAAGTCTTATTGCTTGTCTACATCAGCTGTCGATGCCATCAATGCCCTCCGCGACCGCGTGAACAGTTCTGACTATCCGATGGAGCGCATTCCCGCCCACTTCCTGAAGAATACCAAGGACTTCATGGATGTCGTACGTCGCGAGCGTGCCGTGGAACTGGCTTTCGAGGGCTTCCGCTGGTGCGACCTGCAGCGCTGGCTGCTTCTGACAGAGGCCCCTTACACCGTGAAGTACTCTCATGAGTTCGAGCGTCTGGAAAAGGACAGCTGGTTCTATAATGAGTCTACTCGTGAAGTGAATCACAATCCTAAAGATGCCAGGGTCGGTAATTTCCACAAGGAAAAGCTGATAACCCGTGATTTAAAGTCCAAGCACTACTGGTTCCCGCTTCCTGACAAGGATATTTATCTTTACGAGGGCTTCCCACAGAATCCGGGATGGTAATCAATTGATAATCGATAATTGATAATTGACAATAAGATATGAAAAATATTAAAACAAATATATTCCTTTTGGCTATGGTTGTAGCTTCGCCGATGACGGTCAATGCCCAGACCGCTGAGGAGGCCGATACTACCGTGGCTAAAAAGAAAGTCCATGTTGCTTTCCGCGACATCGATGCAGACCATCTCCTCGGAGGTATCTCATACGTCGACATGGAGGAATTGTCGAAGAAGGATTACACGATGAGTAGTCTGGACGACATGTATGCCTTGGTCGGCGGTTGGAATGGCAACAACCTGTGGGGTATGGACAATGACCGTCTGGATAATAACGACAACAGCAACCTGCCGCTCGTCATCATTGACGGTGTGAAGCGTCCGTCCAACAACGTGCTGCCTTCTGAAGTCGAGCAGGTCACCTTCCTCAAGGGTGCCCAGGCTGTCGTACTCTATGGTGCCAAGGGTGCCAAGGGTGCTATCGTCATTACCACCAAGCGTGGTAAGGTGGACGGCCTGCAGATTGACGTCAATGCCAACACGGGCTTCCATGTAGCCAAGGAGTTCCCCGAGTATCTGGGTTCTGCAGAGTACATGACACTCTATAATGAAGCCGCTGGCGGCGAAGCTTACAAACAGCAGGACATCTACAACCATGCTTCGGGCGTTAATCCTTACCGCTATCCCAACGTCAACTACTATTCTGACGAATATGTCCGTAAGGCCTACAACCGTTCGGAGGCTACCGTGGAAATCCAGGGTGGTGGCCAGCGTGCACACTTCTATACGAACATCAACTACTATCGCCATGAGGACCTGCTGAATTTCGGTGATGCCAAGGACAACTACACCGACCGTTTCAGCGTCCGTGGTAATGTAGACCTCGTCGTCAACAAGGTGGTCAAGGGTTTTGCCAATGCCAGTGCTACCTTCTACAATGCCAACAAGAACAAGGGTGACTTCTGGGATGCTGCCGCAACGATGCGTCCCAACTACCCGCAGAATGCCGCCCCGCTGATTGACATTAATTTTGTCGACCCGAATGCCACTTTGGCGCTTTCTACCCTGGGCAAGTCGCTCAACCTGCTCGACGGCAGATACTTCCCCGGTGGTACCAAGACCGACAAGACGAATGCCATTGCCGACTGCTACTTCGGTGGTAAGACAAAGGCCGTCAGCCGTCAGTTCCAGTTCGATGCCGGTATCATCTACGACATGGATAAGTTCGTCAAGGGCTTGTCGTTCAAGACCTTGTTCTCGATTGACTATGCTGCCAACTACAGCCTGTCATACAATAACAAGTACGCTGTGTTTATTCCTACCTGGAGTAACTATAATGTAAATGATGCCATTGTCGCCCTGAAGCAGGAAGGCGATGAGGTGGTTACCGGTAACATGGCCATGGGTGATACCAAGTATCGCCAGACCATTACCTGGAACGGCCATTTCGACTACGACCACACCTTTGCAGACAAGCATCATGTATCGGCTATTCTGCTCGCCAGCATGTACACGACAACGGCCAGTGGTCAGTACCACCGTTATGCCAATGCCAACTTGGGCCTGCAGGCCGATTATGACTATATGGGCCGCTACTTTGCACAAGTGGGACTGGCAGGTGTCCATTCTGCCCGTCTGGCTGAAGGCCATCGCGAGGCCATCTCGCCTACGTTCACCCTCGGCTGGAACATCGCCAAGGAGAGCTTCATGAAGGACAGTTTCGTCGACGACCTGCTGATTAGCGCATCCTATAGCAATCTGAACGAGGATGTTGACATCTACATGGGCGACAAATACTTCTACATCTACGATGCCACATGGCAGCAGACGGGTGGCAGTCTCTCCTGGAATGAGGGAACGACAGCCCAGCGTACTTACTCACAGGCTGGTAGCAACCCCTCGCTGGACTTCATCCATCGCAAGGAGTTCTCGGTCAATCTGCGCGGCTCGTTCTTCAACAAGCTCATCAAGGCAGAGTTCACCTATTTTAATACGGATATGGATGGCTTCATCACCCAGAGTCCGACGGTATTCCCCTCACACTTGTCGAATGGCCTTTCCGGCGCTCATTTCAAGCCAGCCCTCAACAGCAACATCCAGAATCGCAAGGGCTTTGACTTCAGCATCTCGGCCCAGAAGAAGTTCGGCGATGTTTATGCACAGTTGGGCGTTGTCGGTACCTATCTGAAGACCGAGTGGAAGAAGTACGATGAAATCGTAGACCAAATGGCACCGCAGAAGAATACGGAGGGTCGTGCCCTTGATGTCATCTGGGGTTACAAGTGTCAGGGCTTCTATGGTTTTGAAGACTTTGACTACGATGCTGAAAAGGGTTCGTACACCTTGAGGAAAGACCTCCCGCAACCTCAGCTCGGCCTCACTGTCCAGCCCGGTGACCTGAAGTACGAGGATGTGAACGGTGACGGTAAGATTACCAACAAGGACCAGGCTGACTTGGGCAAGTCGGGTACCTACGGTGCTCCTTGGACCATGGGCGTGAACCTCACGCTGAAGTACAAGAATTGGACGCTTTTCGTACTGGGTAATGGTCAGTTCGGCGCTTACGGCATGGCCAACGGCAGCTACTACTTCATGAGTGGTAACGACAAGTACTCGGTCAACGCACGTGGTCGCTGGACCCCGGAGACGGCAGAAACCGCTACCCATCCCCGTCTGTCGGCAGCCACTTCTACTTCGCCTAACGGCTTTGCCTCCACCTTCTGGATGTACAGCACTGACCGTTTCAACCTTCGCAAGGTTCAGCTGACCTACGACTTCCCGTCGGAGATGTTCGAGGGCAAGTGGGTCAAGGCGCTCTCTGTTTATCTGAATGGAAACGACCTCCTGACCATTTCGAAGAACCGTAAGATTATGGAGACCAGCATCGGCTATGCTCCCCAGACCCGTTTCTATAATCTCGGCGTTAAGGTTACACTCTAATGGATAATGGATAATTGATAATTGATAATTATGAAGACAAGAAATATTATATTGTATTTGATCGGTCTCCTCGCTTTCTGCTCCTGCGATGACATGTTCACGCCTGCAGATGAAAACACCCGACAGCTGGAAGACTTGAACAAGGAGTCTGCGTATGTTCATGGCCTGCTGATTTACGCATACGACCGTCTGCCCGATTTGACGACGACCCAGACCGACATCGCTACGGATGATGCGGTTACCAATACGAACAACACCTACCGCACGATGGCGCTGGGCACCTGGCAGTCAGACAACAATCCGATGTCTCAGTGGGATCAGTGCAAGGATGGCATCCAGTATGCCAATCTCTTCCTATCCATGGTTGAGAAGGTGTCATGGGCTCTCAGTTCTGCTTCCAAGCAGCAGATGTTCATTGACCGTCTGAAGGGCGAGGCCTTCGGTCTTCGCGCACTCTTCTATTACTATCTGTTGCAGGCACACGGTGGCTATGCAGAAGATGGTAAGCTCTATGGAGTACCCCTGCTGACGAGTCCTGAAGACGGTAGCTCTAACTACAACCAGTCTCGCGCGCTGTTTGCTGACTGCGTGAAGCAGTGCTTCGACGATTGCGACAGTGCCATGGCACTGCTCCCCGCTACATACGAGGACATCTCCTCAGCAGATGCTATTCCTGCCAAGTACAGGGCTTTGGGTGCTAACGTCTCTAATTACAACCTGGTGTTCGGTGAGAAAGCCAGAAACCTGTTGTCTGGCAAGGTCGCTGAGGCTGTCAAGGCTCTGGTAGCCCTGTTTGCAGCCAGCCCCGCATACCGCGATCAGAGCGGCGTGTCGTCTGAGGTGGCAGCAAGATACTGTGCCAATGTGCTCCAGCGCATTGACTGGGAATTGGATCCTACGGGTAACATCTGGTATAAGAACAAGACCAAGCTGGAGCCCAATGGTGGTGAAATGCCGGAAATCCTGTGGCGTAAGGATCGTAGCAAGAATGTTGCTCAGGAAAGGGAGAATTTCCCGCCCACGTTGTATGGTAACGGTACGGTCAATCCGTCCCAGAACCTCGTCGATGCCTTCCCCATGGCTAATGGTCTGCCTATCTCAGCTGCCGCCAGTGGCTATGATGCAAAGGATCCGTATGCTAACCGCGACCCGCGTCTGTCACATTATATCATTTATAACGGTGTCAAGTTCAAGAATAATGAAATCATTACGGGTAAATATGCGAACAGCAAAAGTGAGGTGAAGGATAACCTCGACAACATAGCAACCTCTACCCGCACTGGCTATTACCTGTCGAAACTGCTCCGTGAAGATGCCAATCCGCAGTCCAGTAACCTCGTCGAGCAGCAGCATATCTATGCTCGCATTCGTTACACGGAAATCTTCTTAGCATTCGCCGAAGCTGCCAACGATGCATGGGGACCGACGGGTGATGGTGGTACTGGTCACTCTGCCTACGATGTCATCAAAGCCATCCGTGAGCGTGCAGGTATTGCACCGGCAGCACCTGGAACTACGGAAAGAACGGATACCTATCTGGAAGAGTGCAAGTCGGATAAGACCAAGATGACGAATCTCATCCGTAACGAGCGTCGTATTGAGCTCTGCTTTGAGAACAAGCGTTTCTGGGACATCCGTCGTTGGTTACTTCCGCTCGATGAGGCTGTTAACGGTGTGGAGATTACAAAGATCGATGAGGACAAGGATCCGACTCCTGACAACCTCATATACAGAATCTTCAAGGTAGAAGATCGTGTCTACGACAATTCTTATCAGCATTACGGCCCGATTCCAAGGGGTGAAATCCTCAAATGGAGCAACCTCGTGCAAAACAAGGGATGGGAGTAGACTGTTAGTTTAGAGTTTAAAGTTTAGAGTTTAGAGTTTAAAGTTCAACAATGATGAAACTGAAGAATTATATATACGGTGTAGCTTTGGGAGCGCTTTCTCTCACCTTTGCATCCTGCTACAATGCAGACAAAGAGTTCCCAGACTATGAAGGAGGTACCTCTGCCTACTTCGCCTATCAGTACCCGGTACGTACACTCATACTGGGTAACGACATCTACGACAACACACTCGACAACGCCCATAAGTGCCAGATATGGTCGACCATGGGTGGAGCGTATTATGGACGTAGTGCATCGGTAGACATTGTCGTCGACCCGTCACTTTGCGACAACCTGTGGTTCGTGGACGATGGTGGAAACCCATCCACCCCCGTACAGCCCATGCCGACATCCTACTACACACTGTCATCCAACAAGATTACTTACGATAGTGATACCCGCGGTTATGTGGAAGTGCAGTTCACGGACGATTTTTTCAACAACCCCAAAGCTGTTGAGAACACCTACGTTATTCCTCTTGTGATGATGGAGGCTCACGGCATCGACCGTATTCTCAAGGGCACGCCGCGCGTCGGTACTACTCCCTCTCGCACCAATTCGGAATATTGGGAGGTTCTGCCTAAGGACTATGTGCTGTACTGTGTGAAGTATATCAATCCTTGGACGGCCAAGTATATCCGTCGCGGTGTTGACAATGTGGTCGAGAAGGGCGTGGCTACCACCATTATCCGTAAGGACACAACGCTGGTCAATACCGACCTGGAGCACTACAAGGAGAACCCTGTGAATGCCAACGACGAGGTTTGCAAAATCCTTACCAAGAACATGACACAGTCCATTTTCCCGGTATCGTTCAGAACCTCTGGAGCTTCCATCAGCTGTAAGCTGATTCTGACCTTCAACGGCAATCAGTGCACCATCTCTACCGACGATGAGAATGTAACAGCCTCTGGCTCTGGCGAATTCATCGAAGGTGGTACGGATAAGCCTGAATACAAGGACTATCAGTGGGGAAGCATGAACCAAAAGCCCGTCTCGCGTGACATTCTCCGTCTGAGCTACAATGTCAAGTTCGAAGACAAGGATATTCAGGTGTCTACCGTTGACACGATGGTTGTCCAGACTCGTGAGTCCAACCAGAAAGTGTTCTTCTCACCCAAGTATGTAGAAAAATAATAGGAGGGTTAACATATGAAAAAGAATTTTAGAAACGGTCTCTTGATGTTGGCAGCAGGCGCACTCGCTGTTTCCTGTGCCGACTATAATGTGACAGACGATTTCAAGGCTGATCCTGATCCGACAGTGATACCTCACTATACCGACCTGGGTGCTATCAAGAGTTACCTTGACAGGAGCGCACATCCTAACATGTCGCTTGGTACTCAGCTCAAGCTGAAGGATTTCAACGATCAGGCTTTGTATCATGCTGCAGCTATTGCCAACTTCGACGATGTCTTCTTCGGAAGCGACTTGATGGCAGGTAAGATTATTAACGGCAAGGGTTCGATGAATTTCATCAGCATGAACACCATGGTGTCGCATGCCAAGGAGATTGGAGCCAAGGTGTATGGCAGTCCTATTGTCGGCAATAGCAACCAGCCTGACGATTGGTTTAAATACCTTACCTCTCCCATTGAGATTATCGTTGACTTTATCGATGAAAAATCGGTGGATTTCAGCCAGATGGAAGCGGGTACCAGTTACGGTGGCGGTACTGTTGTCGCTAAGGATGGCAAGAACTGTCTCCGAATCGGTACTGACAGGAATCCTAAAGCTGATGTGAATATTGTTGACGGATTTACGGTGAATCACCTCTCTAAGTACACCATTTCCTTCGTTGCCAAGGCTGACAAGAATGCTTCTTTCAATATCACCTTCTCTGGCACTGATGTCATGAATCCCCAGTCTACCGATGGAAAGTATTCCATCAAGGCCGGTGGTAGGGTGAAGTTTGAAGTGGAGTGCCGAAGCGCTGAAGGCGTGAAGGACGGTGTCCTTACCATCAAGAACGGTCGAAATGCAGCCGTCTATGTGGAGAGCGTGGATGTCGGTTACTATCCTGACAACCACCGCGACCAGACTGCCCAGGAGGTCAACGACACCATTCATTATGCACTCAATACCTGGTGCAATGCGCTGATGCGTAACAATGCTGGCTGCATCAACACCTTCAGCTTGATTGACGAGCCCGTCGATGCGAAGGCAGAGTTGGAGAGCGGGTTGTACGACCTCAAGCATGCCGCTAAGGATGAAGAGGGTAAGGCCGAGCAAATTTTCTGGCAGGATATCTTTGGCAGCGAGAACTATGGTCCTACGGTAGCTGCAGCTGCACGTGCTGCCTACCAGAAGTATGATGGCGATCCTAACGATCTGAAGTTCTTCATCAGCGAGATTGGTCTCGAGGAGCAGAAGAAATTCCAGAGCCTGATGTACTGGATTGGTGTCTGGGATGCCAAAGGTGCCAAGATTGACGGTATCGATGCTAAGCTGAACCTTACTTATTATGAGGATGCCGCCAAACAGCAGGCTAATGTGGAGAAACTGGATAACCTGCTGAAGAACCTGGCTTCTGCCGGCAAGCTCATCCGTATCTCTAATTTCGATATCAAGTATCAGGATGCCGATGGTAATTATGTGACTGCCAAGGACATCACAGACGCTCAGCGTCAGAGGGTTGCCGATTTCTATGGCTATATCATCAAGAGCTATATGAAACTGATTCCAGGCGACAAGCAGGCTGGTATCTGCAAGGGCAACATGTCTGACACGAACGATCCTGTAGGTCTCTGGTCTATCGACACGCAAACGAAGGACTGGGTGCGCACTGCTATCTACGAGGCATTCTGCAAGGCACTTGGTGGACAATAAATCATTACACTGACGGATAATTGCCAGTGAAGAAAAGAAACCTTTCTGATGTTCCTGGCAATTATCCTTAGCGATACAATTAATTATTCACTTTTTAATTCATTTTATTATTAACTAAATTCTTTTTATTATGAAGAAACTATTTACACTCGTTGCCCTCTTGGCATGCTTCATGGGGGCAAAGGCTGCGGTAGAAAAGGTCTATTCGATAGACTATTCTACTAAAAACAGTTTTCCATTCTACGTCATGGGTTATGTACCTGAGTGGATTGACGGCGTGATGACCGACTTTGGTGCAAACTACAGGTATGAGACTCAGGCAAACCTTGACGGTGATGGTGACGGCAAATGGAAAGATGGAGAGACTCCCGCTGGTACAGCTATGGCTGGAAGCACAGAGTATGTGAAAGTAACAGGTGCTGGCCCATATTGGCATCAGTATTTTATTGGAGACAATATCCCCACTGAGCTTGATGGCGCTTACACGGTAAAAGCATTGGTAAAGGCTTCAGAAGCTTGCAGCATCAACGTCAACATGGGTTGGGGTTGGGGAGGTGGCCAGCAGGTGGGTGCATCTGTCGCTATCCCTCAAAGCGATGACTTCGTTGAGGTAGAGTGGGAGTATACCGGTATCGGTGGTACTTCTTGTAACCTCGTAGCTCAGCCTGGTACCTTTGCTGGTACCATTGAATGGAAGAGCCTTGAAGTTTATACTGACAAGGGTGATGCTGTTCCTCAGGTATGGCTCCAGATGATTACCGACAATGGTAACCCCGCTGCTCCCGAGGGCGATGGTAAGTATGTTGGTGATGCTGAGTTTGGTCAATGGCCTGCATGGGCACTTGAAAAGACTGATGGTGTCAATACCAACTGGAGAACCGATAAAGCTGCTTCTATCTGTGCATGGGCTCTGACTTATGGCGATAACAAAGATGAGGGCTTTACAGAATTCCATGGTGAGAAGGGTGACAGATCTCGTCCATACCCTGCTACTATTGCAGCAGATCCTGCAAATGCTTCAAACCACGTGTTTATGGCTGATGTACATGATATTAGTTGTATTGACGACTGTGATGGTGAAGGTTCTTCTATCGCTTGGTCTAACCAGTTCTGGATTATGTCTCCGCAGACTTGGAAGGCAGGTACAAAGGTACATATCAAGTTCAAGTATAAGGCTGAGCATGCTTGTTCTGTAGGAACACAGTTCCACACAAGGTGGCCCTCAAAATATCTCTTCTGGAATGCTGTTGGCGACATTTCCTTCACTGAGGAATGGCAGGAATTTGATAAGACTATTGAATTAAGTGCTGATCAGGCTGGTAGTGGTGAAGAAGCATGTGCTTCTCTCGCATTCAATCTGTGCTCTGACGCCACCAATGGCCGTACACCTAATAAGTTCTACTTCGATGACCTCTCTTGGGAAGTCTTGAAGCTTGAAGAGGGTCTCTTCGTTGCTGGTAAGGGTAAAGACTTCAACTATGATTACGCTCAGGCTACTCAGTTTGAATATAGTAAGGACGATGAAGCATGGGTTGCTACCATAGGTACCCAGGGCAAGAAGGAGACATGGGTCGAAGAGGTACAGATTTCAACTGTCCGTGGTGACAAGTCTGCCTTCTTGGGCGCTACTCTGAAGCCGACTGGCAATGTTAAGATCGTCGATGGCTTTAGCGAGTGGCTTGACTTCACAGAGTCCAGCCAGGCTAAGATTAAGGTTCCTTCAGGTGTATATAAGATTTATGTAGCCCTTGAGGATAAGCAGATGCAGTTCGAGCAGCTTGAAGGTGAGGCTGCCAAGGAACCCGTTGCCATCGCTCTCAACGAGACAGAGTGTGTAGTACATGGTGCTGAGCGTGACTGGAAGCCTGCAAAGGATGACGGTACTCCACAGGACGGTGAGGAAGGCATTGGTACTGGCCAGCCTTGGGACAACCAGTTCTGGATTGCTGCCAACCGCGATCTCGAAACCGGTGAGGTGACTGTTCTGAAGTTCAAGTATAAGGCCACGACGGCTGCTCGTACCAGCACACAGGCTCATAAGGTGGGCGACGACGGCAAACCTTGCACCTACCTCAACTGGCAGGCTATCGGTGATGTGAACTTCACTGAGGAATGGCAGGAGTTTGAGAAGGAGTTCACTGTTCCTGAGGGTGACAACGGCATGAGGTCGATTGTATTCAATATGGCTGAAGTCAAGTATGCTGACGATTACTACCTCAAGGATTTCCAGTGGTATGTGAAGGATGCCGAGCTTGAGGCAGAAGGTAAGACCATGGAGAACCTGATCAATGCAACTGGTGCCGAGAACTTCTGGATCAAGGAAAATAAGGGTAATCCTACTGGCATCAGCACTGTAGTAACCGACAAGAAGGGTTCTGCCGTTATCTACAACCTCGCTGGTCAGCGCGTGTCTAAGGACTTCAAGGGCATCGCTATCAAGAACGGTAAGAAGGTTGTGATGAAGTAATCTCTCATCTCTCTCTTGAGAGAGGTCTAACTATCGTGCGTCACTTTCCGGCATGTTGACGGAAACGTGACGCACGAGTTTGCAAAGAAAAAACTATCTTTAATCAATGAAACACATTTTTACTTCTATCCTTGCGCTGGCTGTGACGACATCTATGTTCGCAGCATCAAAAAGGCTGACAATCTACGATACCCGCATGCAGCAGATAACAGGTTTCGGCGGTGCCTGCTGCGACGGTGCCATGTGTCCTTTGGCCGATGATACTAAGCCAGTTGAGTTGCTCTACGGTGATGAGTCGCCCATCGGACTGAACATCTTGCGCATGGAGATTTCGCCGAACCAGACGGGCAATGTCATTATACCTGAGTGGGGCAACTATGATACTCCTTACGACTGGAATGGTTCGCTGCCCTCGGCAAAAATAGTCAAGGAGCGCGGTGGCATCGTCTTCGGTACGCCCTGGTCGCCTCCCGGTGAGTACAAGACCAATGGTGTTGCTAATGGCGGTAATGCTGAAGACCAGGGCTATCAGAAGGGCAGATTGCGTAAGGATTGCTACGACAAGTTCTTTCCGTGGCTGAACAAGTTCCTGAGGTGGATGAGAAGGAACCATGTGAATGTTGACGCGGTGTCCATTCAGAATGAGCCCGACTGGTGGGTGAGCTACTCTGGCTGTCTCTATGAACCGGAGGAACAGCTCGAACTGGTGAAGAACTATGCCCACCAGCTCGACAGGGAGAACAATCCGGGCATGCGCCTCATCAGTGCCGAACCGCTCGGCTTCCGTCCTGACTATTCCAACATGCTGCTCAACGACCCCGTGGCCCGTGAGCAGATTGACATCATCGCCGGTCACATCTACGGTCATGCACCGCTGAAGGATGGTAACCTGAAAGATGCTGCCAAGCTGGCTTTGAAGTATGGCAAGGAGGTCTGGATGACGGAGCATTCAGCGACCGACCATATCTCCACCTTGCCCAACTGGCATGAGCAGCTCATCTTTGCCGAAGAGTTGAACGAGTGTCTCTTGGCTGGTTGTACGGGCTATATCTACTGGTATCTGCGTGCCCACTGGGCTTTTGTGGGTACAGGCGATAAGATTACGTTGGAAGAGAATGGCGTAAAGTATGAATATCCGTGCCCTCCGGGCAATGAGAAGAACGTGTTGCTGCCCCGTGCGTATGTGATGTCGCATTTCTCCAAGTATCTCACTGGAGCAACACGCTTGAAGATGAGTAATGAGAAGGAAGATGGCGAGGGTGCTGATTACGAGTATTCCTCTTATATCAAGGGCGACTCGCTCATTGTGATGGCTATCGACACCATTGGAACGGGATATGACCTGAAGATCAAACTGCCTTACAAGGTGAAGAGTGGCGTGCATGTGCTGTCCACTGGCAACGATAGCGAGAACCTCTGCCAGAAGTCAGAGATTGCCATCGACGAGCCCACACGTGATGTGACGGTGCCTATGCCTGCCCGCAGCCTGAACACCTATATCTTTATCATCGACAACGATCCTACTGGCATCAGTGAGCAGGTACGGACCGGACTTGATGGTCCTTCGACCTACTACGACCTGCATGGCCGCCGCTTAGCCGCGCCCAAGGGCCTTTGCATTGAGCGCCGTCCCGACGGCACCTCCCGCAAAGTCATGATGTAGGACATCAAAAAAAAACAACGGATTGAATCGATTCAGTCCGTTGTTTTTTTGATGATTTCCGACGTCTTATTTCAACGTGCTGATGGTGTTGATCTTCGTCTGCTGACCCATGGTGTCGGTGGTTGCTTCGGTTTTCAGCGTCTTCACCCAGCCGTCGTCAGCAAACTCGTAGTTGGCGGTCTCCTTCATGTCAATCTTCAGCATGCCGGTAGCCATCACCTGGTCAATGTTCTTCTTGATCATCTCAGCCTGCTCGGGAGCCAGCTGCTCCACCTGCTTGATGATGAAAGCCTTCATCTCGTCCTTCGACATGTTCATCGACGAATTGGTGGTCACCTTCTTGCCGTTGACGAAGTACATACGCTTCATCTTCATGCCCTGCTCGTTGACAAACTCGTCCTGGGCACCCGTCATGATGGTCTTGCCGTTCAGCACCAGCACGCTGGTGTTAGCCTGCATCGTCCTGACGAGGTTCTCCTCGGTGAGGTTTTCATTGATCTGGTTAATCAGCGCTTCCTTCGACATCAGCTGGGTCAGTTGCGGAATCTCTTTCAGCATCTTGTCTGCAAATTTGCCTGATGCCTCATCAATCTTGGGCTTCAGCTCGTTGAAGTTCTTGATGCCGAGAATCTTGCCGTCCTTGTCGGTGGCCAGGCTGACGGTCATGTCCTTCATCAGTTCCTGTGATGCGGATATCAGCTTGCCGGCGATGTTGTCTGCCGTAGCGTCCGACTTCACGTCCGTTGATACGACGTCAACTACGTAGCCGTCTGCCGTAGCAGCGCTGACGGTGTACTTGGTGTCTGCCGTAATCTTCACCTCGCCCTGTCCGGGGATGTTGGTGGTCATTGTTGTGGCGTAGGTTTTCGTGGTGCCCTTCTCCATCTTGGGAGCTACCTTCAGTTGGGCTTGTGCAGCAAATGCTGCCATCAGCATAACGCTGACAATCATTAGTTTTTTCATGTCGTTTTTTAAAAATTTAAATCATATAATCTCTAAACTCTAACCCCTAATCTCTAAACTCTAATCTCTAATCTCTAAACTCTAACCCCTAATCTCTAAACTTAATTACATTGACGTTTTCCAAGTTGAGTTTCGCAGTGTTCTCGTCCACGTTGATGCCCTGCTCGTAGTATCCGATGGTGCAGTCGCTGATGGTGATGTCGTGGACGCAGTCCAGTCCGGCGAGTCCCGTTGCCAGGATGCCGGTATGGACACCGTGACAGGTGACCCGCTCGATGCGGATGTCCTGGAAGTCAGGAGCCAGCCGGCGCTGTTCGTCGGTATAGGTAGGTGCCGCCTTCGACTCGCTGCCGGCGGGACGGTCTACGTAGTCGCACTGGAAGACGATGGCCTGGTCCTTGATGTCGGTCATCTGGATGTCCGAGATGTAGAGTTGCTCCGTCTTGCCGCCGCGTCCGATGCCGCTCTTGAAGCGCAGCCCCGTGTCGGTGCCGCTGAAGCGGTTGTGGCGTACCACGATGCGGCGCATGCCGCTGACAGTCTCACTGCCCAGGACGAAGCCGCCGTGGGCATGGTATACGGAGTTGTCCTGGATGACGATGTCCTCGCAGCCGTTGGCTGGCGACTTCGCCTTGTATTTGCCGCTCTTCATGCAGATGCCGTCATCGCCGGCATCCACCACGCAGTTGACGATAAGTCCTACGTTGACGTCGGAGAAGTCGATGGCGTCGCCGTTCTGGGCGTTCCACGGACAGCGTACCGTCACGCCGTCTACGATGACGTTCTTACAGTTCAGCGGGTGTACGTGGAACTTCGGCGAGTTCTGCACCGTCACACCCTCAATGAGCACGTTCTCGCAGTCGATGAGTCGGATGATGTCGTTGCGCATCTTCTCTTGTTCCTCCGGTGTGGCTGCAATGTTGGCGTCAGCGTTGTTGTTCCACGGATAGAACAGCTTGCCTTTGTCGCGCTCCACGCCACCGACGACGTGCTTGTACTGCTGCCACTCCACGTCGCTCACCTTGCTGCGCTTCACGGGACGCCAGTAGGCGCCGTTGCCGTCGATGATGCCGTTGCCGGTGATGGCGATGTTCTTGCGCTTCGAGGCGCGGATGGCCGGCAGCACGCGGCTGGCGTTGGGCCTGTCGTCCTTGTAGAGCGTCTTGTCAGCAGCAAACAGCACGATGGCGTTCTTGTTCAGGTGCAGCTCGATGTTGTCCTTCAGCATGATGGGTCCTGTCAGCCAGACGCCCTCAGGCACCGTCAGCCGGCCGCCGCCCTGCTTGGTGAGCTTGCTGATGCCCTTGGCAAAGGCCTCGGTATTCAGCGTCATGCCGTCAGCCACGCCGCCCATGTCCTTCAGGTTCACCTCGTTGGCAGGGATGACGGGACGCTTGACGGGTTTGACGTCAACGGGCAGTCCCGTATAGTAGCGCTGATAGCGGGCTTCTGGCTCGTCCTTCTTCACCATAGCCGCCTCCTTGGCATCGTAGTCTGCCAGCTTGTCGAGGTAATACTGGCGCAGGTCGCTCCATTTATAATAAGGATACTGTGTGGTCTTCACGGGCAGCGTCACCTCGCGCTCGTTCAGCATGCCTTTCACCAGGATGTCGCCGTTGCCCTTCTTGGGACGATAGAATATCAGTTGTACGTTGCATGCCATGGGGAAGATGCGGTAGTTGCGCCATACTTGGTCCAGCTGGTCCAGGTCGTTGACCTGTGCACCGCAGTCGCCCAGCTCCAGCAGACAGGCCAGTGGCATCACGCACACCTCGTGTCCGAAGCGCAGCGTGGCCTGTGTCTGTGTCACCGTGTCAGCCGTCTCGATGATGTTGCGCAGCAGGTTGCGCTGTGTGAAGGGCATCATGCCATCGCTCTGCGGGGCTGGTCCGTAGTCCAGGTACCAGCCAATGTTGCGCTGGCGCCACAGCTCGTAGATTTCTTCTTCTGTGAAGATGGGATACAGGTCGATGTCCGTATCGTGACTCTGCATGTTGGTGGTCACCTCAAAGAGGTTCGACATCAGCGACTCCACCTTGATGTTCTCCTTCACCCATTTCTGGTCGGTGAAGAGTGATGCCATCAGACGGTCCGGGGTGATGCGTGGACTCATGCTGTTGCGTACCTCCCGGCCTTTGCGTCCTAACGACTTCACCAGTCCTGAGCGCGGTTGGTTCAGGTAGTACTGCAGGGCATCGCTGACATCGTTGTGGATGCGTGCCGTGGGATTGGCGGCAGCCAGCTCCTCACACTCTGCTATCATCGACAGGATGCAGCGGTTCACCGTTGTCGAACGGGCATCGATGGGCACGTTCTTCGTCTTGAAGATCTCGGGGAAGTTCTGTACCATGCGGCGCCCGATACCGTGGTGCTGCCGTTCGCCCACCGTCGACAGGTCGCCCAGTCGCAGCTGTGCACCTGCAAACTGCCCGTCGAGTGCCGGGAAGTTGGGTGCGGGCAGTGCCACGAACTTTTCTACCAGCTGCAGCACCTCCTCGCCCTTCGCCGTCAGCTTGCCGGCCTTGCGGGCCTTCTGCATCGGTTCCGTCACGCTGGTATAGCTGTTGTCTGAGATGAGCCACCGCGAACCGTGCCGTCCGTAGTGCGACATATAATAAGGTACGTAGCCCTTGGGGGCTGGCGTCAGCGCCTTGTCAGAGAGTTGTCTGTCGTAGTCTAAATAGTTACTTCCAGCCAGATACTTGTTGGCTTTAATCTCCTCGCGTGCCGTCTGTGCCGCTGCCGTCAGCGTCACCATCACGAGGGTCAGTAGGATGTTGGTAAGTCGTTTCATAAATCTTCGTTTTCCGTTTTATCTCGCAAAGGTACGAAATAAAACGGAAAACGCGTGCTTTTTTCATCGACAACCGAAGCATTTTATTCTTATTTAACGACCACTTTGATTGATGATAGACGACAACTTGGACAACTTGGACAACATTCTTCTGAGCCGAGATAGAACCGCAGTCAAAAAGTTGTCCTAGTTGTCCAAGTTGTCGTTAAATATTAAAAGAATGGTTGTCTTTAAACTAAACCAGGTGCTCGATGAGGTCGGCACGCTCGCCAGGCAGCATGTCGATGACGGGAATCTCCACCATCGTGTAGCAGCCGGGCTGCAGGCGCATCGAGGCACGGGCGACATTCACCAGCACCTGACCTGTCAGGGCGGGGTTGTTGATCTGCATGTTGAACTCCAGTCGCTGGTTCTGCGTCTGTCCGCTGACACCCTTGCGCACCAGGTTCACGCCGTGACCCATGTCGCGCACGTCGTCCACGCTCTCCACCTGGAAGACGTGTGTCTCGTCCGAGGCAAAGTACGGGTCGGCCTTGATGTCCTTGGTCACCTGCTCCAGTGTGTAGCCGTCCTCCAGCTCCACGTATACCATGCGGCGGTGGATGCCCTCGCCCAAGGGGATGGTCATTGACAGGGCGTTCTTCACGCCAGCCTTTGAGCGTACGCATACCGAGTGTCCCATCGACATGCCCGGTCCGAAGTTGGTGTAGCTCAGACCCTTCGGTGCCAGACTCTGCATCAGGGTGCGCACGATGCTGTCGCTGCCCGGGTCCCATCCGGCAGCGATGACGCTAACCGTGTTGGTCTCCTTGTTGATGGCCATCAGGCGCTCGCGGTAGCCGCGAATATTGGTGTGGATGTCGAACGAGTCGACGGTATTGATGCCTAAGGGCAGTATCTGCTTGGCATACTCCTCGCACGAACGGGTCGGGGTGGCCAGGATGGCGACGTCGACGTCCTTCAGTTCCCGGATGTCCTTGACAACCTCGTACTGGGCGAGTTCAGCAGGCTTGTTGTCTGCACCGTTTCTGCGTACCACACCAGCAATCTCGAAGTCGGGAGCGGCCTCAAGAGCCTGAATGCTGTACTTTCCAATGTTGCCGTAACCTACGACGGCTGCTCTGATTTTTTTCATATCTTTTATTGTTTAGAGTTTACTGTTTAGAGTTTAGAGAAGGATTGTCTTCTGAGTCTCTTATTGTTTAGAGTTTACTGTTTAGAGTTTAGAGAAGGATTGTCTTCTGAGTCTCTTATTGTTTAGAGTTTACTGTTTAGAGTTTAGAGAAGGATTGTCTTCTGAGTCTCTTATTGTTTAGAGTTTA
>Ga0247611_10001579_pt1 | contig 40183 bp, 25 predicted proteins | sample 177DNAGHGhighgp2_FD_192422 | JGI IMG/M metagenome (GOLD analysis project Ga0247611, IMG submission 192422) | Sheep rumen microbial communities from Palmerston North, Manawatu-Wanganui, New Zealand - 1770 DNA GHGhigh gp2 | ecosystem: Host-associated > Mammals > Digestive system > Stomach > Rumen... | reverse complement strand
AAAGAATATCATTTTAGGAGATGGGCAGAAACTTCTCAGTCCTGAAAGGAGATTTGACGCATTTATAGTTAGCCATCCAGAACTTTTTGAAAAATGAGAGTAGTTGACTTGTTTTGCGGATGTGGAGGACTTAGTCTTGGATTTACCAATGCAGGTTTTGACGTGGTGGCTGCCTATGACAAATGGGAGACTGCTTTAAATGTTTATCGCCACAATTTCAACCATCCTGCTGAAGAGATGGATTTAAGCAATGTGCAAGAAAGTTCTATTGAAATAGTAAAACATGACCCTGACATGATTATTGGTGGGCCGCCCTGTCAGGATTTCTCTTCTGCTGGTAAACGTGACGAAGATGGAGGGCGAGGTGACTTAACCATCAATTTTGCACAAATTGTCTGCAATGTCCGTCCAAAATGGTTTGTCATGGAGAATGTCGCCCGTATTGTGAAAACCCAAAAATTAGTGGATGCGAAGAAAATTTTCAAAGAAGCAGGCTATGGTCTGTCACAACACGTTCTCGATGCCAGTTATTGCGGAGTTCCCCAAAAGCGAAAGCGCTTCTTTCTTATTGGGAAATTACATGAGATGGATGATTTCATGATGCCATTTATTAATAGTGGATTTACATCAAAACCTATGACGCTACGTGACTATTTCGGGGACTCACTTGGTATTGATTACTATTATCGCCATCCACGTAGTTATGTACGTAGAGGTATTTTTAGCATAGACGAGCCAAGCCCAACTATTCGTGGGGTGAATAGACCTATGCCTGATGGCTACAAAATACATGCTAACGATCCTGTTAAGTCAAAAGAGGGTATTCGTTCTCTTACTACCTTGGAACGTAGTTATATCCAAACTTTTCCACGCTCTTTCCGTTTCTATGGAAGTAAGACAGATATTGAGCAAATGATAGGCAATGCAGTACCTGTGAATTTAGGTACATTCGTAGCCAATGCCATAACCAAATATCTTGCTAGTCCGCATCAAAAGCGAAATTTAGAGATTGATTTTGAGCAATGGAAACCAGAAGAGCGTCTTGCCTGCTATGCAAGTGACAATAGTCTTTAATCCCCCTATCCCTGCTACAGGAAGGCTGAAATACCGATGTACAAAGGGCGGAACCTGTAGCAGGGTTGTGATTTACCCTGCTACAATGGTGCTACAACCCTGCTACAGTATTCTCCTGCTGCCTATTTTCTGAGAGTCAGATAATAGCCGCGAATTCCACTGATTCCTCCTCTGGGGTAGTTGAGTTTCTTGATGGCTATTCCCAAGGATTTTAGATTGGGTACGTCGCTGGCTTTCAACTGTTTGGCGATTTCTTTCTGGATGTCCGTGGTTTTCCAAAGATTCTCCTTGCAATGCTGGTCAGCCGGCTCAAACAGACTCTGCAGGATCAGCTCTGGTGACGATAGTTGCTGATAGGACTTGTTATGCTCCTGTATCTCCTGCTCGTCCTCACTGGTAAACCAGTAGACACAACCCTTCTGACGCAACTCCGTCACTGCCTGTGCATACATCTGCTTATAGGGTACAGGGGCTGTCATGTCAATCTCTCCCGACACCTCTACACACAGGTAGCGACGACTGCCGTCACCACTGGGCAGGGGTGTGGTATCGTTGGTGGTGGCGATGAACGAGCAGAGACGGGGTGTCATCGTATACTGGTCGGAGCGCATCTTCCTCGCCTGTACGTCCTTCTCTGTCAACAGCCGTTTGATCTTCGCCTGCTCACGTTCCGTCTTGGCATTATACTCGTCGATACATACCAGCCACATACGACTCAGGACACGTTCTACTTGCTCGGCATTGTCCATCTTGATGTCGTCCATGTAGTACTCACGCATGGAGGGAGGCAGGATGTTCTTGCAGAAATTCGACTTCCTCATGCCCTGTCCGCCGATCAGCAGCGGCACCATTGAGTTACCATAGTCACGGTTGAGGTTGAGTGCCTGCGCCACCATGGCGAGGAACCAGCGGTGGAAGAACGTCTCCCAATGCGGATAGTTTGTGGGAAGACGACGGGCGAAGGCTCCGATATAGTCCTGTTTACCATCCCACTCCCCCACGGCAGCAAGGAATTCGTGGATGGGGTTATAGTCTTGGATATGCGCTGACTCGACATAGGTACGGATATCATTCATCCAACTCTCACCACCCTCTTTCATCTCTTCCACGACAATACTCTTCAAGTCTCTGTCCGTCAGTGGTTTCCACTCCTTATAGGTCAGGTCGTTGGGACGGTATTCCGTCACTTGTTTCACCACGTTATAGCGCAGTTGGTAGCGACGGTCGAAAAACTCCACGATGGAGCGCATGATACGCTCTTTCTCATTCATCTGCGAGAGGGGCTTCCCGCTCTGTGGTTTCTTGTAGGCATTGCGGAAAATCTTGCGGATGACATCCTCGGAGAGCGTGCGGAAACGACTCTGCCAACGGGTGCGCTCCACACTGTCCTCCTCACCCAGATGCGCCTTCGCACAGTAGTCGGCGAGTTGCTGTACACAATGTTCCACGTGATCACCTGCCTCCTCTATTGCCTTCGACAGACAGGTATGGTATTCCAACTGTGCTTGCTCACGCACTTCTGGCGAGGGAGATGGCAGCACATTCCCCTCATCATCCGCCTGGGTGTCCTCATAGGCTTTCAGGATGTCCTGCTCCTCACGGACGACGGGAAGCGGTAGTGCCTCAGGCTGATAATAGAGTTGCGGGTCATGACTCATGCGACAACCAACTTTCAAGGATTGCTCCTTGACGAACACCTCACAGTCTGTCAGGGCACCATATAGGCGAACGGCACTGTTCTGCGCATCCGTCAGGTAGGCAAGATATCCCTCCTTGTCATCTTTCGCCAGTCCCTCAGGTGGTTGACAACGCACCACTACTTTCAAGGTCACGCCACTCACCCCTGCGAAGGCAAGCAACGTATAGGGCACCTGTGCCACCCTTCGTCTCATCATCGCTACCTGCGGCAGTCCCTTCTCGCAGTTAATGTCAAGCAGGAGCAGGTTGGTGAAGTCCTTCGGATGGTCGATACCGTCCTTGCCGAACGTTGCCGAGAAGATGAGATAAGGCAGGCGGTCCTTGTCCGTCAGGTAGTAGTGCGGACTCCCTTTCTCCTCCATCAGTCTCGACAAGCGGGCACTGTTCGCTATCCGCCCTGCCGCTTCCTTGTTATTACCCGAGCGCATGCGTTCCACGACAGCACTCAATTCCTCACTCACAGGTGAACCCAGTTCACCGACTTTGGTTTTGATCTTTGTTATTTTCATTGTAGTTATTGATAATAGCCAGTTATGATAACAAGCTATGGTTGATGACGCAAAGGTACGAAAAATATTCGAAACGACCAAAGAATATGCTTCGCTTATTGTAATTTGTGCCTTTCGCTTATTGTGCAAGATGCCTCCGAACGAGGATGAAGATGCCTTGCGTAGGGGGAGCAGGATATGGGTGTAGGGGTATCAGGTACGTCCTTCGAGGGAGAAAGAAGCATCCTTTTAACCGTTCGCCTATAGCCAAACAACTGAACGGCTCCAGCCAAACAACTGAACGCCTATAGCCGTTTTCAATCCGCTCAAAAAACAGTCGCTGACAGATATAGGGGGTAGCAGGGTTGTAGCACCATTGTAGCAGGGTAAATCACAACCCTGCTACAGGCTCCGCCCTTTGTACATCAGTATTTCAGCCTTCCTGTAGCAGGGATAGCAGGGTTATTTACCACTTCAGTTCATAGAGTGCGGGCTTGGCACGACCTGTATGATTGTCGAACAAGCCACGGTTGAGCCAGTAGTTAGTGACCTGCCGCCCACTCTCATTCTCCTCCGGGAACCACCAGAAGACACCTGTCACTTGTGGGTGACGACGCAGTTCTGCCATCAGCTCAGCGGTAAACTGGCGCTGCCCCTCTGTGGTTATCGGGTAGAACTCGCTATACTGGTCGGGGCTCTTCGCCCACCGGTCGTTCTCATGGGAGTAATAAGCAGCTGTCTCCACGATCATCACCTCCTTGTCGGGAAACACGGCGGCGAGGGAGTCGAGGGTGTTATGGAGTACGGGCAGACGGTCGTGCCACATCGGATAATACGACAGTCCGATGATGTCGTAGTCCACCTGATAGCGACGCATCTGCTCATAGAAGTTCTTGGTGACTGTCCAGTCGCCCGCCTTCTCTGTATGAATGATCAATTTCGCCTTCGGACATAGTTCCCGACAGGCACGGACACCACCCTTCAACAGAAGGGACAGCACGTCGAAGCCCTCGCTACCTGCAGCATTGACACGTCCTACTTCCCACATCATACCATTGGTAATCTCATTGCCCACCTGTATCATCTCTGGTACACAACCAGCAGTTATCATCCGCTCCAAACAATGACGGGTATAGGCATATACCGAGTCGGGCAACGTCTCTGGAGACGCATCTTTCCAGCGTTTCGGCATAAACTGTTTGGCAGGGTCCGCCCAGGTGTCACTGTAATGGAAATCAAGCATCAGAGCAAGACCAGCCTTCTTCACCTGCCTCGACAGACGGATGACATAGTCCAAGTCCTGACAGACACCCTCTCCCTGATGTTCTTTGCTGGCAAACTGCGGGTCAACGAACAAACGGACACGCACCGCATTCCACCCCTGTCGCTTCAGGAACCTCAGGGGGTTCACCTGCTTACCTGCCGAGTCACGATAGACCGTCCCGGCATCCTCATACGATGGCAGCATAGACAGGTCACCACCCAGATACCGTTGCTGGGCAGAGACAGCCATTGCCATCCACGTACCTATTAATAATATAAAGATTCTTTTCATCACTGCTTGAACCAAAATCAGGCGGACAAGGTTTGAGTTCCTGTCCGCCTGATCATGGTTATTGTTTAGGGGTTATTTATATGAACCAGAACCGTAAGTAAAATTCAAATAGCACTTTTGACCTGTAGTAACATTGACACGAGGCTGATCTCCGCCATTACCACGATAGTCGATGATACCATTAGCATTAACGATGAACTCTGTCTTCCACCAGTCAATGTCATCTCCCAGTTTAACACACATGCGTACTTCGTTATCTGCTACAAATGCAGGAGAAACAAACTTTCCTTTCTCAGTCGTAGGAACTTCAAAGAGACCTGCCTCGGCAACATCCCAACTTGTAGGTGATGTATTACCAATCAGATATACTTCTGGTTTAAGAATTTCAATCTTACGAGCACCTGCAGTTTTATCGACCTTCAGAAGATACCATCCTGCTTTGCTAACCATAAGATTTGAACCATCAGCTTGAGCACCTGCCTCTGCCTTATCAACAACACTCTCGGCGTCGTAACCGAAATCATTGCCCCAGCCTTTCTGAGGTGCAAACTTAATCTTTTCCCACTCATGCAGGTAGATAATCTTCCATGACAGATTCTCATTTCCATACACTGGTACAAGTGGTTTCCAATCATCTTCAGATCCACCCCAACTATAGTAATCACCTGTTAGGTAAAGAACTGGAGTTGTATCGTAAATTGACTGGTCTTTCATGTTTGCCTCCACAGTATATGTAGAAGTCATTGCATTAATGGTAAGTGTGTAGCTGACAGCATCTTCAACTGCATCGAACTTGATATTGCCTCCCTTGTTTGTGTTTGACAACGTTCCTTCATAGGCAGGCTCATCAACACCTTCTGCTGCAGAGAAAGCACGATCCCAAGAAGCAATAGAACCATCTGCATTGAAATCTGCTGCCGGAATTGCCTTAATTTCGTAAGTAGTAATACCATCAACTGGTTTAATCTCCACGCTGAACTCTGGGTTGTCATAAACAGGTCCGCCATTATTCGTCATATGGTAGGCATCAACCCTTATTAACTTCCATCCATCGATATTACCAACTACATAATAGCCATCGGCATCAATGTAAGGAGCCGCAAGGGTCACTTTGAGTTCATAAGGATTTGCCTCGCGATGTACCGTAACCACACCATCCTCGGTAGTCACCTTCACTTCTGTAGAAACAGTAACTATCAGTGTACGCTCAACAGGAGCAGCTCCCCAGAATTGTTTCACAGCATCAATCAGGTCTTCTGCCTGCACTTTACCATCAACGTCAGCTTTAATCGTGACATCCTTATCGCTGCCAACACTCTCTAACAGCACATTGTAATAATCTGTCTGTCCTTCTTGCAGATTGGTAGTAAACAATTGTATCTGATTACCTGTTTCTGTAGCAAAGTCTATGGCACTGGCTGTCGGCTGCAACGTCATCTCAAACTTTGGATTCAATTCGCTGCCAGCATTGCTTTGCGGGTTTGCCCAGTCTTTATAGTCCTCGGTGCAGGACATTAATCCTGCAACCAAGGCTATTCCACACAATATAAATTTTTTCATAATGCTCTTACTCTTTTAGTTTTTCTTAATAATACTAAACTCGCCAGTGATATCGTTGAAGCAGATAATCCAAGTACCTTCTTCTACTCCGATATTAGGAGCACCGTTCTTTGCAACACCACAGGTATTTACCTCACCGTCAGCAGAACCATAGCCCCAGTTATTATCCCACGAGCCAGCTTCCTTGAACTTAATCTGTTCCGTTTTACCTGCATCAACAGTCATCACGTAAGTCCAAACATGATTCTCACCACTCTTGTTAGCTGGAGTCATATCGGTATCACCCCATTCATTGAACGTACCTGCCATACAAATCTGTGCAAAAACCTTTGGGGTGATATCCTGCTGAACGATGGTACACTCGTTAGAGGCAGTATTAACTGTTACCTTATAGTATCCTGCCGGATCACACCAGATGTTACCACCATCAGCAGCACCATCTCGATAAATTGCAGTGTTAGCTTCTCCACCACTCATGAATCCAAGATCCCAGTTGAAGTCTTCTGGCTGAATCTTCCATCCGTCGGTTGTGAAATAGTTGAGATAAGTTATCTCACCTGTTCCTGTAGTCTTGTCGTAGGGGAAGTCGCTCACCTTAAACATTGGCAGACTACTTACACCAGGGTTATTACTCCAGGCTCCATCCAGAATATTGTTACCAACAAGATACCACATGATTGGCTCAGCATCCTTCAGCTCAATATAATAAGGATTAAAAGATAATTCAATAGAATTTGAAACTACGTTGCTCAAGCGAACACCATTTTCCAAAAGGAAAGCATTGATGCGCAGGAAAGCAGTTTGCTCAGCAGGAACCTCACTTTCCTTCCACTTCCCAATCTGGACCAAAGCTTTGTCTAAGTCAGCAGATAAGAGCGTGTAGGTGCATTGCGTTGTAGTACGAGCAATAGCAGCATAGTCGGCAATCGTTTCTCCACTTTCATCAGCGGCAGCCTCATCGGTAGAAACTGTAAACTGATTAGTGGGTGAAACCTGTATCTCATAAGTAACCTGTAAAGGTGCATTATTCGCTGTGTATTGAGGCTGAGACCATGTCAACAGCAACTCATTGGTTGCCTCCAGATCTACTGTCTCACTGGCAAAAGCAGGAGTATTCAGTGTGAATCCAGTGGGTTGTACCAACGAAGGATTCGATCCGTTATCATCCTTGCAAGCTGTGAATAAGCTGGCGATGCTTATCAGCAGAGCGCCAAGCAATAGTTTATTCTTCATATTGCGTTTCTTATTTTTCGGTTTAAACATTTATTATTCTATCTCGGTATAACCGTCAATCTGAGTCAGATTAGAGTTGGCCATCACCTCAGAAGATGGGATAGGATATACATTCAGATATTTCTCGAAAGGAGCACCAGTATAACCAGTATTGCCTCCCTTACCTTCCCAACCATAAGAAACGCTGACGCCACCGAAGTAGTTGTAACGAATCAAGTCAGGACGACGAATACCTTCGAAATACATTTCACGAGCACGCTCATCGAGAATATCGTCAAGCGTATAACTGCTACGAGTAGCAGCGTGAGCACGATTGCGGATTGCATCCATGTAGGTCTTAGCCTTGCCTGCATCACCAGTATGGAGAGCAGCCTCGGCTGCATTCAGATAAGCCTCTGCTACGCGGAGCAGATAGAAATCGATATCCACATTCTCATTGTCATGAGGTGTACCACCATTAGAATAGTTGTTATTCCATTTTGGAGTAACTATGCCGCTAGCAAAGCCATCGTTAGGATAAACAGACAATGTATGATCTACACCCCAGAAGATGGCACGATCGTCAATACCCATTGCGCGAATTTCTTTTGCGGTTTTACCTACGAATGAGTTAGGATTACTTGTAAATTTCTCTATCAACTGAGGACGACAGCGCATACCTGCCCAAGTATTCTGAGTGGTTGCAGCATCCTGACCGGTAACTGTAGCCATATTAGGATCCCACATAGCTGCCACGAAGAACATTGAACCACCCCAAGCCTTCGTAACGCGACCATCCTGAAGTAATGGGAAGATAGCTTCGCATGAAGAACCATTCGAACCATTATCGCCCATGAACAGCAGGTCGTAAGGCTTATAGCCATTAGCCTTAGCCTCCGCAGACATCTTGCTGTCATCAAAGAGAGAGTAGCTTGAATTAATCACTTTTTCTGCATACGACAGAGCCTCTGCCCAATAAGGATTGTTTTGACCATCGTTGTTCAGATAGGTTCCCGCATTCAAATATACACGGCTCAACATCAACCAAGCAGCTGCCTTGTCAACACGACCATAGTCCGGATCACTATCGGTCTTTGGCTGAGGATCCATCAGGTTTGCCTCAGCTTCCTTCAACTCATTTACCACCCAGTTGAACAAGAACTCACGACCCAGTGCCAACAATTCTGCACGAGAGTAAACACCATCTTCCTGAAATTTCTCATTGTATGAGTGGGCCTGCTTAGGCATTTCAGTAGAAATAGCAGGAATGAATGATGGATCTCCAAAGAGGTCGAGCAACTGATAATAAAGATATGCACGAATGAAACGAACCTCAGCCAACTTAACTTGGTCTTCCTGAGCTGCAGAAAGTTCCAGATAGTGATTACAGTAGCTGACATCCATAATTAGACGATAGTACAAATAACGAATAGCATCGCTACTTGGCTTTGGTGTATTCATGCCATAGTCTTCCAATCCACCATCTGTCCACCAGCAAATACCCTCATCCGTAGATAATACATTTGCATTGTAGATATTACGTACCAGCGTCGACTTTCCAGCATTATCTACATTAAAATCAGCACTACCATCCATTCCCTCCAAAATCAGGCAAGCATAGCATTTGCTGTAGAGTGCTGTAATGTCGGGCTCGGCCTGAACTGTCGGATCAATATTGCCTTTGTCCAAGTCAGCCATACATGAGGTCAGACTAGCAACCATCATCAAGGTTGCTGCCGAAACCATTGCTTTGAATTTATTGAGTTTCATATTTCGTTCTGTATTTAGTTATGTGATTAGAAGTTGAGGTTAAGTCCCACAAGGAATGTGCGACTGCGTGGATAAACACTTCCCTCGAAACCAGACACCTGCTCAGGATCAAGTCCCTTGTACTTGGTGATGGTAAACACGTTAGAACATGAGGCATAAATACGACCACTGAGACCATGATAGTTTGCACCTTTGAACAATTCCTCGAAGTTGTAGCCTAATGTAATATTGTCACACTTCAAGAACGAAGCATTCTGAACGAAGTAGTCAGAAAGTGGGTAATCATAAGATGTCCATCTCAATGCTGCTACATCGGCAGTAGTATTCTCATAGAATCCCTTAGATGCCTGGTAACGTTCTGCTGAGTTCATACGACTCTCTATCAAGCCGTTATAAACATAGTTGCCCAAAGAGAAACGGAAGTTAGTTCCTAAATCCCAGTTCTTGTAAGCAACCTTAAAGTAGAAACCGCCAGTCCAAGGAGCTGCGATATTCTTGTAGAAGTAACGGTCGTTATCGTCAATGTTACCATCCGCATTGCGGTCAACATAAACACCTTGAATAGGACGTCCTGCTTCATCGTACACCTGCTGGTAAACCCAGAAAGAGTTAGCAGGCTGTCCCACTTTATGATAAGTCAAAGCCTTGTTCATGCCCACTGACAGTCCAGCTTCAATCATATCACGGCCACCATAGAGCTCAGTTACTTCGTTCTTGTTATATGCAGCATTTAAACCTAATTCCATAAACCAGTCTTTGGTTTGTATGGGCTTACCCGAGATAGCTATCTCTATACCTTTATTCTTCAGTTCGCCAGCATTCAGCAACATCGCATTATCGTAGTTCTGTCCAGCTGCGATAGTTGGAGTGCAGAGCAAATCTGTTGTCTTACGGATATAAGCATCAATCGTCATGGTCAGACGTTGATTGAACATTCCAAAGTCTAAACCAGCATTCCATGTCGTAGTGGTTTCCCAAGTCAGGTCGTTGTTGTAAACCAATGGTTGGAACAGCGTTCCAGGATTGTTTGGCCCTATTGGATACAAACGGTCGTTACCAGTAGTCATCTTGTAAGTAGGAGTATAATACTCTTTACCCGTGTTTTGCTGACCTGTTTGACCCCAGCTAAGACGCAACTTCATCTCACTGATTTCATCAACACTCTTCAGGAAGGATTCGTCCTTAATACGCCAACCTGCTGCAACAGAGGGGAAGAAGCCCCAACGGTGTCCATCTGCAAAACGGCTCGAACCATCGGCACGGAAGTTGACTGTAAGGAGATAACGGTCGAAGAGTGAATAGTTGGCACGTCCGTACCAGCTGACAAGTATCATCTGGCCCCTCCAGAATGACTCGGAAGAATTATGGACAGTACCAGCTAATGGATTACCATCATCGTCTGTTCCCTCATTAGTCTCTGGATAAAAATCTTTATACCAGCTATTTCCCCAATATTTGGTGCGGCTATACTCATAACCTGCCATTATATCGAAGTGATTGTCCTTGTTAAAGTCTTTAAAGTACTGCGCATAAAGCGAAGCCAAAACGTTGTACTTCTTCTCGGTGTTGTCACCCTTACCACCATAGTAGTAGCCATAGGTAGAGTAAGGATTATTGTTGGTATATTCACCACCATACGAATAAGAACCGGCTAAGTTCATATGCAAACGTAGGTCTTCAAAACCGTGAATCTTATAGTCAGCTTCGAAATTTCCTAACAGTGTGTGCGAACTCTTATCGAATGTGTAATTATCGATTAGTTCTACAGGGTTTTGGGGAGCATCATTATTAATCGCATAGGGATATGTTGGATCATAAGCCGTAGTTGGATTTACCCACTGCCAATAACCACCCCAATTTTTGAACTGATCCTCTGAACTCTTAACAGGACGAGTAGGATCCATACGAGTTGCCATTCCAATAGCACCCTGGCCTCCAGGATTTGTCTTAGAATAGGCATATTTACCATTGATGTTCAGATTCAGATGATCGTTAAGAAGCGATGGGTTCATTGTGAATCCTGCTGTAAAACGGCTATAGTCTGAACCTTTCAAGATACCCTGCTGGTTGGTATAACCAACACTGACACGGTAAGGCATTGCCCACTTCTGGTTACCAACACCACCAGCCACACTCACGTTGTGGTCATGACTGACAGCATTGCGATATATTTCATCCTGCCAATTGGTGTTAGCCTCACCGAGTCCTGCGTATGCTTCAGAAGTCTCTCCATAATAATCCTTAATGAACTGGCGATACTGGTTGGCATCCATCACGTCTAGTTTCTTTGAAACAGAGCTGACAGAGAATGTACCATTATACGATACCTTTGGAGACTGGTTGCGACGACCTTTCTTGGTTGTGATGATGATAACACCATTAGAACCGCGGCTACCGTAAATAGCAGTAGCAGAGGCATCCTTCAACACGGTGAACGATTCAATATCGTTAGGATTAACAAGAGCCAAAGGATTGCTGACACCCTTTGTGGCATTGTTATCCATCTGCATTCCATCAATTACAATCAGAGGGTCATTACTAGCGTTCAACGAAGCACCACCACGAATACGAATCTGAGCACCACCACCAGGTTCACCATTCGAGGTGTTGACATTAACACCTGCAATTTTACCTGAAATCATGTCCTGAGCCGTTGTAAGAATACCATGATTCTTTTCATCTGGCTTGATTGCCGTTACAGAACCTGTCAAGTCTGTCTTACGGGCAACACCGTAACCGATAACAACAACGTTTTCCAACATCGTTGCATCCTCCTGAAGAGTGATGTCGAGATTAGCGGCTGCTTTCACGGTCTGAGTTTGATAACCCACATACGACACGCTAATGTCAGCACCCTGATTAGCCTTCAAGGCGAAGTTACCATCGAAGTCTGATACAGTAGCGGTCTGAGTACCTACCACACGTACCGTCGCACCGATAATCGGTTCGCCCTGAGCATCTTTAACATGTCCTTTGACTTCAATCTGTGCAAAGGCTCCTACCGAAAGAAAGAGTCCTAACAAAAGGACAAGCATTCTTAACGGAGATTGAATGTTTACCTGCTTCATCATTTCTTTTTTAGAGTTAGTAATATAATTTTAGTTCACGTATTCAAAACATTTGATTTAAATCAAGTGCAAAGATAGAAGATGTTTTGATTCGTTAATACTTTTTTTGAGTTAAAAACGTTATTAGGAATGTGCAAACGTTTGCATTTGTAAATACCTATAAATAAATAAGGTTGAAGTACCACAAAAAGAACTTTTCAATAACTTTGCAATCACAATACTAAGAACCGAAATGGAAAAAAGTACTACTTTGACGATGAAGGATATTGCCCGTGAGTTTGGTATCAGCGTGGCAACAGTCTCTCGAGCCTTGAAGGATTCTCCCCGTATCTCTGCGGAGCGGCGTGCCGCCATCCAGCAATATGCCCGTGAACACAACTTCACTCCTAATTTTATTGCAGAGTCATTACGCCATTCGAAGGTTCAGCCCATGAAGGTAATCGGGGTCATCATCCCTGAGTTTGCCCATTACTATTTCTCCTCGGTCCTCTCTGGTATTGAGGAGGAAGCATCGGCAAGGGGTTATCGTATCATGGTGGCACAAAGCAATGAGCAGTATGAGCGGGAAGTGAAGATCTGCCGGTCGTTCTATGAGAACAAGGTTTGCGGCATTATTGTATCACAGGCGAAGGACACCCATCAATACGACCACTTCCAGCGACTTATCGACGCTGGAGTCCCCTTGGTGTTCTATGACCGCATCTGCACGGGAGTCAATGCCAGCCGCGTGGTGGTAGATGATTATATGGGTGCCTATAATGCGGTGACCCATCTGATAGAGACAGGCTGTAACAGAATTGCCTTCTATGGCTCCTCCATGACCCTGGAGATTTCCAAGAACCGTTTTAACGGGTATAAGGACGCTCTCCTGAAACACGGTATCCAACCTGATCCTGCCCTTATATATAATTGTGATAACAGGACTGACGCTGAGGCGATCACTCCTGGAATACTGTCAGAAGATGCCCCCCCCAATGGATTTTTTGCCGTCAACGACGATACGGCAATAGGTATTCTCTATACCGCAAAGCGCATGGGCTTCAAAGTACCCGACGACATCTCTGTCTGTGGCTTTACCAACGGACAACGTGCCGTTGCCTGCGACCCTATGCTGACCACGGTAGAGCAGCGGGGCGTGAAGGTTGGAGAGGAAGCCGCCGATATCCTGATAGGACATGTGGAGGGAACGATCCCCCGTAACAAGATGGAGCGCAGAATAGTAAGAACCCGCCTGATTATCAGGGGGACGACTAGATAGGGTATAGTCCCTATAGGAACTATAGTAAATATAGTATATAACAAAAGAAGAATAATAATATGAAACAGAAACCGAATTTACCCTTTTGGGGATTATGGAACCTTAGTTTTGGCTTCTTTGGCGTACAGATAGCGTATGCGTTGCAAAGTGCGAATATTTCCCGCATCTTCGCTACCTTGGGTGCTGACCCCCATAACTTAAGTTATTTCTGGATACTCCCTCCACTGATGGGTATCCTGGTACAGCCGATTGTCGGAACACTGAGCGACAAGACATGGACTCGCTTCGGTCGCCGTATACCTTATTTATTTATAGGAGCAGCCACTGCCGTACTGGTCATGTGTCTGTTGCCTAATGCCGGCTCATTAGGTCTTGCCGTCAGTGCCGCCATGATGTTCGGGCTTATCGCCCTGATGTTTCTTGACACCAGTATCAATATGGCGATGCAACCATTCAAGATGCTGGTAGGTGACATGGTCAACGAGGAGCAGAAAGCCAAGGCATACAGCATCCAGTCGTTCCTCTGCAATGCCGGTAGTGTTGTCGGCTTCCTGTTTCCTTTCTTCTTCACCTATATCGGTATTAAGAATGTCGCAGAGAAGGGGGTAGTTCCAGACAGTGTCATCTGGTCATTCTATATCGGAGCAGCCATTCTGATTCTCTGTGTCATCTATACCACTTTGAAAGTCAAAGAGTGGAACCCGCAGGAGTATGCGGAATATAATGCTGTGGCGGAGCATGCAGAAGAAAAAGAGGACTCCGCCAACTGGCTGACACTGTTGCGTAAAGCCCCCACCACTTTCTGGAAGGTCGGACTGGTACAGTTCTTTTGCTGGGCAGCCTTCCTCTATATGTGGAACTACTCGACGGGTGCCATCGCCGAGACGGTATGGAACAGCACAGACCCTGCCAGCGAAGCCTTCCAGGCAGCGGGCAACTGGGTCGGTGTCCTCTTTGCAGTACAGGCTATCGGTTCCGTTATCTGGGCGGCTGTCCTGCCACAATTCAAGAATACGAAAGCGGCATACGCCATCAGCCTCATCATCGGCGGCATCGGTTTTGCCTTCGTCCCCTTTATCCACGACGCATACCTACAGTTTATCCCCTTCCTGCTGATTGGTTGCGCCTGGGCGGCAATGCTCGCCATGCCATTTACCTTTGTCACCAATGCGTTGCAGGGCTATGGTCACATGGGAGCCTATCTGGGACTGTTCAACGGCACTATCTGTATTCCCCAGATTATCGCAGCACTCTGTGGAGGTCTTGTCCTCTCACTCGTAGGCAGTCATCAGTCCACCATGATGATCGTGGCTGGATGTCTTCTGGTTGTGGGGGCTGCCTGTGTGACAGCCATCCGTCATAAATAAAGACGCGCAAACGATTGCATGATTATAACAAAACATCACTAAAATATAGACGATATGAAACTAATATTCAATGTGGAGTATCAGACCACTTTTGGAGAAAACCTGATGCTGAATATCTTCTCGGAAGAGGATAGGAACAAAGTGTCACAATACAAGATGACGACCCTTGACGGGCTTCATTGGTTCTATGAACTGACCAAAGCGGTAAAGGTGGGGGCTCATCTGGACTATTATTATAGTGTTTATCGTGGTGACGAGGAAGCACGTCACGAATGGTTGACGGAGCCACACCGTCTGGAGATCATCGCCCCGAAGGCTAACCGCTATATGGTGTATGACCACTGGCTTGACATCCCAGAGGATTCCTATATGTATTCTTCTGCTTTTACCGATTGTATTGCCGTTCATCAATGTGAGATGAGCGAGGAGACTCCCTATAGTCAGACCATCCGTTTGAAAGTGCGTGCCCCGCAACTCCGTTATAACGAGCGCCTTGCCTTATTGGGTAGTGGTGATGCGTTAGGAAATTGGGAGGCAAAACGTGCTTTGGAAATGACAGAACACGAAAGCCATGAATGGGTCATCAGTCTGGATGCCGAAAAACTGTCTGACACCATCGAGTTCAAGTTTGTGGTGCTGGATGAAAAGATAGATGTCACTCCACTATGGGAGAACGGCACCAACCGTACGGTAGCATTACCACAGATGAAGAATGGCGAGGTGGTCGTCTATGAACTGTCGCAGGCGTATTTCCCCATCCATCCATGGAAGGGAGCCGGTACGGTGATCCCCATTTTCTCCCTTCGTAGTGAGGGCAGTTTCGGTGTGGGTGACTTCGGAGACCTGAAACTGATGATTGACTGGGCGGACAAGACCAACCAGCGCATCATCCAGGTACTGCCTATCAACGACACCAATATGACCCATACCTGGCAGGACAGTTATCCATATAACAGTATCAGTATCTATGCCCTGCATCCCCAATATACTGATTTCCGCCAACTCCCTGAGATAAAAGACCCCCAGAAGAAGGCACAATTCGAACAGTTGCGGCAAGAGTTGAATGCCCTGTCACAGATTGACTACGAACGGATGTTCTCCGCAAAGTTAGACTATCTGCATACGTTATTCGAGCAGGAATGGACAAGTGTCAAGCGTCGCACCTCCTATAAGGAGTTCTTTGGGCAGAACAAGGAATGGCTGGTGCCTTATGCCGCCTTCTGCTACTATCGTGACAAATATGGTACGGCAGTATTCTCGGAGTGGCCCAAGGAGGCAACGGTAAAGGCGTTGAAGAAGACCGACAAAGAGGTGGAGTTCTGGTATTTCGTACAGTACAACCTCGACCAGCAGATGCATGCTGCCCATGAGTATGCCAGAGCACATCGTGTTATCCTGAAAGGGGATATCCCCATCGGCATCTCCCGTGATGGTGTGGAGGCATGGGTTGAGCCTAAATACTTCAACCTCAACGGTCAGGCGGGTGCCCCACCCGATGCTTTCTCTGCCGATGGACAGAACTGGGGATTTCCTACCTACAACTGGGACGAGATGCTGAAAGACGGATGTGCGTGGTGGGTGCGCCGCTTCCGTAAGATGGCAGAATATTTTGATGCCTACCGTATCGACCATGTCCTGGGCTTCTTCCGCATCTGGGAGATTCCCGTTCCAGAAAAGTCGGGACTGATGGGACAGTTCGCACCAGCCCTTGGTCTCAGCAAGGAGGAGATTGCCGCCTATGGTGTCCCCTTCCGTGATGGTCTCTTCCTGATCGACCACAAGCGTAACGACCGCTGGCATCCCCGTATCGCCGTACAATACCAGCAAGCCTACGAGGAACTGAACGATACCGAGAAATATAACTTCAATCGTCTTTATAATGACTATTTCTATCGTCGTAACAACCACTTCTGGTATCAGGAGGCGATGAAGAAACTGCCCCGTCTGACACAGGCAACCCGTATGCTGGTATGTGCTGAGGACTTAGGTATGGTACCCGAGTGTGTACCCTGGGTGATGAATGAGTTGCGTATCCTCTCACTGGAGATTCAGTCGATGCCGAAGGACGACAAGGTACGCTTCGGACACTTGTCACGCAACCCCTACCGCTCTGTCTGCACTATCTCCACCCATGATATGTCGACACTCCGGCAGTGGTGGGACGAGGACGAGGAGCGCACACAAGACTATTACAACACGATGCTTTACAGAGGTGGTGCGGCACCCCACCCACTGCCCGGCTGGCTTGCCAAGGAGATTGTAAGTCGTCACCTCACCTCTCCTTCCATGCTCTGTCTGTTGTCCCTGCAGGACTGGTTGTCGATAGACGAGAGCCTACGGTTACCTGACCAGAACGCTGAGCGCATCAATATCCCTGCTAACCCGCGCCACTACTGGCGTTATCGGATGCACCTGAACATAGAGGATTTACTGAAAGCAGACGATTTCAACGAGACTATCAGGACATTAATCACACAAAGCGGAAGAAAATAATATGAGACGCATTAACTTTTTCCTAACACTATTCCTGTTGCCCTTGACGGCTCTTGCCGCCGAGGTGAAATCACCCAATGGCAATATCGTCTTGACTTTTAATGTAGACGAGGGAGTCCCTACCTATAGTATGACTTACAAAGGCAAAGAAGTCATCAGACCCAGCAGACTGGGACTGGAACTTGCAAAGGACAAGCATGCATCTAAAGGGATGAGCGAGACAGACCTGATGGACCATTTCGTCATCAAAGAGGAGAATACCACTTCTTTCGACGAGACGTGGCAACCTGTATGGGGAGAGACAAGAGATATCCGTAACCATTATCAAGAATATGCAGTGACCCTCGAACAACGTCTGGACATTCCCCATTATCCCAAGGAAGCAGAGACAAAAGGAATGTGGGTGGAACCGCAAATACGTGAGATGATCATCCGTTTCCGGGTATATGACGACGGTATCGGTTTCCGCTATGAGTTCCCACAACAAAAGGAACTGAACTATTTCCTCATCAAGGAAGAGCACTCAGAGTTCGCTATGGCTGGCGACCACATGGCATGGTGGCTGCCTGGAGACTATGACACACAGGAGCAGATGACACAACAGACCCGTCTCTCTGAGATTCGTGGACGAATGAAGAAGGCTGTCAACTGGGGAAACTCCTCTGTTGCCGTCTTCTCACCAACTGGTGTACAGACTTCTCTACAGATGAAATCTGATGACGGCTTGTACATCAATATCCACGAGGCGGCATGTCTTGACTATGCCACCATGCACCTCGAACTGGTAGATGCGGAGACCAAAGCGCTGACAACACAACTGGGTGGCGGCAGCAACGCCTATACCCCTAATCCTAAGCCATCCTCTTATCAATTACCCAAGCCTTTCACCTTCGTCAGCCATCTGACCCCTGACGCCACAGGACTGAAAGGTTGTATGCAGACACCTTGTAATACTCCTTGGCGCACGGTAATGGTCAGCGATGATGCTCGTGACATGTTATCAAGCAATCTGATCCTGAACCTCAACGAGCCTTGCAAGATTGAGGATACCAGTTGGATCCACCCCACGAAATATTGTGGTGTATGGTGGGAGATGATTGTGGGTAAGTCGAGTTGGCATTACACCAACGATTTCCCCAGTATTCACCTCGACCAGATAGACTGGCAGCGTGTGAAGCCCAATGGACGACATGCCGCCAACAACGAGAAGGTGAAGCGTTATATCGACTTCGCGGCGAAGAACGGACTCGACCAAGTGTTGGTAGAAGGTTGGAATGTCGGCTGGGAAGACTGGGCGAATATGTGGAAACGGGATGTTTTTGATTTCGTGACACCCTACCCCGACTTCGATATCAAGATGCTCAATGAGTACGCTCACTCCAAAGGGGTGAAGATCCTGATGCACCATGAGACCAGCAGTTCCACACAGAACTACGAGCGACATATCAAGGAGGCGTATGCGTTGATGAACAAATACGGCTACGACGCTGTGAAGACGGGTTATGTGGGTGACATCATCCCTCGTGGCGACCACCATTACTCACAGTCGATGAACAACCACTACCTGTATGTCATCAAAGAGGCGGCAAAACACCATATCATGGTCAACTCGCATGAGGCGACACGACCCACAGGACTCTGCCGCACCTATCCCAACCTGGTAGGTGGCGAGAGTGCGCGAGGCACAGAGTACGAGGCTTTCGGTGGCAACAACCCCGACCATACCTGTATCCTGCCCTTTACCCGTCTGCAAGGTGGTCCGATGGACTATACCCCTGGTATCTTCGAGACAAAGTTAAGCACATGGAGCGACAATACCTCATGGGCACGTATCACGATTGCTGGTTCACTGGCACTCTATCTTACAATGTACAGTCCACTGCAGATGGCTGCCGACCTGCCTGAGCATTATGAGAAATACGACGATGCCTTCCAGTTTATCCGTGATGTCGCCTGCGACTGGGACGACTCGAGATATTTAGAGGCGGAGCCGGGCGACTATATCACGGTGGCACGTAAGGCAAAAGGAACCGACAACTGGTTTATCGGCGGCAAGTGTGACGAGAATGGTCACCAGAGCACCATCAAACTCGACTTCCTTGATAAAGGTAAGAAGTACAACTGTACCATCTATGCTGATGCTAAGGACGCGCACTATGAGAAGAACCCCAAGGCTTACGTCATCACCAAGAAGGTGGTAAAGGCGGGTGACACCCTGAGACTGACGGAGGCTCCTGGTGGTGGTTTTGCAATTTCACTGATAGCACAATGAGAAAAGGTTTATTGATAGGAATGGTCGTGCTACTGACTGCTTGCAAGCCAACGCAAGAGGCGTTTCACTTCGACGAGGTGACCTACTCGCCCCAAGAGACCGTTTTCAAGTTATTCGCACCTGCTGATGCCAAGTGCATGGTGGTCGTCGACAACGACAGTATTGGGATGACTCTTCGGGAGGACAGTATCTGGACAGCAACCCTGAAAGGTGACCAGAAAGGGAAAGCCTACCAGTTTGTCGTCAACGGACAGGCTTCTCCCGGTGTGTTCGCCAAGGCGGTAACGGTGAATGGTGAGAAAGGGGTTATCCTGGACATGCGTGATACCGACCCCAAGGGATGGGCTGACGACCACCATGTGCTGCGTCCTTTCCAAGACTATATCGTCTATGAGATGCACCATCGTGATTTCTCGATAGCACGTCCGGAGGCAAAACATCCGGGTAAGTTCCTTGCCTTGACCGAGCCTTGGGCTATCCAACACTTGAAGGACCTCGGTATCAATGCCGTCCATATCCTGCCCAGTTACGACTACGGCTCTGTGGACGAGACCCGTCTGAACGAGCCACAGTATAACTGGGGCTATGACCCTGTCAACTATAATGTGCCGGAGGGTGGCTATTCCACCGACCCCTATGACCCTGTCTGCCGCATCCGTGAGTTCAAGCAGATGGTGCAGGCACTCCATCAGGCAGGCATCTCCGTGATCCTCGATGTAGTCTATAACCACACCTACGATATCGAGCACTCTAATTTCCAGCGTACCTATCCCGATTACTACTATCGGATGACCCAGAATACTCAGAGTAATCAGAATACTCCGACATACTCCAACGGCTCTGGCTGTGGCAACGAGACGGCTTCCGAACAGCCTATGATGCGCCAATTCATGATGGAGAGTGTGAGATACTGGTATGACGAATACCACGTGGACGGTTTCCGCTTCGACCTGATGGGTGTTCATGATATCGGGACCATGAACGCCATCCGTCAGATGATGGATGCTATCGACCCCCATATCCTCATCTATGGTGAGGGATGGAGCGCAGGAGCCTGTGCCTTGCCTGACGAGCAACTGGGTATGAAGGCGAATATCAGTCAGATGCCGCATATCGCCGCTTTCTCTGACGAGATACGCGATGCCCTGCGTGGTCCTTTCAGCGACGACACCAAAGGCGGTTTCCTCATCGGTGTCCCCGACTGTGAGGAAAGCCTGAAATTCGGTATTGCAGGAGCGATCGAGCACCCGCAGGTGGACATGACGAAGGTCAACTACTCGACAAAGCCCTGGGCTGGCGAGCCTACCCAGATGATGAGTTATGTGAGTTGTCATGACGATATGTGTCTGGTAGACCGTCTGAAGACCAGTAAGCCTGGCATGACGATGGATGAGTTGATTCGTCTCGACCTCCTTGCCCAGACCGCTGTCTTCACCTCACAAGGTATTCCTTTCATGCTGAGTGGTGAGGAGATGCTGCGTGACAAGAAGGGTGTCCATAACTCCTTCGAGTCACCCGACAGTATCAACCGTCTGGAATGGTCGAACCTCCAGCGTTACCCACAAGTCATGGAGTATTACAAACGGCTCATCGCCCTGCGTCAGCATCATCCTGCCTTCCGCTTGGGCACTGCTGACCTCGTCCGCCAGCATTTGGAGTTCCTGAAGACTCCCCGTCAGGTGGTTGCCTTCCGACTGAAAGACCTGAAAGGCATTGACGACTGGCAACAGGTCGTCGTCATCCTGAACGCCTCGAAGCAGCCACAACGTGTCACGATTCCCAAGGACACCTACACCATCGTCTGCGAGGACGGGCGTATCGATGAGCAAGGACTGGGAACCCTGCAAGACACCGTGGCTGTCGTCCAACCACAATCCGCATTGATGATACATCACTAAAATACCAACATATATGAAACGGACAATATTATTAGGACTTCTTACATTACAATTACTAAGTATGAGCGCTGCAGTGAAAATCGACAAGATAGACCCCACCGACTGGTATGTAGGGATGAAGAACCCCCAACTGCAGTTGATGGTGTATGGTAAAGGGATTGCCGCTGTCAAGGAGGTGACGACCGACTATCCCGGGGTGCGTATCGACAGTGTGGTACGTCTCGACTCTCCCAACTACCTACTGGTCTATATGAACCTCCAGGGAGCACAGCCTGGCACGATGACACTGAAGTTTGACAAGCAGAAAGTGGACTATCCCCTCAAGGCACGGGAGAAGAAGGGCAGTCAGCATAAGGATTTCACCAATGCTGACGTGCTCTATATGCTGATGCCCGACCGTTTTGCGCAGGGTGCCGGGCATAACCCACAGGTAAAGGGTATGCGCCCTTATAAGGAGGACCGCAGTCAGCCGTCGTTGCGACACGGGGGCGACCTGAACGGTATCCGTGAGCACCTGGACTATTTCTGTGAACTCGGAGTCACGGCATTGTGGTTGACACCCATCCTGGAGAACGACTCCCCTGACTCGGAGAACGGGTTCTCCACCTACCATGGCTATGCCACCACCGACTATTATAAGGTAGACCCCCGTTTCGGAACGAACGAGGACTACCGCCGACTGGTGGACGAGGCGCATGCCAAGGGACTGAAGGTGGTGATGGACATGATCTTCAACCACTCTGGTTTCGAGCACCCTTGGACGAAGGACATGCCGTCGAAAGACTGGTTGAACACCCCAGAATGGCTCAAGGACGAGCAGAAGAGCAAGTACCTGCAGACCAGTTATAAACTGACACCCGTCAAAGACCCTTATGCCTCCAAGATAGACCTGAAAGAGACAACAGAGGGTTGGTTCGTACCTACCATGCCCGACCTCAACCAGCATAACCCGCACTTGATGCGCTATCTCATCCAGAACAGTATCTGGTGGGTAGAGACCGTGGGTATCGACGGCATCCGCATGGACACCTATCCCTATGCCTATGCCGATGCGATGGCTCAGTGGATGAAGGAACTCGACGAGGAATATCCCTATTTCAATACGGTTGGTGAGACATGGGTTACCGATCCTGCCTATACCGCTGCCTGGCAGAAGGACAGCAAACTCTCTAAGGATAACAGTTACCTGAAGACCGTCATGGACTTCTCGTTCTTCGACAAACTCAACAAAGCGAAGAATGAAGAAACAGACGACTGGTGGAATGGTCTGAACCGCATCTATCACTCGTTTGTATACGACTTCCTCTACCCCGATCCCTCGTCGGTCATGGCGTTTATCGACAACCACGATACCGACCGTTTCTTGGGGAACGGACACGACACCCTTGCCCTCAAACAGGCACTCGCCTTGTTGTTGACCGTCAAACGCATCCCACAGATCTACTATGGCACTGAGATCCTGATGAACGGTACCAAGGAAGTGACCGACGGCAACGTGCGCAAGGACTTCCCAGGCGGTTTCCCGGGCGACAAGCGTAACGCCTTCACGAAGGAGGGACGCACCAGGGCGGAGCAGGACATGTTCCGATGGACCAGTCGACTGCTGCACTGGCGACAGGGTAACGACGTGATTATCAAAGGTACGATGACCCAGTTCATCCCCTATGCAGGCATCTACGTCATCGCCCGCCAATACCAAGGCAGGACGGCACTCACCATCCTCAACGGCACCAGCAAGCCTGCCACGATGGAAGTCAAGCGCTATGCTGAGGTGATTGGAGACACTAAACGGGCGAAAGACATCCTCACAGGAAGGTATTACGACCTGTCTTCCGACCTGGCACTACGCCCCCGTCAATCATTGATTCTGGAATTTTAAGTATTAATCAAACTTAAAACGTATGACAGAAAGGGAGGAGTTCCAAGAAAATGACTACCTTTGCAGAATAGATATAAACTAAAACAAATAAAAACAGTACAACTATGGCAAACATTTTTTCATTAGAGGGAAAGACGGCACTTGTCACTGGTGCCGCCTATGGCATTGGTTTCTCTATCGCTGAGGCACTGGCTAATGCCGGTGCAAAGATCGCCTTTAACTGCCGTGGACAAGAGCACTTGGATAAAGCACTTGCGGAATACAAGGCAAAGGGTATCGAGGCACACGGCTACATCTGTGATGTCACCAACGAGGAGGAGGTCAACAAAATGGTGGCTGACATCCGTCGTGAATTAGGTAAGATTGACATTCTCGTTAACAATGCAGGTATCATCAAGCGTATTCCTATGCATGAGATGAAACGCGAGGAATTCCAGCAGGTCATTGACATCGACCTCGTTGGTCCTTTCATCATGACAAAGGCTGTCATCCCAGAGATGATGGAACGTCGCGAGGGTAAGATTATCAATATCTGTTCAATGATGTCAGAACTGGGTCGTGAGACGGTCAGTGCATATGCAGCCGCCAAAGGTGGTCTGAAGATGCTTACCCGCAACATCTGCTCCGAATATGGTGAGTATAATATCCAGTGCAACGCTATCGGTCCTGGTTATATCGCTACCCCACAGACTGCTCCCCTCCGTGAGCGTCAACCTGATGGTAGCCGCCATCCGTTCGACTCCTTCATCTGCGCCAAGACTCCTGCAGGACGCTGGCTGGACCCCGATGAACTGGGTGGTCCCGCTGTATTCCTTGCCTCTAAGGCTTCTGATGCCGTCAACGGGCATATCCTGTATGTTGATGGTGGTATTCTTGCTTATATCGGCAAACAGCCAAAATAACATCCACCATCCACAAATTATAGAATAGGAGGTACCTCTATAAAGGTACCTCTTTTAATTGCGATATTGCGAAGGTGACACACCAAAAACACGCTTGAAGGTATGGGCAAAGGAACTTGCTTCCTCGAAACCGCAATGCATAGCGATGTCAAGAATAGAGAGGTCGGGATTCTCCTTCAGCAGCTTACCCGCTTTCTCCATCTGAATTGCTGAGATGAAAGCCTTAGGTGTCTCACCAGCAGTCATCTGCAAACGGCGACGGAAGGTCTGTGTACTCATATTCAACCCTGAAGCGATATTCTCTACGCTAATCTGTCCTGCAGCCATCCCCTCGTTGACCACCTCGACGACGCGCATGAGAAACTTTCTGTCCTCGTCTGGTATCTGAGTTGCAGGGGGGGCATCAGCACTTTGTTGGTTTGACACAGCCTCTTTCCGCAATTGTTCAATCTCGCGCATCAATGCTTCAACATGCTCTTTCTCCTTCTGGTGAATACGTCGTACATACCACCAGCCAAGTAATGTGAGGATCAGGATGACAGCAATGGCAATGAGGATAGTAGTGCGATGGGTCGCTCGCATCTCCTCATTCTCCTGTTGCAACCGGTTGTTCTCAAACTCAGCATGATAACGTGAGAGCGCCTGGGCGGTGGACTGTTTATAGAGCGAATCCTTAAGCAGGTCGAAATAATCCAATTCTATCTTCGCAGAGTCGGGATTCAGTTTCCAGTAGCTCTCATAAAGTCCACGATGCGAATGAATCTCGTTGTAGAGGTCTCCCATCTTCGAGAAAAGGCTGGCTGCCTCTTGATAATATGGTATTGCCTCACGGTGGCGTTCCTGTCCGATCAGTGACATACCCAGTTGGTTCAAGGCAATGGCATAAGAATGGTAGTTGCCCATCTCTTTCAACTCAGGTACTACCTGTCGATAAATTTCCTCCGCTTCCTTATAACGATGTAGACCGAGCAGAGCAGATCCCTTCTGCGACAACCGGATAGCGAGTTTGGGTTGACGCCCCAATTTCTTTTCTATCTTAATCGCCTCCTCAGCATAACTGAGTGCTTTCTGATCGTTACTCAAGGAATGATATATTTCTGATGCCATACCCAGAATGATTGCCTTGCGCCCTGGATTGTCCACCTGATTGGCATGGTCGATTGCCTGCAGGATGATTTGTTCAGCTTCTTTTGCTTGATAGCCTGCCATATAGATTCCTGCCAAGGTATTGAGACTCGACGAGATGTCATCGTGGTTACCACCCCGCATGACTATTTCCACACTCTGCCGGGCATAGTCTGCCGCCTTCGTGAAGTCACTCAGTCTGACATATATGCAAGCTAAGGTGTTCTGACAGTCTGCCAGTTCTGGGTTCTGTGGATGATATTTCTTCAGCGCCTTCAACGCATACTGCTCTGCTTGCTCATAGTCCTGCTGGGCATAGAGCCATTCCGCAGCCCAGTACCATACCTGTTGCTGCAGGGAGTCAACAGGAACATCATTGGTAAACTGTATCTTGCTGTCTGTAAATTGCTCATGATCGAGCTGTTGGAAGAACTGGTTTGCAGATGCTACATCCTGTTTCTGGTCGAAGAGGCTTAGCAAAGATGCTACGGTAGCGAGGAAAAGGCAATGTAAAGTCATATTTTTCAATTTTTAGAAATCAAAGGATAATTGTCCGTCACCCAACAGATTAAAAGACTTGCGGTGGTAGGGAGTGATACCATACTGTCGGATTGCCTCCCGGTGTTTTTTTGTGGGATAACCCTTGTTTGAGAGCCAGTCGTATTGCGGATATTCCTCCGCAAGACGGTCCATATAGTCATCACGATAGGTCTTAGCAAGAATACTTGCTGCTGCTATTGAGAGGTACTTGCCATCCCCTTTGACTATGGTGGTATAGGGCAGGTCCTGATATGGCTTAAAGCGATTACCATCCACGATAACAGCCTCGGGACGTACTCTGAGTTGGTCCAAGGCACGATGCATAGCAAGGATGGAAGCATTGAGGATATTGATTTTGTCAATCTCCTCAGGGGTGACAATACCCACTGCCCATGCCACAGCATCGTGCTCGATGATCTTGCGAAGTTGTTTGCGCCGTTTGTCCGTCAACTGTTTGGAATCGTTAAGTTCCTCATTATGATAATCCTCAGGGAGGATAACGGCAGCCGCATAAACACTGCCAGCCAGACATCCACGCCCAGCCTCATCGCATCCTGCTTCCAACTTTCCTATGTAATAATAACTCGCAAGCATATCAAAACATTTGTGATACACGACGAATGCCTGCCACTAAGGCATCAATCTCCTCCTTTGTATTATAGAGGGCAAACGAAGCACGGACAGTACCTTGTATTCCCAAGCGCTCCATCAGTGGCTGGTCACAATGGTGCCCTGTACGCACAGCAATGCCCAGACGATCGAGCAGGGTTCCCAAATCTAGATGATGGATGTTGCCGACATTGAAACTGACGACAGCATCTTTGGCAATTGACGATTGCGGACCATAGATTTTCATTCCATCAATCGTCTGGAGCTGTTCCATGCAATAGCGTGTAAGTGCTTGCTCATGAGCTTCAATAGCATCGAGACCAATAGCATTGATATAGTCGATTGCTTGGGCAAGACCATGAGTGGCAACATAATCAGGTGTTCCTGCCTCAAACTTAAACGGCAGGCGCTCGAAAGTGGTACGCTCCCAGGTTACCTTGTCTATCATCTCACCACCACCCTGATAGGGAGGCAGCTTCTCAAGCCATTTTTCCTTACCATAAAGTACGCCAATACCTGTCGGTCCATACATCTTATGACCACTGAAAGCGAAAAAGTCGCAATCCATGGCTTGTACGTCTATCTTCAGATGGGGTGCACTCTGCGCACCATCCACCAAAACAGGAATTCCCCGTTCATGAGCTATCTTGATGATGTCTGCCACAGGATTGATGGTTCCAAGCACATTGCTGACATGAGCTATGCTGAGTAGTTTGGTACGCTCTGTCAGGTAAGTCGCAATGTCATCGCAACTTACCAAACGTCCGTCGTCAGTTATCGGCAGATGCCGCACCACGATGCCCCGCTTTTGTGCTTGCAACTGCCATGGCACGATATTCGAATGGTGCTCCATCTCTGTCACCAGCACCTCATCCCCTTCCTTCATCTGTGACTCACAGAACGATGAAGCTACCAGATTGATTGCCTCGGTGGTGCCACGCGTAAAGACTATCTCCTCTGTTTTCTGGGCATGGATAAACTGACGTACTTTCTCTCGTGCCGCCTCATGCAAATCAGTAGCCTGTTGTGAGAGATAATGTACCCCTCGATGCACATTAGCATTCACATTGAGATATTCCTCTCGCATGGCATCTAACACACACAGAGGCTTTTGGGTTGTCGCAGCATTATCGAGATAGACCAGAGATTTCCCATATACCTCACGAGAGAGGATGGGAAAGTCTTCGCGTACCTTATCTATATTATAGTTACTCATTCCTTTCTCTTGTTGAATTTCAGTTCCATCATCGTCAAGTCGTCGTTCGGAGAAGCACCGTTACGGTGTTTTTCCACAGCGTCCTTCATATATTCGATGAGTTGGCGGGCATTGTTGAAATGCATGGTATGTAGTATACTCAACAAATGATCGTCACCAAACTGTTCCTGATTCTTGTTCTCAGCCTCGTTGAGACCATCGCTATAGAGGAACAATGACTTTCCTTCGATATTTTCAATATGCTCACCGACAAATTCCAGTCCAGGCCATAAACCAATGGGAGCATTGGTTTCTATCTCCATGAACTTGTCACCCAGGACAGGAGGGTTATGTCCGGCATTACAAAAGTCCATGCTACCCGTCTCCAGATTAATCAAAGCCAAGAACATGGTAACAAACATACCGTTCTCATTACCCTCGCAGAGTTCGTCATTCAGACGGGTGGCTATGTCAGCAGGCATCATTTGCTGTTTCGCCATGGCACGGAACAGTCGGGCTGCCTGTGCCATAAAGAGAGAGGCAGGAACACCCTTTCCAGAAACGTCTCCCAAACAGATATAGATATGTTTGTCATCTAACAGATAGTCGTACAGGTCACCACCCACTTCCTTGGCTGGCATCATATAAGCATAGAGGTCGAGACCATTATATTCAGGGAATTTATTAGGCACGATAGACTGCTGGATGTTCCGGGCAATGCGTAATTCACTCTCAATACGCTCTTTGGCAGCTGTAGTCTCCTCCAACTGGTCATAGGCAACCTTCAGTTTCTGGTGAGCCTCTTCCAGCTTGTTATGAGCAGCGGCTAAACGATGAGTAGCGCGACGGCGGTGGAGAGTGTAGACAATGAAGAAAATAATTACCAACACTAAGGCTACACCCGTACTAATAAGTCTCTGCTTGTTGAGCTTAGCCTGTTGGAGTGCAATCTCCGCTTCCTTTCCTTGGGTATCGTAGATAGTAGCCAGTTCGGCAGTGGCACTGTTCTTCTGATTGACGATGGCTGTGTCAAGCAGTTCGAAGATTCGTTCTGCAATGGCACGGGCAGAGTCCTGACGACCTGCCTTATCGTTGGCAAAGAATTTCGGCAACATATAAAGCTGGATATTATCGAGAGAAGCTTCCATACCCCAGTCATGCAACGTTTTGTCCAGTACCTGATAGTTATTAGCTGCTTCCGCATAGCGTTGGGCTGCCACCAGATATTCATTGGCATTGATACGCCCAGGTCCAGTCTTCGAATAGTTCGTCTTCTGGAAAGCCTGATAAGCCTGACGGGCCTCCTTGGGTTTATCGAGTCCTTGCAGTGCCACAGCACGCATAATCTCTATACGTCCCTGATACTCGTCAAAATACTCCGAACGGGCATCTGGACGCTGGCGGTATTTGTCAAGGAGCATCTCCGTACGGTCAATCCAATAAATAGACTCAGCATAGCGACGCATGTTGATATACGCCATACTAGTATATACCGTTCCTATCACCGCCTCTTGGAAACCACGACTGGTTGAGTCTGTCTGCCAACGGTTAGCATAATGTCCACGGGCTGTGAGGAAACTCTTATTAGCCTCTTCGTCGCGTCCAAGGTTCAATTGGCAGCATCCGATATTATTCAGCAGGATGGCATAGTCAATGTCAGAGCCGACCCCTTTCTCGTCCATCTTCGCCACAGCAGGGATGGCAATGCGCAAGGAACCCTCAAAATCGCCTTTGACGAGCAGGAGTTCAGATAAACGGCGTGCCACCTTAATATAACTCACCAAGTCTTGTTCCGACTTGATGTCGCTCTCCAGGGCCCTCCGATAGTAAATCTCTGCCAGCCGATACTGTCCCTGACGATAGTAGGAGACACCACGCCAACGGTTGGCATCGAGGGAGGAGATGTCTTTCGTCAACTCAAAACTGTCGGATAAGGCACGCATGCGTTCATAGTCTTTTGCCGTACCGACATCGAAGATGACGCTGTCAGCATGTGCCATCTTAGGTTCACGACTCTTCTTCACCTTGTCACAGGCAGTTATCATGACAGATAACAGCAGTGCAGTAAAGATCAGACGGGGAAAACTCTTGCTATTCATCATTACTTACAGAGTTTGCATCCTTCACACTTACTCAACTCACCACGGAAACGCTTCTCTACCAGATAATGAAGCCGGTCCCGTAACGGTTCCAGTTCCATCTGGTCAATAACCTCATTGATAAAGGCAAACTGCAGAAGAAGTTGGGCTTCCTTTCGAGAGATACCACGTTGTTGCATGTAAAACATCGCCGCATCGTTCAACTGTCCAACAGTAGAGCCATGGGCACATTTCACATCGTCTGCATAAATCTCCAGCATCGGCTGGGTATACATCCTTGTCTGTTTGGTGGCACAGAGGTTCTGGTTAGTCATCTGCGAGGAAGTCTTCTGGGCATCCTTAGCCACATAGACCTTACCTGCGAAAGATCCTACAGCCTCATCGTTCAACACATATTTATAAAGTTCCTTACTGGTACAGTGCGGAACATAATGGGTTATCAAAGTATTGTTATCCACATGCTGCTGCTTATCGGCTATCACACAACCGTTACAATAACACTCTGCACCTTCACCATTGAGTTCAAGATTGAGCTTATTACGCGTCACTCCATTATGCAACGTGATGACGTTGTGGTTGACACGGCTGTTTGCCTGCTGGTCAATATATACATTACTGATCCGTACGTTCTTGGCATGGGTCTCCTCCAGACAATATAGGTCGAGCTTGGCATTCTTTCCGACATATACCTCAATAACTTGGGTAGCGAGGAACTTGCGGTCATCGGCAGCGTGATCACAAAACAAGAACTTGGCTTCTGCTCCCTCCTCCACGATAATCAGCACACGTCGGTTGACCATTAAGTCGACATCCGAACGGAGAATATTTATAATCTGAATGGCACGATCGAGGACGACACCTTTGGGTACATATACATAAAGTCCGTCTTGCGCCAGCATGGTGTTCAAACTGGTAACTGCATCCTCATCCTTCGAGGCAAGGCGGTGGTAATATTGAGAGGTGGCAAGCTCCTTTAGGGAACCAATAACAACCCCTTCCGGAATATTTCCCTTGGGTAGTACCTTTGAATAGAAAGCGTCATTAACCACGAAATAGAGCATGGTCGACAGATTGGGGACATCACAGCGAAACGCATCGTATGGATTGACAGGAATCTCCAAGCGGTTCAGGTTCAGACCATAGTCAGGAGCAAAGAGAGCCTGCATATCAGTATATTTATACCGTTCCACTTTCCGGCTTGGAAAACCAAGGGAACGAAACTGTTCGAAAGCAGCATCCCTCATAGCATTCATCACCTCGGACGAATGCTGGAAAATCATCCCACGAGTTTGTTCGTAGAGTTCTATATATTGTTGCTCACTATTCATTCTTTAGATCTTCCTTAATCCAGTCGTAACCACGTTCCTGTATTTCCTTGGCAAGTTCGGGGCCTGCCGTCTTTACAATTTGTCCTTTGTATAAGATATGTACGACATCAGGACGTATCATCTCCAACAGGCGATCGTAGTGGGTTATCACAATGCAGGATGTTTCTGGGGTGCGCAACTTATTGACACCCTCTGCAACGATACGCATGGCATCCACATCAAGTCCAGAGTCTGTCTCATCAAGGATGGAGAGCTTGGGCTCCAACATCGCCATCTGGAAAATCTCGTTGCGCTTCTTCTCACCACCACTGAATCCCTCGTTGACGGAACGGTTGGCGAGTTTGTTATCTAACTCCACTATCTTCTGCTTCTCACGCATCAGTTTAATAAAGTCAGAGGCTTTCAGCTCTGGAAGTCCCTGATACTTACGTTTCTCGTTGATGGCAGCTTTCATGAAATTGGTCATCGACACACCAGGAATCTCCACAGGGTATTGAAAGGAGAGGAACAGCCCCTCATGGGCACGATCCTCTGGCTTCATCTCCAACAGGTTCTTGCCATTGAAGAATGCCTCACCACCAGTCACCTCATAAAGAGGATTCCCCACCAGTACTGCAGAGAGAGTTGACTTTCCAGAACCATTGGGTCCCATAATGGCATGAGTCTCGCCATCTTTAATGGTGAGATTAATACCTCTTAATATCTCTTTGTCGCCAATCTTGGCGTGTAAGTTTCGTACTTCTAACATATTCGATATTTCATTATTTCACTTTACCCCACCGTACCTTCTAAAGAGACAGAGAGTAATTTTCGTGCCTCCACGGCAAACTCCATCGGCAACTTGTTCAGCACTTCCTTGGCATACCCATTGACTATCAAGCCAACAGCCTGTTCGGTGGGTATACCGCGCTGGTTGCAATAGAAAAGCTGGTCTTCGCTAATCTTTGAAGTCGTCGCCTCATGCTCTACAACGGCAGTGTCGTTATGGATATCCATATAGGGGAAGGTATGGGCACCACACTCCGAACCTAAGAGCAATGAGTCACACGAGCTGTAGTTACGGGCATTGTCTGCATTTGAGGTTGCACGTACCAGTCCACGATAAGAATTCTGGGAATGACCCGCCGAGATACCTTTCGATATAATCGTCGATTTAGTATTCTTTCCCATGTGTATCATCTTGGTTCCCGTGTCTGCCTCCTGATAGTTGTTGGTCACAGCAACAGAATAGAACTCAGCGGTACTGTTGTCACCACGCAAGACGCAAGACGGATATTTCCATGTGATAGCACTACCGGTTTCTACCTGTGTCCAGGAGAGTTTGGAGTCTACACCACGTAAATCACCACGTTTCGTCACCAGATTCAGTACGCCTCCTCTTCCTTTCTCATCACCAGGGTACCAGTTCTGAACAGTAGAATACTTTACCTCTGCACGGTCCTTGACGATAATCTCCACGATAGCGGCATGTAACTGGTTCTCGTCCCGCATCGGAGCCGTACACCCCTCGAGGTAGCTGACATAGGCATCATCATCGGCTATTATCAGCGTGCGCTCAAACTGTCCAGTATTACGGGCATTGATACGGAAGTAACTGCTCAGCTCCATCGGACAGCGTACTCCCTTGGGGATATACACAAACGAGCCGTCACTGAATACGGCACTGTTCAATGCCGCAAAAAAATTATCACGATAGGGTACCACCGTACCTAAATATTCCCGAACCAAATCTGGATGATCTTTGATAGCATCACCGATAGAGCAGAAGATAACACCTAACTCCGACAGCTTCTCTTTGAAGGTCGTCTTCACCGACACAGAGTCCATGATGGCATCCACTGCCACATTGCCACTCAGCGCCAGACGCTCCTCTAGAGGAATACCCAACTTGTCAAAGGTCTTCTCTAACTCTGGGTCTATCTTTCCATCGCCTTTCGGTTTTTTCGCCATCGGGTCAGCATAATAGGAAATCGCCTGATAATCAATAGGAGGCACATGTACATGACCCCATGTCGGCTGTTCCTGTTCTTGCCAATAGCGAAAAGCCTTCAAGCGAAAGTCGAGCATCCATTCCGGCTCTCCCTTCTTAGCAGAGATGAGCCGAACGACATCCTCGTTCAGCCCTTTCTCTATAATTTCAGTATGCACATCCGTCGTGAAGCCGAACTCATATTTCTGCTCGGCTACCTGACGAACGAACTCATTATTGTTTCCTGACATTCTTACAGTTTCTGTTCTACCTCAACCTCCATGAAGGTTTCAATAATGTCACCTACCTGGATGTCGTTGAAGTTCACTAGCGAGATACCGCACTCCAGACCTGTTGCCACTTCCTTGGCGTCATCCTTGTAACGCTTCAGAGCATCAATTGGTGCAGTATGAATCACGATACCATCGCGTACCACACGTGCCTTGTCTTTCGAGTGTACTTTTCCTTCGGTAACCAAACCTCCGGCAACAGTACCCACCTTGGAGATTTTGAACACTTGCTTCACCTCAATCTCACCAGTGACAACTTCTTTCTTCACCTTGTCGAGCATACCCTCCATCGTTGACTTCACCTCGTCGATGGCATCATAGATGATAGAATAAGTATTAATCTCGACACCCTCACGCTCAGCAGCACGGCGGGCATCAGCAGAAGGACGTACCTGGAATCCGACGATGATGGCATCGGAAGCAGAGGCAAGCATAACATCATTCTCGGAAATCTGTCCTACTGCCTTGGCGATGACATTCACCTGAACCTTCTCTGTAGACAGTTTGATGAAAGAGTCGCTCAATGCCTCAATACTACCGTCGGTATCACCTTTCACAATGATGTTCAACTCATGGAACTCGCCCAAGGCAATACGATGGGAAATCTCATCCAGACCGACGGTCTTAGTAGTACGCAAGCTCTGTTCGCGCTGTAACTGGGTACGCTTGTTAGCTATTTCACGAGCTTCCTGCTCTGTCTCCATCACATGGAAGGAGTCACCGGCAGTAGGAGCGCCGTTGAGACCGAGGATAATGGCAGGCTCTGCAGGACCAGCTTTCTCAATACGCTGATTACGCTCATTGAACATCGCCTTCACCTTACCCCAAGCAGTACCGGCGATCACGACATCGCCCACTCGCAGGGTACCGTTAGACACCAAAACAGTGCTGACATAACCACGGCCCTTATCGAGAGAGGATTCAATGATACTACCTGTCGCCTTTCTGTTCGGGTTAGCCTTCAGGTCGAGCATCTCTGCCTCCAAGAGAACTTTCTCCAGCAGTTCGTCGACACCCATACCCTTCTTGGCAGAAATCTCCTGACACTGGTACTTACCACCCCATTCCTCTACGAGCAGGTTCATATTCGCAAGGTCCTCGCGTATCTTATCGGGGTTAGCACCTGGTTTATCAATCTTATTGATAGCGAACACCATGGGCACATTAGCTGCCTGGGCGTGAGCAATTGCCTCTTTGGTAGTAGGCATAACAGAGTCATCAGCAGCAATGATAATGATAGCAATATCGGTTACCTGGGCACCACGGGCACGCATAGCTGTAAACGCTTCGTGACCAGGAGTGTCAAGGAAGGTAATCTGACGACCGTCCTTCAGTTTCACGTTATAGGCTCCGATATGCTGGGTAATACCACCAGCCTCACCGGCAATCACATTGGTATTACGGATATGGTCGAGCAGAGAAGTCTTACCATGATCTACATGTCCCATCACCGTAACGATGGGAGCACGACTGATGAGGTCATTCTCGTCATCAGCCTCCTCGGTAATAGCATTCTGTACCTCTGCACTCACATATTCTGTGGTAAAGCCAAACTCCTCGGCAACGAGATTGATGGTCTCGGCATCCAGACGCTGGTTGATACTTACCATGATACCGATGGACATACAGGTTCCGATAACCTGATTGACACCGACATTCATCATCGTGGCAAGCTCGCTGACCGTCACGAATTCTGTCAACTTCAGCACCTTACTCTCTGCTGCCTCTGCTGCCATTTCCTCGCTCAAGCGCTCCTGTGCGGCATCACGCTTTTCCTTACGGTACTTGGCACCTTTTTTATTTTGGTTGGTTTTTGAGGTCAGGCGTGCCAACGTCTCCTTTACCTGACGTGCCACAGCCTCATCATCTACCTCCAGAGGTTTTACAGGACGGTTCTTCTTGTTCTTCTTACCACCACCTTGCTGTTGGTTGTCATTGAAGTTCTGGTTACCGCCCTTGTTCTTATTCTTCTTACCCTGCTGTTGGCTGGCTTGATTAGCAGCAGCCTCGATGTCCACCTTGCCGGTACGGATACGCTCACGTTTCTTGCGTTCTCCATTGGCTTGATGCATGGCTGCAGCTTTCTCCTCACGCTCTTTACGGCGCTCTTCCTTCGTTTTCTTTTTCGGACGAGTACTCTGGTTGATGGAGGAGAGGTCTATCTTACCGATAACCTTGACTCCCGAGGTTGTTGTCTCCTCGTTCACAGGCTCATCATTGGCAGGTTGCTCAACCTCAGGTTCTGGTTCTGAAATCTGAGGAGACTCTACTACAGGCTCTGCTCCTTTTACCTTAACATCTACCTCAGGCTCTTCCACTGGACTCTCGGCAGCAGTCACAGGGGCTTCCTCTTCCATTTTCTTCTCAGCAGGTTTCTTGCCTACAGCGTCAAGGTCAATCTTACCCACAGGCTTAAACTGGGGACGGTGCTCCAGCTGTTCCTCTGTGGCAGTGATTTTCTTCTCCACCACTTTCTCCACCTTCTCGGGTTTCTTCTCCTTGATTTTCTTGGTGAATATCATGTCAGCCTGGGTCTTCACAGCTTTATCGCCCTTGAACTCACCGACCAACGCCTGATATTGTTCGTCCGAGATTTTCGTGTTAGGAGTCATCTCGTCCTTCACCTCACCAAGCTCTTTTTTGTTCTTTAGGAAATCAACTGCCGTCTGAAGTCCTATATTCAGTTCTGATAATACTTTATTTAATCTTACTCCCATTAATCTTCTCTTTAAAAGCTAAACCTAAAAATTACTCAAACTCAGCACGGAGTACTTCCAACAGATGGTCAACAGTCTCCTCCTCGAGGTCTGCTTTCTCTACCAACATCTCACGGGGAGCGTTCAATACTGCCTTAGCGGTATCCAGACCGATAGCTTTGATGGAGTCGATAATCCACTGGTCGATCTCATCAGCAAACTCGTCAAGGTAGATATCCTCATCCTCCTCTGCTTCATTAACATCACGGAATACATCAATGGTAAACTCTGTCAGCATAGAGGCAAGTTTGATATTCAGACCGCCCTTACCAATTGCCAGGCTGACCTCCTCCGGATTCAGGTATACCTCTGCCTTGTGTTCCTCTGGGTTCAGCACGATTCTGTTGACCTTGGCTGGACTCAGGGCACGCTGGATGAAGAGCTGTGTATTGTTGGAGAAGTTGATGACATCAATATTCTCATTGCCAAGTTCACGAACGATACCATGTACACGGCTACCCTTCACACCAACACAGGCTCCTACGGGGTCGATACGGTCGTCATAGCTCTCCACAGCAACCTTGGCACGTTCTCCCGGCATACGGGCGACACGGCGGATGGTGATCAGACCGTCATTGATCTCTGGTACCTCTGCTTCCAACAGACGCTCCAAGAACTGCGGACTGGTGCGGGAAAGGATGATACGAGGATTGTTGTTCTCGTTCTGCACCTCTTTCACGATAGCACGGATCGTCTCACCTTTGTGGTAGTTATCACTGGGAATCTGCTCCATCTTGGGCAAGTGCAGCTCATTACCCTCGTCGTCAATGAGTAACACCTCACGCTTCCACATCTGGTATACCTCACCACTGACAACCTGTCCTATCTTGTCCTTATACTTATTATACAGGGAGTCATGCTCCAGCTCCAGGATCTTGGAGGCAAGAGTCTGACGCAGGTTCAGAATGGCACGACGACCAAACTTCTGGAAGTTGACTTCCTCAGAGACTTCCTCACCAACCTCATAGTCGGGCTCAATCTTCTGTGCCTCTGTCAAAGATATTTCCTTGTTCTCGTCCTGCACCTCACCATCAGCAACCACGATACGGTTGCGGTGAATCTCAAAGTCACCCTTGTCGGGGTTCACAATCACGTCGAAGTTCTCATCAGAGCCAAAAATCTTGGCTATCACATTACGGAAACTCTCCTCAAGCACACTAACCAATGTGGTACGATCAATGTTCTTGGTCTCCTTAAACTCCTGAAAGGTCTCTATCATAGAGGGGCCCTTCACTTCTTTCTTTGTAACCATTATATTCTATTTTATTTGTATTATCTACTTAAATGACAGCAGGTATTTGGTGTATTTGACACCATCCATCGTAAAGGTCTTGTCGACATCCACGATAACCGGACGTTTCTTGCCCTCCTGCTTCTGTTTCTCCTTCACAGTGACCACAAACGACAACCCGTCGTCAGCCACTTCCTTAAGAATGCCTTGCTGTTTCTTTCCATCCAGGGAAAGTACTTCCACCTCTTTACCGATGTGGTTGCGATACTGCCGTACCACTTTGAAAGGCTGACCAATACCTGCCGAGCCTACCTCCAGTTCATAATCGCCCAGTTCCTCACCCAGTTTCTCTTGCAAGAAACGGCTCAGTTCTGCACAGTCCTCAATCCATACTCCGTCGGCATGGTCGATTTCAATCACGATGCGGCCATCGGGGGTCATCTCTATGTCCACCAGAAAATAGTCATTTCCAGAGAGCCATTCCTCAACCGCTGTTTTTACTACGTCTTTATTAATCATACACCTTATTTGGTAATTAAAACAAGAATGAGAGGCTTTTTCAAGCCCCTCATTCCGCTGAACGGTGCAAAATTACGCATTTTCCCGCAATCTTGCAAGTATTTTACTGATTATTTTCATTTTTGGGGGTCAGAACACGCTCATACTCTCCCGGTGTGTTCAGAATCCGCTCTGCCTCCTTCACGGTTTTGTCATATTGCAACATCGCCTCCACTTGTCCTTTCTGATAGTAGTATGCGGAGATAATGTCCTGCTCTATCATGTGTTGGATCTCTGTCCTATGCTGGTCAAGGTCCTTACTGATGTCATGATGGTCAAGTTTTACCTTCAGCGCCTCAAACTCTGCTTTTGCCTCGTCATAATAGCCCTCAAACTTAGCCACCTTTACCAGTTCCTCATACTGTTTCTTGCTCACCTGGTCATAGGTGAATCCAGCCTTTACCACCCGCTGCTTGAAATCGGCATAGTCAGCATCTGTCAGATGGAAGTCCTTGGCAGGTGCGATGGTGGGGTGCTTGGCGATATAGTCGACGACATAGTCAAGTACCGTTTCTGTCGAGTCGATACGGTCAAGGTACAAGGTTATATTCGCCATGGTATCTGGTTTCACCTCGATATCGGGCTTGATACCGCCACCGTCTCTCACCTCGCGTCCGTTCTTCGTGTAGAACACCCGGGTCAGTGAGTCAGGAACATGTTCCTTATAACCACCACCGGTATGCTTGTAGTTAATGGCTTGAATACAACGACCACTGGGGATAAAGTATTTGGAGGTGGTCAGCTTCAGGTTACCGTTAAAAGGAACCTCTATGTTGGGTATCTGCACCAGACCTTTACCATACGTACGGGTACCTATTATTATTCCTCTGTCTAAATCTTGCACGGAACCGCTGACAATCTCACTTGCCGATGCGGTCTCGTCGTTGACGAGGATAATGAGTGGCATCACCGTATCGATAGGCTCCAAACGGGTTTTATATTCTGAGTTGGCACGACGTATCTTACCTTTCGTCTCCACCAGAGTCACCCCTTTGGGAATCCACATGTTAGCAATGTCCACACACTCAGCCAATGAGCCGCCACCATTGCCGCGAAGGTCAAGGATCAGTTTCGTGGCACCTTGCTTCTTCAAGTCCAGAAAAGCGCGGCGCATCGGTTTCGCAGGTTCTCCTGTAAATGTATTCAGGTTGATGTACCCGATACCGTTGGGACGCATACCATAATAGGTAATCTCTGGCATCTTAATACTCCGGCGGGTAATCTTGAAAGTCATCTTCTTGCCTGTCGAGGGACGCTGGATCTTTAAAACGAAAGTAGTACCGGCATCACCGCGAAGATGCTCACTAACATAAGAGACGGTCTTGTCGGTCATCAGTGTATCGTCAATCTGCAGGATAATATCACCCTTCTTCAGCCCCACCTCTGCGGCAGGCATCCCGGCATAAGGCTCTTCTATCACTACTCGCTTCAACTTCTGGTGATAGCGCACCAAGGCTCCGATACCAGCATACTTACCTGTCATCAGCAGTTTCAGGTCCTTCTGTTTCTCCTCTGGATAGAACTCCGTATAAGGGTCCAATGAACGCAACATGGCGTTGATACCCGTTCCAATGACTGTCCCAGCATCCAGCGTGTCTACATACATCAAATCCAGATTCTTGTAGATAGCATTGAATATTTCCAGATTCTTTGCCACTTCCAGATTATGATTCTTAACATCCTGCGCTTGAGTCATCACCGTAGGCAAAATCATCAGGAAACCAATCAAAAAGTATTTTCTCATCTTCGCAATCTTTTAATTATGGCTGCAAAATTAGGGAAAAATTAGGGAAAAACGAATTTTTTCCCGAAAAAGTTTGTGAGATTCAGAAAAACATCGTATCTTTGCACCCGCTTAACAGAAAAACCTGCTTCAGTAGCTCAGTTGGTTAGAGCACCTGACTGTTAATCAGGGGGTCGTTGGTTCAAGCCCATCCTGAAGCGCCTTAAAAATCAAGGAGTTACGAGAAATCGCAACTCCTTTTTCTT
>Ga0247611_10001578_pt1 | contig 40185 bp, 79 predicted proteins | sample 177DNAGHGhighgp2_FD_192422 | JGI IMG/M metagenome (GOLD analysis project Ga0247611, IMG submission 192422) | Sheep rumen microbial communities from Palmerston North, Manawatu-Wanganui, New Zealand - 1770 DNA GHGhigh gp2 | ecosystem: Host-associated > Mammals > Digestive system > Stomach > Rumen... | reverse complement strand
TCTTTCTGCGTCATTTCTTTCTCCTTACTCCGTAATCTTCCACATATTTTTTGTATCGACAGTTTTCCTCAGACCAGTTATCGTAGTTTTCTATTAGATGATTTCGCACTACTGTAACCATTTGGTCGGGAGTTAAGTTGGTTAATTGTTTTACTTGGCTATCCGAGAGTTTGTGGTCGAATGCATCGTGTTCATCATTCGCATATGGTGTTTGGTAACAACCAAATATATTCCACTCTTCTCCAAGCCCACCCCTTGAACGAGGGATGTAGTGACAGCAACACATCTCCACACTTATGTTTTTGTAGGGAGCAAATAAGGATTTGCCTTTCTGTCGCTGCCACACCTTTTCCTTCGTTTCTCTTGTTATTTCGTGAGCTTTAGTTTGTTTGCTTTTTTTGCCGGTTCTCAACATATTTCTTCAAGGAATCTAATTCCATATCCTCTACTTTGGTTATCTGTTTCATGTTGAGGATTTTGACTTGCTCTTCCAATGTATATAAGGCGGTAAACTTCCTCACCCATTCATCTTTGTTTTCGATAGGAATGTCGAATAATTCAGTCTCATTCTTCTTTTCCATATCTTCCGCACTTGCTATACCGTTTTGGATTCCAATACCTAATAACCCCAACGCTCTTCCCACCGCACTTGATTCGGCAACTTCGGGAGCAAATTTATTCTCCTTATATTCCCTAGCGTGACCAGTTGAGAGTAACAAGTCGCAATCAGAAATTCGTGCTTCTGCGTAAACGTATTTCTCATCGTAGGTTAAATTGGTTTCAATTGTTCCTGTGGGATATAACAATCGGAATCCCATCACCCTTGCACTTACTGTTGCATAGGGGGTAGTGACCCATTCATATCCGTTATTTGTTTTAACCTTATTTTTAATATCAATCGTTTTGATCGAATCGTTAACCTTGAGGAGCTGGTTGACCTCAAATTCTCTCTCTTTATCGGTCATACTTGTTCTCCTTGAACCTTATATTTAATTTGTCCTTGACATATGAGACTTTTTGGAAAAAATCGTAAACGGTTTTATCCTTTAAGTCCTCATCCAAGAACCGATTCAATAAGGTTCGAAATTCCAATAAGGTCATTTCCTTTGCCCGTTCGGAATCGAACACAGTCCGTGTACCTTCGGGGGTGACGGAGCATGAGAACAATTCATTGTCCCACTTTTTGATTTGGTTGTCCTTCATTGCGTTTTTCAGCACGTACTTGAACGTTTCGTACTGCTCGTCCACATCTCTCTTGTGCCGTAGGAAGTCATATGTTTGGTCGGTAATTACACCCAGTTCATACAACTTTCGTTCGGCAACTTGATTGGGGTCTTCTCTTTCGATTAACTCCCCTGTCATTGCATCAATTGTTTCCATAATGTCCTTTCTTTTATCCTTATTAATAAGAAGCCCTTGCGGGAGAACGGCTTATGGACGGAAGTAGTGCTTGTGAACGAAGGTACCAATAGGAGAATAACCATGAGTCAGAACGTCCACAAGCCGTATAAATAAAACAAGCACTACTTTTGTAGTGCTTGGATGTTAACTAGGTATAACGCTACCTAATATGTATGTTATGCAACATTTTCACACTACACTATTATTCTCTCAAATCATCACCCATATGTCAACAAAAATATACACGAATTGCAAAATAAAAAAGCTCCCCCATTAGGAAGAGGAGCTTTGAAATTGTTTTAATTATGTGGGCTCGAACCAGAAGTGCTTGGATATCCTTCACTGTTTGTGTAACTGAATTGTAAAATATTTAATTCAGTGTCGGGATCATGATTAACATAAAATAAATTTAATAACCAACCATCATCCGATGAAATACTGTCTAAATAGTACTCTTTTGTAAAAGCACCATCATAAAGCAAAAACTTAACGTTATCACCATTTAATACAGCCGAATTAATTTCGGAATATGTTTTGTCTAAAGAATAGTTATTAGAACGTTCACTGACGTTTACCAACATATTTTTTGGAAAACTGTTTTTAAAATCATCGTTTAGCTCAAAACTGTTTCCAACTATTTTTAATGCATATGTTCCTTCTTCTTGTGTGTAAATACCACCTTCATAAACAAATACAGGAAAATTCGTAAATGATGGAGCACCTGCAAGTTCGCCCCAATAATCACCAATACCTTCTACATATCCGTGAGGTAAAGTATAATCCTGTCCGTTGAAAGTTACAGAAATGTCGGATTTAGGAAGGTTACCTTGCAAAGTGATTTCGGCAATTGCCGCAGTATTTTCTACTTCTTGAACAGTCGTTACTTCATCATCGAAGAAAGTAACTTCTCCATATGTATAAATTCCCCCACCAGTAGAGATACCATCTTCCATGTGGTTTAACTTATCTTCTGTAATTACTTCTCCATTAACCCAATTGTGTTTTTCGTACATAAACCCTCCTTAAAATTTCTTCTCTAAATCATCAATCCTGTGATTTGCCACTTTAATCTGTTCCTCAATGACAGGAATCTTCTCCGCAAAGTTATTATGCTTTTCAACCGATTTTGTTAATGCGTTTAACTTCGTTTCGATGATTGCCACCGTCTTTGAGTTCTGCATCCACACCCCTAATAATGTTAAGGAAGATGTGATGATTGCCACGATAACCGCATCGCTCATAAACTTACTCCTCAATTATCTTTTTTATTCTTTCGAGTTTGGAACGTAAGATTTCAACCTCGTTGTCAGCCGGGATGTATCTTACTCTTCCGTTTACTAAAGCGACGAATCGGTTCGGTTCTATTTCATACCAAATATAATTATTTTCTTTATGACCGATTACGTTATAGAAACCTTTGCGAGCGACACCAACGACTTTAAAGTTTTCATCCCTTACATACTGTTCGTTTGTAAGGGTTTCGATTTGATTAACATTTTTGTTTTCACCAACAGGGAAATAGATAGGAGCAGATAATACTCTTTCTGGCAAACCTCCTACTCTATTTGATTCTTCATATAAAGAACATTCATGGTACATCCTAAACGGATAGTTTTGGTACATGAAATCAGAAAGTTCTTTAAGAGAAAAGAAAGGGCGAGTATCGTACTGCCCGTTATACACGGAGACTCCATGTTCCCCTGTATACCACGAACATCCTAAGTATGGTTCGCCCTCTTTAATATCAATTACTGTGGCAACGTGTACCCTATCGCTCCATTCTATAATGTCTCCCACTTTGATTTGACAGGAGCCGTATGGTTTGCTCTTCCATCCGTTGGTTAATAGATTGTGCCAATTGGAAGCAGAGGCAATCCTGGAGACAGGATAAGGGGTTTGCAGAATATAAGAAAAGGCGATTGCCATCGTAGTGCAATTCGCCAATCCGTTTTCTATTGTTGCGTTCGGGTTATAGTTAACATCCCAGCAGTATTTCTTATACTTTCCCTCGTAGGTAAAATCCTCAACTTTGTACTTACCCATTGTTATCTACCGAAATATTATTGTAGGTAGTCTCTACGATTTCTTTGTCCTTAAAATAGTTTTTGGACGAGGAGGTAATCACAAAGGAGATAAAGGTAGCCAAAGCGGTCATCGTACCTGCCACCGCTTTTACTGTATCAGGTGGGAAGTGCCACAACTCTCCTACTGTTAATATGAGAGTAGCACCACCAGTTAAGATTGGGATGACCCAATTCTTTAAAATGTCATATGTATTATCAGAGAGCTTCATTTAGAACTCCTTTCTTAATTAGCTAAAAATCATTACCTACCATCTTCACCATTGTCTTCATATGACGGATAACTGTTTTCGGAATCGGCTGAAAAAGTAACAACAATCTTATTACCAAGGGCATAAAAACCTACTCCAAGCATATTATTATTATAACTGCCGTATGAAACCAGCGGGTCTATGTTTGTTCTGTCGCCAACAAGAGTTTTTAATACCACATTCCGCCCTGCATTAAACGCATCAACAATCTCTTTATAAGTTTTGTCTAAAGTTGTGGTTTGTGTGTTTTCGTCATAAATAGAACCTACAACGAACATCCCACATGAAGCGATTCCGTCTTCCATATGATTTAACTTTTCTTCAGTAATAACGTCACCTGTATTCCATGTCTGTTTTTCGTACATAAGTTTTCTCCTTTATTCTTCAATATATACTTCAATGGTGTGTTCGTTGCCATCTTGCACATAAATGTCTGTTATGGCGTCGTCTGTTCTGTCGTCTTTCGTTGACTCAATTTCGAAATGATGTTCATCAAAGGAACCATAGGCGTTGCTCACGTCAACATACTCGCGTGCTATGTTTTCGTATTTAACCCCATCGAAAACCACTGTTATGGAATCCTCATCAATAAGCAAATCATTTATTCGGTATCTGAAAGCACTTCCCGATTCAACCCCGGTAAACGAAGTCTCCGGTATAATTACAGTCTTGGTTTTCTCCCCCGGTGCTACCACATCTTTACCGACGATAGCTGTGCCAACTACTGCATACTTAGATGGCATAACTGCTTCACCGAAATTGTCAGAACTCGACTGCCAATTTTCTCCGTCGAAAGTTACAACGTCTCCTGTGGTTTCATCAAAGATAATTAACCTTTCGTCTAACTGGAGGACTTGGACTCCGGATTTTTGAACTGTTACTACGGGTTCATCTTCTCCTGTATAGATTTCAATGGTGTGTTCGTTGCCATCTTGGACAAAAATGTATGTTGTGTTAATTATTCCTCCATTGTCATTTACTGATGATGATTGAATTACAAACGGATAAACACTAAAATCAACATCGTCTCCTGTTGCATCACCGCCATAATAATAATCATTTTGCTCTTGTGATTGTTCGATTGTAACAGGCAGGTCTTCGTATTTCACGTCATCAAATACAACATTTATTTTGTCTTCATTTATCAGCAAATCAGGAATATCATATGCATAAAAATTAAGATCAACGACATCTTCTGCTGTAAACGTAGTCTGTGGTAATAATATTGTTTTTGCCATATTACATAATTACCTCCTTAACCTTTCTTTATATATTCTGAATCGAACAGATTATCTAAATCGGTCTGTTTGACCCATACCCCATTTTCTTTTTTGTATGGGGTTGTCGGATACCACTTGCCATTCTTTTTGATTCCATACATATCAGCCGGTTCCCAGTTTACTGCAACTTCCATACCATAAATATCTGCTATAGCTTTTTCTTCACGAGCATCAAAATTAAAAGCAATGCCAAATCTTTTATCGGGGTTTCGAATATCATCAAACGTAACACCGCTTGGTAAACCAATGTAATATGTAGCAACCGAATTATAAGCTATAGTCTTATAGTAGTAAGCCACCTGCCTATGTAAGTCCACTCTAAACCTAACAACACCGTTCTCTGTTTTTGAATTTGCTTTTACTCCTATCAGCACTTCCGAAACCTTTGCATTGAAAGGAATTTTTGTAAAATTAAAGCCACTAAAGACCATGCTGTAAGGATGTGCTGAATCGTCATCGGTGATAGTAGCATATGTTGTTGAATCTACATTTGTTAGTGCGTTATTTATGTTTTTGTAATCAAGAGAACCACCCTGCGAATAATTTGTTGGAATTAGTCTACTCTGCATACATTAAATAGACGTCGCCGTCTTCTCCCAAAGAATTATCCGGAGCTGTCGTTCCTGTGTATAGAGTCACATAATGTGCAGGATTGATTTCAAATGTTTCTGTTACTTCCAGTTCTAATTCGCAAGTGTTCATGACAGTACCTCATTGATTAAGTTTCTTCCAATATTCACGCTTGCAATCTGTGTGCTTGCTCTTTTGTTGGTATCGTATGTCCAGTTTATCTGAACATCCACACACGATGTAGCAAAGCCTAACGTTTCTTCCTGTGTTAGATACACATCGACTTCGTTAGGAAGCAGAGTTAATTCACCGCCCATCTTTGTTAATGATGTAGTCCCTTGAGAGAACGTAACATAAACATTGTCGGCTTTGGTGAAATCAACACTTTCGCTGTTGACCTTAAATTTAAAGGTCGGGGTCGTGCCTCTAATCATTTAGCTCTTCAATCCTTTCTCTCCACTTCTTTCTATTCTTTAGAACCTCTTTGTACTCTTTAATGTATCTGATGTTAATCTTGATAACATCCGCAATCCACGTAAGAGCATTGTCTAAAGAAATAATCTCCTCGCCCCATTTTAAAATTATGTAATCTGTTTCCTGCAATTTCTTTTGGAGTTCGGCGATTTCTTTATTGTTTAATACTTTCTGCTTTTCGGCTTGGATTTCTTCGTATCGTTTCGGGTCGAATAATAATTCGTTCTTCCCTACTTTGTAAGCATAGATTCTATCATTGGATAAATCGTAATCATCCAAATTCAATTCGACATAATCTTTAACTGTATTTGTGTGTTGGATGGTTAAAACATATCCCTGTGAATCAGTTACGATATAGTATTTCATAGTGCCTTTGGTACGTAGTAAATATCTAAATCCACATAGGATATGATGTCATCGGGATCCCAATTGATTGAATCAGCAACGTAATAAAAATATGCTGAAGCAATACCTGTACTTGGGTCGTATTCTTTATACAAAAAATGAGATGCTATAACAGACCAATTTCCGGGCTGAGTTCTTGAACTTCTGAACATATATCCATAGGAAGAATTGGCGTTGAAAATAAAATTGTCTGCCGTTAGCGAAGCGTAATTAGGCAGCTTCGACTTTACATCAACATTCCTGCCTGTTCCAACATATGTGATTTTATTTAAATCGGTGACGATAACAGGAGTAACGTTTCCTGTAATATTTCTATCTCCATTCAAATAATGTTTTGAAGTAAACACTCCTGTATTTTGGTCATAATTCTTTTCCAAATACCCAATAATATCCAGATAATGCGTATCACCAACAGAAGCCACATAAACATCAGCGGTACAGTTAGTCGCATCTTCCATTGCTGAATAGAAAAAGTTGTTGACTGTTAATTTATTGTATTTACTGTAAACACTTTTCAAATCCCATGAAGTATTATTTGACAATTTGATTATTTTATTGTTGCTCCAAATTTCTTTCGTTCCGTTATATATCTGCTGAACCTCTTTGCCGCCTATGAATACCTGGTCGATTTCTTTCGTTCCGTTATATAAAGGCATACTAGCTCTCCGTCACGAAGTAAAGCATATCCCCATCTTTTGATGATATAGCGTTGTACTGAGCTTGCGTTAAGACTCTGAACTTCATTTTATGGGTTCCATCGGAAACATCTAATTGCTTGGTTCCTACTCTTATGGAATCGGTAACAGAGCCATTGGATACCGAAAAAATAGTTTTATCCGAATCATTGGTTAATCCAAACGTCAGACTCCCAATAGCAGAACCGCCATCTCCTTTAATAACTCTTCTGTCAGACACATTGGACACTCCGTTTCCACTCGTTGTAATCACATACAACAGCAAATCTCTCGATGTCCCCGATCCATTCAAGTTTTGGCTCTGCATATTTGTAGCAGTCCTCTGAACGAACGAACCTTTTACACCGTTGGCGTTTGATTTATTTATATTCGCACACAAATAGATTGTCGAGTTGGCGGTCAATGTAATTGCTTCCAAAGACATTACTTTGAAAAATGCTCCGCCAATAATGCATTGAGACCCAGCATCAAATTGGACAGTTAATGAATCGCTTGCATAGTTTAATGCAAATTCATTTCCAATTCCCTTACAAACACAATCTGATATGCCTGTTCCGTAAACACCACCATCCATGCCGGGAGTGATTGGATAAGTGGAACCGGTATCCCACAATGTTTGAACCGCCATTCTATACCTCCATTATTTCTTGGTACACAAAGTTTTGAGATGTACCATATCTATCTAACAAAATATGAGGACAATAAGTCCTCGGTGAAAAATCGTTATGGAAGAATATCTCCGTACTTGGGATGTTGTATTTCCCCATTAACTCTTTAATCAAATCAACCGCTTTATTCTGCCCCTCTAAATACAATTCATCATTTAGGTTATCGCAGATTTCAATTGCGATTCCAAATTGATTTCCATAGTCATTCCCCTTGCCTGTGTTATACACAGCCCAATTATCGGGCATGACTTGGATTACTCCCTTGTAATCTACAATATAGGAACACCCTTGTGAGGTCTTGCAATCATTCTCTAAATAGTTGAATAACTCTTCCCCCGACATGAAGGTGTTCCCTGTATTGTGTATTACGATACATTTAATATCTTTTTCTTCTCTAGGATATCCATACTGAATCCATTTATTCTCTGATAGCATACTAAACTCCTAGGCTTAACTTTTGAGTTAATTTAGTTCTTACGTTTCCGCAGGTAAACTGAACACTTGTTATGTTCTGATTACTTCCTTTGCGAATTTCGTACCCAGTTAATATAGAGTTGTAATAGTCATCACCGTTATAGATATCAAGTCCCCCACCTAAGTTAAAGTCACCGAACGTATATAAGAAGTTTTCAATTACCAAATCGAATGTTAACTTATGGTTGTACATTTGAGAAGGAAGATTCGCAGCTACCAAGTCCGCTTCCGCATCGTCACTATAAACTATTTTAGTATTCGTGACATTAAACCTATTCGCTAAAGAGGACGGTTGAGCAACTATGCTTGTGTTCGTTGCCACGTAAGTATTCTTGTAAACTTTGTCCTTAGAGAAGATTATCAATCTATTGGTTTCTTCCACCTCAGTTATCGGTTGCATATTCTGAATAGCAAACATATTGTTTCCAATAGCCAACTTGGTGTAGTTAGGAATCTTAATCGTTACATAGTTTGCCCCACTAAAGTTGATTTCAAAATCAAAGATAATTCCGTAAGTGGAGTACAATTCATAAATCCACTTCTCCATATCCTTTTGGGTCAATTGCTCATTGCCATCTTTGTCTAAATCGGTAGGCAATTTTGCCGAAGTAGAACCAGTAGATTGAATCGTGATTCCACCCAACCTTTGAGCGACTAACGGGTCAGTCCAAGTAGATTTATATATCTTCCCTTGAGCATACTGTCCTAACAAATAGGCGATTTCCTGTTCCAAATAGGTAGATGAGTGTACGTTGTAAATCCACAAACCTTTATAGAAGGAAGCCATTTGGGAACACCTTATGGTTAAATCCTCAACAGAGGTAATTACACCTTGATAGAGAGTCGTACCAAACGGGTCATATACAACTAATATGTCTCCCTCGTTTACGTTGCTGGCGACCTCAAAAACGTTTAGAGTAGTGACAGCATTTGTCAATAAGTCTCTTTTGATATCCAATGTATCAACAACCATAAATGCTTTTGGAGGGTCAGTTAAATGTAACTGGTCTTTCACGTAACATCTATATCGGTAAACATCATTTGTTTCTATAACCCTAGAATATTCTGCAACCAAAGTTATATCAGAAGTTACAGTTATCTGCCTTGGGTTTTGAGCGTTCCCATCCGACCATTTCCTAAAAACATATTTTGGAAACGGGCGAGCAAAAATAGTAATCGTTTCATTAACAATAGGCGTTTGGTTGCTTACATAAACGCTTGCCGTTCCGACAGGATTTACGGAAATGGATACTGTTTTTAAAAGTACTTTATAAGCATTTACAACATTTCTTGTAAGTTCCTCTGCCGTGTTGCCGGCGTACACGTTTGTGTATGTCCCTGTTGCTGTTCCTAATACTTCCCAAGCGTGTTCGCCAAAGCTGTAATACCATCTAGTTCCATCGATAACGACAGAACCCATTGACGGAAATTCTGAACTGTCAAAGTCAGAATAATAAGTAACAGCATTCTCAATAGTTGAAACCAAGCCACCCGAGTAATGATATTGCTGCCATCTGCAATTGGCGATAAAGGCTAAGGCGAACCCCGAGTTTTTCTTGTAATACGTTCTTCCACGGAAGGTGTTCATTGCCCCCGATTCGTTCATTACCAAATTAGCCATATGTCACCTCACACCGTAGCATAACTGTTTTTAAATCTGATGTTTACGCTACCATTGAATGTATCAATGTTACCGCAGGTAAACGCAAAGTCCGAAGCACCCACCTTTAATTTGCACCATGTTAAATATGACGCACCGTTCCTAATAGTAAAATCTTGGTAACGTTCGGGGTTTGAGATAGAAGCGCCATTCAACTCTAAATAAATCTGTTCTGTTCTTTCCACGGAATCAATCATCACGTAATCATACGTTCCAGTTATTTTACAGATTCCGTATATCTCCCCGTTTTGAGATAAAGTAAACTGAGGATTCTGACATCTTCCGATTACTTCTATAACAAAACCAATATCATCCGTTCCATCGTTTGTGATAATACTATTAGATAAGTTCGTTCCGGCATAATGGTAATCATAAACCAAATCATGATATTTGCCCTCATCTAATGGGGTGTTATCCAAAACGTATTCCTTATCTTGGTCGGTTAACCATTCGGTTAATCTGTGGAATACTACTGGAACATGAAGGATATTATCAACATCCACCTCTGTCTTATCCGCTTGAACAAAAATAACATCACAATGATACGATGTTAATTCGTTTGGAGTTTGGTAATGAAACTCTAAAGGTTTGAATTTTGCGAATTGGATAAAGTTCTGATAGTCTTCGTATTTACCGCCGACAGAGGATTTATAGAATAACAACTCTCCGTTAATATCCGTTAAGGTAAACTGTTGAGCCGTGACTAATTCACTATTGCCTACCCTCATTGATGAGTAGGAACGTTGGAAACCGAACCCCGAAGGGTTTGAGAGGAAGACTTCGTTTTCCCTTTCGGTAAAGTCATACCTCTCACCGAGGGCATTGACTAACCAATGTTTTCTATAATTGATATCTGCCATATGCCCTCCTTACATTTGTTTGCCTAATGCTTCATTAATATCGTCAATAATCCATGAAGACCATGACTGAACTTCTTTTCTTCCGATGTTGTTGGAATTGACGGTAAAGTTATTTACAACGTTTATGCCACCGCTTCTGAATCCACCGCTATTAAAGTTCCCTAAAGAACTTCTTACAGAAGACATTGTGTTCTTCAACAAATCACCATACCCGTAGGAATCAAAGCCAAACCCCCCGCTCCTAGAAACACGTCCGCCATATATATTTTCATTTCCAAAATCATGATAGATTGCATAGAAATGGACGTATTTATCTGAAGGGGTGTAGCTTTCCATTTCATTAATCAGTTCACCTACCGTGCTCTTACTTTGTTGGTATAGCCCCTCCAAAGTTTGTGCGTAGGTGTTCATTGTTTGTATTTTGGCTATCTGCTCATCATACTTTTTAAGCAGTTCGTCATTTGCTTTCTGTTCTTCTGTTAACGTACTTGCATATGCGTCTCTCTTTTCTTGAATGCGGTCGAGACTTTCTTCCGTTTCGACTGTGCCTGTTTTCATAACTTCGATAGCATCGTTTGCCGTTGAAATATGAGTATCAAGCATTTCAAGGTTCCCCTCTGCCACCAACATATAGCTGTCAATAACAGAGTTTGCATTATCAACTATGGTCTGTGTTTCTTGAACCACAGTTTTATAATGGTTAAAAATTTCTTCCGCCGCTTCCAAATCAAAGTTTTGAGCAATGTCCGCAAAACCATTTTCGATTAAAAAATCTTTTGCTTCTTTTAACGTTCCTGCCGTTTCTTCAAAAGCCTGTCTGACAGCCGGAGGGAATGCGCTCATTTGATTCAGATAGTCTTCTGTTGCAGAATCAAGTTTTCCACTAGACTCATCGAGAATCTGATAAGCATCATTTAATGATTGCTTATGAGTTTCTAACCACGCTTCCTGTTTATACTTGGCAGCTAGCTCATCAAACTTCTTTGAAACCTTTTCGATTTCTACTCCTTGGTTAGTGATTTTCCCCGTTGTTTCATCGAAATAGAACGCTTCGTTTCCTAACGCCGTATTTAATTTATCGATGTAATCTCTGAGGATATCTTTTAACCTTGCTTGTTCCTCTTCGGAAAGGTTTTGATCTTTTAATTTTTCAACAACTCTGTCAATGGCTTCGGCATACTTGTGAGTTCCATCCAAAGAGCGGATTTGCGATTCGTAGTTTTTATCTGCAATCTCCAAACCTCTTACGAACTCATCGTTCAATTTCCTAGTTTGAGCCGTCAGTTCATCAAAACTTGTTACGCTTGTTCTGATTTGCGACATTGCTTCAATGCCCGCAACAGTAATTGCACCTAATGCAATTGCTAAACCACCCGGACCATTAAGCATATGAATGAAGAATGGAATGCCTTTGTTCGGGTCTAAAAGTTTTCCTATAATTCCGGTAACTGGAGAAATAGCCGCACCTAACCCTACAAAATTGATTACTAATTTTTTTAGAGTCGGGCTTAATTTGGAAAACTGTTTGGTTAATACGGTTGCTCTATCTGCAAAGTCCTTTATGTTAGGAATTATTTCGTTTCCTAATGTTGCTCCCAACTGCTTGAGAGATTCCCATAAGCCTTTGAGTTTATAAGCCGTCGTTTCGTAGATAACGTTCGACTTTTCCGTTAATGCCGTGTTTTGTTTCCAAGCGTCTTCGGTTAACTCAATAGCTTTTCTTACTTCGTTTCCGTTACCCGCCAATCTTAATAATGTTTGAGCGGTGTTGACACTTGCGATTCCTAAATCGCCCAAGACTTTAGAAGCAACAACTCCTTCGTCATTCATTTCACCAAGAGCAGTAACATACATATCGAAAGCCTTTGAAGAATCACTCTTCCATAGTCTTTCAAATTGGTCTGCACTTAAACCTAATACATCAGCATATTTTTTGACTTCCTCTGTTGAATTTGCCAAGGCATAGTTTATATCATTGAACACAGAAGATTTCAATCCGTCTGTAAACTTTAAGAACGTATCTAATGCATCCGTTCCCCACGCTTGAACAAATTGAGCCGAGGTCATTCCCGCTACCCTTGCCATCTCTTCGAGTTTTTCAGTAGAGTTTTTTACACCTCCGCCGATTACTTTATCAATCTGCAAGAACGCTCTGTTTATACCGTTGGCGTTTGAATCGGTGGCTAGACCTAAATCAGCCATGACGCCAGCTAAACCAATCAATTCATATTGATTGGTGCTTATGATAGAACTTAAACCCGTTAACCTAGTAGCAACGTTAACAGTTTCATCACCGATATCTGCGTACTTGTCGCCTATTACGGCAATAGCAGAACCGAAGTTTTCCGCTTCGTCTATTCCCAAATTTAATTGTTTTAAAAATACTGCGATACCTTTGGCACCTTCTTCACCTGAGAATACACCACCAGTGGCTGTATTCAAGTCAATCATGGTTTTGGTGAACTTCGATATATCGCTTTCAGCCAAGCCCAAGGCACCACCGATTGTTGCGTATTCAGATATGTCTTTAAAAGCATTACCCGTTTCTACGGCAATATCTTTTAAATCTTGAACGGTATCATCAGATAAATTTTTAACGACTCTTCTGATATTGGCTATGTTGGATTCATAGTCCACAGCAGAAGCAACGGCAGAAGTTGCCAGTCCTTGAAATGCAACGCTTAACGCTCTTGTATTTCTTGACAGTTCTTGCAGATGGGTTCCTGTTCTTCCCATCAAATTCAAGAACCTTTCCATAGCCGGGCTTAATTGCCTGTCTAATTCCGCTCGAAGTTCTTCTGCTCTCTTTCTATATTGTTCTAGTAAAAGAGCATTTTCCGTCCACTCTTTTCTGTAATCATCCTTGCCTAACAAAAAACCCTTTGTGTTTTTAAGAGCGTCCTGCCTTTTTTCGATGTTATACATCGCGCCCTCGGTTGCTCTTAATTCATCGTTTAAAAGGGTTGTCTTTCTTGTATATAAGTCAATATTTGTGGGGTCTAATTTGATTTGGTCATTAATGTTCTTTAAAGAACTGTGAATCCTTTCGATTGCTTCTTTTGACTTCTCAACGGACTCCTTAAACTTTTTAAACTTATCTTCTAATTTTGCGATTTCATTAGTCGGCAGACTCTTTAATTCCTTACGGAGTTTTTCACCTTCCGCACGAACCTTCTCAATCTCAAGGTCAACAGAGGCGAATTTCTCCTTCATGTCTGTTACACCCTTTTTAAAATTAGGGTCATTGACGATTGCGTTCCTTACTTTCTGTAAATTTCGTAAGGCGGCTTCGTTTTCTTTTATTGCGAGTTTATAAGCATCACGCTGTTTATCTAAAAGCCTATCGTCTGTCGGGTTGAGTTCTACCGCTTTATTTATACTTTTGAGAGACCGTTCCGTAGAATTAAATAAACGAACGGCATCGTTCATGGCTTTCTTTAGACCGGTTATATCTCCATTGACGTCTACGCCAAATACTTCTTGTTTTCTAGCCATGCCCCTCCTTACATGTTCATGAGCATATTAGCATCCCCGTGAACAATTTCGTCTTTATCTTCTTTTACATCTTCAACATTTGCTTTGCTCATTTGGTTCATCTTCTCGTTAATCAATCCGAGAACCAAACCTATCTTCATGTTCAATAAATTATCATAGGTCAAACCTAAAGAAAGCCCTGCAATTGCAAGGCTTTCAAAGGTCAGCTCGTTTTTTTTTCGTCGCTTTTTTCGGTTCCGTTTGCTTTTACTGTTGGTTCAAGGCTTCTTGTAACATATTCGTATATCCTATCCATTTCATTCAAAATGAATAGTGGTGTTTCAAAAGAATCAAGCCACTCTTCAAAAGGCATTTCTTCTTGAATACCGCTATATAAAATCTTGGCACAAGTCAAAGGGTCTTTCTCCATTGCCACTTTATATAAAGCAACAACGAGATTCTCTTTAAATAACTCTTGATACTTTAAAAGAAACTTTCCATTAGCAACAAAATCATATTCCCTGTTTTCTAGCTTTACTTTCATTTTTTGCTCCTATTACTGAATGGTCGGCAGAACGATTGCTTGGAAGTACGTATTGTAATTAGAAGCACCCGGTTTTGCGTAAGACTTCAAGATTCTCTGACCGCTTGCAAGGTTTACAGTAGAAGCGGAAATCTCAACGCTCTGCGGATTAATCGTTGCGGAAGATTCAGAAGTCTGAACGTTCAGACCCGGCTTGTTAGAACCGACTCTGTAATAAGTGAAATAAACCTCACCCTCGTCAGAATCGCAAGCAAACTGCATACCAAATTCGCTTGGAGCGGCATCCGTTTCAATGAGGTTGCCGTTAGCGTCTTCGACATAACCATAGATTGCTTTTAATGCTTCCTCAGAAATCCATGCATTCTCTAACGTACCAGTAGTAGAAGTTGCACCACTTGGCATATAATACGCAATACCATCAGCATAGAACGGATCGGTAGTTGATTCCGTTTCCATACTTAAAGAGACAGTACCGGGAACGAGAATCGGCGTTTCATACGTAGGTACACCTGCAGCACTTACTGAACTGATTTTCGAGAACTGAAGTTTCTTGATGTTGAATACAACTTTCATTTTATTCTCTTCATCCTTTCTTTTAATGTTTTGTTAATGCCCTCATCATAAAGAATCGGGAGTTGCTCTTCGGCATATTCCTGACCGGGTTCTATGTGCCTAACCAAGCCAGTGTAACCGATGATGTGATGGTGCCCTTTGTAATGCAACTTCGTTTGATAAACGTGTGACATACCAATGACACCTTTTTTGGTGGTGGGTCTGCCCTTTCCCCATCTAAACAATATCGTTTGGTGACCGTACATCGGTGGATTACCACCTTCAAGTAAATGCGTTAAACGGTGATGAGGCTTCTTCGCAAACACTTGGAATGCGACCTGCCACTTCGTCTGTGCATAATCGTTAATCTTAAAACTCTTTTTGTAAACACCCTCGTCAACACCAAATTTTGTTGTTAAGTGTTTTTGAACTTCTTTCTTTGTTTCCTTTTTTAACCTAGGGGTCTTCTCTTCAACTTGCAATTGAATCTTCTGCGGAACACCGCTGACCCATTGGGCATAATCCCTAGCGTTAGAATCAAAAACTATTTTAATTAACGGCATCGTCTTCCACGGTGAATTGATAGCTAATGGTATAAATTCTTGCATCGCTATCGAAGTTGACTTGCTTATCAAAGAAAGTAAAGTTCTCTTCTAATACATTTTCGATTTCCCTTTGCAGATGGAAATTCAAAGTTTCATCGAACATAGCCATAGAAATTTCAAAGGTTTTAAAGAAATTAACTCCGTCTGCACCAAACGATTCACCGTTGTTAATCGTATAAACAACATACGGAAGGTCAATGTCTTCGTCAGTTTCGATATTGTATTCGTGTATCTCTACACCTTGGGAGAGGAAAACGTTCTCCAATTCTGAATACTTAATCATTTCCCTCACCCCACTTGATATTTGTTTTCGTTAAGGTCAGCCTTAAAGATTTCGGCACATTCTCTTTTACCTGCATCATGACGATTTGATAAAAGCTGGAATCTTGATTCAATCTTAAAATTCTGCCGACCTCTACAACTGTGTTGTAGGGAATCGAGATAACCTTATCTATCTGAATCCCTAATGTCTGAAACTCTGTAAAGGCTTGTATTCCGACAGTTTCTTCACGGAAATCAAACGTTCCCAAATAGTCTTTAGCCGTTCTCTTTTCAATGGTGTAGACTTTTACAATCCCATCATTGAAAGGGAGAATCTTGCTGTTGTACTGATTCGCATGAGTTTTAGTCAGCATTTAGAACACTGTATTTAATCCTTAATTCCTCAATCATGCCGTTGTAGTTCTTATTGAAATCGTCGAGAGCCTGTGAATCCATATAAAGAACCCTGTTTAAAAGGAGGTCATGGGCTAGATGGTCTGTTGTAACATCCAACGTATCTGTACCCGCAACCTCCTTTAAATATGCGATAGAAGAATTAATGTAGGTTAAAATCCTTTTCTCTTTTGCTGGGTCTACCCACGTAAAGTTAAGGAACGATTTGACTTCTTCTAACAGTTCGTTCACTTATTAGACGGAAGCTTCTTTAGTGATAACTGGGTCTTCGTTCGTGTTGACGATTCTTACGTCAGCCGCAACACCGGAAGCAAGTCCAGTTACATCAAGAAGAGCAAAAGCGTTATTGTCTTTTGCGAAACCGTCAGCGAATAATTTAGCCTTGTAAACTCTCTTGTCTTCCAAGAAGAGGTAATCGTCAGAGAACTCAACAAATCCCTGCGAACCGCCTGCCTTCATAGCTACCTGCATGAAGTATCTCTTCGGCAGACCAAGTAAGCATCTTCCAACAACTGGCGTATCAGCGTCCGGGTCATTAAGACCTGTTTCACAAACGCAAAGTTTAATGCCTAATCTTTCAAAACGAGAATGTTCTGCTCCGTTTAAGTCATAGTAGACTTCGTTTGCGTAGATGTAGTTGTAGTAAGTTTCGGAGTCAACATAGAGAGTCAAACCCTGTAATGACCTGTGATTGCCCATCGGGTTAACAGACATAGTCTTGAAAATGTCTTTGAATGCACTTCTTGTTAAAGCGGTGATAGCAACAGGAGTCTTTAACGTACCCTGGTCGGTATCGATATTATAATCATAAGCCGCACCCCAAGGCTGTTTAATACCATTACCCGAAACAAAAGCCATGATTAAAGCATTCTTCAAGCCTAACTTCAGATATTCTCTGAGGTAAGCATCCTGCCATGCCGGACCGAGTTCTAATAAAGACTTGCAGTAAGGAATGTAGCAAGACAGTTTGTTGACTAAAGAGTTAACAACTTTGAAACCAACGGATAATTCCTTGGTAATCGGGTCGCACATTTCACCCCAAGCTGCTACTGGTCTTTCAGCAACAGATACTAACCATTCAGAAGAACCAGTAGTATTCTGTAAGTCGATATCTGCTAATGGGTTGTCATCAGTATCTTCTCTCAAATCATCAAAGACAGAATCGAAGATTGTCTTCGGCATGATAAGGGAGCCACCCTGTGTAGGAGACATACCAATGTCATTCTTGAACATCTTGTTGTAAAATTCAGTTTCAGCATTCGTTAACTGTCTGATACCACGAGAAGCAAGAACCTTGGAATCATGTTCATCCTTTAATTCCTCAAACTTGTCGAGGATGTTCTTTTCGATGTCCTTGTACTTATTCATCATTGCTTCGGCAAGTTTAGCGTTGTCTTCCATGTCGAGAGCATTTTTGAAATCGTCAAGAGCCTTGTTTTCAGCCAATTCGGTTGACTTCATTAAAAAATTCCTCCTTTTCTCAACCAGTCCATTTTGGACTTTTTATCAGAAACCTTTTCCTCATCGACAACGCTAACGCCGTCTTGGGTCGGTGTTTCTAAACAAATGTTTTTAATTTCCCTTAACTGATTGATTCTGTTTGCAAACGAATCCATCAAGTTAGTCATTGCGGTATTATCGACTTGCTTTTCTTCTTCAAGAATCTCATCAATAAATCCGTAGTCCAATGCTTCCTGTGGCTTTAAGTAGGTTTCGTTGTCCATTAAATTCTTAATGGTATCTTCATCCATACCCGTCTTCGCCATATAGACTCCACGAATCACTTCGTTAATCTGTTCAAGAGCATTCACTACCTTCTTCATTTCATCCGCATTGCCATATGCCAAACCACTGGCGTTATGAACCATCAGCATAGAAGCCTTGTTCATAACTACTTTGTTACCGCACATCGCAATTACAGAAGCAATGGAAGCCGCAATACCATCCACATATACAGTTTTATAACCTTTGTAATTCTTTAAGGTGTTGTAGATTGCGAACCCTTCGAACACTTCTCCGCCATAAGAGTTGATGTAGATATTCAAAGGTTTGTCATTCGCATTCTGTAACTGTTCGTTGATGGTTTCTGTGGTGATACCTCCACCCCATCCATCGTCACCGATTTCATCATAGATTTTGATGGAGAGAGCTTCGGCTTCGTCTTTAAAAGCGTATTTCATTCTTGGCTACCTCCTTTCACGTACTGACTTAATTCGGCATAGTTCTTTGTAATAAAGTAAATGTCACCATCTTCAACTGGGTCATCATCCAACATTTCACGTACTTCGTTTCTGTTGTATGCACCCGAACCGATGAACTTATCAACCGCCGTTGCCATTGATAACTTATCAATGAACTTGATGGAGTTGAGGTTCGCATCGACTTTCGATCCGTTGATGATATCTTCTTTAGTTAATACAAAGTATGTAAACTTCTTCGACAATAGAGTGAGATACCGTTTGCCGAACATAGTAACAGCCATTTCATATAACGAGTTGTTGTCAGCCGTGAAATCTCCTGTCATAAACTTGCCGGGGATTCCGAAGCAAGCACCGACATTCTTTAAAATTTCTTGGTTGATATCGATGTTGTTTTTAACTGCGGATAAAACCTGCTGAACTTCCGAGCCTCTTTGTTTCTCTGTAAGGTCTGTTAATGTTTCTCCCTTATAAGTAAGGAAGACCGCATCCCTTGCTTTCATCAAAGGTTCGTATGCGTTCTGCATCTGTTCCAAATACTTGGCATCGTATTTGTTTTTAGCGTTTGCTCCTAAATTAAGAGCGAGTTTCATGCCCAAAGCCTTTTGAGCACCTTCCGCAATCAACTTCTTTAATTCGTAAAAATCCAACCCCATCGAGTTGAAAACAACATCCAACTTGTCATAGCCCGGAGTCTTGATATACATACATGAATCGTTCTCTTTGAAGGAGCGATTTAATGTAACATCCCCGACCATGACGTTAACGAACGTATTGTCTTTCATTAACAGTTCGTTTCCGTTTTTAAATTCATATGAGTCAGCAATAAACAATTCTTTCGTGGCGGTTTCAATGATTAATGCTTCGCCCTCATAGACTAATTTAGAGGAAAGTTTAGCAAAGAACTCTGCACTTGTTTCTTTCCTATTGGGTGCAATGTTGAATCTGAACCATTCTTCGCCTTTAACCACTTCGCCCGTTTTATACGTTTTCCAGTCTACGTTTGTTAAGAACGTAGTCAGAATGGAGTTAACCACCAAAAATGCGTAATCGGTCTGCCATAACACGGCACTTGATTCACAAGGTTTCCATGTTGCAGTTGTAGTAGTATCAACGACTTGAGTTTGGCTATCATCTTCATTACTGAAAATATTCCACCATGCCATTACTCTTTCTTCTTTCTGCCACGTTTTTTAGGTTTCTCTTCGGCAACCTCTTCGACCTTTGCTTCTTTCTTTTCAGCAAGTTTAACAAATGGTTCGTTGAATCGGTTGTTACCCAAGAGGACTTCGAGTCTTTCTTCACTTACTACAAATTCAGTACCTTCGGGAATGCGAGCACCGTATTCCTTATCAGCCACTTTCAATCTTTCATAAGTATCTAAAGCAACTACCTTTACCATGTGTACCTCCTTTTAGAATCCCCTGTTTCCTATATCGTTCGGGTCGATGTAGTCTTCTTCCACATCTGCCCTTCTTATCATTGAATGTACGAAAGCCATGAATGGGTCAGTCTTCCTAAACCTAGGATTTATCTTTGCGTATAATTGATTGCCCATATCGTTATCCCCCGTAGTTTTAGTTCGTTTCCAAGGGATGACCTTCGTATTGTTGGTTGCCCACCTTAACATAGGGTTCTCTTTCCATATAAGTTTTTCATTAATAAAAGCCCTCTCTATTACTGGAATGACTTCCGCAATATCCGAGGGTCTTATTACATATAGGTTGCCTATGTCTTTGTTATATCCGTACTTGTCGAATTCTTCGGCAAACAGACCTTTTTTAAAGTTATCGAGGACTACGCTTACTATGTTGTAATTGTGTTCCTCTGCAAGATTCATCGCCCAACTTATTACCAAGTCGGGAGCAACCTCTTTTTCATTTACTATCGTTCCCAATCCCTGAGAACACCAATCCATATAAGGTGCTTTAATACCGGGCAAGTCTCTGTTCTTACCACATATAAACGCATGGTTGATACAGATATATTTCTCTACGTTTGAATCGTAGAAAAGGAAATTGACCGCAGTCCAGTCTGTTGTCTTGGAAGCATCAATACCTAAAACACAATCCATTCCATCCAAATTGTCGTAGTCATATTCCTGTTCCGTCTTCATGATGACTTCCCAAGGAGCGACTTCCTGTTCCGCACTGCTAATAGGAAGGTTCATCCTCTTTTGAGGGAACGCCGGCATATTCGTAGGATTACGTTTCCATGTTTCGTATTCATCCTCTATTTCATCTAATAGAGTCTGTCGGTATGGCAGCATGGGATTTGCTTTTACCCACATCTCTTTATTGTGGATTTCCTCAAGGTTATCCAACTTATAAATTAAATACAGGAATCTTCTGTCATCTGCCAACCCATCCAAAACATCTACGGCGGTATCTAACATATCATCCAATACCGCACCTCTCTCTTCACCGTTGGTAGTAAAGTAAAGAGTCCGTGGGTCATCAATCTTACCCAAGCCTGTAATCATTACGTTTAATTTAGCGTAATTCTGATAAGCGTGTATTTCGTTAAAAACAACGGCACCGCTTCGTAAACCATCCTGCATCTTCGCATCAGATGAGCGTGCCGTTATATGAGAATCTGTTTGAGGACAGTAGATGGAATCGCCTATCTTCTGATAGAACTTTTCCTTCTTCCGTTCCGTTGCCATGAAATTAATATCATTGATCGGTCTTGTGGACTGGTCATAGTTGTTGGCAATAATATCTATATCGTAATGTTTTACCCCATGATACGGAGATACCAAGGAAGCCGAGGAGACAGCAATTAAAGTATCTTTACCGTTGCCTCTACCCATTACATCTAAAACCTTGTTCCATCGAGCACGGCTAGTCCCTCTATAAAAACAACAGAGGGACATAGCCAAAGCAAAGCTCTGAAAAGGGAATACGTTATTAAAGAACAAGCCACCTATCTTGATGTACTTGTCATACAGATTCAAGTCCAATTCGATTTTGTGGTCTGCAAATTCTCTTTGGATAATCTGTGTTTGTTTGATAAGTTCCTTACAAGCAGGGATATTTCCGTTAAGGATATCCCTTATATATAAGTCGAGAACTTCTACCTCAGTCAACGAGCGAGTCTGTACTATCGTCTTCTTCTTCGCCATTGTCTAGTGCCGAGTTGAAAATCTTAATCATAGATGAGGACGTCCTTGATACCGCATCTACTTGTGCGTTATAGGAATTTAACCAAGCGTTCCGTTTCTTTTTGTTGCTTTGGTTATCTTCGCCTTCATCAATGTCAATAAAGGATTCAGCCTTTTCCTTTAGTTTCAGAGCAAACATCTGTTGCGTTTCCAAATGTTCGTTCATGATTTCCAACAATTCTTCCTTGCTTTTCAGTTTTCGCTTTGCTTTTGCCATTACCACTTCTCCTCGTTCAGTTCAACAGGACTTTCTATAATTCCTCTCTCCCCTTCGTGTTCGATTTCGTGACAACTATTACATAAAGAATAAAGATTACGTGTTCCGTTTACTACCGGAGTTGTAGCGTATTGCGGATATTGAAGCAGACGAAAATCGTGATGAACGAGAACCGCAGGAGTGTACTTGACTAAACCATCAAGATTTTTGTATTTCCCTTTATGTTTACACCTTTGGCATTCGTAATGGTCTCTTTCGAGTTGTGCTTCTCTAGTTTTCTTCCACAATGCGGAATCGTAAAACTTTTTCTTATCAAACATAATAATAAAAATCCCCTGTGCTAAGGAGCTGAAAATTGAATAGCACAAGGGATTCCTAGAAAGGAAACAAATGGGAATCTATGACACAAAAGATTCTACCCAATCATTTACACTATCATAATATGTCTTTTAAATAAGAAATTTTTTCCATTTATAAACTATTTGCCCTCGCGTGCGCGTGCGTGCGTAGGAAAAAGGCTAATAAGATTATGTAATCGAGAAGCGCCCCGTTCGTGAGCCTGGAGAGCCGGCACGACTAACTTTTTCGGGGGGTGTTGCAGGGGATAACTTTGTTGCACTGTACTACATTATACAATGTTAGAATGGTAAACCTTTTTCCGTTCCTTTGATTGAATTTAATTCAATGTATTTCAAAACCTTTTCACAAGTTTTTCAAAAACCTTTGATATGTTCAATTGAACCGATATATGCCTTTTATGATTATATGGATAAAATATTTAAAAGATTTAAAATATTTAAAAGATTTAAAAGATTTAAAAGATTTAAAATATTTTATCCTTTATACAAAAAAAATAGAAAACAGTCAGACTTTGTGCAAGTACCATATATTTTTCACAAATAACTAACGAGCGAAAGAACGAGTGCCCACAAAAAAATTAATCTTTTTTGAAAAATCGACGATTTTTATCGATTTTTTCTGTCCGTTTTCCTTTTTTCGATGAAAAACGAGCGAAAAACACAAAAAATCAATTGTTAAGCATTTCACAAAGTTTACAAAATTTCACCTTTTTTCAAAATCCTTTACAATTGATAAATTTTGGAGACTATTAAAAGGTACTTGAGCGGTACTGGGTACAAGTCTACTTGTACTTGTATATCAAAAACCATAATAAAATAAGGCTTTTTTGAAATTTGACCAACAATCCAAAATAGTTTATAGTTATAGCTGTAAGGAGGTGATAACCGATAGGTACTTGAGATTAAGAGGTGCTAACATGATGACCTGTAAACTGTTAAAAACTAGATACCATGTAAACCCTTTAAAAGCCCGTTTTATAGACTTTTAAAGTCTTTACGAAAAACCGATTTTAGAAGCCATAGGCTAGTTATTCGGAGTTTTCGTAATGCGTTCTTTGAAAACTTATCGTCAATACGTCCCCACTCTTACAATGTGGGGCAACGTAACCCCGTTTCTAGGCTTACGAAGTGGGAAACCCGCCTATTATCAAAAGATATTAGGCTTACTAGAGCAACGGGGAAAATGGGAGATCACGGAAAGTAGTTTTCATAGTGCCTGCACGGTCAATTCGGTCTTCGCTCTGATTCTCATGTAGTTTGATGTTAGCGGTCTAACATTATGTAATGAGTTTAGAGGGAAATAATGCTCGCAAGGTATCCGACAACCGAACGAAAGACGGAAATAGTCTCAATGCGTTTAATATGCGCTTACACATGAAACGATACCCCTATATAATGATACCATAATTTTGCAATTTTTGCCCATGGTCTCGTTATCCCTTGAGGTGTTCCGCAATGGTACAAAAGCGTGAAATGATTAAAAGAGCGGTGAAAAGCGCGTCCATGGACTTACAGAACAGGCACTAATTATGCCCTTTTTCTGTTACTGGCAAAAATTGATATATGGCTTATGTTATGAGCCACGAAAACAAAACGAAAAATAGATTTTTAAAGTTAGCCTATGGATGACGATGAAATGAAATGAAGTAGACATAACAAAAATAGGATAACAGGCGGTTTTTAACTCGAAAATCGCCTTTTAAAATGGTCAGAAAGCCGTAAATCCGACTCGAAGACCGCCAAAAACCAAAAAACCAAGCCACAAGACCGCCTAGGCGGAGAGGAGAAAAAATCATGGCTAAAACTAAAAAAGCGTCAGTATTAAACTCGTTGGAGTCAGTCTGTATTCTGTTAGACAGAATCACCGATGAAAAGTCTTTTGAAGAGACTATGCCGTTCATCCGTTTCGTTCTCGATTCTTCTGTAAGAAGAAAACTCGCAAATCATCCGTTCCGTGAGGATCTCTATGCCCTCATTGACGGAGCAATCGCTTATAGCGATGATGTGAACGCATTCTCGTTTGCTCTTGATGAACTGTTTACGGCAGTAAAATGCCTCTAGGAAAAAAGCGTGAACTTTTAAAAGGCATACTGATGAGTCCTAATTGGACGAAACCATACTCGCAAGAGCATGGTCTATGTCATTCCGCTGAAATTATGCGAAGAAGGAAAAAGAAAAATGACAAACACTATCAAGACTAACATTATCGAATCGTTCATCATCAACAAGGCGAAGACCTATTCTGACTACAAGAAGAACGTCGAAACCATGCTCGAAGAAGGCATCAAAGACGCTCAGACATGGGAAAACGTATGCAGAAGACTCGGTTTGCAGAAGTCTCTGACAAGAGACAAGATTTACAACGGCATCAATCAGACCGTTCTCGGCATGGTAGCCTTTGCAAAAGGCTATGAAGATACTCGCTGGCTGACTTTGAAAGACATCGAAAACCATAACTCGCAGAAGCAGAACGCTGACAAACAGTGGAAGCTGAAAGCAGCAGACCCTAAAAAGGGCTATCAGAAAGGCGACCAAAAGTGCGTTGAAATCATGTACTTCATCCCTCGCTACCTCTATGAGAAACTCGCAGATGGAAAAATCGACTGGAAGCACGGCAGACAAATCTCGGAAGCCGAATACAAGGCACTCTCGGAAGAGGACAAGAAGAGAGTGTTCACAAAGACTATCAAGTCTTTCGTGTTTAATGCAGAACAGGTCGAAGGAATTGAACCTCTCGTAAAAGAGACAAAGAAATTCTCGGTCAAGTTAATTGAGCATATCGCAAAGAAACTCCATCTCGGCTTGGATTATGAATCCAACGGTTCGCCATGCTACATTCCGTCTCGTGATGCCGTATCACTTCCGGCAGTCAAGTTATTCAAGTCTCAGAAATACCTTTACGCTTCAGCACTTCATGAGTTCAGCCATGCAACAGGACATGAATCAAGATTGAACAGAGATATCAGAAACTTCTTTGGAACGGAAGCATACGCTTTCGAAGAACTCGTTGCCGAATCATCCGCAACCATGCTCTGTGCCTACCTCGGTATCGAAAAGGAAGTAGACAAGAATCATAAAGCATATGTCAAATCATGGCTCAAGGCTTGCAAGGAAAACAAGAACGCCTTAATCGATGCGTTTAAACTCGCAGAAAAGGCTTGCGACTACATCATTCAGGAAGCAGACCTCGAAAACTATGAAGAAGTGGTCGAAGTGGTAGAAGAAACCTCGAAAGAACCGAAGAAAGAAGCAAAGAAAGCGACCGCAAAGGCTACTGAAAAGAAAGCGAAAGCCGTCAAGACAACGGAAAAGAAAACCTCGAAGAAATCCGCTACAAAGAAAGCGGATATCGGAAGAATGTCATCTCGAATCGACCAAGGTACGGAAATCATCAGAATCGACCTCGAAAAAGCAGACGGAACCAACGCATGGATCGAAATGACGAAAGAGTTCTACATGAACTTGAAGAAAACGCAAAAGAAACAGCTCGAAAAGATGTGGGGATTAGCTTAATCCCCTTTTTTCTTGAAAGAAAGGAACTCGAAAAGTGGATTACGAATTGATTGGAATCGGATATGTTACTCATATCAAAAGCGGTAAAGATTGCTATCGCAAGATTTACGAAAACGATGGTAAATACTTTTACAGAGTAAACGGAACATTTTATGAACTCGAAACCGATATGTTCGGTTTCTATGACCACAGATAGAAAGGAACACACTCGAAAATGAAGAAAAGATACTCGGTCAGACTGACTCATGCAAACGGCAAAAAGGAAAGAATCATCTTACAAGTTAGAAACTTGGAAGACGCTATCAGATATGTTGAAAAGTTGAACTCGCAGACCAACACAACGGCTGAAATCTTATGTGAAAGAAAGGTGGTATATACATATGCTTAATGTTGACTTTACCCTCTACTCGCTCGTTGTTTGTGCCTTGGCACTCTCTCTCATGATTAATTTGATTGCTTTATTTCTTTATATTGATAAGAAACATCCTGGCTTTTTGTTTAAGGAGAACTGAATGAAATACGATAATTACGACATCATCTTTGATGATGAAAACATCCTCGGAAAGTCATGGGAAATCGAACGCTATATAGAAGAACATCTATATGACAACGATGGAGAATGGGTTGAACTCGGAACGAAATTACTCAAAGAAGTGAAAGAACACGATGGATATGTTTACTGTTCTTATCATCCGATGGGAGCTTATACAGTCTTTGACTTGTATTACAAAATAAACGAAAAGGAGTATGAAGAATTATGGTAGAAGAACCTATCGACAGAGAACCAACGCCAATGTATTGCTCGGAATGCTCTTTTGCTTCCGTTGAACTATGCAAAAACCAATGTTTAGAAGAACAAGAAAGGAGTCCACTATTATGATGCTCTCATATTTCATCTCAGAAAACGGAATCATCAACATCGAAAACGTTGATTCTCTCAAAGAAAAGTATGGAAGATACTCGAAATATATGCTGATGAGTTTGAGCCAAGCAAAAAGAGAACATCGCAAGAACATGGATTTACAAGGCGTTCATATCGAATGGATTAAACTATGACCCATGAAGAAAAGAAAGCCGAAGCATTATTACGGCTCGCAATGTGGGAAAAGCGAGGACTCGACCCCATCGTATTAAAGAAATTCAAAAAAGATATACTGTATTATTCTGAAGAATCGAAAATCGGAAACAATGACCTCGGTTTGCTCTTCCCCATCAATAAAAATGACGGGGTGCATATGAAATGGCTTCAACATATCAAAGAGTATGAAGAGAAATGTTCCGCTCTGGTTTACCATATAATTCATTGTCATGCTCAAGGCTTTGAGGTTCTCATAATGTTATATGTATCGAATCAGCCTCAAGAATGGGAATGGGATAGAGAAGAACTCGCAGATGGATTGCCGTTTGTATTTGTTTATTGCTTAACGAAACCTCGTGAATCAGAATTTGGAAACATTAATTGTTTGTTGAGAGGTGGTGGTATGATACAAGTATAAAAAGGAGACTAAACATGGCAGAAAAGAAAGAGTACAAATCCGGAACTAAACGGTATTACATTGACAAACTCGGTCAAAAAACAAACAGAAAAAACAAAGACAAAGTAAACAACGAGTATAAAGCAAGAACATATCAACGTGTAACAATCATCATAAGAAAGAATGAGGAACAAGACGTCATAGAAAAACTCGAATCCGTTGAAAGTAAAACTCAGTACATTATTAACTTAATTAGAAAAGACATAGAGGCTAGTAAATAACTAGCCTTTTTAATTGAAAGGAGGATTTATGTCAACAAGAAGTCGAATCGGAATGATTATGGAAGATGGTACAGTACACTCGGTTTACTGTCATTGTGATGGCTATCCTTCCTATAACGGAAGAATATTAAAAGAATACTACAACACGTCAGAAAAAGTGAAAGAACTGATTTCGCTCGGAGACATCTCGTCGCTTGGAAAGACAACGAAATTCAGAGAAGAATATGATGAGGAATGCACAAGAGACTATCACAGATGGAGAGGTGAGCCGATAAACATCTTGGTCAACTCGGATGTTTATGATTACGCATACCACGGTTATGAATGTGGTGAAGAATATATCTATCTGTTTGATGGGAAACGGTGGATGGTACAAGGAAGCCCATGTTGGCAATCGCTTGACGATTTACTGATTGACGATACTTTATAAATGAAAGGAGAACAAATAATGCACACTTACACACTCAACTTAAAATTCAACTCACAAAAGGAATGTGATGAATGGGAAAAGAAAAACCTCACAGTCAACGGAAGGCAGATGTATAACGGAGAGTACATCTTGATGGTTATGCATGACTCGGTTCTCGGTGAGGATGGAGTTGTACTGACTCAGATTATGACGGTATAGAAAGGAGAACAGATGGAAACTTACAGGGCAATAGGAAAGTTCATTAACAAATCGGTCATGCAAGAATCAGTACGTGACCCGTTCAAATTGTACTCGGCATTGTTTGAAGAGGAAGGAGGAACCAACGCATGGATTAACGTTACCGAAAAACAATACAAATCAATTAAACTCGGAGAAAGAGTAAACATCGAAGTTGGTATATCCACAATTTCTAATGGAACATGGACGGCAACATTGTTTGGAAAGGAGAAAGCATGACCCCTACTGAATTTAAAGAATGGTTCAACGAAAACGGAACGTATAGGGAAACCTACTACTCGAACAACATCACTTATGAATTAGTAATTATGAAGGATGGATGGGTTGGAATCTTGGAAAAAGATGACTACAACGGAAACTACTACCCTCAAATCCAGGCTCGTGATTTAAACCATGCAAAGTCATGGTGTACGATGACGGAACGAATCAACGTTCCCTTTCAAGTAATCGCATGAGAAAAGCGGACTCACATCCGCTTTTCCACAACACTATCAAGCCACACTCGAAAATGGCTTACTTAAATAATAACACAAGGAGGAAAAAATATGGAACACAACAAAGCATTTTCTACAATCGCAATCAGAACTTCAAAAGGTGTGAAATCAATTAAGGTAATGTACGATGGTACATTCGATGTAATGGGAAAGAGGTTGCTCGACCACTACTCAAAGAGTTATTTCCTTCCCCTTCAGATCATGAGAAAAGGTTACCTCGTTTGGCTTGGAGATAACCTCAAAAAGTATGATGAAGAGAACGAACCGAACGGAACGCTTGACCTCACAGGAGTTAATAAAGAAAGAAAACCATGCAGTGAATCCCCTACCCTCGCCGACCTCGTTCAGACCGATACGAAATCTGAATACTTCTATTTATGGGACAACGATAAATGGTACGGCATGAAGATTGAGGATGGGAAACCATACCTCGGATATTTTACGGAGTTAACGAAACTGGTATGAAATATAGATTGACCTTTACCCCAAGAAATGGCAAGAAGATGAGCCACTACCTCGTATCTCACAACGAGGAAGAGACAGAGAGATTAAAGAAGATGATGTATGACAAGGGATATGACTTAAAGCACATATCCCTTTTTAAAGAAAGGAGAATACAGTATGTATAATGAAATCTTTGCCAACTACAATGTGAAAGCCTTTAATGATTACGTCTCAGAAATCAAGAAGCAGCAGGGTCTGAAAAGTAGCGTTGAGGATTTGGTCGAATTGATTCTCGAATGCTTAAAACAGGAAGCAACGAAGAGGAAGAAAGGAAACTCGGCTGTCCTCGGTATTGATGACAAGACCTTAATGAAAGCCGTGATTAAAGCGGACTCGATTATGCCACGATACAAAAAGGAAAAGGAAAAGAAAACTCCGGAAGTAAAGGTCGAACCGCAGAAAGCGGAACCGAAGAAGAAAGAAAAGAAAGCAGAAAAGAAAGGAGAGAAGTTCAACATCTCGCAGATTGAACTGTTTGACTTTGAATGATTGGTGTTGATTACTATTACCCTACCGAAGAGCAATTACAGTTACTCGGCAAGGTCGCGATGAAAACTCGCACCGAAAAGATTATCTACAAAAAGATAGATAAAGATACATATAGATGCTACTGTCCTCAGTGCGGAACTGAGGACGTAGTTTCTGCCAAGACAATCAGACAGATTAAGGCTTCTCACCTTTGCCCATTCTGTTTCAGAGAAATTAAATCGTCAACACAGAATGGAAAGGACTCGAATAACCGATTCATTTCGTTGGATATTGGGAAGAAAACGTTTGGCTATTATGTAACTTATGAATACAATGCTGGCGAACCATTCAAGGTAAATGCTACGCAAGTCTACTTCTCATGTGGACCCGAAGCCTACCATAGAATGGTATCGACTGGCGGATATGGAAACATCCTCTCCTACCGCTCGGATTTGACGGAGTGGAAAGAGACGGAACACGTAACATACTCGCAATACTATGGAATAAACTACAACATTTATGAAAGGCTCATGTATGATTTGGGTTACGTTATCGAACATATGAAGCCCGAAATGACGAAGAAAGAATACTTGATTCAAAATGCGAGGAGCATTAAGAAATCAAATCAAAAGAAACTCGTCATGGATAATCTGTTTAATAGATTGCAGATGAAATTTATCTCGGCTTTCGATTTGAAAACTGAAGAAGAGGTGATGAAATACTCGGCTTATATGAAAGCAAATAAGAATCATATAGACGAAGTTACCGAACCGTTGAACGTTTACTACTTGGATTATTTAAGCAGAAATGGAATCGACCTGGGCAAGTACATGACATACCTTCACAATTTAAAAGCACTTGGAATGAAATATGATAAGCCTAAAGATTTTGATTACAGATATGATGTGATTGAAAAGATGTACTCGGATGTGAAGGACAAGGAAGTAAATGTCCAAATCAAAAAGAGATACACCGAACTCCCAAGATATAAAAAAGAGAGCGTTACAATCTCGCCATTCAAAACCGCTTATGAAATCAGAAAGTGTGGAAAGGTATTGCATAACTGTATAGGAAGATACGTTACTGATTACTCCACAAAGAAAACAGATATCTATCATCTCGATTTGGATGGAGCATTGAAAATCGCAATCGAAATCAAAGAAAACAGATTAACACAGGCTTATGGAGATGAAAACTCAAAATGCCCTGCTAATTTATTGGAACATATCAAGTCGTTCTGCAACTCGAACGGCTTTTCTTTAGGAAAGTATGCATAAGAAAGGAGAAACTATGGAAAACAACTTACTCGAAATTGATGAAAACACTTATGTTGGAAAGGTGAAAGACATCTTGGAATTGCTCGCTTCATGGACGTCAGATGTAATCAGCGAAGTCTATTATTCAAACGGGGATGCAGAAAGTTTGGATAAAACTCACATTCACGATGCATATAACCTTCTTGGAAAAATGGAAATATTAATTGACCATTGCGAGTACAACAAGTATGACTCGAATAAATTGATTGCCATCGATTTAGGATTTGATGACGAAGGAATCCATTGGATTAAAACATTAAAGGAGGAGAGTGAATACTAATGTCTGCTTACATTGTCTCGGACGAAACTATTACCGCTATCGTTAGAGGTGCTTTAAAGTATCTCCCTACATCTTACAGAAGAGATGACAGAGAATTGCTCGGTCAGATGCTCGTTGATGAAAACTATCGGTCAGTTAATTACCGGTATGGCGAAGACACGAAGCCTCACAAATTCCAGTTTAAGAATCTGAAAAAGTTTGATGACGGAATCCTGTTTGGATGCATGAGGAATTACAACTATCAGGCTTGCGAAACGGAAGATTACTTCTCGTCAGACGCTTACTATTTATTACAGAACATACAGAGAGAAATGCTTGAAGCAAGACTCGAAACGGAAGGTCTTGAAATGCCTTGGGGGATTGATGAATGAAAGTAATTGCAATGGTTCACTCGAAAGAGCAGAGAGAGGAAGTTGAGCTTCTCGAAAAGATTGGTGATAATAACTATCTCGTTAAGACAAATGACGGTGTGAAATGCACCGCCATTTTTAATCCCTTTGTTGGAATCTATTATGCAGATGATATTTATGGAGTGATTGAGAAAGGAGAAAATTAATGGTTAACAGAGAAGAAGCGTTGGTGCATTTACTTGAAAACTTTAATGATGAACAGATGATTGAAGTCTACAACGAGTATGCGGAGAAGAATTATTACGAAAAGATTTATCCCATGAGTATGTTCTACCCCGAATTGTACTCGGGAGAGGGACGCACCCCATTTGAAATCAAATCTGATTTAGAAGATGTGTATGAGGGTGATAAGTGGGTCTCGGAAGACGGTGTTAATGGATGGAAGTCATTCAATAACTATTGGGATTCTCCTAATTGTGCAGGAGAAACGGAACTCGCCAAGTACATTGCGGAAAACGATGACAATTTGGGAAACAGTGATATTCAAGAGGTGTTGGATGTTGAAACATTAGGTGATGCTCTTGATTGGTTCACCCCCTCGGACAGAATTGAAATCCGTGGCTTGGGTGTGAAGACTTATACGGAGTGGTTCGATACCCTCTCGGCTGATGAACTTGATTACCTTGTTGCTACTTGTGATGATGAAGAAAACTATATCGAATTGATATAAGAAAGGAGAACACTATGACACTCGAAAATGTATTAGCAAACCTTACTGACTATGTTAACCTCGGAGTTAACGGACTGACCAAAACAGAAGACGATGGATATGACATTGAAGCATTCTTCCACCGCTTCAGTAATGAAGACATTTGCCATGCAGTTGCCTTCTATTATGATGCCGATGAGGTTCTTGATGAATTTGACAGCTCGGACATTATGAAATATGTAAGCGACCATTATTCATTCTCGGATATGTTGAGCGAATCAGATTACAGTGATGATGATGTATCTGAATATGTAGCATATGAGGAACTCGGCAATTCAGTATTAGACAAGATGAGCAAGTCACAGTTAAGGGAATACCTCATGGACAACTATGACTGGGATGACTTTGTTGAAACGGATTGGAGAAGCTACTAATGACAGATAGAATCTGTGAATGTTTGGAAGAAGAGGTTAACCGCCTCTTCTTTCAGTTTCAAAATGAGATGGGAATAAAAGACGGTGGTGTTGATCCATTAGAAGCGCTTGAATTAATGGAACATACCTACTTACTCGCCGATAAGATTAATGAAATCTTATTAAAACAGAAAGGAAGACAGAATGGTTAAAGAATTACAGAAGAAACACAACTTGGTACGTGACCTTGAAGACACAATTTGCTTATGGTTTCCTCAGATTAAATGGGTTGAGTATTTTGCATATCAGAAAATCGGGTCGAAAGATGTTGAGGAATTTATCGTGCTCGAATGGACTTCCGGGGGTCGCAGCTATGCAAATAATAACTGCAACTCGTTAAGTGCAACCGCTAGAAACATTACTCGGATGCTTGATGGAGGCGTTTATGAGAATGTAGAATATTATAAAGAGATTATGGAATCAGAAGATTGGGTAAGAATTATATAGGAGGCTTATGGATTTAGAGAAAACATTTATCGGTGACATTAGAGACAAGAAGTTATTACAGTTATACACAACGTTATGTCAGAGCGATTTGAAAGGTAATTATGAAGATACCTACACACTCGAATTGATGTATGCGATTATGTGTATTGATTTAACGAACATTGATTTGGATATGAAACTGAAACCAAACGAAATGACATTACTCGCAAGGAATGTTGTAAGGTTGGTGGATGTGAATAGTGAATTGAGTATCTATTCCATGCCGAACTGGACGTTAGCGTTAATGACTTACATGAAGAACAACAATTTGGATGTAAAGAAAATAAACAAGATGAGTTATTTCGACTTAAATAAAGAGGTCGAACCGTTAGTAACGAAGGGTGATGAATAATCACCCTTTTATTTTGAAAGGAGAAAAAATGATTCAAGCCAACACAAACGATTTGGATAAGATGATTCAAGTCAACTCGAATAATTTGGATGAGATGATTCAGCTCATGGACAGGAACAAGGAATTTGATGAGGACTTGTTTGGCACTAATGAGAACGGAGAGTACGTACAAATCGGTGTGTATAAAAACTTTCTCGCAATCAAAACGTTGCAATCAAACGGATGGGAAAGAACAAACTTTTATTATCGTGATGGTACGACCGAAGAACTTTATGAAAGGAGCGGACGATGACTAGAGAAGATTTTAAATTGAACGCACAGTCGCAAGACGGCTTTAATTGGGCAATGAGTCAGCTCTCTGAAGAGCATGACTGTATATGGGATATAGATGGGCTGAAAGGCTTTCTTATCCACTTGGTAAGAGATGAAGATTGGATGTTGCTGTCTCATCTTGCGGATTGTTTAAACAGATATGGTGATGCGGAATGGTTTGACTATGATGCGTGTATGGGAACGATGAATGAGTTAACACCAATCAAAGATATCTCGGATGTTGAATATTATTTGGAGGAAGACGAAGATGAAATTCAATGATGACAAGATTTATGCTGAATGCCACAACCCAGGCGGATTCCTCGCCCTTCCGGTCGGTGACGTATGGGTGAAGACTACTAAATGGTACTCAAATGTAATGAGTGCAGACGTGATTTACGGCTATGAATTGAATCGTTTGTTTGAGGAGTATGAAGATATCATCCAAATAGAATTTCGCTCGCCACAGGGCGTAAAAATCCTTTACCGTGCGTACTAATGTCTTTTATGTAGTCCATCTTGAGAATGAATATCAGTTTTGCTTCAAGCTGGAAGATGCTTATAAAATCTGTGAGTTTAATAACGGACATTTAATCCGTTCTCGCACCATGAATCTCTTCCCCCATCATAGAGTAGTATGGGAAAAGGAGAGACTCGGATTTGAATTAGTTTATCCCTATAACCTGTTATCCTAATAAAAGTGCCACCTCTTTACGGGGGTGGCACAATCTTTTTTTTGCAAACCGCCTACCCCGTTATGCAACGGCTCGGTGGCTACTTTATTATTTTACTTTAGTTATAATATTTTTCCAATTCTTTCATGATGAATTTATACAATCCACTTTCATCGAGAATCACATCCAATGTTTGGCACACTTCTTTTAATTTTCTGTGTTCCATGTACCTTTTAATGAGGATTCCCTTTAATGGTTCGTCTATTTTCTTCAAATCATCTAGGGTGTTCTCCATCTCGACTTTTAATTTAGAATATTCGTTCAAGGCATTCTCCATATCCCTTTCAATCTGCTCGTGAATGTTGCTTATCACTTGCTCATTGTAAGAACCCCTTGTTTTGATCTGTCTGATGGCTTCCATCTCCCCTTTTTTATTCTTCTTGTACTTGACTATATCGTAATCAAGCGGCGAGCGGACTTTCTCATATCTTTCGTAGTATAAGTCCTGATACCTTTGTTTCCATTGCTCTGCTTTGGCTCGCTTTTTATCGTAATCTTTTAAACTTTGGATAAACCCACCGCTTGTCGAATAAATCATAGACCCTCCGTAGTTAAGTAGATAATTTTTTCAAATGGCTCATGTAATTTCTCGGAAATCCTGTGCTGATACTCGGTTCTCATGCTTCTCGTTCTTCCGCTAAATAAGGAATAGAATGATTGTCTGCTTATCCCACAGATATCAGCAAATTCTGTTAATGTATAACCCTTTTTGTAAATTAACTCTTGTAACGGATGCATTTCCACCCTAGGCTCTCTATCCATTTCTCAAATTCCTCCACACTATTCATTTCCTGTACCTCTTCCGGCACTTCGTTATGCATAAATATCCTCTGACGGCACATTCCTAATGTAATCTGTCCGTCTAAGTATTTCATGAGAGCTTCCTTGTCAGATTCTCTCTCGCCTTTCCTCAAACATTTCAGAAATTCGTCACTCATTTCACCAACTCCAATATCATGGACTTTCCCGATTTCTTTTTCCTCACATCCAGTCCTCTTTCTTTCAGCATATAGATGTTTTTCTCAACATTCTCGAAGGGAACGGTATTTCCATACGTTTTTAGGCTTATAATCTGCCCTTCCAGTATCTCCCTCTCCCTTCTGTTGAGAGTAAACTCGTAATCGGCTTTCCTTACCCTGTATTTTCCCTTTAAAATCCTCTTGTCTGACCTTGTGTAGTCATTGAAATTCACATTGCTGCTCATGTGTAGCTTTTCTACCAAGAAGGATTTAGAACCCTCGGCAATTAGGTGACCTTCAAGGTCATAGACTAGATATTTAATCTTTTTTGGTGTATACATTTATCCACTCCATGATTTTTTTCACGAAATCCAACCCGAAGAACAAATCCAACTCGACTCTTAATACGTAAAGCATTCCAACAATGGCAATTAGGAACGCAATGCAGAGAATCACAATCATAAATGCGTTAAATAGCATGATTTTTCTCCCATTTCCCTATGATTTTTAGGAAAATTTCCATATTCTCCCCGTGAATCTCCTCGTTGAGAATCATCTCGATCAATTCTTTCCGCATAAAGTTAATAAACTCGTCCAATTCCGTAGAATTTTTCCATTGCATACTCTAAACAGAACACCTCCCAGTCAATATCCATTCCTTTTTTTTGATACTCGTCCTCTGTTATCCTATTGAAGTTCTTATCTGACTCCAACTCCCTTATTTTTTCTTTTAGAATATCAATCACATCCACGAACATTTCTTCTCTAGTCATTTGTTTCTCCTGTTATTTCATCAATGCAATCGTTCCAACCGTTCACATAATCATTAAAAATATCACTCCCGTTCGGCATTTTTTTCTGTGGAAAAGGTCTTAATGGGCAGTTATCTTTGATTTGTTTCTCACTCTTGTCCGCATTTACAACACTAGTGATGTTCGTGTCTGACAAAGCCGTGCAGAACCATTCTTCCGTTTGATACGTCACACGATTATCGCAATAAGCAAACTGACATAAATAGCACTCTTTTGGCATCTCATCGATTACTAATACTGCTTTCATTCTGTTTCTCCTGTGATTTCATCTATACAAGCATTCCACCCATCAGCAAATTCATCCCTGTGATATTCATTGAGCCATTCTTCTTTTGGTTCTCTCTTATGTGGCAATGGTCTTAAAGGACACCACGTTGGAACATGATTTATTCCTCTCATTCGGCACTTAACTGGACATTCTCCGCAATGCGTAGGCATATCAATCACTAATATTGCTTTCATTCTGTTTTCCTTTCAGCATCTGCACAGAACCAATTTTTATCACGATGTACTGCGAACGCACCAATCGTGCAGACGGAAGGCTTATATCTCTTGTCATTCGTATAGCCATCTTTACTACTCTTCATTTCCCAAATCTCGTAATACTTGCAATCTTTACATCTGATTATTTCTACTTCCTTCATTCTGTTTCTCCTGTTATTTCATCAAGACAATCATTCCATCCTTTTGAATAGTCATCGGAGAACCATCTGTTTTCCATCTGCTTGGAATGCGGCAATTTTTTTAATGGGCAGGAACCGAGTCTCCCCTCGTTCGGGTTAATGTACTCATCAATGTCCTCATCCATAGGTACGCACACTTTCCATAAGTTACATGGACAATCGCCACACTTACTTGGCATTTCTTTGATTAACAAGATTGCTGGCATAACTTACCTCTGAAATATTTTTCCTCCTCTTCATCCCACCAGTACAACGCAAACTCCGGTTTTTTGGTAACTCCGTTCACGATGTTATAAACCATCTGATAGGAACAATGTAACTTTCTCCCTGCATCCCTCGCACTCTTATAAATTCTTCTTGTTTTGATATCCACAACTTTGTGGGAGCGTGCCTTATGAGCTGTTCTCTTTCCGTTTTCACTTTTAGAAACCATCTCCAAGTTGTATAGCGAGTTGTCCTTTTTTAAACCGTTTTTGTGAACGATGTAACACCCTTCGGGAACTTTCCCTACGAACGCTTCGTACACCATGTTTTTTATATTTCGGTTTCTCGTTCCTATTTGGACTATCATCTGCTTATGGTATCGGTCGTAGAAACCAGTCAGATATTCATTCCCATTTTTAAATACTCTCTTCGCCCTTCCCTGGTCGGATACCCACACATTATCTACGTAGTGTTTCCACCTTTCGGGTTCTTTTATTCTGTCCACTTTCTTCATTCAATATGTTTCCTTTTCAGCTTCAAGTCTTTAAATGACTTGGGATTCGGGGAATCGATCTGACTCTCCATGTTCTCGATTCCCCTTCGCCATTCATCAATTATCTGAATCAGCTTCAAGTAATGCTACCTCTTGCTGAATCTTCTCCCTCATGTCGAGGAGTTTTTTGCAACCATCGTAATCGTAATCCTCGATACATTCGTATGACTCATCTTCCAAAACTTTAACTATCTTTCTGATAACATCAAGGTCACAGTTTATCGTAATCGTGTTATCATCCTTGATTGCGTAACAGTAATTTACCTGCACCTTTCTCTAGCCTCCTCTTCATCCCACCATTTCTCACGGTCATACGAGTCGATAGAGACGAGTTCCGCATCGGCTAACTCATACTCCGCCCACTCCGTTAACTCCCCTGTATCGTTCGTGTATGGGGCTCTCATTTTAATTCTGACTGTCGCTTTAATATCGTAGGTATAAAGAATCATGCTCTCACCACGTAGACGTCCAATACTTTCATGAATAATGTCCAGTCTTTATTCTTTCTTTTGATGTACTGTCTTACGCAGAAGTAACAGTTCTGTTTTTCCTTTTGAGTTTTGCACTTAAACTTTAATGTTTTATTATCTGTTTTCTCCCACTCTTTTATAACGTTCGCATATCTATATCTTGGATTGTTATTAACCTCAATCTCTACTTGTTCTTTGATAAATTCAATTTCCATTTTTCACCTCTCAATAGAACGGTAAATCTGAGTCATCCACAATGCCGGAATCGTAAGTGCCGAAATTCTTTTCATATCCTGTGCCACTCAACGATTCGCCAAACTCTCTATTCTGTTCCTCTACGGTTTTAGGTTTATCTTTCGGTTGGTTGATAATCTCCACGGAATCCGCAAGGACATATATTTTCTTCCTGTCATTTCCTTCCTTATCCGTATATTTATCTACTCTCAACTCCCCGATAACTCCGATAGTTGTACCTTTAGAAGCGTATTGAGAGAGGAAATCCGCACTCTGTCTCCAACATTGGATATCAATGAAATCCGCTTTATCCTCTTTCGCCTTTCTTCTTTTTACCGCTAAAGAGAAATCCAATACGTGAATGTCCTGAGAGGTTACTCTAACCTCTAAATCTCTTGTGATTCTTCCTGTTAAACTTATCTGATTCATGCTCTTCCTAATAATCCTAATAACTCCAACTCCTCTTCCATGCTTACGTTCTCGTTACGTGACGTATCGTAGATGGGAAAGGAATCGTTATTATATATATTTCTTCCTTTCTTACTTTCTTTCTTTCTTATAGAGTTGTTAGCTGTGTGTTGATTGCGTGTTGATTGCGTGTTGACCTGCGTGTTGTTGTTGTCATCGCAACCTTGAAATTCTGCGTATTTTACTACACAAATCTTCGTTCCTTTGTTTGTTGATTCGCATGTTATTTCTTCGCCATTTAGTCTGCGTAAGCCTGTGCGAACTTGCTGAATCGTAAGCCCTGTGTTGCGTGATAACTCCTGCAACGAGGTGGGGAACGAACCGACTTCGAATGTATCTTCCTTATATTTATGTTCGAACCTATTGGCTTGAATCAGTATCTCGACCCACAACGCTACCATGTTGGGGTCGGTCTTATATCTCCAATCCTTTATCGAACGGAATAACTTGATATAGGTGTTATCCATTGTATTTATAGGTAGCGTAGTGAACGTACTTCCCATACCTATTGCGTGAGGTCGTGTTTACTGTGGCTATGTCATGCCCATCCCTTCTTAATTTGAGGATGATATCTGACAACCTAGTAATTCCATATAAAACCCATGCCTTATTGGATGAGACTTCTCCGTATTCCTTTAAATGATTGAGTATTGTTTCTTTCTGCGTCATTTCTTTCTCCTTACTCCGTAATCTTCCACATATTTTTTGTATCGACAGTTTTCCTCAGACCAGTTATCGTAGTTTTCTATTAGATGATTTCGCACTACTGTAACCATTTGGTC
>Ga0247611_10001577_pt1 | contig 40196 bp, 31 predicted proteins | sample 177DNAGHGhighgp2_FD_192422 | JGI IMG/M metagenome (GOLD analysis project Ga0247611, IMG submission 192422) | Sheep rumen microbial communities from Palmerston North, Manawatu-Wanganui, New Zealand - 1770 DNA GHGhigh gp2 | ecosystem: Host-associated > Mammals > Digestive system > Stomach > Rumen... | reverse complement strand
CTACCACTATATGCTCGATCTCACCTGCGGACCTTGCATCTATAAGCGTGTTGCCGGCTGCGGATCAGGTACTGAATACCTCGCTGTTACCCCGTGGGGCGACCTTTATCCTTGCCATCAGTTCGTCGGCGATGACAAGTACAAGATGGGAGACATCTGGACCGGAGTTACCAATACTCAGATGAGAGAGAAGTTCGCTTCATGCAGCGCATATTCAAGACCCGAGTGCAAGGACTGCTGGGCAAAGCTGTACTGCTCCGGAGGGTGTGCTGCTAACTCATACCATGCAACAGGCGACATCAACGGCGTTTACGATTACGGCTGCAAGCTCTTCAAGAAGAGGATCGAATGCGCGATAGCGGTAAAGCTCAAGACAATGTGATCCACCCGATCCCGCCTGTCTTTGATAAGGATTCTGAGATACTTATACTCGGGAGTTTTCCTTCTGTAAGATCAAGGGAGACGGGATTCTTTTACGGTCACCCGCAGAACAGATTCTGGCGTGTGCTCGCAGGCATTTACGGTGAACCCGTCCCCGGATCAATTCCCGGCAAAAAAGCATTTCTTCTGAAGCACCATATAGCTGTCTGGGATGTCATCGGATCATGTGACATAACCGGTTCATCTGATTCCAGCATCAGAAATGTGAAGCCGAGCGATATATCCATTATCCTCAATAATGCAAACATCAGAGCAGTCTTCACCAACGGTGCGACCGCTTCAAGAATGTACAACAGATATATCCTTCCCGTAACCGGGCGCGAAGCGCAGGTCCTCCCCTCAACGAGTCCTGCCAACGCGAAATGGAGTCTTGATGACCTTATCAGCGTGTGGGAAGAAGCAATAAGGATTCCCTTACCTGAATAGAGAGTGAAGCACTGACTGCGGACTTCCGCAGCCGCGCTAACGACTCTTGGGTTTTAAGCAGTATTAATAGCGGCGAGGACTGAAGCAGTCAGTGCTTCACTCGAGCTCGAATGCACCGGTATACAGTCTGTAATATGTACCCTTCTCGGCGATGAGCTGGTCGTGGGAACCGCGCTCAATGATCTTGCCGTGATCCAATACCATGATCACATCAGAATTGCGTACTGTTGACAGCCTGTGTGCAATGACAAATACTGTACGTCCTTCCATGAGCTTATCCATGCCCCGTGCAACGATAGCTTCTGTACGTGTATCGATGGAAGATGTAGCTTCATCAAGGATCATTACCGGAGGATCCGCAACTGCCGCACGGGCGATCGCTATAAGCTGTCTCTGGCCCTGCGAGAGGTTTGCGCCGTTATTCTCGAGCATCGTATCGTATCCTTCGGGGAGACGCTCTATGAAGCTGTCAGCACCTGATAATCTGGCAGCAGCAATACACTCTTCATCTGATGCATCAAGCTTGCCGTATCTGATGTTATCCATAACGGTTCCGGTAAAGAGATTTGTCTCCTGAAGAACAAGACCCAGAGACTGTCTCAGATCCTTCTTCTTGATCTTGTTAACATTGATTCCGTCATATCTGATCTTGCCGTCTTCTATATCGTAGAAACGGTTGATGAGATTTGTGATTGTCGTCTTGCCCGCACCTGTCGCGCCGACAAATGCGACCTTCTGCCCGGGTTTTGCGAATACGCAGACATCAGTTAAGACCTGCTTTCCGGGAACATACGAGAAGTCGACCATATCGAGAACGACATCACCTTTGAGTTCCTGATATGTGATCGTTCCATCCGCCTGATGAGGATGCTTCCATGCCCACTTTCCGGTATGGTGATCGGCTTCAGTAACAGTTCCGTCTTCTGCGATATCAGCATTGACGAGAGATACATAACCGTCGTCCTTCTCAGGTTCCTGATCCATAAGCGCAAATATTCTTCCCGCACCTGCAGCAGCCATAACGATGGCATTCATCTGCATCGTAACCTGATTGAGGTTGGCCATGAATTTCTTGGACATGTTGAGGAATGTCGCAACAATGCTTACCTCGAATACAAGTCCTGAGATCGACAGGTTCGGAACCTTGTAGTAGATGAGTATTCCGCCTACTACGGCGATGAATACATACATGATGTTGCCGACGTTATTGATTATCGGTCCTAAGATATTGGCATATCCGTTAGCCTTGGAAGCATCGGAATACAGTTCATCGTTGAGCTTGTCGAAAGCATCGATCGTATCCTTCTCATGATTGAAGACCTTAACGACTTTCTGGCCGTTCATCATCTCCTGGATATATCCTTCTGTTGCCGCAACTGAGTTCTGCTGTCTTACAAAGTATTTCGCGGAACCTGCACCGACCTTGCTCGTCAGGAACCCCATCAGGATAACGCCGAGAATGATCACTACAGTCATCCAGACACTGAAGTAGAGCATCTCTATAAAGACAATCGTAACGGTCAGGCCTGCCGTCAGGAGAGACGGAACGGCCTGGGATACGAGCTGTCTTAACGTATCGATATCGTTTGTATAGTGGCTCATTATGAAGCCGTGCTTGTTTGAATCGAAATAGCTTATGGGGAGCTTCTGCATCCTTCCGAACATCTCGCATCTCATGTAATCCAGGAACTTCTGGGTCATGTAAGCCATCATCTGCGACTGCACTGTGGCAAGTATTACGCCAAGCGCAAACAGAACGATGAGGAGAATGATGTGAGGCAGTATCTGATCCTTTGCAGATGCCCAGTCTCCGGTCTGGTACAACTCGTCTATAAGCTTATAGACTTTCTGCATTATTATCGGTGACAGGTCGTTGGGAAGAGCTGCCAGGATGATGATGATATAAACGACAGGCATCAGTTTGGGGAAACACTTATAGTATTCCTTCATTGTCCTCTTAAGGCTTCCCATTGAATTCTTCATATCCTTCACGGGCGGTGCGCCTCTTCGTCTTCTGTTATCACTCATCGAGACCACCTCCCTTCACCTGCTGCTCATAGATCTCCTGATAGATATCATTGCTCTTCAAAAGCTCATCATGAGTGCCGTGAGCAACTATCTTTCCGTTATCAAGGATAACGATCATGTCGGCATCCTGAACGGATGCGATCCTCTGAGCGATTATTATCTTCGTGGTCTCAGGAATATACTCCTTAAAGCCTTTCCTTATGAGAGCATCTGTTCTCGTATCGACAGCTGATGTCGAATCATCGAGGATAAGTATCTTCGGCTTCTTAAGAAGCGCTCTGGCGATACACAGACGCTGCTTCTGTCCGCCTGAGACATTGGTTCCGCCCTGCTCTATCTTGGTATCGTATCCGTCAGGGAATGACATTATGAACTCATCTGCCTGAGCAAGTCTTGCAGCTTCCTTTATCTCCTCATCAGTTGCTTCCTTGTTGCCCCACATGAGGTTCTCCTTTATCGTTCCCGAGAAGAGGACATTTTTCTGAAGGACAACTGATACCGCATCTCTCAAGGTAGTAAGATCGTATTCCCTTACGTCTCTTCCTCCGACCTTAACGGTTCCTTCGTTGACATCATACAGACGTGATATAAGCTGGATAAGAGATGTCTTGCCCGAACCTGTTCCTCCGAGGATGCCGACTGTCATTCCCGAATCAATATGGAGATCGATATCTGACAGTGCATCGCGCTGAGCTTCACTGGAATAACTGAACCTTACATCATCAAAATCAATGCTTCCGTCAGCGATCTCAAAGACGGGATCTGCGGGATTCCTGATACCGGGTTCCTCATTGATGACTTCTGCAATACGCTTGACTGACTCAACTGACATCGTAAGCATAATGTAGATCATTGACAGCATCATAAGAGACATGAGGATCATCATTCCGTATGTGAGAAGAGCCGATACCTGACCGATGTTGATCGATTCGCCGGCAGACTCGATTATGAGCTTGGATCCTACATAGAGGATAAATACCGAATTGAAGTATATGCAAAGCTGCATGAGAGGCATATTGAGTCCGACGATCTTCTCTGCACGGGTAAAGTCCTTGCGGATATCATTTGAAGCAAAATTGAACTTGCTCTTCTCGAATTCCTCTCTTGCAAATCCCTTTACTACGCGGATGCCGCGCACATCTTCCTCAACTGATTCGTTAAGCTTGTCGTATTTCTTGAATACTGCCCTGAATGCTGGAAGAGCAAACTTGCCTATAAGAAGGAAACCAAACACGAGAACGGGTATGACGATAACAAAAGTCATCGCAAGTTTGCCGCCCATCGTAAAAGCTGAGACTATTGTAAGGATCAGCATGAAGGGTGATCTTATCGCGATCCTGATCATCATCATGTAAGCATTCTGTATATTGTTGACATCAGTCGTCATCCTCGTAACAAGAGACGAGGTGGAAAACTTATCGATATTTCCGAAAGAAAAATCCTGCACTTTCTCGAACATTGCTTTGCGGAGATTCCTTGCAAAGCCTGCAGAGGCCTTGGAACTTGTGATTCCTGCAACTGATCCGCAGATAAGTGACATTACGGCAGCAACGATCATTGCGATTCCGAGTGTTATTATCTGCTGAATATCAGCATCGGCCTGTATAACATCAACGAGATTGGAAGTGATTCTCGGGATTACGACTTCAAGCCCGACTTCTCCGACAATAAAAACGAGGGTCAATACCGCAGGGAGCCTGAATCCCTTCGTGTATTGCATCAGTTTTCTAACATTACCCATCAACAGTTCCCTTTACTTATGTTTTCTTGGCTTCGATGAGCTTGCGCAGCGGAGCCGTCAGTTCTTCCCTGTTGGCTTTGGATCTGACAAGCAGAACATCTCCCCAGTTATCTATAAACAGACGCAAAAGCTTCCTTATGACCGCCTGTGAATCACGTCTTAATGCGTGCATGCGGTCGAGCATCGCCTTTACTTCAATAAGGCTTACTGATGAGATCTGACTTATGTTTGTCTCTCCTGAAGCCTCAAGGACGGAGAACAGGTCATCAATAAACTGCTTCTTCTCTTCCTGCTCCATCTCATTGATCCACTGTGTAAGTATCTCATCGAAAACATCGCTTGCCACGGAAGTCTTCTCCAGGGCAACAAACTTCTTGCCCTCAATGCCCCAGCTCAAAGGATCATGCTGCATGATACCTTTCTCGGTGCTTGATACAACAAGCGGTACGGCAGTATCCGACAAAAGCCTTCCGATAACGGAATTCTCAGGGATTACACGGAATATCTTGGAACCGATCATCTTAAACTTATCGGTCTCCTTAACTTCATCATTGAATCCCGGTCCGTCGAAATCATAGATGCCGTCTATGCGTTCCTGTATCTGCCTGTCAGTCTCCATTGATGAATAAATGGCAAGATGACCTCCTTTGGAGTGGCCGCCTGTTCTTATCCTGTCGGCCTTTCCCGACTGGACTCTCGTGAAATACTCCAAAGCCTCATTTTCAGATGATATTGTTGAATAACTTAGATAGAAATCTTCCTTCCATCCGACGATCGTATCATCCGTTCCCCTGAAAGCAATGAATACCTCATCAGGCGAATATCTGACCGTCACTACGGCAAACTGAATAAGGCTTGCCGGATCCGTATGGTCCACATAGTCGCTCAATATAACGTTGGCATAGCGGGGAACGTATGCTGCCTGCTTCATGAGATGATATGCAAATCTTATGAAAGACTTGTCCGCATCCCTCTCCTCCTGCGTATGGATCTGGAAGAAGAGGTCTGATGCATCAGACAGGGATATGCTGACGCCGTCAGTTACTATTCCGCTGAAATCAACATATGACAGGCATGAGAAAAAAAGAGCATCCACTTCATTGAATGGATCCTGCTCAAAACTCAAATCTCCGCGCCATGTAACATAATCAGTAATATTAGCCATGCCATATATTATAATATGCGAGTGTCTTTTTGACAAAACTTAAATATGATAAAATCAGAGCATTAATCCCACATATTCGGAGGAGTCTTATGGCAGGATACAGATTCATCGACGATAACGGCACTTTCTCTATAAAAGATCCCGATCTTCACAGTTATTTGTATTTTCCGGTCGGATCGACAAACGGAATGATGGGAGCTGTAACTCCCAATCTCGGGGGAGATCTTAAGACAAGTCAGAACACATTCTTCCTTGAACCGGTATCCTCGGATAATCTCCACAATAACAGATCTACACGCAATTTCTGGATCGCTTTGGACAACGGAGAGCTTATATCCGCAACGGGAGCTTCAGCACTTCAGGAGAGCAGAAAATTCACTGACAAAAAAGATGATGTTACACTCACGGCCGGACTCCTGTGGCACAAGGTTGACCGCTCTGTTACCGGTACAGGCCTTAAAACATCAGTCATCTCCTTTGTCCCTGTTAATACTTCAACACAGGTGGAACTGACGAAGGTAACTGTCACTAATGAAAGCGATAAGGATATCTCATTCACGCCTGTTGCAGCAGTACCCATTTACGGAAGATCGGCTGACAATATCAGGGATCACAGGAACGTCACATCCATGCTCAACAGGATGACCGTTACAGACAACGGCGTTGTCAATAACCCGACCTTAACTTTCGATGAGCGCGGTCATAAGCGCAATCTCATGATGTACGGTTTCTTTACGGCGGAAGGCGACGGTGCAAAGCCCGTATCATTCTGTCCCGTGGCTGAGGATTTCATAGGCGAAGGCGGATCCTTCGATAATCCGAGGTTCCCCCTGGATACATCCAAGGGATTAAGGGCGGGATGCAGAGCGGACGGATTTGAAGCTGTCGGTGCTGCTTCCTTTGCACACAAAACTTTGAAACCTTCGGAGAGTGCTTCATATATCATCGCTTTGGCAATCTGTGCCAATGACAAACCATCTGACACGGAAGAGGAACTTCAGCAGACTGCAAAGGCCTTTAATGAGAATATCAGCGGATTCCTCGGCATCGATGCTTTCGTGAAGGCTTTGGAAGAGAATAAGACATATTGGTTATCCAAAAACAATATCCGATTCCGTTCAGGAGACAAGGACTTCGATAACTGGATGTACTGGGTAGCGGTCCAGCCGATGCTCAGAAGGATCTACGGATGCTCTTTCCTCCCTCACCACGATTACGGCAAGGGCGGCAGAGGATGGAGAGATCTGTGGCAGGACTGTCTGGCACTGATCATTATGGATCCTTCAGATGTGCGCGGAATGCTCGTCGATAATTTCGGCGGTGTCAGGACAGACGGAACAAATGCGACCATCATCGGAAGCGGAAGAGGAGAATTCATCGCTGACCGTAACGGCATCACGAGAGTGTGGATGGATCATGCGATGTGGCCCTTCATGACAATGGATCTGTACATCAGACAGACGGGTGATATCGGCATCTTGGACGAAGTTACACCCTACTTTATCGACAGACAGATAATGCGCGGAAATGCCCTTGCTGACTGGGAGTGTAACAGTGTTAAGCAGTCTTCGGGCACTGTTTTGGAACACCTTCTCCTTCAAAATCTCGCAGCCTTCTTTGACGTCGGTGAGCATGGCTCGATGAAGCTCCGCGGAGCCGACTGGAACGATGCCCTTGACATGGGAAGCCACCGTGGAGAGAGTGTCGCTTTCACCGCAGCATATGCCGGCAACTACAGAAAACTGGCTGACATACTCAGGCAGTATAAGAAGGTTAACGGCAAAAACAGCATCCAACTTGCATCAGAACTTGAGATGCTGCTCGGCACCGGCTGCGACCTTGATGCATACTGCGGCAAGGTAAGCTTAGGTCTGTCAGGAGACAAAAAGGAATTTGACATCGATATGCTGTGCACAGATCTGGACAGCAAGGCAGACAGGCTCAGTGAACACATCTCATCCAATGAATGGTTTACTGACAGCGAAGGATATTCCAGATTCAACGGATACTATGATGATAACGGAAGACCTCTTGAGAAGGGCGGCGCCATGATGCTCACAAGCGAAGTTTTCACGATAATGTCAGGCATCGCCACGGATGATCAGATCCGTGAGATAATAAAATCTGCCGACCACTACATCTACGATGCGGATCTCGGCGGATACAAACTCAATACTGATTTCCACGAGATAAAGACCGATATGGGAAGAATGTTCGGGTTCGCTTACGGACAGAAAGAGAACGGTGCGGTCTTCTCACATATGGCAGTCATGTTCGGCAATGCTCTGTACACAAGGGGATTCTCCAAAGCCGGATGGAAAGTCATCGGGTCACTGTACAGACACGCAGTCGATTTTGATTCAAGCAGGATCTATCCCGGAGTCCCTGAATACTTCGATCCAAAAGGACGCGGCGTATATCATTATCTGACCGGTGCTGCCAGCTGGCTTATGCTGACTGCCTTAACCGAGATCTTCGGCGTCAAAGGTGAATTCGGATCTATGAGATTTGCTCCTCAGCTCCTCAATGAGCAGTTTGATGATAATGGATGTGCTGGAGTCGACTTTGAATTCAACGGCAAACCTGTCAGCCTCACATACAAAAAAGACGGCGATGGCAGCAAAGTCAAGTCTATAAGCGTCGATGGCAATCTCGTATGCGAAGGAACTGACATACTTCCGTCAGATAAGATCGGTAAGGAGATAACTGTTATCCTCGGATGATCAGCGTTCTTCCTGATCACCGTCTTCAGGATTGGCACTCTTCATATTGCTGACGTTGACCGCAGTCTCTAACTGTTCGACTGCGCCAAGTATAAATTTCTGTGCCTTGCGGATCCTGATCCTGTTATAGATTCCCATAACAGCAGCAAAGATGAGCGATGCGCCGATCGCGATCATAAGGATGTTGGAGATCCACACGGGATTCATGAAGATAAGTACCGCGAAAGCAACAGCGATCACTGACATGATAAGACCGATCCACCACAGACCGCCGGATCTTCTTGCATAAGCAATCGAGTTGACGATTCCGAACAGACCGTAGATACCTATGGCCACACCGAAGATGATATTGAAGAACCCGACGAGCCAACCCGGATTGATTATCAGGAATATGCCGATCGAAGCAAATATCAGTGCGCCTACCAGTGCAATGATCTCTAATGCTTCCTTGTTCTTCGAACAGATGAATACAATGATCTCGATGAGAGCCAAAAGGAGCAGAACGATGCCTACTATCCTTGTCATGAGTTCTGCCGCATCGTTGGGCCAGATGATAAGAACTATACCCAGTAATATCAGGACCCCGTCAAAGACAAGCTCGACCGCGCCGTTGGACTTTGGCATTTTCGGTTGCTTTGGCTGCTTAGGTTTACGTCCCATATCTGCTGACCTTATACGATAGGCTCTTCAGGCTCCGGATTCTCGGAAGGAGCAGGTGTTGTCTCCGCCGGTGCCGATGACTCAGGTGTTGTCTCAGCTGAAGACTCTGAACTTGTCTGTGATTCAGATGAAGACGAGGATTCAGATGAACTCGACTGTGACTGATCGCTTGAAGATGCGGAAGACTCACTCGGGGTAACCTCAGGTACAGGTGTAGGAGTGCATCCGGGGATGCTTCCGTCTGAAGGATTTGCAACAAGGAGTCTTAATGATGCAACGACTGTTCCTCTGTATGCATCACCAAAGCTGTATGTGATCGTATAGACACCCGGTGTGGCACATGCATTCGCCATGGTAACTTCCGTTCCGGATGAATTCTTGACTGTAGTGCTTACGTAAGACGTGTTGACATCCTGTCCGAGGGAATTCATGCATGTTACTCCCTGGAACGGACTTATGGTTGTCCCCGCCGTCGTATACAGATCCCCGTTGATCGCAGTAACCTTCGGTTCGAGCAAGGTCTGTGACGAGAAGAATCCGAGATTCATGTCAACATCACCGGTGATACCCGGGATAACCCCGTGCAGATAGCCGTACTGCCAGATGTGATATCTGAATGAGAAGCTTGGAAGCTTGTCGCCGATCTTGAACGGAGTTGTTCCGCTGATAAATCTGTTGAAATAAGCTGCAAGCCATACTCTGTACTTGGAAGCAACCTCGCTGCCGTAAGAACCGAGACCGTTGGAGTTGGTCCAAAGTGACTTACTCATATAAACCATAGGTGTATATCCCTGGCTTGCGACTGTATCACAGAATGTGCAGAGGATATCACGGAGGTCTTTGCCCTTGACGTTGTAATGTCTCTCGCTTGTACTGTTCTTCTCGAAGTCGATTGCAACAGGATAAGTGATGTTGTAATTCTTGATAACATCTACTGTAAACGAAGCTTCCTCATAGGCTTCCTGGATTGTCGTTGCCGCAGAGTAGAAATAAACACCTACCTTGATGCCTGCAGCAGCAGCGCCTCTGGCATTGGTGGCAAACTTGGAATCCTGATAGATGGTGCCGGCACCGGTATATCTTCCGCCGCACTTGACGATAACAAACTCTACGCCGTATGCCTTAACCTTGGACCAGTTAATGGAACCGTTCCAGCCGGAGACATCAATACCGATGACATAGTTGTTATTCTGGTCGAAATTAGTCGTTACACTGCTTGAATTGGATACTGCAGCATTTGCGTTGCCCGTATCGGTTGAAGAGCCTGAATTGGCTGCACCCTCATTGATGTCGGAACGCTGGATGACCCTGACCTGACCCGCATTACCTGTAAGCATTCTGGTGATCTGACGGTCTGACAGATCCTTTGGGGCTGTATTCTGGATAACTTCAGCACTTACTTCCTCGTCATCCTCTTCTTCCATATAAGGTTCACCCTCATAATTGCTGTGGTGCTTAACGCCCTGTATCAGGTGCATCTTCAGATCGTATTCCGTCTGACCTGCCTCATCCTGATCTGCCGTAATATCAAGGAAATCCTCATATGTCGTAACCATAATGGATTCGGCATCTATATTCTCAGTGGAATCTGCCACGATATTCGAATTTCTTGACTGGATGCTTACTGCCGATACAGAGATGCATGATCCCGCAACAATGGTTGTGCACAGCAAAAGACTGATGCGTGCGGTATGCTCTGTACGTATCGTGATATCAGCTAATGTCTTAGTTAATCTCTTCAGATTATGCTTTACTTTTGTTTTAGACTTACGCATTAAATCTTCCCTTTGCAATGTCATATCGACACATAGTTCCTATTATAATGACTGTTGGGGAGATCAAAGTCAAGTTTTGGATGTGTCAATTATGAGTCTTTTTTGAGTGATCTACAGTGCTTTGGGGTACTCATTGCACAAGAGCCTGTAGGGCGGTTCGTCTTCTTCTATCGCAGGAAAACGCCCGACCGGAGGGTTGAATCTGTTGTCATTGCTGTCATCATTGCACTGGCTGACTTCGCCGAGAAGAATGTCTCCAGTTCCATTCTCCACCTCGAAATCATGGTACAGCCCTCTTGTGATGGTTATGCTCTCGCCCGGAGTCAGTCTTATCTGCGTTCCCGCAGGCACCGTGACCTCACGCCCGTCTACATGCACTGTAACATCACTGCTGTAATCTATTTCCTCGTCAGGAAGGGAATTGTAGACCCTGATCAGCAGGTTGCCGCCGCCTTTGTTGATGATATCCTCCATCTTGAACCAGTGAAAATGATTCGGTGAATACTGGCCCTCCATGATAAAAAGCAACTTCTCTGCGTAAGGCTTGGGATATTTATCACTCATCTTCTGATTGCCGTTGCGGATGGTGATAAGAGAGAATCCTGTTTTGTTGAAGTCTCCGAGTCCGTAATCCGTTATATCCCAGCCGAGCATATTATCTCTGATCTCATCGTATTCGTGACCCAGAGTCTTCCATTCCTCAGGCGTAAAGGCTGCAAAAGGGGGCAAAGAGATCTTATACTCCCTTATCTTCGCTTCCATCCTCTTCAGCGCCGCATTGATCTCTGATCTCTTCATATAAAACCTCCGCTCAAAATGTCTGCGTTTCTTCAATTATTATATAATACTCGCGCCTTGCCCGCGCGTGTTAAGTTTGACTAATAATGTTCCGTGAATTAAAATCTCTCTTATGGATAAACCAAGATTATGGATAGTTGTACCCTGCTATAATGAGCAGGAGGTCTTACCGATAACTGCCCCTCACTTTCGGGATAAGATACTCGAACTTGCCGCAGCAGGTAAGATATCCGGGGACAGCCGCGTTCTGTTTGTGAATGACGGTTCCTCAGACAAGACATGGTCGATCATACAGGAATTATCCAAAGAAGACGAGCATTATATCGGCATATCGCAGAGCCGCAACAGAGGTCATCAGAATACCCTTCTGGCAGGTCTCATGGAGGCAAAGGACAAATGTGATATCACGATATCCATCGACTGTGACGGTCAGGATGACATCAATGCCATGAACGAGATGGTGGACAGATACCATGAAGGCTGCGAGATCGTATATGGAGTAAGAGCTGCAAGGAAGAAGGATTCATGGTTCAAGAGGAATTCAGCACAGTCCTTCTACAAGTTCCTCAAGTTTCTTGGCGCGGATACGGTATATAACCATGCTGATTACAGACTCGTCAGCAACCGCGTTCTAAACCATTTCGCAGACTTCAAAGAGGTCAACATCTACCTGCGCGGCATGTTCCCTCTCGTGGGATTTACCAGCACATCAGTCGAATATGAACGTGAAGAGAGACTTGCCGGCAAGAGCCATTATCCGCTCGGCAAGATGATAAGGCTCGCCATAGAAGGTATTACGAGCCTGTCGACAAAGCCTATCTCAATAATAACTGCCATCGGCATGTTCACGATCATCCTGGGTATCATCGGGATCATCTGGGCATGCATAATGGTTGCCATCCACAACACAGTTGCAGGTTGGGCATCTCTTGCCTGTATCATCATATTCCTCGGAGGCATTCAGATACTGAGCCTCGGAGTCATAGGTGAATACATCGGCAAGATATACATGGAAACTAAACACAGACCCAGATTCATCATCAGTGAGAAGACCTGGGATGATTCTGCAGAGGATAAGGAAGTGAAAGATGTCTGAGAACAGACGTGCCCGCACCAGTGCACCGGTAAAGCCTGAAAATACCGCTTTGGCGGATGATCTGCGTGCCAATCTTAAAGGAAAACCTACAAGATCAGGATTTAACAGGAGTCTCGGCCATGAGATATGGTCTTTCCTGTCCGACATACTGAAGATCACCGTTGTTGTGATCCTTTGCGTATGTTTCGCTTTTGGAGGATTCGGAGCCGGTATGCTCCTTGGATACGCCTCCTCCACGAAAGCATTGTCCATCAGTGACCTGACGACAACGGGACAGGCCTCACAGACCTCATTTGTTTACGATATCGAAGGCAACACCATCGCCAAGCTCACAGGCAGTGAGAATGTGGACAGGATCTATACTTCCTACAGCGAACTGAAGGATACTTATATCGATGAGGCCTTCGTTGCTATCGAGGATGAGAGATTCTACGAGCATTCAGGTATCGACCTCAAGCGTATCGGCAGCGCCATATTATCCGCACTCGCCAACGGCGGTTCGGCAAAGCACGGCGGTTCCACCATCACACAGCAGACAGTAAAGCTCATCACAGGTCAGGACGAACACTCCACTTCCCGTAAGGTCCAGGAGTGGTTCTCTGCAATGGAACTTGAGCAGAACCTGACAAAAGATGAGATCATGGAGCTTTACATCAACCTTACTCCTATGGGCAACAACTATATCGGAGTACAGGCAGCGGCTCATAACTATTTCGGCAAGAACGCACAGGATCTGAACCTTGCAGAATGTGCACTTCTTGCCGGACTCCCCAAGAGCCCTTCATATTACAATCCTCTCCGTGAATCCGGCAGAAGAAACTGCCTGAGAAGAATGAGGATCATCTTAGGCAAGATGCATGATCTCGAGTTCATCACCGACAAGGAATATCAGGATGCACTTAATACGGAGATCATATTCAAGGCACCGCAGACATCTTCCCGCGGCACCGTCAATTCCTACTTCGCGGAATATGCCATCTCGAGAGTTGTATCAGACCTTGCCGAGGCACGCGGAATTAAGAGAAATCTTGCTTCTACCATCGTATATAACAGAGGCTATCACATCTACACGACAATGGAGCCCAATGTCCAGGGCATACTTGATCAGGCATTCCTTGACCGCGATCTGTTCCAGACAAATCCTTCAGCTTTGGAAGATCTCCCTGAGAAGCCCACCGGCGCCATGGTAGTTATCAACACACAGACAGGTGCTATCGCGGCAATGCAGGGCGGATATGGCGAGAAGATAATGAATCTGTCACTGAACCGTGCAACAGGTGCGAGAAGATCGCCGGGTTCATCTATTAAGCCTCTGATCGATTACGGTCCCGCGCTTGAACTCGATATAATCGCTCCCGGCACGATCTATGTTGATAAGGAAGTTCATCTTAACCCGAGCAATCCTGATGCCGCATGGCCTCTCAACTATTCAAGGACTTATGAAGGTCCCATCACAGTCCGTAAAGCTCTTGTAAGTTCCAAGAACACGATCGCCGTTCTCGTATGGAATGACGTCGGCGGAGATACGGCTCTGTGGTTCCTGTCACAGGTCGGAATAGATAAGCTCGATGACGGGTTCTCATATCCTTCACAGGCTATCGGCGGTCTGACGCACGGCGTAACTCCTCTTGAGATGGCAGCGGCTTATAATACTTTCGCTTCGGGCGGAACATATACTGAGCCCTATGCGTATACGCAGGTTATCGACAGCGAAGGCAATGTGGTACTGTCTTCCAATCCCACAACAAGACGTGTTTATTCACCTGAGACATGTTTCCTTATGGCGGATATTCTTAAGGGCGTCGTATCAACAGGAACTCCTTCCTCATACGGCGGTCAGATCAAGAATGCTTCAGGAGAGATAATCGATACAGCCGGCAAGACAGGTACTACATCAGACAATATCGATAAATGGTTCTGCGGATTCACTCCTTACTATGCAGCTGCTGTATGGTACGGATACGACAACAGACTCCGTCAGACGACGATACCTTCAAATGACTTCAACAATGCCGTAAGGATCTGGATGTGGTGCATGACAAGGATCCACCAGGATCTCCCCGGCGCAAGGTTTGTAAAGCCCGATACCGTTATCTCGGCAGAGGCCTGCTCTTCAGGTTATTACCCGACTGACGTATGCCGCGATTCAATGACAGTCAGGAGCGACTATTATGTCGTCGGCAGTTCCCTGATGCCTGACCCGGCAGTTCCCTGTCCGATCCACGCACCGTCACCTACTCCGACTCCCACACCCGTTCCGGTAGTTCCTCCGGATGACGGAGGTCAGGAAGGCGGCGAAGACGGCGGCAATCCGGGCTGATTATTTCAGTATGGTACGCACGTGATCAAAAAGCAATCATAACCGCCAGTCAAACGGGATGTGCTTAACATGCTGCTCATCCCTTTTCTAATAAAATGATTTGAATGAGATGACTTTCGTCTTTAGCCGAAGCCAGAACTCATCCCAAATCTTCGCTCACGGCAAGATAGAGATGAATTAAAGTGCGATAATCGACTTAACAACAAGCTTTTTCCATCCCATTCTTCAATTATCCGTAAAAATGAGATGAGATCAGATCAGGCAACAGCAATATAATTCATCCCAAACTCTTTCCCGCAAGCAACTTGAGATGGTTTATTGCCCCGAAATAAAAGAGACTGCCGGTAAAGGCAGCCTCATAAGTTCAACCATTTATAAGATCAGTAGTTCTCAGCGTTAACTTCGAAATAAGCCTGAGGGTGATCGCATACAGGGCAGATGTCGGGAGCATTTGTGCCAACTACGATGTGACCGCAGTTGCGGCATTCCCATACCTTGACTTCGCTCTTTGCGAATACTTCCTTCATTTCGACGTTCTTGAGGAGCGCTCTGTATCTCTCTTCGTGATGCTTCTCGATAGCGCCTACTGCACGGAACTTTGCAGCAAGTTCCGGGAATCCTTCAGCTTCAGCTGTCTTTGCAAAGTCCTCATACATATCTGTCCACTCAAAGTTCTCGCCGTCAGCTGCTGCATTGAGGTTGTCGATTGTGGAGCCGATACCGTTCAGTTCCTTGAACCACATCTTAGCGTGCTCTTTCTCATTGTCGGCTGTCTTAAGGAAGATAGCAGCGATCTGCTCATATCCTTCCTTCTTTGCCTTGGAAGCAAAATAAGTATATTTATTACGTGCCTGGGATTCTCCTGCGAAAGCAGCCTGGAGATTCTTCTCAGTCTGTGTTCCGGCATACTTGTTGGCAGGCTTCTCCTCTACCTTATCGAAACAATCCTTCTGATGGCATACAGGGCACTCTTCAGGGGCTGAATCACCTTCGTGAACATAACCGCAGTATTTACATACATAAGCCATAATCAATACCTCCATGTATTAGTTGTATGTTAATACTTTAACATATTTTCGGCATGACATGTGACAAATAATCATGAATATTACGGCAATAGATGAAGGGTGCCGTCTTAGGCTCAATGCCGGCACCCTTCACACACACAACATTCCTTATTCGAAGTGACTTTATCAGTTAATGCTTATTCCATCCAATCCTACATCTACAATGCTTCCGTCGTCAGATTCAACATGTACTCCGTCAGGACCTACCTGAACAAGACTTCCGTCTGCTGAATCAACGTTTACTGTAGTTAACTCGTCAGCATGCTCATCTACCCATTCCTGGATCTGTTCTGAATACCTGCCAATGTCGATATCATCAACGGCTTTCTTTGTTGCGCCTGCAAGAAGAACAATCGAGATAACACCCGTTATTACTGACAGGACCAGCGCAACAAGACCGGTTACTATAATTGCTATTGTTGACTTTTTCATATCTGTTCTCCTCCTATCAGAATCCTTCGTTCCAGACCTTGCGGTTCCAGCTGATGTACTTGCCTGTTGCGATAAAGAAATACTTTACCGGGAAGACGAGCAGACAGAACACGAATATTGCAGCGAACAGGAGTGAGATATCAAACAATATCAGACCCGGCATAAATGCGCCTGTTGCAGGGATCAAGCAAGCGATCCATACAACTGCTACTACCATTAAAATGTCAATGATCGCGAGGACGATAAGTACTGCCAGAAGGATTACCCAGACCGGGATTCCTACAAAGAGGTTAAACAATACGACAAACAAAGGTCCTGTAGTGTTCCTTGTCGATTCCTTCGACATCTCTTCCATCTGAGGCGCTGCCTTGCGGAGAGCTGATCTGATCTTTGTCTCGTTTCCGTCAAGATAAGCTGCACCAAGTTCCTTGGGATCTCCCAATGCTTCAGCTATCTCATCTTCCTTTTTGCCTGCAATGATGCCTTCGGCAAAATGTTCCTCTATCTCTGAAAGGATCTCTTTGACATCATTGTAGGACATCGTCCCGAGCTGTTCGCTCAATGAATCAAGATATTCTTTTTTTGTCATTGCTCTCCTCCTATTATCCCGCTGACCATTGCGGCGAATTCTGTCCATTCCTTCTTATCGTTTATCAGTCTCTCCCGTCCCTTGTCCGTAAGACTGTAGTACTTACGCGGCGGACCGCTCGTGGACTCCTTTAAATATGTACTGACCTCTCCTGAGCTCGCAAGCTTACGAAGCAGTGGATAAACTGTGCCATCTGCGATCTGTATCTTGGATGATAATTCCTCTGCCAGATCATATCCGTAACTATCCCCTTTGCTCAAAACAGCGAGTACACACATATCGAGGACGCCTTTTTTGAACTGCGTATTCAATTTGCATCAGCCTCCTTTGTTTTGATTACAGGGTGAATATAACACAGTATTGAATAAAGTTCAATACTTAACATAAAACAATTCCTTCCCTGAGTAATATCAGGAAAACTGCTTTATTATTGGGAAATCAGAAAAGGAACAGGTACACCGCAAACCAGTGCACCGCCGCACCCACCAGGACAAAAAGATGCCAGATAAAATGTGCGCCCTTGGTATCCTTGATAAAAGGTATCATGCCGATCGAATAGACGATGCCGCCTGCAAGGCACATCCAGAACAGCATGGGAGCATTAGCAAGCCAGTCAGGAATAAATATAACGGCGCTCCAGCCGATAAGAAAATACAATGCGAAATGAAGCGGGCGCAGACGTCCGGGACCGAATACCCCGATGAATGTCACGCCGGTAATTATCAGGAACCACTGAATGCAGAAGAGTACTATTCCCTTTGTATCGCCCCAGTAGATCAGATAGAAGGGCGCCGTAGTACCTCCGATGAGGAGGTAGATGGATGAGTAGTCGAAGCGGCGCCAGATGCGCTTAACTGTACTTCCCGTCTTAAATGAATGGTACAGGCAGCTCATGAGGAAGAGCAGGAAAAGCGATATTCCATAGAACAGCGAAGCCATCAGCTTCAACGAAGTATCTGAGCGGAGGATCATGAGAATGAGAGCTGCGATAGCAAGACCTGCACCTACTCCGTGGGATACTGCATTGCCTACTTCTTCAAGGACTGATCTGACAGGCGGCTCTTCAGCTATGCGCGCCATCTCGCGGCGGAGTTTTTTATCCGCACCTTTTATTTTGGGTTTTAGAGACGGATCCCTGCTCATCAGAATTAATCAGGTAGCAGCAAAGAACGTTCCTATGTTCTCCTGCTCCAGGATCTGCTCGAGGATCTGAGGCGCTGAACCCTGCGCAATGACGCCGTTGATGCCGTGATCCATTACTTTCTTCATGGCAGAGATCTTTGTTGCCATTCCGCCTGTTCCAAGCTTGCTGCCCGGGGCACCTGCAGCTTCGACCATGGCGGGAGTGATCTTCTCCACATAAGGGATCCTCTTTGCATCGGGGTTGGAATGAGGATCGTCATCATAAAGACCGTCAATATCTGACAGGATTATAAGAAGATCTGCATTTGCAAGACATGCAACGTCTGCAGATAATGTGTCATTGTCACCGAAAGTACCGTTGTGCAGGATCTCAGCTGTCGATACAGAGTCATTCTCGTTTATTACGGGAATTATCTTCTTCTCGATGAGAGCCTCAATAGTGTTGGTGATGTTGGATTTTGTCAGTTTATCAAGGATATCGTCCTTGGTAAGGAGGATCTGTCCGCACATATAAGAATATTCGGAAAAACTTCTTGTATATGCATTCATAAGCTCACACTGACCCACTGCTGCCAATGCCTGCTTGTCCCTTATCTCGGTAGGGCGCTGCTTGAGATTCATGTAGCCGACACCGACTCCGATGGCACCTGATGTTACGAGCAGGACTTCCTTGCCCCGGTTCATAAGATCGGATATTGCACGGCAGAGCTTATCTACGTTGCCGTGATTGATCTTGCCGTTCTCATATGTGATGGTCGAGGTACCAACCTTGACTACTATCCTCTTGGCAAAATTAACAGCCATTCTTGAACCGGCGTTATCTGACATAAGTCCTCCAAATATAATAAATAAAAAGTCAACCAAGTAAGCATTATACTTGGTTGACCATAAAATGCAAGTTTTACAAGTATTTATGCAAGATTATGAACTTGCTTTGACCGTATTCCAGATCTCAGTGTATCTTTCCTCGATAAGATCTGAAGTATAGTAAACCTCCAGCGTTGCAAATACTTCCTCAGTAGGATAGTAGTAGATGTTGCCGGATACCTCTGGGTCGAGCATGTCCTTTGCGGCGGTGTTGGGTGTTGAATAACCTACATACTCGCAGTTTTCGAGAGCTATTTCAGGATTATACATGAAGTTGATGAAATCCATGGCGCCGTCGTAGTTCTGGCAGTTTGTGGGAACACACATCATGTCAACACTCCAGTTGGAACCTTCGGGAAGAACAAACTGAAGATCGATGTCGTCATTGCCGCCAAGCTCTTCGATCCTGTCGAGCATTACGATGTGGTCACCGGACCATGCGATGGATGCTGCGATCTCGCCGGATGCCATCTTGTCCTTGAGGTTGTCAACGCCGTAAGCAGGGCTTACGTTTGCTTTCTGTGAGATGAGAAGTTCCATTGCCTGGTTGAGTTCACTCTCATTCATTGTGTTGATGGAGTAACCGAGATAGTTGAGAGCTGTTCCGATGGACTCTCTCATAGAATCATACATACCGATCTCGCCGTTGTTCTCTGCATCAAAGATGGGAGCCCAGATCTCCTCAGGGTCTGTTGTACCCTCGGGAATGGTGATCTTATTTGCATCGTATACAAGACCTACAGTGCAGTACAGATAAGGGATCGCATAATCGAGGACCTTGCCTGACAGTTCTGTATCCTCAGCATACTGAAGTGTTCTGAACATGGGATCCATATACTGTGTAACGTTGGGGAGCTTGGACCAGTCAACGGGCTGGATCCACTCTTCCTGGATCAGACGGCATACCATGTATTCGGAAGGGATGATTACATCATATCCGTTTGACAGATTGGGATACATCGTCTCATTCGTCTCGAAAGTCCTGTAAACAACTTTGTACTGAGGGAATGCTGCCTCAAACTTCTCGATCGTATCCTCTGCGATATATTCGCCCCAGTTGTAGATGATGAGTTCCTGACGGCTGTCACAGCCCGTGGAAGACATCATTGCAGCAGCGAGCATTCCCACCGCAAGGACTGATGAGATCACCTTCTTTAACTTCTTCATTTCTTTGTTCCTCCTGCTTTCTTTTCAGCTATATTCTTTTTGATCGATGAGAAATTCGACAATACCATAAGCACTAATACTACCACAAAAAGTATGGTTGTGAGTGCATTCATCTTCGGATTTACACCGAGTTTTGCCATTGAGTAGATAGTCATGGGCAGTGTCTGGATCGAGCTGTCCACATTGAAGTTACTGATGAGATAGTCATCAACGGACAATGTAAACGTGAGCATGACCGAAGATAAGATACCCGGCATGATCTCAGGGATAATGACAAGCCTGAATGTCTGTGCGCGTGTGGCGCCAAGGTCCATTGCAGCCTCAACCAGGCTTCTGTCCATCTGCTTAACCTTGGGACTGATCGACAGTATCGCGAAAGGAACACACAATGCAATGTGAGCCAGGATAAGCGTCAGTTCACTCTTCTGGATGCCGAGGAAGGCAAACAGGAGCATGAAAGATATACCGGTTACAAGATCAGGCATGATGTTGGGCACGTATGTAAGACCCATGACAAGACCCTGAAGCTTCTTGGACAGATATGTTATGCCGATGCTGGCAAACACGCCGAAGACGGTCGATGCAACAGAAGCGATCGCTGCAACCTTTAGTGTCGTAAGGAGCGATTCCAGTATCGTCCTTCCGTCAGAACCCGAGAACAGGTTTTTGTAGTTATTGAACGTAAATCCGCCCCAGATGAACGACTTCGGGATCGAGTTGAAGGAATACACGATGAGCACCGCGATAGGCAGGTAGATGAATATGACCACCAGTGCGATATACAGATTGGGAACGAGTTTTTTTGCAAATCTCATATCGTCATCATACCTCCTCCGTCTTCTTTATCGGAATTCCGCAAGACACCCATCGTAATGAGGACGAATATCAGCAGCAGGAGCGACAGAACGTTGCCCGCCTGATTGAGTGTCGTGCTTTCGTTGAGAACGAAAGACTGTATGGTGTTACCGATCGTTGTTTTCGAGCCCTCCGTGATGATATCGGGGATCATGTAGAACGTGAGAGACGGCATGAATACCATCTGTATTCCTGAGATGACACCGGGCATTGACAGCGGCAGCGTAACCTTGAGGAAAGTCTTCATCCTGTTGGCTCCCAGGTCATAAGATGCTTCCAGAAGGCTCGGTTCGATCTTGAGGATAACCGAGTAGATGGGAAGTATCATGTACGGCAGGAAGTCGTTAGTCATAACGAGTTTTGTGATGAAGTCAGCGAGCATCTCGTTCTTGAGGAACATTACAGGCTCATTGATCAGATGCATATTTGTAAAAAGTGTGTTGAGAACGCCGGTCTCGCTGAAGAAAGCACGCCATGCATAAGTTCTCAGCATGGTGTTCATCCACATGGGAAGAACGAACAGGAGCAGAAGTCTGCTTCCTGATTTATGCAGGCTCCTTGCCCTCTTTGCCAGGATATATGCAAGAGGATAAGCCACGATGAGGCATCCGATCGTTGTCCATACTGCGTAATCGAGGCTTCTGAGGAACACGGAAAAGTATTCCTGCAGAACGATATTCTGACCATAGAATGTAGCATTAACCGTCTTGCTTGCAAACAGAACTTCAAATCCTGCTGCAGTGAATTCATATCCGCCGCCCGTTGACTTGAAGAAAGCTCTGAAGAGGATGAGCAGGAGCGGCAGAACCGTAAACACAACGATCCACAGGATATAAGGATATGCGAAGAGCTTGAAGTTCATCTTGAGTCCGAGGGCGCCGTAGAGTGCTGCAACTATACCAACAAACAGTATGAACATCAGTGCATTGCCCATGAAATTCTGGGCAACATAAAGTCTCTGCGATGTCATATCATTATTCTTCAGCAAATCGTCAGTGATGAAGTTAGACATCGTATAGACGTGTGCTGCAAGCCTGATAATAAGGAGCGCCATCGTGATGATGCAGCCGATCCTTTTCTTGTTCCTGTTATCAACAAAGAGCTGATAGCTGAGTGACAGTGTGAGTGCCGCAACGGACACAACGATCGTAACAATAAACATCGTCACGCCGAATTTGAGAAAATCAAGTTCAACAGTCTGACCGCTCATAAGCGCCGTGGAGACCTTCGGACTTGTCAGTATCGTCAGAAGAGAATATGTCTTCTGCTTCTTATACTGAACGACAAGCTCGAACATCGGGATAAAAATAGACGCGAAAGAGAACAGTGCTGCAAAGCACATGATATAAGCGTGTATCGGCATCAGACTGATTTTCTTACCGATATCCTTCATTTACTCTTTCTCCTCCTCTTCTCTCTCCTTGACGGGGTCTCCCGTGAGAGCACCATAGCAGTAATAATTCTGCGAATCTGTCGTTCTTCTCATTATCTGAATATCATCGGGATCGAAAGTAAGTCCTACCCTCTGCCCCACCTTGACCGGATCGACATCATGGATCATCCACTCCACTCCGTTGTCACCGATTACCGTGATCTCATAATGAACTCCCTTGAATACGATGCCCGTAACAGTGCCGTTGATGTGCTTGTCGCTCTCTTCCTTGACATAGATGTCTTCAGGTCTTATTACGACATCCACCATATTGCCGGCGCCTTCCTTCATCTCCTTGAACAGGGGATCAACGCACTCGAAAGTCCTGCCTCCGAACGTGACCTCGTAATCCTTTGCCATCGTTCCGGGAATGATGTTGGACTCTCCGATAAAGTCTGCAACATAAGCATTCTTTGGCTCGTTATAAATATCAATAGGCGTACCGATCTGCTGGATCTCACCGTTCTTCATTACGATGATCGTATCGCTCATCGTCAGAGCCTCTTCCTGATCATGTGTTACGTATACGAACGTGATGCCGAGGTCTCTCTGCATCTGCTTGAGCTCGATCTGCATCTCCTTGCGCATCTTAAGGTCGAGGGCGCCGAGAGGCTCGTCGAGCAGAAGTATCTTAGGTCTGTTGACGATAGCTCTTGCGATAGCGACTCTCTGCATCTGACCGCCCGAGAGCTGGTCTACGAATCTCGTGCCGTAGCCTGCAAGGCCAACCTTCTGGAGTGCTACATTAACTCTCTCTTCTATCTCTTTCTTGTCGATCTTCTTGATCTTGAGACCAAACGCAACATTATCGAAAACATTGAGATGCGGGAACAACGCATATCTCTGGAATACGGTATTGAGATTTCTCTTGTGAGCAGGAACAGTCAGAAGATTTGAACCCTCGAAATTGACAATGCCCGAATCCGCAGTCTCAAACCCTGCTATGATCCTGAGAGTTGTTGATTTACCGCACCCCGACGGACCGAGCAGCGTAATAAACTCGTTATTTCTGATATAGAAAGTAATGTTCTTAAGAACCTGCTGATCGCCGAAACTCTTGCAGAGATCCTTTATCTCTATGATATGTTCGCTTCCCGTCTTGTCTTCGAGAATCTGTTTTGTTGCCATCTTTATCTTTCCTCCTTTAGAAGCTCGGCGGGGATGATATCCATATCGCTTTTGCCGGTCGTTTTCCGTTATTTATCAGGTAGTGCGGCTTGTCGGGTTTTATGTAGAAACTCTCACCCTTCTTTGCCCGGTATTTGTTATTACCTATTATTATCGTTACGGTTCCTTCGAGCACATATCCGATCTCTTCACCTTCATGAGGATTATCGGGATATGTCTTGCCGCCGGGTTCTATCGTTATGAGGATAGGCTCCATCTCATTCTTCTGCGCATTTGAGATCAGCCAGCATGTCTCATTGTTAAGTTCTGTGTCGACCTTTACCGCATAATCCTCTTCCTTATAAACGACCTGTTCCTCCTGTTCCTCGCTGAAGAATTCTGCGAGGTTCGTTCCGAGCGCGTCCAGAATATAAGTGAGCGTAGTAATGGACGGCGACGTCATGTCGTTCTCAAGCTGTGATATAAAGCCCTTGGACAGTTCACATCTGTCGCCCAGTTCCTCCTGGGTCAGATCGTTCTGCTGCCTGAGAAATTTGATCTTCTTGCCGATTTCCATTGCTTAACTCCAAGTTTAGTATTTGTAAACTGCTTTATGTGCGTTGTTTATTATATATGCTATTAAACTTTTTGTAAAGTATTACTTAACTTCTTTTTGTTTGTACGGATTGCTTGTACAAATTGCCGTCGCCTTCACGTGATTCAGCAAATGGCTCAATAATTGTTACGAATGTTGAGTTATTTACTGAATCTATTCTTTTGCAGCGTGTTTATTCAGTAAATGGCTCAACTAATGCCACCAAAGTTGAGTGAAATGCTGAATATCGACCGGCGCAGCAAAATTGCAAGACAATCACACGACTTTTTGTCGTATATACTTGACATTATGTCAACCAGGTGATAATATGAGCTCACGATAAGGAGGATAGAACCATGAAAAACAAAGCAACACTGATCACAACATTGATCACGATCGTATTCGCAGTTACAGTAATCGTAGGCATCGGAGTCGTAACGGCTAAGAGAACAACTGCACCCCGCATCGGATACACAACATATGCAACCGTAAAGGACGGAGTGATCGTAGAAGATGAGAATGACAACCAGCCGATCGCATTCAATCCCATCGGAGAAAAGTGCCTGATCGACATCATCGTTACCGGTCCTGATGAACTGATCTCAGATATCGAAGTATGCACAGATACTGCATCTTCGGAGCCCCTCCTCAGCTTTGACTGCAGCAGCATCGAAATGACATCTCAGGAACTTGATGTAAACAACAGGTCGATACTGGTACTCACCAGCGTAAGGCTCAATGAAGAAATTGATGTCAAGGACGGCGATTACCAGGTTAGGTATGAGGTAATCCTGCATGGGATGGACACATCTTCTGTCGGCAACGGTCTCGTCCTGATAGTAACTCTTTGCATCGTTGCATTTGTCGTGTTCCTCGGGATCACGCTCAACCGCAATGCAGTAAGCAACAAGGAATTTGATGAGAGGCAGCTGCGCATGCGCGGCATCGCAGCACTGAACGCGATGGTCACTGCAGCCTGCATCCTTATGGGATTCGGAATGATCGACATCATTGTGGACAACTTCCCGTTTTCCGTATATCAGGTAACCATGGTAACAGCTATCGTATCGGTTACGGTATTTGCTATCATCGCAGACGTCAATGATGCTTATTTCGGAATAAAGAACAAGAGAAAGATCTTTATCATCCTTACAGCCATCATCGCCGCAACACAGCTCTTCAGCGGTCTCGTCAATGGAGTCTTGTCGACCCGCGAGGATATCTTCTCGAATATGAGCGTGGTATCTTCCGTAACCGGAATCTGCTTCCTCTGCATATGCATCGAGATGATCATCAAGGGTATAATTGAGAAAAAAGAAGCACTTAAGGAGGCGGAAGATGAAGAATCTGAGACTTAAATCAGCCCGCGCCGCCCTCGATATGTCGCAGCAGGAACTGGCTGATAAGGTCAATGTATCACGCCAGACGATCAATGCCATTGAGAAAGGCGACTATAACCCGACGATCAAACTCTGTGTCGCGATCTGCAAGGTATTAGGCAAGACTCTCGACGAGCTATTCTGGGAAGAGGACGCGTAGATTGCAGTGAATAGAAACAAATTGAGGCTGTCTCATTGATTTGAGGCAGCCTCTTGTTATGTATAGGTCTTTTTTGAACAAGTCTGTTTTGTATTGTATTGTTTTGTTTTGAACCCGGGAGTCTGAAAAAGTGTCTATACCAGCAACTAAGTCAGAGCAAAAGTCAGAATTCTCGATAAGTTTCTATCCTGTGCACTCAAGTCAGAGCATAATCGAGAATATCGGCTACAAATGGAATCTGATATCGGACTGATGTCCATTAATATACCCATAACTCACGCCCGTTCTGTCACCCGTTCTGTATTTAACTCATTTTACAGAACCATATACTGAACCGTCCGGAACAACTCTTAAAACACTCACACCAGCTTCTTATAGTCGTGATAATGCATCTCCCTGTCATACTTCATCAGCGCGGGTACGAATCTGTGCAGTGCTATTCCCTTGCTGTCGGCATCGCTCTTGGACAGCTTGATGTTGCGCGTATAAAATGACTCATGCTCGGGCGCATAGAAGAGCAATGTTGCCTTGGTCTTGTCGCCTTCTTCGTCAACTGATGTGACGAGAGCATTTGTTGTATACATATCCTTTCCGGAGGCCTCGATATAAGGCTGAGCCTTCAATTCATTCTTGAGGTCTTCAGGTACAGTTGACAATACCTGCTCGAGGCTTGCACCTTCCTTCTTGGCTATCTTCATGCAGACAAAAGCAAAGATCGCGCACACTATGACGCCGGCGATGATTCCGCCGATCGTTCCGGGCCTTAACTGCATGATCATTAAATACATATTCATATATAATCCTCCATAAAACAAAAACTCCGCGAAAGACAAAATGCCCTCCGTGAGCAGATATATAATATCACTAATTGTAAATGATTATTCAAGCAAAAACAGAGATCCGCCCGTCCGGCGAACCGCCTGTCTCATATGGAAGCCGCATCCTTATCCTTTTACTGCGGCTGTGTACTATCAGGTACGTTATCCTTACCCTTATTCTTCCTGTATCTGATCATGATGAAATCAACGATCCACGTGATCAGGAGGATAGCGATCATCCATGGTGTTCTCTCACATATCATTACCATAGGAGCTCTTAAGTCTTCATGGAGAATGAATATGACGATCGCAAGCACTGAAGCAGCGAGTTCCAAAACCCAGCCGATCCAGAATTCAACCGTGAACGCCTTTACATTATAAACGTAATCTTTAAGTCTTCTGTTCTCTTTTATCATCCATTTGCGGCGTCCGAATTTTGCCTTCATGCAGTGCAGAGGCAGGAACAGATAGACAGTTACCAAAAGACAGATCAGGTTAACAAGAGACCAGTGTGTTCCGCCATAGCCGTCGCTGTGTCCTGAGACTGGAGGCGGTATCAGGTCTTTCTTGTAATCCTTATCTTTATCCTTTCCCTTTCCAAAGTCGGGATCCAAAGGAGCCCATCTCGGAGTCATCCTGGCAATTACAACAAGTCTGCCGTTTGTCTCATAGTCAGCGCAGGTCGACATGACGAGGATCTCGTTATTCTCATTGAATTCGATATCCTTGTAGTTGATCGCTTTGCCACGGATGTATTCCAGAACCTCAGGCCATCCTTCAAAACTCTTGTCATCGATCTCGTAGATAACAGAGTCATATGCATCAGTTGCAACACAGGCAAAGATACGCAGGTCATAGATCTGACCGGGCGTAATTAAGATACCCGTAGGATGCGTTCTGAAGAATTCCGGATCTTTAAATTTGTCAAGGTTACCGAACATGGCGCCACTGTCCATGTGGTGTCCGTAGACGATGTTGTAGAAATCAGTGAAACCACTGTTGTTCTTTGATGTGAGGTAGAGCGACCCCGACAGACTGAAGTTGCCATACAGGTCTTTGTTCAGATATTCATAGTCATCGTCACCCTGCATGACGGGATAATCGATATTGGTATCGGTAAGATTAAGCCAAGCGTAGGCATCTTCGCTCACCATCCAGATATCGTTGAAGTTCGGTGTGTCGTCCTCTTCACTAATCACAGGCTTGAACCGCAGGAGATCCCATGAAGCAAACGCTTTCTTGGATGAGTAGAAATTATCCCAGATTACGTAAGAACTGTAAGCAATAAGAAGCAAGCCAAGAATACCGGAGAGTATTCCTACGACTCTTCTTATTATGATGGAAATAATCTTACTCATCTGTTCTCTCCCGTTTACAGTGCGTTACGTCTCGCGATCGTAATAACTGTGCCTATGATCTCTTTCCTGTTGACCGCTCCGTAATATCTTGAATCTTCTCCGCCAGATCTCTTATCGACCAGCACGAAGCACTCATTATCTCCCAGTGTCAGCGGATATTCAGTATATCCGTTATATCTGGGCGTCGACTCATAGATATTATTCTCGATCACCTTGTTGCCGTTTATAACGAGGTGCTCATCATCCGTGATCTCCACGGTGTCACCCGCAACAGCAACTACACGCGCGATATAACGCGTATCATTTTTCTCAAACACGATAACATCCTGTGCCTTGACATCCTTGTCTATGCGGTAGTAGAGGACAAGGTCCCCTGCATCGAGCCTCGGATACATGTCATTATTAGGCATGGTCGCAAAACCGATGATCCAGCCGAACAATATCCAGAGTGCCAACGCGAAAACAATGACATACACTCCGGTGATCTGCAGATCGCGGATGCTTCTCTCAGCTTTCTTTATCTTCTTCTCTTCGTTGTTATTCTTCTCTTCAAAATTAGACATAACTTATACGCCCTCAACCTGATGTTCGGGGCCTCCCGCCTGCGCGCGGCCGCAGGCGGGTATACCCAAACACGAAAGGACTACTTATTTAATTATCTAATACCATCAATCTTCATCTTCTCTGCGTGACTTCTTTGCAAGAACTACAAAGAATACACCTGCAGTGAGCATGATAGCGAACGGTGTGAAGCGAAGTGCAATACCGGTAGGAGAGATCTGGAGCAGTGTGTTTGTGAATACTACATTATTATGATTCTCTCTTGCTGCTGCGCAAGCTGTTGCACCACAGTTGATAACTGCATTGTTTGAAACCTCACTTGTAAAGATGTTCTTAACTGCAGCATTTGTATCAGCACCTGTTGATTCTGATGAATATGTTACACCTGTTACATCGTTCGTCTCGTTAATAGTAACTGTTGTTCCGCAAGGAATACCGACATAAGAGATCTCGCCGCCGTCTGCGATCCTAGGATTCCATGTTCCGTCGATTGCACCTGCAGTAAGTGCCGCCTGTGTTGCATTACCGGAAGTAGTCATTATCGGAAGAACAGCAGCTGTCACAGTGCTGTTTGCAAGAGTAACTGTGAACGGGAATTCATGAGATGTTGAGAATGCATCATTCACAAGTGTCTTGGAGAGAGTAAAGTTGAATGTGTAATAGGAATCAGCTGTTACAGCACTTCCACTTGCAGTATCTGTTCCGGCAACAAAACCTTCTGTCTTGAAAGCTTTATCAACTTTATCAGCTGCAGCAGCAGAATCGCGAGCATCGATATTGTTGTCATATGCAAAACATACATAACCATAGATACGGCCGCTGCCATCAACATAAACGTCCATATAACGTGTATCAGTAATGCTGCCATCTGCTATGCCAGCTGCAGTCTTTGCTGCATCAGAGCAAGTCTCTGTGATCACATAACGGTATACACCGGCAGCCGCACCTGTAAAGACACCGTCAAAATTGATCTTCAACGGGAATGTATTCTTTTCTCCTGTTGATGAAGCATTAAGTTGTACATTAGGATTCAAAACGACGCTGCTTGTGATCGTAGGTGATCCGATTCCTGCCTTTGTTGTTGCATGAACGTTTGCAGCAGGAGAATGTGCTGTTGAAACATCATAGATATCCTTGCCTGCCGATCCTGCTGCGATTGAATATGAGTAAGTAATGGTAGGTGCATTTACTGTGCATGCCTCAGGATTATAAGCAGTAATCTCTTTGTAGATGGTAACTGAAGTGTCCAGGTTGGCTTCAGGTGTGTCGGGAGTTGAAAACTCGCCGATAACGCCGCCTTCACCAGCCATGTCTTCAGCCGCAAATGCGGTGGCACTCATTGCGAGCACCATGACGCCTGATACGAACAAAGCGCCAAACTTCTTTAATGCAGTGTTTTTCATAAGTCTTCCTTCCTTTCGTTTTGTGCCCTGTGGGCTAATCTTTGTAAACTTATTTTGTGCTTCCGGCGGTGGTCTGTCGCGTGCCGGGCCGCGAATGTAATTACTTCTTAGCACACGATATCCACCTCCTTCTGCGTTTGCGGTTTTCCAGCACAATTATCGATGACTTGAAAGCCAGCGGTACAAGTGCCAGAACACCAAGGAAAATTCCTAATATCAACATGGGCCGAGCAAACTGCCCCTGTGAACTGTAGTTAGTGGGAGCCGGCATTGCATCATCGATCTTCTTGTTATAGATATCGAGATATGCCGGATCTCCTTCATGAGCTGGTTCTGTCAGACTGCAGATCTGATCATCAACAGGAGTAAGAGTTATCTCACCTCTTCCGGAGATTTCTATCTTTATAAATCCGCTGTTGATTATGTATCCGTCCTGAACATCATCCTGAATAAGATAATATGTATATCCACTGTCGAGAATGATGTCTTCCTCTTCACTGTCGAAGAATCTGACAGAACCCATCAACGTCGTCTTTATGCCATCTATCGTATAATCACCATAAGCTGCATTTCTGTATAGACTGAATACACCGTCATGCAGATGGATGGTATGATCATCAACATCAAGATTATGAAGCCTGAATGAAATAGGAGCATGAGCCGGATAACTGTTGGAGATAACGGCTTTCATATCAGTAACAACGCGGATATTGTAATTTGCCGCAGCAGTTCCGACATCCGTATCAGTAAATGTCATGCTGTATCCGTTATCACCTGTACATGTATAATCAACTCTGTTGATGATATTGTCGTAATACCATGTAGGTTTGTCAGCAATGTTTTTCTCAACAACCGTATATCGGACAGGTCTGTTCTCGATCATGACGGGAAGAGTTATTGACTTCTTCCAGCTGTTGCCATAATTAAGTCTGATATCATGAACTGATGCCTGTCCTCCTGCAGCATCATCATATGTACCGATGATCTCAGCATCCACAGAATCAAAACTCAATCCTGACTCCCATACCTTGGAAACAGTTATATCGACCTTCTCCGTAACATTACGGATAATGGCACCTGCAACATATCCCGCATATGGATCCATAAGCGTCTGCAGCTGAACATAATCTTTACCGTCAATACCATTGCCGTGGATAACTTCAACATTGAAATGGGGATGGATCTCAGGGGGATCAACCTCAGTATCTGTATATGTGTCGACAGTGATCTTTAAGATCGGTGCTATGCTCTCGTCATATCCTTCAGGAACAATCTCTCTTACCACAAAAGTATAAGGTGTGCCGATGTCAGTTCTGAACGGGAGAGTAAACCTTACGTCTCCGTCTGAACCGGTAGGAATCATGTCCAGATCTGCAGCACCTGCATTGTCTGACATCTCATAATACTCTTCTTCCGAGTTGTAACTGAATTTCCAGCGGTATTGCTCTTTGCCCCAGCCTGATTCATCGCCATTGTCAGCAGTTATCGGTCCTGTGTAGTCAGTAACATTGAATACCTCGAAATTTACTCCGGGCATCGGGAGACTGCTGACATCGTCACGCTTGAATATTGTGAAGATACCAAGCTTAACATATGTATTGATCAGATTGGCCTTGTTGACATCTCCAACTTCAATACTGTCGACAGGGATCTGCGTCGTAGTGGCTTCAATTGTTCCTGACCACTGCTGCAAAGGTTCAGTCTCGTTGCCTTCAGAGTCAACCGTATCATACTGGGCAATAACACCAAAGCCGTGCAATTTGTAATTGGCTTCTTCAACCTTATAGTTTCCTTTGCCGGATACAAGCATAAGCCATGTATACGTGACAGTATGATTCGTCGTATCCACTTCCCGTTTGGCATAACCATATTCAGTTATGCCGTAAGATGATTCCTGATAAGTATGTATTCGCCCTGCAGTCAGATTTTGTGCCTGAATCTCAGCCTCTCTGCTCTCGATAAGCAGTCTGTACTTGTCCTGTGGCAATGTGGACTTAGTCCCACCCTGATCGATGAGCCTTGTTACATCGATCCAGTACCTTGTGTCGTGGTCAGTATTATTGATTACATCGTTATATATTGTATTGCCTGCAAATGTCTTTGTAACTGCAACATAAGAACCGTTACGGACAAGGATACCATCTATAAACCAGCTGTAAGCACTTGAAGGAGATTGGATCTTAACAACATACCAGCGGATAGTGAAATTTTCCGCTGTCAGATCCTCTACAGGAATTACAGTATTAACACCGTTGATCTTCTCGGTAAAAGCTTTACGTCCTTGAGACTCACCACTCATTCTGGGTTGCTGATATGCTCTCATGTTCTCAAAGAGAATATCATCTGAAGGAACCTCAGCAAGCTGCATATATGCTTCCGACAAGTCTATTCTTGGTTGGGTGCCCGGATTATTTACTGCTTCCGCGTCACTGTCACCCATTAAAGGTGTAACAGCACTCTCATGGATCATTTCATCGATCTCGTAGATGTCTGATTCACCATTAACAATATGGAAACGTTTGAATTTCACTGATATTGAATCAGATGACGGATTATCCAGATAATCATAGACATTAGTATATACACCCGTTCCGAACAGACTGCATGAATATGTACCTGAAGAAGCTGATTCAAGATTAAGATCATCAAGAGATGTTTCAGCACCATATACCTCTGTCTTAAGTGAGAAGTTAACAAAAGCCGGAACATTGGTATTTGGTATTTTTTTACTCCAATTTGCCTTAAAGGTAATAACTCCATCCTTATTGCTGTCATAGAACTGTGCCGTCTCATATGTGATGATGTATGGCGCAAGAGGATCCAGGTATGCCATAGAGGAATTTGAAGTCTCCGTTTGCCAGTTAAGGAACATATATGATATATAATTGTGCTTATTTGATTGAGTACTTCTAAGGTCAAGTGACTTGTAGAATTCCTGACCACGTGCAAATCCCATAGTCCTCATTATGAATTCGCCGTTAATTCCTACATCCAAAGGTATATCGTATCTATCCATGCTTGTGGAAGAATCATATGTTGTAGAACCGATCAGGTTAGGTACCGATACTACTCTTTCAGAAGAAGTGTCTGCAGGGATATTAAGATCATATTTAAGCTGGAAGAAAGCACGTGTGATTTTCCAGGTGCTGACGAATTCAAGGTCACCTGTAAAAGATCCCAGATCAATAACATCACCCGGCTCAACAATAATACCGTCCAGTTCTGCAGGTAATGGATCTGCAGACCTTATCTTCCATCTGTAAAATTTATATACCAGATTGATTCCGGCGTGGGAATGATACTCATCAAGCGTTGGAGCCTGTACTTCATATGTGCTCCCATGAAGTACAACAGGTGCAACATTGTAATCACTAAGAGTGATCGGATCGTGATTCTCATCCAGAGGACGGTCCAATTCGTGATACTGCTCATATGTATATCTGACACTCGGTTCTCTTCTCCATCGGCTTATTATATTGATCGTGCCTGTATAGCCTGCAGGAACAGTAATCTTATCACCGGGATCGACCGATGTGCCATCTATAACCGGGATGTCATCACAGTCAAGTTCCCAGTGATCAAAGAAATATCCGCCATCATCACAGCCATAGGAATCCACCGAAGGCTGAAGAACTGTATAAGCTGCAGGCAGTTCACCGGCAATGTTAACAGTAGAATCAGCAGGCATCACAGGCGACGTTGTTATACCGGCAGCATGGGGTTCATATTTATATCTGACACTCGGTTCTCTTCTCCAGCGGCTTATAAGATCGATGTTTCCTTGATAATCTGCAGGAATAGTAATCGTATCACCCGGATGGACCGGTGTGCCATCGATAGCCGGGAGGTCATCACAGTCAAGTTCCCAGTGATCAAAGTAATATGCACCGGCGTCACAATCATAGGAATTCACTGATGGCTGCTGCACTGTATAAGTTGCAGGCAGGGCATCAGTAATGACAACAGTAGAATCAGCAGGCATCACAGGCGACGTGGTTATGCCGTCAGCATGAGGGTCATAATTATATCTGACACTCGGTTCCTGCCTCCAGCGGCTTATAAGATTGATCGTTCCTTGATAATCTGCAGGAATAGTAATCGTATTACCGGGATTGACCGATGTGCCATCGATAGTCGGGATGTCATCACAGTCAATTTCCCAGTGATCAAAGGAATATGCACCATCGTCACAAATATAGGAATTCACTGAGGGCTGCTGCACTGTATAAGTTGCAGGCAGTGCATCCAAAATGTCAACAGTATGATCAGCAGGCATCACAGGCGATGTGGTTATGCCGTCAGCATGGGGATCATAATTATAAACTACTTTAGGCGTCGGCGTAGTCGACTCACAGGGAATGATCCAGAACCATGACCAGGCTGAGAAATTATACTCTTTATTTGAATGAGATGAAAAAGTATATGTACCGGATGTTGAAAGATCAATTCCACTTACACCTGCACCACTACCAGGGAAATGTTCATTATCCACTCTCGTTCGGTCAGCATTACCCTTATAATAAAACATATATCTTGTTGATGATTCATAATACATCATTCGGAAACGCATCTGACCATTATAATATACGGCCTGAAAGAGGATATCGCTGGGATTGGTCTTACTTAAAGATTCCCTGAATTTAACAGCCTTACTCATATCGAAATTCAGATAATATCTTTCGCCATTTATTATTGTATACAGATTGGCTTTAACTTCAGTTGTTGGAAGCGCGATGCTGGAATCATTAATAAAAGCTGTATAATTAGGGCTTGCTGCAGCAACAATTGAAACATTGTCAAAATACCATCTTGTATATTTATCGGGAGTATTCTCTATAACACTGACAGCATCTTGAATATTATTCTGATAAGAAGGATCATTAAAACTCCGTACATCGCTTTCAGCAACATTCACGGCTACTCTATTACTAAGTGTACTGTTATCACTACTGGTAGTAACACCAAAGTACCTTTTGTCATTATGCTGCCACATCAATGCAAAATTATAATCTGAAGTAATAAGATTATAGAAATCATCAGTAGCATATCTTGATGTGGTATCGGTACTTGTCGGAATCTCATAAGATACAACTGCAAATGTCGAGAACTCTTCAGCGATAAACTCGACTGTTTCCTCATCAGTCACTTCGCTGCTGACGATCGTTGCCTCACCGTCGTCACTGACATGGTATACATCAAGCTGCGAACAGCCGCTGATGGCTTCACTGATCACATCACCTGTCATGGTGACATTAAGTGTGTCGTCTTTAGGTTCGAACACGTTGCCTTCAGCATCGAAGATCGTGATGTCGTATGCAGCAATTACCCTGACGCCGCCTATCTCGGGTGAGGTGGGATATGCTTTCGCGACGGCACCTGCGGGAAGGCTGCCTGATACTGTGATATTGATATCAGGATTCCTGATCTCATTGCCGTAATCTGCATCGGCATAGATCTCTGCTTCCAGAGTCTGGGGAATGAGATTTGTATCTTCTTCGCCGCCCGGGAGTACCGTTACGGTGTCAACTGCAAACCTATAGACGGAAGTCAAGACTATCGTCATTCTTCCGCCTGCATAATATGCGGAATCAACTCTTCTGAAGAAGCCGTTAATGTCATCTTCATATACAATGAACTGATCCTCAATATCAGCTGCGAAAGATACTTCGATCGGACGACCCATATCTATAACATTGCCGTCGGGGTCTGTCAGTGTTATAGAATAACTGCATACTGCATTCGGGAAATAATCTGATTCGTAAGCCTGAGCTGTGATTACTGCGTTGTCAGGAAGGATTCCTCTTACTGTGAGTTCCCTTCCGTCATCTGCCGTAACTGTCTCGGTGCGGGATATCATTGTATATCCGGCTTCAGGGATTGCTGTAGGAGTAGGGACGGGAGTTATGATCAGATCATCATCTTCTTCTGATGATGTCTCAGAGGATTCAGAAGGCTGCGCCTCTTCAGCAGGCTCTGTCTCCTCAGAGGGTTCAGCTGCCATGGTCTCTATTGTTTCCTGCTCGGATTCGGGCACAGCATCATCTGCGGCGGCTCTTAAGAACTCGCCAGGGAAAGTCGATATGAACATCAGCATACACAAGAAAGCTGATAATATTCTATGACTTCTGCGCACCGGTTGCTCCTTTCGGACATAAATTTCCTATGCTAATCAAGAAAATTTTAACAATCGGTTGCGACAAATATGCGACAAATGAGGAGATTTTTTTAACAATCTGTTAACAATGCACTATTCTTTATCCAGAAATTCACTTAAAGTCATGTAAGACCAGTCATATTGCTTCATATATTCACCCTTATAGAGCGCCTTTGCGTTCTCATCTCCTTCAAGATAATGGTAGTAGTCACAATCAAGAAGTTCAGGCATGACAGCATAACTGTTCTTGGATGCATTTATGACCTGTGTGCAGGACACCTCCTCAAGGGAGCGCCTCAAGTCTGCCAGGAGATGTCTTAAGTAGCTGTCCTTTGTCTCAGGGTTGTCATTCTCCCATAAGACATCACAGAGTTCACGTGTATCGGCAGACGACCCTTTGAGGTTGACGAGGTATGCGAACAGTTCCTTTGTTTTCGAGCGGGAGAAATGGAGAGGTGTCCCGTCCTTGAACACCTCGAAATTTCCGAAGCACTGCACTTTGAGAAGGTACTTCGCCTCCGCATCAAGCGGCGTTCTCAAATTAGCCAAAGCCCGCTTGACATCAGCAATCTTTGCAGGCTTTAAGATATAGTCTGATACATATAGTTTGAGGGCATCGAGCGCAAACTGGCTGAATGCTGTAACCATAATGATATTGGTCTTCGGTGATTTCTCCTTGATCCTCCTGACCAGCTCGATGCCGTTGATACCGGGCATCTCAATGTCGGAGAATACAATGTCGGGATCAAACTTTCCTGCCTGAACAAGACCTTCTTCAGGGCTCGTCACCACCACGGTCTCCGCCGCAGGCTCCGCTTTTTTTATTACATATTCAAGGTCTTCGGCGGCCAGTCTCTCATCATCGATTATCAGAATTCTCAAGTTTTATTGACCCCCCACGACGGAATTTCAAGTTTCACCAGAGTACCTTCGCCTATCTTACTTTGTACGGCCATCTTGCCTCCGCACATTATCAGGATTCGGTCCTTTGTGTTCTGGAGACCCACGTGAGACCTGCCATCGTCTGTCTTTTTTGAAGGATCGAAGCCGACACCGTTATCCTCTATCTCAACGATATGGTAAACGCCGTCAAAGTAAGTCGTTATTGTAACCTTTCCGCCTTCAGGCTTGTTTCTAATACCGTGACCGACAGAATTCTCAACTATGGTCTGAACGGCAAATGCCGGGATCAGGAAATCTCTGTCCCTTAATATGATTTCATAGTTGAGCTTATCTCCGAACCTTCTCTTCTGCAATGACAGATACTGTTCTGTCGTCCTGATCTCATCCATAATACTTATCGGATTCTGCTCATTGAGCACATCAATACTAGCCCTTAAGTACCCTGAGAATTCATCTATCGCTTCGACTGCCTCGTCACCGTCCTTACGGGCAAGACTCCTTATGGTAGTCAATGTATTAAATATGAAATGAGGCTTAACCTGTGCCTTGATCATGGAGACACGCTCATCATTGAGTTTCTTCTCATCATCACGGAGCCTGAATGCCATATTCATCTCATACATTACGAATGCCAGCACGGAACATATCGTGAAAGCAATCGGCAACAGTGCAGCATCAGCAAATGTGATCTGGAATACCAATACCAGAAGAAGGAACATATAAGCTATGACGATTGCCCATATTGTACGCGCCTCTCCTTTCTTGCGCTCCTTAAGTACGATTATAAGTTCCATCACAAGGCTCACAATAACCATTGCTCTAGTAATCCAGTAATATTGGCCCGGCTGATAACGACCATTATCATCGATCGTAAATATCCATCCGGTAAACATGGATACTATCAGCACCAATGTCTCCAGAATACTTAATATATTTACTATTATCAGGGCTTTATTGCCGCCGATCAGATATTTGGTATAGTCAGCGAAACAGGCTATCAGATGATACATGCTGGCAAACATGATGAAGTAGCAGACACCTGTGACCATATTATTCACTGAGGGAAAAAGAGTAACGGTATTGCTGAGATTCATAACGAGACAGAGAACCATCATTGAAGCCAGGTTCTTGGCTCGCTTCATGTCGATCTTATATGAGACTGCTACAAGCACTATTCCCAAAAGCAGGAACAGCAAACCCCATAATTCGAACGACAACTGAATGGCATCACTTATATTCATGGTATTATTGTACCATTTTCGCGCATAAAAAGACCGTCCCTTGCGGAACGGTCTCTTATCAGTTCATTTGATTATCAGCGAATTACTCGATGATTGTAGAAACTGTACCAGCACCTACTGTGTGGCCACCCTCACGGATAGCGAACTTGAGGCCCTGCTCCATAGCGATAGGAGTGATGAGCTCACCAGTGATTGTTACGTGGTCACCAGGCATACACATCTCTGTACCCTCAGGAAGACCTACAACACCAGTAACATCTGTTGTTCTGAAGTAGAACTGAGGACGATAGCCGTTGAAGAAAGGCTTGTGACGGCCACCCTCTTCCTTTGTAAGAACGTAAACTTGGCCTGTGAACTTTGTGTGAGGTGTTGTTGAACCGGGCTTAGCGAGAACCTGGCCTCTCTCAACCTCGTTACGGTCGATACCACGGAGGAGACAACCGATGTTGTCACCAGCCTCAGCCTGATCCATCTGCTTACGGAACATCTCAACACCGGTTACAACTGTGGACTTAGCCTCATCCTGGAGACCAACGATCTCAGCAGCGTCACCAACCTTAACTGTACCTCTCTCAACACGGCCTGTAGCAACAGTACCACGTCCGGAAATTGTGAAAACTTCCTCGACAGGCATAAGGAAAGGCTTATCTGTCTGACGCTCAGGAGTAGCGATGTAGCTGTCAACAGCAGCCATAAGTTCAACGATAGGAGCATACTCGGGAGCATTGGGATCTGTGGAAGAAGACTCAAGTGCTGCAAGAGCAGAACCACGGATGATAGGTGTATCATCACCAGGGAAATCATACTGGTTGAGGAGGTCACGGATGTCCATCTCAACGAGCTCGAGGAGCTCTTCGTCATCAACCTGGTCACACTTGTTCATGAATACTACGATATAAGGAACGCCAACCTGACGAGCGAGAAGGATGTGCTCACGTGTCTGAGCCATAGGTCCGTCAGAAGCAGCAACAACGAGGATAGCACCATCCATCTGAGCTGCACCAGTGATCATGTTCTTGATGTAGTCAGCGTGGCCGGGGCAGTCAACGTGAGCATAGTGACGAGCTTCTGTCTCATACTCAACGTGTGCTGTGTTGATCGTGATACCACGAGCTCTCTCCTCCGGAGCAGAGTCGATGTTACCATAATCCTTGAACTCAGCGCCGCCCTTCATAGCGAGAACCTTTGTGATAGCAGCTGTAAGAGTTGTCTTACCGTGGTCAACGTGACCGATGGTACCGATGTTAACGTGCGGCTTTGTACGTTCAAACTTTGCCTTTGCCATTTTAATTTTCCTCCAATTAAAATAATAAACTTAATTATTGTTCGCTCGCTTCTTGTCACATAGCGTTATCAACTATTGTATAAAGTTTTAAGCTATTTTTCAAGTAAGTGTAAAAGCAATTTGCGAGCAAAATTACTTTTTGAGAATTTCTTCCATGATGCTCTTCGGAGCCTCAGCGAAGTGGCTGATCTGCATTACGAAAGTACCACGGCCCTGTGTTGTTGAACGCAGTGCTGTTGCGTAACCGAACATGTTAGCCAAAGGTACTTCAGCATGGATCTGCTGTGTTCCGTTGAGAGGCTCGATGGACTTGATCATGCCACGGCGTGCATTAAGTCCTCCGATAACGTCTCCGAGATAATCATCAGGTACCTCAACGTCAACCTTCATGATAGGCTCGAGCAGGCACGGATCAGCCTTGGCCATACCGGCCTTGAAGCCCATGGATCCTGCGATCTTGAATGCCATTTCTGATGAGTCGACATTGTGGTATGAACCGTCATATAC
>Ga0247611_10001576_pt1 | contig 40199 bp, 44 predicted proteins | sample 177DNAGHGhighgp2_FD_192422 | JGI IMG/M metagenome (GOLD analysis project Ga0247611, IMG submission 192422) | Sheep rumen microbial communities from Palmerston North, Manawatu-Wanganui, New Zealand - 1770 DNA GHGhigh gp2 | ecosystem: Host-associated > Mammals > Digestive system > Stomach > Rumen... | reverse complement strand
ACTTCTATATGCTTTATTTATTAAACTTTCTTCTGTATATGGCTTAAAACTTAATTTAACCATAAGTTTTCATTCAGAATTTATTTTTTCTATTCTCGCTTTTTCAAATTTGTTCAACAGCTCTATAAGTTTCTCCATTTTTGCTCATATAAAATATAAATGTTAGTTTTTTATCGTTTTTTGCTCATAGATTTAATTCCAGGAGAGCAGGACTTTAACCTAAAGAGTTGCCAAGTAGATACTCTGTATCAATGTTTTATTTTGTGTCTAATTTATAATTGAATAGTGTCTAATTATTCTTTTATATCTCCAACAAATGTATTTTGGACTTCCTCAGCTTTTTTTCTCTCCTGTTAGTTCCTAGCTATGTACACTCACTAGGACATTCAACTTGTTTTTCGACAGAACAAGTAAACTCGTTAGGAATTCAACCCCATATCCCTATTTTACAACAGATATGGAGTAAAGTATATTACTTTAGACAGTTTAACGAGATATCCAGCTCAAGATACTAACAATAGCATCATACTGCTTGGATCCTGAACCACACAACGAAAATAGTAAAAAACATGATCGTAAGAGTCCAAAGCAAATCATACTTAGCCTTGCTGTATCAATTTTTGTAAGCAGACAATTCAACCATAGCCAACACGAACTCAGTACCTACAAAGAAACATAATAAAGCAATCAAGAACATGATGAAGTAATAAAGTATAAAATGCAGGAGGATCCGACTCGCACGGATTAGGCTCTGGTCTCCCAACCTAGACTACAATTTGTATAATATCGTTCCAGACTTCAGCCTCCTGATACACCAGAAGGAAACTTTCAAAAACCTTCTGGCGATGATCGAATTATGGCGAAGACAGTTTAACCTCATGTCCAGGAGGAGAACATTAGAACAAAGGATCCTGTCTCCTATCAATGTTCCTAATGATTTGACAAATGTGTGGATAAGAAACACCGAACTTCTTAGCCAATGACTTCCTGGATGCACCACGGAGCCATAACTGGTAAACTTCATTTCACATCTCCTTACAGAATGACTTCCTAAGAAGATCAGCCCTCTCTTTCTCGCTAATGATTCCAGGATTACGAGGCATAACATGATGGCAAGAATCCAATCAAAGCTTCTCCTTGTTAAGCTTTGCATTAACCTCGTTAACCTTCAAAAGCTGAGAATAAACCTCATCGTACTTCTGAGTCTGAACCTTACGAGCTAACTTAAGACCTTCAATCTCTCAATTAGCACAAGTAAGCTTAACATTCAAAGCATCGATAACATCATTAGCCTCCTTGAGTCAGTAGTAATGACCTAACCAGTAACCAATAACGATACCTGCAAGTAAAACAAATCCACATAAAGCAATAAAAGTAAGCATGGCAATATAATTAAAAGATAAAAAACTATTCAGTAAACGTGAACCTATCAGTCACGTAGTCAGCACAACGCTTTCACTTGATCCAACGACCAGGTCAATAGAACCTCGTACCTGAAGACCATTTCTGATAACAATACTCAACCTGTCTCTGCCAAGAGGTGTTGAAATCAGAAGGAATGTCTTTCTGGTATAGATCATGAGCCTGACAAAGACCATGAGCGTGTCAATTATCACCTACAGCAAGAAGATTCCGATTTCCATTCTCACACTCTAACATCTTAACGAAATCAAATCAACCAAGCTTGTAAGCATACCGAACATACTGTTGCTTTGGATCGTCACGACTGAAACCATCATGCCAAATCCTAACTCCAGGATACTCAGTGACTTCTTCAACGGCGTCGTCTACTCCTTGATTAAACCCACCTTAACAGCAAGCTCCGTCTTCTTAGTCTCAACAGCCTGCTCCAGTATCACATTATCTTCATGTAGTTCCTTTTGAATCTCAGAACACTTGTCATAGTCCAAAGAATTCTTAGCCATACGTTGTTCCATCAATTCAATCTCTCATTTAAGAGCATCAATCTCTCTCTGCGAATGAACATCGCTAGCGGTACAAAGACCGTAAATAACTAAACCAATAACCATAAACGTTAATATAAATGTTGTCTTATTCATAGCGTGCAATAAAAGAATAAAAGCTAGGCAAGACCGTTCGCTTTCTTCCATTCCTCAGCAGAAGGAATATAAACGAACTCTGCCATGAAGTTCCTGATAGCATCAACATAATCAGTGAACTCCTTAGTATTAAGTGAGGCGGTACTTCTAGGAACAGGAATCTTACCTGATGAATCCAGAAGGAACTTGTGCTTCATAACCTCATGGATGTACTCTTGATCGTAACCAGTGTACTCAGCAATAGTTCAATAAACACCTCACCAAAGATAACGATTCTGCATTGTGGAGCGGTCACGCTTAAAGAGGATAATCTCATAATCACCATCCTTAAGCATTCCAATCTCCTCCAGGAGCTTAGTCTTATTAACCAAGCTCCCTAATCTCTTTTGAAATACAATCATTAAGAACCAATAGTATCTAAAGAATCATATAAGTCCCTGACCTTCTTCTCCATAGTCTTAGAGATTCTGTACTTGGTACGAATAATCTTCAAACCTCACTCAGCATCTCAATAAGAAGTAGCAAAACTAGTAAACTTGTCTAAGTCTGGATCATTAAACCAAGGCTTGTCATCGTCTGACTTTTTCTCAGCAGGCTTCTCTGCATCTCACTTATTAGTGGAATCTGGATCCACACCATCATCAATTGCGAAAAGTCAGCAGAGTGCATATTTCCTAGCAAACGAACTTGACGATCAAGTGACCTGTGCCACGTCCATCCCTGCCTTGTCTTGATCCTCACGAGCAAAAGCAGATGAAGACATAATCTCCTTACCATCCCTACTATATAATGTAGCAGTAGCCTTAACATAAAATCTAGGTCAATGGTACTCAGTATGAGAAGTCTTTCCGTCCTTGCTAACATTAGAGGTGTAATCAATAGATGCATTACACTCCACAATCTCATCTTTCATAACAAGGACTACCTTATTCTTCTCTAACAAAGGCTTAACAGCTGAAAGGATATCTTCACAAGAGCGGTACTTATAACCACCGAACTTGTTGAACTGTCACTTAGGAGCCTTCAACTCCTGCTGAATCTTTAATAACTCTTCCATTACTTTCCAAAATTAGGATATAAAGATAAGAACACATCCAAGCATATTGCCTGCTCGGCTTCCGTGAAAGTCTCATACTCACGGATTCACTTAACACCGAACCTGACTAAGAACAATTTGAACTGAGCAGATTCCTCAATCTTTTTTTGAAAATCGACTGTCATCTCTAATTAGATAAGAAACTAAATTCCGCATCGCCTTGAAACCACGGATACTTCTCCAAACATCATTGGAACACCTTAGGAGCCTTGGACTTATACACTAGAACAGATCCAAAGAACTCTGGCTTACCGTTCAACTCATAAGGAATACCAACTTGTAGAACCTCGTCCTTTCTGTCGGTCAAATGGTTCTTGATCGTGAATCTACGAACCAAATGATACTTTACTTTACTAGACTGATACGCATCCAAATGCTTGTCAGAGATGAAAGAACGAATACCAGACTTAATCAGACCACGAATTCTTCCCTCCTCTAAACTAAAGCTAGCTTCACGGTCAGGCTTAACGATAACCTCGTCGAACTTATCATGGAGCGGAGAATGTGGTAACATGTAGAACCTCATCAATTGATTACTCCAACCAGGAAGAGAACTCTTCGCCTCCTGGAATCCATCATAGCCAAGTGCTATAACTCACTCAGCCCATTCATTCAATGCAACAGCCTCTTCAGCTGTAGGTCTCTTCAAAAATTCCATTACTAATCGAATATAGAATCTAAACCATCACTGATAGCGTCCAAATCAGCCTGCTTGGTACCAGTGAAGAAATCATCATCATACCTTGCTTGGTTCAACCAACCCTCAGGGTACATGATGTAGCGATCCTCTACATGCTTAAGTCTACACTCAACAGCATAATCGGATGCCTTCCTGATTAAGAAATCAGGATCGACTCACTTCTTGATGGATTCATTCCATCTCATGTAAGCCATAGCCTTCTTTTTTTTCTTAGGATACGCATCCCAGAACTTATTAAAGTCATCAGAATAATTGATAACTGAAGGCACCTTGGTAATCCTCTTGTGTTCAACCACTACAGGATTACCACTATCTGATGGAACACCATGCCATCTCTTCAAAGCTCTCTGTCTCTGCCTCTCGGACTTCAATTCCTCCTGCATATCAATATCAGACCAGAACTTCATCATCACAGGAAGTACAAACTTGAACTCATCAGGAATAACATCAGTAACTCAACAACGGATATCCATAATAGCCTTGAATAATCTCCCTGCCTCAGCATCAGACATTTGATCCAAGAACATAGACTTCCAATCATTATCGATAACAGTTGTTCACATAAGCATCAGATAGAAATAAAACGAAAGACCCACGTAGTGTAAAAAAGGAGCAACCCTCATATTACATCGTGATACGCCTTTCCAATATATCACGATGTAATGTAAAGGTTACTCCCTAGCTAAAGAATACATACACCGTGGAAAGGACAGTGCTATGCAACGGTGGAGGCTATTCTGATAAGAGCAATAAAAGAAAAACCCACCACGTCTTCCGACATGATGGGTATATAATAGAGAAAATTCAACTTTCAGACACCTGTGGGATTCGAACCCACGAACCGAGGTGTCGCAACCCCCTACCTTGAATAGAGGATGCATCTATCATGCCCAGTCATATAGAAAGACTACATTTACATAACAACTACATAGTACTTAAAAAAACGAAAAAATCAAATCTTTTGAAGACTTTTTTTTATACGAGGTACGACCACGGAAAACTATATAATTTAGAAGGCTAAATTTCAGAAAATATCATTATGGATTTTTTGAATTTCACTAAATTCGTTATGAATATAGATGGCAGTGGTACTCAATTTCGCATGTCACATAAGCACCTGAATCTTACTTAGATCCACACCGCACTTCAACAAATAAGTAGCAAACGAATGCCTGAGCGTATGGCAAGAGAAGGACTTATCCCAAGGCAACTTAGCTGAAAGAGACTTAAAGTACCTGCAGATGGTAGACTTAGCACATGGAGATCCATAATTGTCTGGATGATGAGAGACAATAACATAAGGCTCATCAGTAACCTCCTGGTAAACATGATTACCTAACCAAGGAATAGGAGAATGCCTTGCCTGAAGATATTCCTGGAGTAACTTCTGAACTGGTTCCTTAAAGAAAACCCAACGTTCAGCGTCTCACTTTCAAACCATATTAAACGCACCAGACATAACATCACGAACACGGAGCTTCAAAATCTCAAACAAACGTAAACCAGAAGTAAAACCAATAAGGAGAATCAACTTAAACCTAAGCTTGTTGATCGTGTAATCCTCACTAGCATCTACAAGCTTAAAAATAACCTGCATCTCCTCAAAAGTGAAATAGTCCATCCTGGTGGACTTAGCACGGCGGATATGAATCAAATCTGGGTCAATTCAAACACCATATGCATAAACACTCCACTTAAAGAAATTTTTAATCGTCTGAATCTTTTCCTCGACGGTCTTATGCGACAACTTGGAACGCTTTCAGAAGTATCTTGAAGTAATAGGAACATCAGTATCAACCAAATCAACCTTGTAAGAGTCTATAAGAGGAAGAGTAATTCATTCCACCTCCTGGACTCCATGATCCCAACAGAAATTAAAAAAGCGAAGAATATCTCTACGAAAGCGAATAAGAGTAGTAGCTCTGTAATAATCACCTCTGTAGAAGTCGATGAATTCATCAACAAGTTCATTACATAATAACATGGAAAGACTGCTAAAATATAAAAACGGACTATAATTAGAACAGCCTTTTCTTTTATTGCTCACACATAAAATATATAACAGGCTAGAAAAAGTCAAGACAATATTCAAATTTACTAGTTCTTGCCTTTTGTTTTTCTTATACATAAAAATCCAAAAAGACGATACAATAAAGTAAACAACTTTAGACTTAATCAAAAAAAACAAATGGCAGTAGATAAAGACGTAATTGAATCAACAGGGAACGCACTATCAAAACTCACTCACTCAGAGAGAGGAACATTCCTAGCAGTTATGATATGTGCCTTACTAAGCATAGTAGGAATCGTATGGTTCTACGTAAACAGCATGGACTGACTGATAGTTAAGTACAACCAAACAATAAACGAACAGCAGAAGGAATTCCTAGACGCTTTAAAACAATTTAAATAAGAGATGAAGATTCTATGAAAAATCGCAATCGCATTGATCGTGTTGTTACTGTTGATGGGATTGAATATCGCCTACAAAGGATCATAGAGAAAACCGCAACAGACATACATCACATCATAGGGAAATGTAACAGAATGAAATATAACACCAACGCAGAAGAAAACAAAGTAAGAATAAATAGAAGGGAACATGTAGCATTGAATCAATACTTCAAAGACAAACAAGATCCAAGACAACAGCTCCTGCAGGTATTCAACCTAGTAAAACCAGTACTATCTCCAGGAGTAAGGAATGAACTACACACCATCCTAGAACTAACGGATGACGAAATGTTTTACATCCCAGAAGTACTAAAATGAAAACAAAAGAACAAGAAACCAAAGAGTTGGAACTTAGAAGACAACTCGAAGAAGTGATAGAACAAAAGAACGCAATACAAAAGAAAATCGATAGATTACCAACAAACAAACTAAAACAGCTAAGAGAACTAGTAGAACAAAGAACAGCATTAGAGAACAAGCACAAACACCTTGTGAATTTATATAATATCATAAGCTAATGAATAAAGAACTACTAACCAACGATGCAATTGACATAAACGACGAATATGCGTTCGGAGATGAAGTGGAATACGTAACTCCAAAGATAGAACACAACATACGACCTAAAGGTAACCAGTGAAATTCAGCAACAACCAGGTCAGCCTGCACCATCTGTGGAGCAGTGAATCAGATAATCAGACTATTCTGAATAGACCTAACACCAGAAAAGACAAACAAACTCTACGAAGAAGTAGTAAAGTACTGCACCAAAGAAGGATACGTAATAGGAACATGATGGTACATACCATCAGCATGTAATGCAGTATGCAAATGGTGGAATGAAACAGGATACAAGACATTCCAAAAAGAACAAGTATTCTGGATTAGAACAGACTGGAACGCAAAGAAAGTAACAGAGGCACTCCAGAACGGACACCTGGTAGGATTCTGAAAAGAGCTTGCCTGGAAGTCTGATGCAATAAGAGGAATCGTTGATAAGAACACCTATCCAAAAGGAACAGGACACAGACTCAACTACAAATGCAAGAACATAACCAAAGCAACATGATGAGCTGATTGATCCAAAGCAGAGATAGGAGTATACGATAACTACTACGGATCCACATGGCAGGAATACTTCATCCTGGATAGAAAGAAGTACGTCTACAAAGGTTTATATTGATACGCATATATCATAATGCCAGTAAGCTCAATGAAAGAAAACATAGAAAAGGAAAAACAAAGGATAGCACTACTCAAAGCAGTGAATGCAACCATTTCCGTGCTAACAACGACATGGTCAGACCTCCCTGAAGAATTCCAAAAAGCAAGTTCAGTCTACGCTACATCACTAAGAGATAAATATCCAGATGCAAGAAAGCTAGAAAAGGATCAACAAAAAAAAGTCTACCAATCAGTAGTAGACTTCCTGAGCTATGCCTGGAAATATGCATGAGAAGATGAAAAACAAATGTACGCAGAACTAGCATCTCACATAAGAAATAAGTTCTGAATTAAATAGTTTTATACCACGGAATGCCACGGCATACCACGGCATCCCTATTGTATATATTATATATAATTATATATATTTAATTATTATATATTATATTATATATATACTATTGGCATACCACGGAATGCCACGGCATACCACGGCATAAAAAAAACTAGGAATAAAGCCTAGTTTTTATTTTTATCAAGAATCTCAGGTCGCATATGAACAGCTCGTTCCTCTATGTACTGGATGATATAACCACGAACAGCATCACATAAAGACTCAGCAGTACCACGAGGAGCATGGCAGATAGCCTTACCAAGCTCGGCAAGAAATACAGGTCACTTATGCTCCCAACACTCAGCAACGCTACTCATAGGTAGAGATCCAGTACGACCATCAAAACACTCAAACTTAACCCATAGTCTCCTGTAATGTCTCCCATCCCAGAAGAAAGAAATTTTTTTAATCCTGATTTTTATACTTCTCGTCCAATCTAACATCTCCATGTGCTATAAAAAATAAAACATCACTGGCACGAACATACCTGATACCATATCCCCTGGAAGACCTCCTAGTCTCACCAGTACGAATCTCCAAAGGAATATACTTCTCAGGATGTCTCTTGATCGTATCTCTAGTCACGCCACAAACCAGAGCAAGCTCCGTTAATTTGTATGATTTAATCATTTCCGTCAGTATAAGAATCTAAATTAATAAGACAAGACTCATATCACTTCAAGAAGTGCATAAGAGTGGAATAATCATACCATTGAGGATAACCCATATCCATAACTCTAGCAGAAAGGTTAACACTATTACCATGCCAAACCTTCATACGATAACCAATAATAACTCTCTTCCTGGCATAACCATTCCACTTCAAGTCAGTGATAGGATCCTTCGATAGGTGTAACTGAAAATCCATTCACCTATCAGACATTCTAGCATTGATAGAGTTAATAAGAACCTCTACCTCTGCATACTTTTTTTCAAATTCTTCTCTCATGATTGTAAGCAATAAAGAAATAAAAACTAAGCATCTAATGATTAATTAAATTTGTTATATCGTTGTCTGTATCTTTTGCTTAAATAATCGTAAGCATCGTCTACTAATAGATTTAATAATTCAACTCTACCGTCTTCTGCTTCGTGTTTTCGGTAATAATCTCTGAAATTTTCCTCGATACTATCAAAAGCATTTTTAAACCATCTTTCAAACACCAACATTTTTCTCTCTTCGCTTTCTCGATACCATTTGTTAAATCTTTCCATTATAACATTTTCTAAATCCGCTCTATCAATTTCTTTTAAGATGTAAGCTCTAATGGCTTTTTTAAGATTGATTTTTTTCATTCTCATATAGTATAAGTGATAAATACATCATCAGATTAGAAACCTTAGTTCTTACCTAATGACACCACCCTTTTACTTAAAAAAAGCTACTATTCAAGTCATTTATACGGCTTTTCGTATAATAATGGTGCTTTAGACCTTGTTTCTCTCGTTTAGCCACAGCTAAAGCCTGATTATAAATTCGCAAAAAAGTCTTGTAAAATCACCAAAAATAACTACAACATAGTCGAGCAATAAAAGAAAATAAGCATACGGAGGCTATTCTGACATATTTTACTATGTCAGATTTTTTGTTAAATGAAAAAAACTCCTGAACTTATCAGAAAGAAGTGGGAGGTAAAACGAAATCAGCTTAAACAAAGAACAGAACTTTCCCACAAAACGAACATCGTAAACCTTAGAAAAACTCTGGAAAGAGATAAGGATCAAGAATTTCAAAAGAAAGCACTAAAGTACGAAAGGAAGATGAAGGCGTACTTAAAGAAAAAAGAACTGGAGTACAAAAGAAAATGTGAAAATGAAGTAAGAGCATTAGAAGGTAAACCAGAAAGGGTATACAAACCTAAAAAGCGAACAAGAAATCAAAAGCTAGTATTCGCACTACAGATAGCACAAGAGAATTCAAAGCTAAGAGATACAGATCCAGAAGGATACTGATACTGCTGTAGTTGTTGAGAAAAACATTCACGAGAAGAACTCGCATGATGACATTTCTACTCAAGACAAATCCAAAGCGTATGTCTACGACCAGAAAACATAAACGCACAATGTCATAAATGCAACATGATAACATGACCGCTAGGTAATGCAACACTCAAAGCTCAAGTACAGCATTACTACTTGGCAGTACTAAAAGAAAAATACTGAGACGAAAGGATCAATGAGATGGAAGAACACGTAAACAGACGAATATCAAATCCTGCTAAACGGTCACCAACTGAAATCTTCCTAGACGAATACATCCCAGACCTCATAGAAGAAAACGAAAAACTCTGGAAGTCAAAAACATTCCAACCATCACAAAGAAAGAACCGAAGGAAGATATACAATAAACACTTTATCCAATAAGAGATTACAATGACAGTGCAACAACAAATACAGTATGTAAGTATAGAACAACTAATTCCATATGAAAATAACAACAAGATCCACAACGAAGAGCAAATAAAAAAGATAGCCAGGAGCATCAGAGAAGTAGGATTCAGAACACCAATCCAAGTAGATGAGAACCGAGTAATCCTTGCATGACACGGAAGATTAGAAGGAGCAAAAAGAGCTAAGCTAAAAGAAGTTCCAGTAATCCAATACACAGACCTAACAGAGGAACAAAAGAAAAAATTCAGGATCCTAGACAACAGACTCTGAGACCTAGCAGAATATGACCTAGACGCTCTAAAAGAAGAACTAAAGGACATCGATGACAAATGGCTAACCGATATGTTTAACGAATTCGACCTAGGACTAGATGAAGAAGAATGGAATGATGAAACAGAAGATGACGTTCCTGAAGTAGATGAAGAGGAAGAGACAATAGTACAACAAGGAGATGTATTTATGCTCCAAGGTAAAGTAGGAACTCACGTCCTAATCTGTGGGGATAGTACACTAGAGGAAACGCATAAGAAACTAAAAGACATGATGGAAATAAATGCATTCGACATGCTATTCACAGATCCACCATACAACGTAAACTACAAATGAAGATGAAAGAACACATCCAGATGAATAGCAAACGACCACATGGGTAACGCAAACTTCTATGAATTCCTTCTAGATAGCTTCGAACAGATGGTAAACAGCACAAAAGCAACAGCTCCAATGTACATATTCCACAGCCATAAAACACAGGCTACATTCGAACAAGCTATGAATGAAAGCTGAATAGAAATGATAAGTCAACTAATCTGGAACAAACCAAACGTAAATCACGTAGGAGCAAAATATAAACAAAAGCATGAACCATTCTTCTACGCACACAAAAAGAACCAGAAGGAAGAACGATACGGATCAGATGTATTCGAAGAGACAGTCCAAGACGTTCCAAACATAGCAAAGATGAAAACAATGGAACTCGTTGAAAGGATTAAACACGCACAAAAAGCAGAAAGTGAAGGTAAGACAACAATATGGAGTATGAAAAGACATAACGTAAACGACTACATTCACCCAACACAAAAACCTGTAGAGATAGTAGAGAAAGCTATCTACAACAGCTCTAAGCTATGAGATACAGTCCTAGAACCATTCGCAGGATCAGGAACAACACTAATCGCATGTGAAAAGACCTGAAGAAGATGTGGTGCAGTAGAGTATGATCCACACTTCATCCAAGCGATTCTCAAAAGATACGCAGGACAAACAGGTAAGGCAATAAAATGCATAAACAGAGAATTAGATTTATCTCCTATACTAGCATAAATGTATAGCAAAGAACAAACTCTATTCCAAGAGAATAGAAATCTCCATGCTCTCTGTCAAAAGCAATGACAAGTGATAGCAGAGAAAACAAGAGAAAACCTAAGCCTAAAAGTTCAAATAGAATACCTCCAGGAACAACTCCAAGAGGAACGTAACATAAGAAAAGTTTTATATCAACCAAAAGAAGATGGCAAGACCAAAAGAAAAAGAAGTAGTGATGACTAAGCAAGGTAAAAGAACATACAGGTTGGATAAAAAAACTGGTAAAAAGAAAACATGAAGACCAAATAGATTCACGCCTGAAATAGTCAATAAGCTAGAGGAACAATTCTCGCGAAACTCTTCCATCAGAACTGCATGTGCTATGGCAGGAGTTTCCGAGAGTGCTTACTACGCAGAGTGCGATAGAAACCCAGAGTTTAAGGAGAAGATGGAAAGAGCTCAACAATACGTCAGTTCTCTAGCCGACAGAGTCATCGCAAAAGCTATCAAAGACGGTGATAGCTCAACAGCGAAATGGTTCAAAGAAAGAATCGATGAAAGATACAAGAAAGAAAACACTATCAAGATGAGTGCAAATTCAGAAACAGATCCAGAAACAGGAGAAGTAGTAACATGACTAGAAGTAGAATTCGAGCTAACGGATTAAACTTTATCATAACAAACCAAAAATGGAATATCCTAACAAAAACCTCAGACTCAGATGAATAAGGAACACGGAGGAGTTCGAGGCAAGAATAGTCTTAAACAAAATCTGTGAATTTTTGAGGCAACGACCAGACCATTCAATGTGAAAAACAAACATGTGTGTAAAGGACTACAGCCTGGAACAATTCCAACGATGGATATGCAAAAAGATAGGCTCTCCAAATGAAAACGAAGAGTACGAAAAGTATCGTAAGAAATACCGCCTAAACAAAAAAACTACTAATTTATCCAAACAGTAACTACAATGACAGGTATAAAAGAGAAGTTAAAAATAAAGCTATCTCGTAAACAAAAGGAGGCATTGAAAGTATGCTTGGATAACAAACACACAGCAATAGGATACGGAGGAGGTGCATGATGAGGTAAAACATATCTCGGAGCAATACGACTCTGGCTCATGTGTATCAAATACGCAGGAGTAAGATACGCAATTGTAAGAGATACCCTCAAGAACGCAAAAGCAACAACAGTGAAATCGTTGGAGAAGTTCTACCAAGACTACAACATCGATGAGAAGTATAGATGAAAGCTAAACGAGCAGAAGTCTATAATCAAATTCAAGAACGGATCAGAAATAGTCCTCCTGGAAGGATGCTACTATCCATCAGATCCACTCTACAACAGATTCGGTTCGCTAGAACTTACAGGAGCGTTCATCGAAGAGTCAGCAGAGTGTCCGATAGAAGGAATCGAATACATCCAAACCAGAGTATGAAGGCAACTGAACGAAAAGTACTGAATCCTCTGAAAGGTGCTAGAGACATTCAATCCGAATCCTGGACATGTGTACGAAAGGTATTACATGTGAAAGCATAAAGACGGAGAACAGGCGATATTCATTCCTGCATTAGTGAGTGAAAATCCATTCATCGGAGAGCAATACGTAAAGAACCTAGAGCGTGCATCAGAAGGAATCAAAAGAAGGCTACTCTACGGAGAGCGAAAGTTCGATGATAATGTCCGAATGCTCTTCAAGTTCGATGACATCCAGGCACTACATGAGAACAAAAGAAAGTGAAGTAAGACTTATCTCATCTGCGACGTAGCAAGATTCGGTAAAGACACCACAAGAATCAGTCTATGGAAAGGTAATGAACGATTCAGAGTAAAAACATACGAGAAGAGTTCCACCAAAGACACCATAAACGCAATAACATACTTCGTGGAGCAATACTGAATAGATTGGAACAACGTTGTAGTAGATGCAGTATGAGTGTGATGATGAGTGGTGGACTGACTACCAAACTGCAGGAGCTTCATAAGCAATGCTAAACCAGTAGCAACATACTCAAAGAACAACTACGCAGACCTTAGATCACAATGTGCGTTCCTGCTCCAAGAGAAAGTCCAGAACAAAGAGATAGCTGTAAAACGAGAACACGAACAAAGAGACGAAGACCGAAGGATCCTGGAACAGGAACTCATGAATACATACATAGACGAAAGAAGTGTAGACGGTAAATCAAGAATCGAACCAAAGGATAAGATGAAAGAAAGGATAGGACATTCACCAGACCTACTAGATACAATGATAATGAGAATGTATCCATACCTGCTAGGAGAAACGGACTCAACAGATAACGATTTAAATCCAATCACAAGATAATGCAGATAACTGATAAGCTACAGCAAAAAATCCTAAGAGAGTACGAGCATGGATACAATGCGAACAGAAGTAAGAACATGCTATTCCGTTCACAGCAAGACCTCTACGCAACAAAAACAGATGAAGAAAAGCTAAGGAGCCAAATCTTCTGGAGCGTAATGAGAACAATCCAGGCAACCTGTATCATCAACGAACCAGATGTAACATGGGAAGATGAAGATATCCTATTCCAACAGGAGGCAAGAAACTTCACTGACATGTATAGATCAGACTTCATCAAACAGAATTGGGACTTCGATAGATACATCTGAATAGAAGATGTATGTAAGTACGGAAAATTCGTTCAACTCTTCACAGGATTCAATGATGAGACACTAACACCAATAGTACAAAGAATAGATCCAAGATTCGTTTATCCATACAACGATGGATCCTTACTCGTGAAGGACTACCCATTCTTCGGATTCGATAGAGTAGTAACGTACGATGAACTATCAGAGCTAAAAGTAGCGAACAAATTCAAAGACTGGGTAATGACTCATTACGATGAGTACATAGAATCAATAAAGATAAACGATGCATTCTACAGAGACATCAACACCTTCTACGAAAAGGAGACAGGAATGTTCACAATCCACTATCACTACACATACATAAAGAAAAAACTCTACAGAGTATTAATGCTAGGAAGTGTAATCCTAGACATCTACGACGTACCAGAGACAAATAACAGAATACCAGTAGCAGTAACAGGATTTGCATATACAGGAGGTGACTGGTGGTGAGTAAGTCTCTGTGACATCATAGAAGATTCACACAGAACAGAACAACTAATGCTAAACCTCTTCAAAATCAAAGCAGTAAGAGAGGCTACAGGAGGAAATATCTTCATAGATGAAGAGGCGTTCATGAAGAACAAAGAAAGCTTCAAGAACCAGAGCTTAAAGAACAGATGGTATCCAATAAAGATGCGTGACATCACTAAACCAATAAGCTCAATGGTATATGAACTACCACAGGAACAAGTAGCAGGAGACATCTACAATATGCTAGACATGATTAAGAACAAAGCAATGGCTGAATCATTCGCTAGTGCAGTAGGACAATGACTCGGACTCAGTGAAAACAGTAATCCAAACACAGCAACACAGAGTAAGATACAGAAAATCAACGCTAACATGATGACAACTCTCCAGAATCAGATACTTGCATACGGTTCAGAAGATTTCGCTGTGCTATACAGATACTTCATGCTCTACTACTGGAGGAATAGCAGGAAGAAGGTAATCAGAAGAGTGCTAAGCTGACTAAGTGGAACATACAAAAAGCTTACAAAGAAGGATATAGCATGAGACTTCAACGTAATCATAGAAGATCCAATCCAACAGAGCATCAGAATGGAGGATAAGAAGAAAGCAATGATGGAACAATACAACATGCTAGTAAACGATCCAAACACTCCACCATTCCTACTCAACAACATAAGAAGGAGTATATGCTACTACAACGGATTAGATGAAAACGAAATAGATTCAGTAAACACGTTTGATCCAGAAGAATACACATGCAAGATGAACGTGCTATTACTCAACCAGAACGTTCCAATCTACATACAACCAAACGCTAATCCACAGATGGCTCTATGGTACTACAACAAAGCTGAAGATACAGAGGCTAAGTTCCAAGCAATAGAGGCTATCAAATACATGATATCACAATGAATGGGACAGGATCCTGTAAATATGGCACAACAACCAAAAGTAGACGTTCCATTAAGCGACCAGGAGAAACAAGATGAACTCCTAACAGTAAATGGACTACAAGATATCACACAATAGTTTTTAACTACTAAAATATCCAAATAATGGCTACAAAAAAGACATCAAAGAAGGCTACAACTAAAGAAGTAAAAGAAGTAGTTGCAGTAGAAGAGGTAAAGGAAGAACCAAAGGAAGAAAAAAAAGATGTAATCGGACAACTCAAAGGAGGTAAACAAGTACATCAAGGAGGATTCCTAAAGTTCAAGGCAGTAAGATGACCTGTTGATAAGAGTAAACTACCTGAAGACATTCAGAAGTGGTTAACAAACAAAGGTTATGGAACAAACATCTACCTCAGAAGTAAAGAAGAGCTAGAAAAGAAACACGTAGACCTTGACATGGTGCAAAAATTGAAGGACTTTATATCTAAGAACTTCATCTAATGGCACGGAAGGTCATGGAAGAGCTTGGAGAGATGATGAAGGATGAAGTAAAGCAGGAAGAGATATCAGACAAGCTCCTCCAGAAAGCAGTTCAGGAGAGAAACATAAAACTCATAATGAACGACCAAATCTACAACTACTGTAGAAAGAACAAGATCCACCTATGAGAAATGTCTATGGAGGACTTAAACAAGATATCAGATGGCTATCCTGAAAAGTATCAACAGCTCCTCATGAAACAAGTAATGCAGGCACTAAGAACTAACCGAGGAAAGCCTCTGAGTCGGATAAAAGAACATCATAAAAGCATTTTACTTGATCAACTAGACTAATGACAAAAGACGTAAAAGCTCCAGTAAAGGAGGAAATCAAGTACGAGGACGACGAAGTCCTAACACCTGAGAACAAAAAGATTCTCAAAAAGCTTGAAGGTAACGACTCATGGGAAATCATGAAGAAAGTAATCGAAGAGCTTACAAAGACAGCAGAAGAAGAAATCAAAAAACAAGCTAAAGCATTCTCTGCAGTAAAGTCTCACGGATACACCATCTTCGAAATTCAAGGAGCATGGATCGACTGACTAAACAAACCAATCGAAATCCTAGATGCAATAATCCACGAAGGAGAAGTGAAAGACGCTGTAGAGGAAGTAAACAAAGCAGAAGAACAAGCAATCAAATAATAACCTCGACCTAAGATGTGGAAGTCGATAAAAGCTACCATCCATCGAGACCAGTTCAAGTCTCGCAAATAAACCGAATCTCGTGTTTGTAGATTACACGTGTTTTAATCTATTACTTATCGCAGAAATGACCGATAATGAAAACCTAGATGTCACTGAAGAGTGAAAAGAACTATCTTGATATGCAAAACAAAGAGCAAAGTTCAAGGAGGAATTAGATGCTGTAAACGCTAAATATGAGGCTGAAAGGCAAGCTAGAATCCAAGATAAGATTGCATACTTCAAGAATACCTTAAGCTCTCAAGGTTACGCTTGAGATTTCGATGAGTTCGCAGGAAGATACGCAGAAAGTCTAAACTTAGATGAAATGGTATCTCTCTATAAAGGAATGAACGGAACAGTACAAACAACACAAACTACTGCACCATCAATCCAGGAACAAGATACTCAACTCTGACCTAAAAGTGTCATCTGAACAAATCCTATTGGAGGAGATCAGAACAAAGACTTCAACAGTCTATCACTAGAAGAGATGAAAGCTTACTGAAGAGCAAACTTCCACTCATTTGATGAATAGCATTCTCCACAATAGGTAAACATAACTTTTATTATATTTACCAAACGAGAAAATGGCTATGATTTGAGTAACCGCTAATGCTTCAACAGCAAAACCTTACTTGCCAACTGCTTCAATCAACGCACCTGGTAACGTAAGAAGTTTCTTTGAAACTCTTTTAAGAAAATCATTCCTAGAGAACGGAGAACCATCAACTGTATTCATGAAATTAGGAGAGGCTCCTATCTCTCAAAGAGGATATGATTCAGTAACTTGGGCTAGACTTAACCCAATGAAATTAACTATCGCACAAGCTACTCTTACTGAGTGAGTAACTCCAGATAGTTCAGACAACGTTGTAGGAACCATCACTGTAGAACCAGTTCTACTTGGTGCTTACACTAGATTCACAGACAAGCTTACAATGGAAACATTGTTTGATGTAATCCCTGCACAAGGACGTGAATTATACAACAACGCAAAGAGGATCATCGACGAACAAATCCAATCAGTTCTAGAAAACGATGATTCAGTACCAGTTATCTACGCAGGAACTGCAGAATCAAGAGATGAATTAACTGCAGCTGATACTATTGACCTTGACTTATTATTACAAGGAACAACATTCCTAGCATCTCAAGGACAAACATCAGAACACTACAAAGCAGTATTCCATCCAAATACATTCCTTAACTTCGCACAAAGCTCAAGTACTAACACTTGGCTTAACAAGACTATCTACGAAAACTTCAAAGGAATCGAAGATGGATACGTAACTACAATCCTCAACGTAGATATCTACCAATCTGCTAATGTAAAACCTTTCGTAGTAGATCCAGATGAAGGAGATGACTTCAACGTATATCCAACATACGTTTTCAGAAAAGGAGCTTACGGAACAACTACATTAAAAGACCTTCAAACTTACTTCAAACCATACGGTTCAGGAGGAACTGAAGATCCATTGGATCAAAGAGCTACCATCGGATGGAAAGCTTACTTCGGATGTGCTGTATTGAATCCATTCTTCTTAGTAAGAATCGAATCAAGAGCTACAACTGATTACCAATGGCAGGTAGCAATAAGCTAGTAAAGTGCTTATATGATGCAGGTGGCTACGGTCACCTGTATAAATAAACATTTTACATTGCAGGGAATACATGGCAACAGTACAAAACAGAATCGATTCCTGGAAGACAGGAGAACTCAGAGGTGCGTCTCAAGTAAACAACGCAGTAGCATTAAACTGGTACAATAGATGACTTAAAATATTCCAGAAGAACCTGCTAGAATACGTAGCAAACCAACTACAAATAAGCAGTGTAGTACAGAACACAACAGCAGGAACAGATACATATTCACTACCAATCAACACTACCATCAATGGACTTAGTGCTGATTTTTATAGTATCGCACAATTAAGAGTAGCATACAAGCTAGATAAGGACGGATATCCACTCTACAGAGTATGCCAACCAATAAACATTGCAGATTATAACATAACACCAAAAGGACACTCTGCAGGAGAACCATACATCTGGTGAAGAATAAGTAAGCTAAGACCAAGATACATGTTCACATCAAAGAGCCAAATAAGGATATTCCCTACACCAGATAAAAGCATCACAGGAGGAATAAGTCTAACGTTCAACTACATAACAAAGGACGTTAGTGCTAGCACAAATGAAGAAAGCTTAGGACTTCCAAACTACTTCCTAGATGCAGTAGAAGACTATCTAAGCTACAGACTAATCCAAGCGGAGAATCCAGAACTAGCAATGACATACTACCAAAGATTCATTGATACGATCCATGATAACATCTACGGACTAAACAGAGACCAAAGACCAGTGGAGGAGGAATTCGCTAATTTAAGATGATTATACATTAACTAATGGCAGGAGGAGAGAAATACACTAAATGAACTATATCGCAAGTAAGTCGAGCAGATGGAGTTTCTCTCGACCAATATTACTGACTACCAAACAGCTTCCAATACGCTGAAAACGTAAACACAGATGATGAAATGCACGGATTAAAGCTAGCACAAAAGATGAGCTACAGCTCAGGAACACTAGCAAATAACCAACTAATCAGTGCATGAAACTATGTAATAGCACTAGACAAAAGCTCATGAGCTGTAAAGAAATTTGATGAAAACAACTGGAGTTCATGAGGTTCAAGTACAGGTTCACCATCAGTAACACCAGGACAAGCTACTAGAAAATGATTAAGCTTCTGTGAATGAGTAATCTTCCAAGACCACTTCTGGTACGGAACAGGATCCTGAACTACAGGAGGACTTGTAAAGCTAAGTGTTGAAGGTTCAACATACACAGTAATAGTTCCAAGAGACCATGTATCATCAAACGATGAAGATATAATGGATCCAGAACACCTAACAGGACAAATGGGTGCAGGAATAACAGCAATACTAAACTACAACAACTCAAGACTAGTAGTAGCAGTAGGTCAAGACCTATGGGTTTACTATCCAGAACTAGAGGCTGAATATAACTGACAACAATGAGTAACACCAGAGACAACATGAAAGGTGTGATGGAAGAAAGTAATGTCATTTGAAAATGGTTCAACAATCATCGCATTAACATGTACGTTCGAATACCTAAAGGTATGGGTACAAGACGAATGATGGAACACAAAAGTGTACTACTATCAAGGAAACAACAACCTTAAATCAACATTCGTGTATAACGTAATTGATTTAACAGGGACTAAGGTTCTAAGAGTCTACAGCATCAACAGCATAGACTACTACGTAGCATCACTAGACGGTACAGACGGATACGTAACCTTCAATAAAATGATAGGGAACACTCCAGTAATGCTACTAAAGCAAAGAGCAGGTCTTTCATCATACGACGTGAACTACAAGGATCCATACTTCGTGTGACCTTGTGGAATGGATGCACCATACAACGGAGGTAACTTCTACGTAGCAGATGCATATGGAATATGGAAATTCCAATACGACGCTACAAGCTACGACAAAGGATACATGAAGTGGAACAAAGGAAGAAAATCTGCTCCATCAGGAGTAGCAGTATGTAAGAACTTCCTATACTTCACAGACCAGAACGGAATATACAAAGTAAGACTATACGACACAGGAATAGACTGATACCAAGACAAATGAATCCTAATCTCAAGAGAACTAGAAGGAGACTACGGAGGATGCGTAACAAAGATGCTAGATGAAGTAAGAATGCACTACGAACTCCTACCAGAATACCAATCAAGTACAGGTTCAGGGAACGGTAGCATTGATATCTACGTCTCACCAAACAACTCCTGGAGGAATCATGATCCAGAAAGTGATAGCACATGACGGCGACACGTAATGCATATAGACGGAACAAACTTCAGAACAAGGACAGAACAAATCAATGCATTAAACAGCGTAAACGCATGAGCTCCTGCATTCGAATTTGACTGGCAGACAATAACATACTGCATCATAATAAAGAACGGAAGTATCTCTCAAGCGACACCAATTGTAAGAGAGCTAAGACTACAATATCAACTTAAAGGTAAGACAAATAACATTTATGAAATACAGAACAGCTAATGAAACGAACTCAAGACAATAGCCAGTTCAAGTATAGAGTGGATCCAAATCAATATCCGATAGAAGATAACACGGTACACTCAACCTACGACCAATTCATACAGCTAAGAGACACACTGGTATACAGTTCCAAACAATACTCAAACCATCCAGGGAAGAAGTTAATCGTAGGATACAAGGCTGACTGAAGTACAACGCAAACAGTAGAAGTACAGGAAAGGGAATACTTCAGGCAATCATTCGAACCTGGATACGAAAACGATAACGAAAAGATAACAACTCAAATCCTATGAGATTACATCACACTAGGAACAGAGCAAATCCACGAAGGACTGCTATGTACAATAAACAGAGACGGTCACTACAGGATAGAACGGAAAATCCAGATGTACCAACTGGACGACCAGATAAGCAAAATATACGGTTCAGTAAGACATCATACAAAGGACTGAGACAACTGGCAAGAGATACCAAGAGCAGTATGGGACTATGAATGTGACTTCACGAAAACATATCCAGGAACATTCAGCTGAACTACAAGCGGAACAGATCCAAATGGTAGCTGTAGTGGTTCAACAAGTACAGTAGTAAGCTTCAAACTCTGAGAAATATTCAAGAAAATAACACCAGAAGGATACATAGAGGCTGACATGAAGAAATGAGACTGGCTAGAGTTCAAACTAGTAAAAGACGAACAGGACACACCAATAGATTCAACAACATACATGCAACCATATTCGAACCGATGGAGCATACAATACATAGATTTACCTTATAATACACTAAAGTAATGGCTAATACAGTGCAACAAATAAAGAATAAAGAATCACAGCTTAAGTCACAGTGAGCGGTATTAGGACAGAACACTAATCCGCAGGTAACTACCAAAAGCACTAAGCAAATATGACAAGCGTGATCAATAACAGGAGCAGGTTCAACAGCATGACTACAAACAACTCCTAACCTAATGCCAGAGGCTAAAAGCAACGTAAAAACTACAAACCAGGCAGGACAATCAGATGTAGGAACAGGAGCAGTAGCAGTAATGTATACAGCCCCAAACTTCATGCAAGAGGCAAATAAGCAAGCAAAGCAAAACGAAATAAACCAACTCGCTGTGAACCAGAAGAACCAGAACAAACAGAACAACAACCAAGTTGTACAACAACAAACACCTCAAACATCTAATCAAAATGTAAATAAAGGAACAGGAGGAGTAAAATACGTAAACAAAGGATGAAAAATAACTCCTGTAGAAGAGGACTGGAGAGCTGGATTAAAGAATGCAGATGTAAACCTTAGCCAATACTGAGACGACTCATCAGAGGCAAATTATAATAACAGAGACTTGTGGTGATGACAAAATGAAAAATATACATGAGAAGGAGTAAAGAATTCTAACATCAACTACGATCCAAACGCAACACTAGAAAATCTTGATCCAAACTACATGTACGGACAGGAGGCACAAATAGCAAACTCAAACGATGCATGATACATAGCAAGAAGAAACGACCAGATAGCATCAGCACTATATAATGCAGGACTAACTGACATAAATGATGTAAGAAACTTCCTAAACGGTCAAAAATGATTCCAGAACTCAAACGAAAACGAAAGAGAAAACACCATCATGAGTATATGGAAGAGACTTGGAGACATGTCAGCATGACAACAAGACATGGGAACATATAAACAACAGGACGTAAAGCAAGGTACTACAACACCAGAAATGGATTTAAGCAAAGAAAAAAATCAAACTGGAACAATCTATGGTAAAACAACAGCAGATACAGGAAATCCATCAAATTGAATAAAAACACTAGCAGATGTAAACAGCATAGACGCAAAGATAGTACAAGCTAGACAAAATAACTATACAGCACTAAGCTGAATGAATAGTTACGACATAGCACTAAGCATCTCAGCAGGAACAGATCCATACGGTTCACAAGCTATGAGAGACTTAATGCAATATAATCCTGCTAAATACCAGGAAGTGCAAGCTGAACTAAAGAAAATCAATGGAATGGAAGATGTAAACAACATCGCACAATGAGGAACAGTAAATAAAACAACTCAAATAGGATCAGCAAATGAATCAGTAAACAACGACATATCAAACCGAGCATTATCTAATTCAAATGAAAGGAACTACGACGATACACTCAACCTTCTAACAACTAAACTCTCAAGTTCAGGAACAGCACAAACTGCAACGCAAGAAATGCTAAACCTAAACAGTCAGATGGCAGAACTAGAAGAAAAAATGAATAACCTTCCAAAGGAGGCTAGCAAATACTTCAAATGAGACGTTCCACAATACATCGTGGATGCATACGTAGCAAACAGAAGTTCACAATATCAAAGTGAAATGAATAAGCTACAAAGCAGATATAATTCAGCAGTAGACCTATATAAAACAGAGTTAAGTCAAAAGCAATGGGAGGCTGAAATGGAATTAAAAGAAAGACAATTCCAACAACAAATAAACCAACAGAACTGGAGCAATGCATTCCAAGCTAACCAACAAGCTTGGACTCAATACTACCAAGGACAACAACTAAAAATGAGCCAAATAAAAACAGACTCAAAAGGAAGACCATATATGCTAAATTCAGATGGATCGTTCCAATACCTAACAGATAATACATACACGCAAGCTATACAACAGCAAGTACAACAATGAGTACAATCACTAAACGCAGTATATCAGGACGGAATGGATGGAGGACAATGTGAGGCATTCACAGATAACTTCAACCAATCAGTTTACGGACAAACAATGGTTCCTAGAGACGCACAATGAAATATAATACAAGGAAGAACATACACTACAGCTTCAGAAAAGGCAAGCTATGTAAACATGGCGACACCTGTCTTAGGTTCAACAGCAGTATTCAACTACTGACCTAACGCAAATGTAAGCGACTCAGCTAAGAAGTACGGACACACAATGCTAGTAACAGGATACGATGCAGGAACAGGAATGGTAACACTCAAATGAAGTAATAAAGACTGATCAGAAAAAGTTTACACTCAAACAATGAGTCTAAACGACTTCTATAGTAAATGAGGTGTCGGATTCTGGGATCCTGCAAAAGACATAAAACTACAAGCTCAAAGCTGAGTAGTATCAAGTCAAAATCCAGGTTCACCAATGATAGGAACATACGAGACACTATTAAGCAACGCAACAACAGACGGACAAAGAGATACCATCTCAACAGCAATGACAATGTATGACGTGCTTTCAGGATTAAGAGACAACGGTTCATTAAATGCATTAATAGAGACAGGAGACCTTAAGAAAGTACTTGCATCCTTCGACCAAAGGAAGTTCGGAAAAGATGATGGAGGTAGTGTATTCGCAGATCAACTCCAGAAGGCAATGAGTAAGAAATCACTAAATACTCAATCACAAATAGCTCTCAACCAACTCTACATGCTAGTAGAAATGAAATTGAGAAACGAATCAGGTGCGGCTATTTCATCAAGCGAATGGTATTCAAACTTCAACATGATGCTACCACAAGCTTACGAAAACAAAGACGTGATGACTTCAAAGCTAAGCAATTGGGATACAGTAATCAGAAGATATTCAATGAAAGGATGACTTAAATACTCAGACTACATTCCAATCTTCTCATCAGGAGCTATCTCAACAAGACAAACACGATAATTTTACATAAGCAACTAACATAATGAACGAACAATCTCCAGTGAATTTCTTCACCATAAACGGAAACAAAGGTAACGTACCAGGATACAATATGTTCGATAATTCAACAGGACAAATAACTAGCAATAACATGATGGAGCAAAATATTGCTCCTTCTGTTAAAGCTCAAAGTCTAACTGACGAACTAGAACAACAAGGAATAAAAGTGAGTTCACCAATGGCACAAGAAAGTAAGCAAGCATTCGTAGACTCATTAACAACAGAGCAATACAGCAAAATGCTTCAATATAAAGATGCAGGATATACCTTCGAGGCAAGTAAAGCAATGCTAGAACAAACAATGTGACCTCAAGGATGATGATACAGATGAGAATGATTCCAAATAAACCAACCAGTAGGAGGAACATTCCTAAACTCACTCAACCCTGTGTGACTTTTCTTTGAAAAAATAGATGACTGGGTACAAGAACACGTTACAGATTTTGATGATGGAGATGATGAAAGCTTTAGTGCATGGACTGCAATAAAGAACGTTCCAGGTTCACTATTAAAAACAGCATCAGCAACAGCAAGATGATTAACAAATCCATTAGACACTATAGTAATGCTAAAAGACCTAGCAATGACTGAAGAGTGAAGAGGAATCCTAAAAGAAAGATATGGTTCATGGGACTGAATCCTTAATACACTAGAAAAGGATCCTGTCTGACTAATAAGTGACGTGCTAGCAATAGTAGATGGAGGAGCTTCAATAGTCTGAGGTGCCGCTAAAGCATGAGCTCTAGGAGCAAAAGTTGCAGGTAAAGGAGCAATGGCAAGTAAACTAACAAACTTCTGAAATAAAGCTTCAAGATTAGGTAACATTGCAGGAGTTTCATCAGACCTTTGACTATCAATTCCTTATAATGCAGGACTAGATGCAATAGGAGGTAAACTATCACAATGATGAAAACTAGCAAGATGAGCTGGAACATACCTAGAACTAACACAAAGACCACTACAAACAATCTGGAAAGGAGGATCAGTAAATCCTGAAGGAATAACACCATTACCTTGACTATCAAAGAAAGTATGAGAATTAATAAATAAAGCTAAAGAAAACATACAAACAACAGCAACATGACTAACACCAGAACTAAAAGATAGAATAAGGAATAATCCATACGTTGGAGAATACTGGACGAAAACAGAAGAGATGATTAATTCAGAAGGAGCTCCAATGGATAACATGAAAATAACAGAGCAACCACTCCAGGAACTAGGAGAAGACCTAGCAAGAAGAATAGAAGAATACCAAGCAAGGCTAGAAGAAAACTGACCTGCGTATAGAGCATTAAGGTCAACAACAAAAGAATTCGACCTAGAAGGTATGAAAACATCAGCCTTAGGAGTATTCAATAGGAGAGACATCAACGTAAATCCTGATGGATCACTAAGATTCGCAAATATGATTCTACCAACAGACATGAATCCAATAAACACTGCATGGATGTTGATCCAAAATGCGAACCTAAGCAAGATGACAGCAAAAGACTATCTCAACCTTAGAAAACAATTCGACGACCTAGCAAAATACGAATCATGAACTACATCCAGAGGAGTGAAAGTGATAAGAGAGATGAGGAACCAGATGGATAAAGTAGCAAAGAAAGAGATTCCAGGATTAGCAAAAATAGATGAACTATACTCAAAGCAAATAAAAGACCTCAATGAGGTAAAGAAAGGACTTGTATACATGCAATGAGAAAGAAAATGAGAATTAAGAGATAACTTCTACTCAATACTAAGAACACTCAATACTCAGAACAGACAAAAGATGAAGGCAAGATTAGAAAACCTAATCTACCCAGGAATCGGTGCAAGAGTAGAGGCAATAAGAATGCTACCAGAACTAGCAAAAGCATACCAGAACAGTCCTCAAATGCTAAAAGCAATATTCAAAACATCATGAGCTTTAGCAGGAATCGGTTCAGGGAAAGGAGCTTTAAGAACTGCAATGTGATACCTTGTAGGACTTGTAGCTGACGAACTATTAGCAAAACCACTAGGAGAAAAACGAAGAAAAGTAGCAATAGACAAACTTCTAAGTGAGACAACTCCAGAGGCACAACAAATGCTAGCAGAAGTAGCAAGCAAAATGAAAGCAGGAGCAGAGCTAACAGAAAACGAAAGAATATCTTTAGAGACTGCCATCAAGGAAATAGTAAACGCAGAAGATGAATATCTAAATGAACAAAACCTAGCAAGATGGGAAAAAGAATGGAGTAAATGAAGATTAAAGAATCCTGCACTACCTGAGGCAAGATACGAAGTATGAGAAAATTGACCTAAAGTAAACGAACCAAAGGCACCAAGAGAATATAACCTCAACTATGAAAACAAAGCAAAAGAAGTGCTAAACTTAGAAGAGGAACTAAACGTAGATAGAGATACAGCAACAAAAGTCTCAGACAGCATTGAAGACTTCCTAGATGAGATAGGAGCAAACGAAAAATGAGACCTTAATCCATCAGAAGTAAACTACGACAGATTCAGCACAGAATCACTAAACGAACTCTATGTAAGCGACCTTCCTGAAGTAGAAAAAGAAAAAATAGCAAGAGTGCTAGAAGAAAGGCAAGCTGAAGAATCAAATACTCTAGCAGAAGATGATAAGTACTACGCATACAAGATAAGACAGCTAGAAGAGGAAGAACAAAGAATAGGTAAAGTATGAAAAAACAAGGTAAATAAAGAATACCAGGATCAGCAAAAAAGAGCTCACGAGACTAAAAAAGAAAAGATAATAAAAGAGATAGAACAAGTCTACAACCTAGACGCTAACGGTGCATACGATAAGTATCAGGAATTCGCAAACAAACCAGTAGAATACATAGATTCATACAAGAAGAGCGACAGGTTCGCAGATGAAGAGGCTGAAAGAATAGTACTAGAAAGACTAATGGAACAATGGAGCGAACAACCAAAGTTCACCAGAAACATGTCATCAGAACAACTCCAACAAAGGAATGAATTCATAGATAACGTTGAGACAAAGAACTGATACAAACTAGAGACAAGAGATACTAACGATAGATACGTAAAAGAAGAAAACTGAAAAATAGTAGACTATGGAGCAATTTATTGGGACGACTGAAAAGTAAGAATCAACGCAAAGGATATAAACTGACTCTTAGACTCATGAGTGCTAGATCACCTTCCTGCAGATGGAGAAATAAAAATAAGTGGAGAGGACATGACAATGACTGTAGGAGAGGCAAGAGGAGAACAATACCAGAAGTTCGGTAAAGCGAATCCAGATGAAAAATGGATCAGTGCAGATGAAGGACTAAGCATGAGGAACTTCAAAAACGGTAAAACAGTTCAAGACTTTATGGATCACTACTGAATAAGCAGAGACATAGTAGAAAAGATAGTAACAGACAAATGAGAACGTGCTCTAGGTAAGTACATGGATAAGATGATAGAGCTAGAAAAAACTATTAAAGAAGGAACAGCACCACATGAACTATTCCACGCAGTATTCGATTTGGTAGATGAAGGAAGAAAAGAAGGGATCCTAAACATGCTAATGGAAAGGAACTGATGGAGTAGAAGAGATGCAAATGAATGGCTAGCAGATAACTTCTCTGAATACTTCAGAACAGGTAAATTCGATAACAAAGAAGTTCCTAAAGGATTAAAATGAAAAATCAGATACTTCTTCAATATGATAAAAGACTTTGTAAGAGGTATAACAAAAGAAAAGAAACAAGTAAAACAACTCTTCGATGATATCCTAGATAACAAGATAGAAGTAAAAATAGAACAGGATATGGTTTCAGAAGTTCTTAATACAAAAAATGGAACACCAACCAACTCTAAGTCGGTCGCAGGTGCTCCATCAACTAGGAGCTTAACTATTGACATCACGAATGCAAGTCATTATTTAAGTAAATTCGATGAGGTAAAAAGTAAGATAGATAGCGGAGAAGTAACACCAGAAAACTTCTTAGATACAATAAAGGAACTGTTAAAGAATAACTGAAAAGAAAGTGAATACGTTACTAATACAAACGCAGGAGATACATATACTCTCCGTGTGTCAGACCACCACGCAAAAGCCTGGCATTCATTAATAGCATGACATCCAGATAATAATACAAGCCTTGTATTCAAACTATTCTCACAAAAGAAGTGATGACCTAATATGCACAGAGATGAGTTCAAGAGGAACAAAAGAGTGGATATGAAAGAATTCGCATATAACCTAGAAACCATCACTCCAGAAAAGATGAAAGGAGTAATAGATGGAATAAAGGAATGGATCAACAGTGGAGAATTCTCTGATAAAAATTACGACAAATTCAAAGAATCAGTAAAGTCAGAGGCAGATTATCAAATAGTACAAGATTCTCTATTCGATGAGCCAAAGAAGACAGCACAAGACTATGATAAAATAGTAGATAGGATCTCATGAGAAATGGCAGTATATAATATGCGAAAGAACTATGATTCAAAATCAAGAGTATGGATGTGAAATATTATTGAAAGTACTTGAAAGGAAAGAACTGGTCGAGGTGCTAATGATTTAATCCAACTCTACCAAGACTACAAAAGGCTGGAAGACCTATCTAAGGATGAAAGACTAATGAATTACCTTGACATGTACGATGAAAACACAAAGCAAGGTGACCTCTACAAGATGCTAAAACAGATCCAGGATGAGCCTGTAGACTTCTCAGGAACAATAGTTGATTGAAGGACACCAGATGAACTAGACTTCATGAAACAAGTCCTAGACTTAGATTCATACGCAAGAGCTAAAGTAGCAGACTCATATGATCCTGATGTAATAGAACGGCACTCAAACATATCAGGTGCACGAGGTTTAAAATGAATGTCATTAGAAAAACTAAGAAAATTAAAGGCATCAGGTCAAAAACTATTAGATCAATGACAAGATGAAATAAAATCATGATTCTATATGGAACCAGAGAACAACCTACTCAAGAACATAAAAGAAAGAAAAAATAGTAATATGTTCGAGAAGAAATCAGTAAATAAGGTAGCAGATAGAGCGTATGATATCCTAAAGGCTGTAGCAAGAGATGTAGAAATGATGAACGATAATTTTGATTTAATGAACTGAGAATGGAAGGAATGATACGAATCCTACCCCAGAGATATCTTTACTAAAACGATAACAGATCTTGCAAATTCATATAATCCAGATGTGGATAAGTGGCAAGAAAACTTATGAAAAAAACTCAAAGAAACAATAAGTAAATTCAAATGATTTGAATGAGTTAAAAGATTTAAAACTCTAGTATGAAAGCCAAAACTTACAGAACTTAAATCATACATTGAACGTCTAAAAGATACTAATCCAGAATTAATAAAAGACCCAGATGTGAAAGATTTTGTTTCATGAGTTCAAGAGAAGAATGCAGAGCTAGAAGCTAAATGAGCTAATACAGCACTAAGAAAACTAGTAGCACAAAGTCTGATGACTCTAGAAAACTTCGAAAAACAAATAAAGAACTTTGGAGGTAAATCTCCAATGCCATCAATAGCAGTAATGGATAAGAACATACCTCATACATGGAATTCTGATGCAACAATAGACCTTGTCTTCTGAAAAGACACAGTTGATCCAAAAGCTGATTCGAGAAATAAAATCTATGGTTCAGATGCATGGACACCAATGTTCCCATCAACAACATTAAATGAAAAGCCTCTAACTATTGATGAATGAATAAGTTATGCAGAAAAACTAATCGATAAGTTCTGAGCAAAAGAAATATTCACTCATTGAGCAATATGAGATTGGGAATGACTTGCAGGAAGTACAGAATGACTTAGAGATTACTTCGCATGATGGATAGGAAGAAAAATGAGAACACAAATTAATCGATGAAATACAGAAAACCTTAAATTTAATATCTGACAAATAGTACGAGAGGCTATGATGGACTACTATCAAAGATCCTGACTACCTGAAAGAAAATGGGACACAAAATTTAGTTATGACCAAGTAGTAGAATCCGTTTCAGACATAGCTGATGAAATGAAAGAGAAATATACATGAGAAGAAGTAATCCCTGCAAGATATTTCAATACAAAGCAACCAAACTACGGTGATATAGAACATGTAAACAATGTAGTTAAACAAATAGTAGAAATACTCCCAGAGCAGTGAATCGAAAAACTACATGATGAATGATACATAGAATGAGGTAAAATGAATAGCTTTGAGGACTGAATATTTAGAGAGTTATCTGATGCAATAGAATGAATCGAAGACTTTCCAAACAACACTCCACAAGAGGCTTGAGAGGAAATACTAGAACTATTCGTAGAAGGATATTGATTCGATAAAGAAACAATACTGCCATACGTAGAAGATATCTTTGGTGGATTAGAAGATACACCTAAAGACCGTCCATACAACGCACAAAATGCACTAGAGGCTATGCTAAACCAAAAAACGAACAGAGAGGTTGAAGAATGAACCTTCGATGATATGGCAAGAATAAAAGGATCAGAATTGAATGACATAGAAGAAGTAAGAGGAAAAAACTACTTCAGATGATGACACAACGAACTTAAGTATGATACAAGTGGTCTAGAAAGAAGGTACAATGACTTAGTAAGAATCCTAGCAGAAGAAAATGATTGGTTAGACTGAAATTCAGTTAATGATGGTAATGTGATGGATGAAATAAAATACGCAATAAAGAAATCTTATGATCCAGATCCAGCAAAATTCAAAGAACAGCTAATCAAAGTTTCAAAAGAAGAATGATTCGTAGGTGACTTAAAATACGATGAAGAAGTCCTAAAACGCATGATAAATGTAATAGAAAAAGGAAGAAAATCACCAGTAAGATATACAGAATCTAAACCAGAAAGGATCGTAGACCTCTACAATGAAGTACAAGCAGTACTTGCCCCAACTGAAGACAGAGCAAGAGTAGAAGAAATAGTAAAAGGTACTCCACTAGAATGAAAGGTAACATACTATAACAATCAAGATATGGATAACCCAAGACAAAGGAAACTTGATGAACTCCAGAAGAAATACTGAAATGTCTTCTTCCAATTTGCAGGAACAATAATGCCAATAACAATGTTACTACAAGCTGTAAACAATATACAATGAGATAATGAAGAGGTAGCTTAGGCTTCCTCTTTTCTCTTGCTTTATAAAAAAACATAAATATAAGAATAAAAATTTACAAAGCATAAAAGAATGATAGCCACCTTCCTAGTAGCACTCACCATAGTGATCGCTACGATGGCAATAGGACTAGATGATACAAAATCAGTAAGTAAAAACACCAAGGAAATACTAAAGCAAGACTGATGATACATCCTGCTCCGAATAGTAATCGTAGTCGTGATATTTATAATAATATAGCCTTCCCAATGACTCGAATAATCTTATTACTCCTTGTCGTTATTGCACGACAGCTAATAAAAGCAAACGCTCTAAAAGAGCATGAACTTACAAAAGAAGAGCGTGATGCTGAAAGATATCGAGATACTGTAGAAAGACATATGAAAGAAAGAGATGAGGAGCTAGATAGGAAAATAAACCAGGATCATCGAAGGAATAAAAAATAACTACTGAAATATCCAAAATCACACTATAAAAGAAGTAACAAAAGTTTACTTCTTTTTTTCTATCAATGAAGATAACTAAAGTCTACCTGGACTTAAAAGAGGCAAAACCAGAGCAAAGGCTTTGAAAAGATGTGTGGGTGCTGGAATCAGAGGCGTTCAAGGATCCACTAACCTTCCAGATGGAGTATGATCCAAAAGACCTTGAACGAATAAAAGAAGTACAACAAGAAGTAAACGAAAGACTTAAAAAAGCACAACAACTACTAGACCAAGAAAAAGAGTACTCAAATAACCTAATAGAATTAAACAACAAACTCAAAGAAGAGCTACTACTAAAAGAACAACAGCTCCAGGAACAAAGAGAAGAGATAAGCAAAAAAGAAAGAATAGAAAACAGGCTAAAGAAAGAGATAGAAAAGCACGAAATGAAGTTAGAAAAACAAAGTGAAGGAATAATCAACAACACGGATAAAATATCAAGAATCGAACAAAAGCTAACGAAACAACCTACAGTCTTGAGCGATACAACATTCCTTTCCTGAATCGGAGAATCATTCCTAACAATAATCAACCTTCCAGATGGAGAATATCTCTACATCCAGAAGACAAAGATAACTGAAAAAAACGAATACGTGGCTAATGAGGATGATGTGATAATAAACAAAATCCACGTAAATGATGGAATGTTCCCTGCAACATATACGCTGAAAGGAATAGATGCATTGAGTACACCGACAGCAACAATAGATCGGACTTTAGTCTTTATACCAATCTAATGTATGTGTACGTAAAAGAAAACAGGATAATCCTGAAATCAGAACAAAGGATCCTGAATCTGAAATGAACGCAGGAATACATAATAGAGTGTGAAAAGACTGACAGGTTAATATTCGAGGACAACAAAATCAAGAAGTATGAGAACAGCAAACAATACGCTGAAGACATAAACAGATACCATCTCCAGAAGGAGGTAAGGAATCTAAAAAAAGAAAACAAAGACTTAGTAAAAATAGCAAACAACAAAGTAACAAAAGAACTAGAACTCGAAGTCAAATGACAAGAGGCTAATGCATATCAAAGAAAGATTTATTTATTAAAACAAATGAGAGATGCAAGCAAAAAGAGTATGGACAAATAAAAAGACATGCTGGAATAACAAACAAGCAGTATGGGAAGTGGATGGAGAATTAAAAGTTTACTGACCTAGAGGATGGGAAGATGTAAACGGAGACTTAAACGTATACGACCAAGGATGGAAAGAAGTATCAGAAGATGCTGAATTAGACGTTTACGATTCTTCAAGACCAACTGAAATCGGAACATCAGAAGATGGATTAAAAGCAAAAGCAACATTCATGAACGGAGAAACAAAGCTCCAGGAGGTAACAGTAAAAGACTGAGAAACTCCAGAATACACAGGAGACACTCCAACTAAAGAGGCTGATGAAGAAAACACTTACGAATTCGACGGATGGACTCCAAAGCTAAAACCAATCTATAAGGATACAACATTCGAGGCTAAATTCAAAGCAACACCAAAGGAAAGCGAAGAATAATTTACTTAAAATCATAAAACAATGATCGCAACATTTGTAATGACATGAGACTGGCAAGAGCTACCAATCGATATCTGAATCGAGAAGTCAAAGCTAGCAGATAGAATCACAGAGAAAACATGAGCCAAAGATGGATTCGGTGCTCTATACGATTCAATCTGTATCACAGCATGGGAAGACAACGCATGACCTGTGCTAGTATCAGACTATACTGAAGAAAACCAAACAAACGACGGAACGCAAGCTGACTACATAGAACTCCTACCAAAAGGAAGAATTGAACTACCATGGAGCAAACAAGTACAAGCTCTCAATAGACCAATGGTAATGTGACAAGCTTGAGACGTAGTAAAAGTAATAGCTAGATAAATTTATATTAGATCCAAACAATAATGGCAGTAAAGATAACAGAATGAGAAAGAACCGTTAGTTGAGGAACAGCCATAGAGGTTACTGCAAATAAAGTAATCAATCTTTTGTTAAGGAGTGAAGATAACCTAATCAAGCTAGATGAAAACGAAATATACGTTGATTTACAATTAGAAAGCTGAATCCAACCATCAGATACTTTCCCAGTAGGAGTAACTACAGGAAGAGTCATTCAAAACGACTGATGGGTAGCAACAGGAACACTCCTAGTATTTAAGACAACAAGTTGAGATTATGTTACATGGATATACGGAGATGATGGTAAACTATACATAGATAACGGAACAGGAACATTCAAACAAATCTATCTAAAAGCAGAAGTAGATGCACTCCTAGAACAGCTAAGACAGGAACTCTCTGATGCCGCTTTTAGTGGTGACTACAATGACCTAATAAACAAACCAACATTAGGAACAGCATCATCAAAGGATGTGTGAATAAATGCATGACAGATACCTATCGTACAACAGAACTGAAAGCTAGACTGAAGTATAATCCCTGCAGTAAATACAAAAGTATTTACAGTAACAAACGTTCAAGACTTAACAAGTCTAACAACAGCAACGCAAGGTGACTACGGAATCGTAACAAGTGAAAGTAAAACATATATCCTAAGTACGGATCCATATAGCACACTCTCAAACTGGATAGAACTACCTTCTCCAACATCAGGAGTAACTAGTGTAAATGGTAAAAACGGAAGTGTAACATTATACACAAACGACATACCAGTATGAGATACACAGCACCAATACGTAACAAGCTGAGAAAAGAATACATGGAATTCTAAGTTATGAGCAAACGATGTAGCAACAGTAGCCTTGACAGGTAACTATCAAGACCTAAATAATAAACCAGATTTAGATGGTAACGTATATTGTACACAAACAGCATACAATAACCTACCAGACACAAAACTAACAGATTGAAATAGTTATTTTATATACGACAATTAGAGATGGCAGTAAGACTAGTAGAAGGACAACTTCCATTCAGTGCAGGAGGAGGAATAGAAATAACTGCTAACAAAGTGATCCAACTATTGCTAAGAGAAGACGATAACCTAATAAAAATCAATGATGATAGAGAGGCATACGTAGACCTTCAACTAGCAAGCTGAATCACTCCAAGCTCTGACTTCCCTGCAGGAGTAACAGTAGGACAAGTGCTAAGCTCTGACTGATGGCTAACAAGTGGTACACTCTTAAACTTCCAAACAATAAGCGGAGACTACTGAAGATGGCTATACGGAACAGACTGACACATGTACTACGACCATGGAACAGGAACATTCACACAGATATATTCTAAACCAGAAGTAGATGCATTATTCACAGCACTAAGGAATAGCTTGGCAACAGTAGCTTTCACATGAGACTATAACGACCTAATCAATAGACCAAATATCCCAGTAATAGGTGATGGTACACTAAACATAAGACAAAACGGAACATCAAAATGAACGTTCACTGCTAACCAACAAACAAACGAAGTTGTAGATCTAACAGATACAACATATCCAGAAATGACAGTGTGAGATATTGGTACAGGAACAAGTACAACACCAAGTGTAGCAAGTCCAAAAACAATATCAGACTACGTAAAAAGTAAGATAGCAAATGCATACATATACAAAGGAAGTGTAACAACATACGCCGACTTACCAAGTACAGGACTAACAGCAGGAGATGTCTATAACGTAGAAAGAGAACATACAACAGCACCAGTATTTCCTGCATGAAGTAATCTAGCTTGGACTGGAACAGAATGGGACGTTCTATGATGACTTATAGATCTAAACCTCTATCAAAAGAAACTAACAGCATGAACTAACATCCAGATAGATCAAAACACAGATACAATTTCAGCTACAGATACAACATACAGTGCATGAGCTAATATTACAATCGATGCTAATAATCAGATTTCTGCAGTAGATACAACATACAGTACAGCAACAAGTAATGTAGAATGATTAGTAAAAATAGCAAGTGATACGGTACAAAGTGTAGCACCAAATGCAGTATCTAGTACAGCAGATAGAACATACGGAGTACAGTTAAACTCTAATCATCAGATGGTAGTAAACGTACCATGGACAGATACTCAACCTAACAATACAACAATCAGCTTTACACAAGCTTGAGTAGCAAAAGGAGATATAACTCTGAATCAAGCTAGTGCAGAAACAATAGCATTAGAAGGTGGAGTGCTTTGTACGCAAAGTACATATGATGGATTACCATCTAGTAAAACATCAGACTGAAACTTTTATATAATTTATAGTTCATAATGGCTAATACGATAAACAAGATCATTAGAAATGGAACTGAGTATGAGATTAAAGATACAACATATACTGCAGGAACAGGTATAAGTATCTCAGCACAGAACGTAATCTCAAACACTCAAACAAGTGCAGAGTGGTGAAACATCACAGGAACACTATCAGACCAGACTGACTTGAATACAGCGTTAGGTAATAAACAAGATAACCTAACGCTTCCATCATCACCAACACAATGAAATCTAGTTACATGGTGAGCTAATAATAAAACATTAGTAGATGGAGGAGCTGTACCAACAGGATTTAATCCAGGGAATGCATGAACCACAGATCAGATCCTTACTAAGACAGCAAACTGATACGAATGGTCTAATGCACCAGTGAGTGGAATCCAATGTGATCCAAACTCACCAATAACGATTACAAAGATCCGAGCAGGAACAGAGTCTCAATATTCAAACTTAGGTACTTACGATTCAACAACAGCATACCTAACAGTTTAATTCAGACTTATAAACTAATATAATAATGGAAACAGAAAAAAAAGAATACTGAATAGATGGTAAGTGTAGATACAAGTTAGCTATATTAGAGTGATGTAGAAGTTGTTTGTTCTCTACACTTTGCCATTTAGAACAAGATAAAGAAAAAAGAAATCTGATTTAGATTCTAAGTAAATAAAATATGAATGTTTATATACCATCAAGTTGATTCGCTACACAATGACCTTGTGATGATTGATTCCATGTACCATTAACTACTGAATGGCAATGACTTAAAACCATAATGGATTGATTAGGTTTAACTACTTGAGATAGCTGGAGGATAAATCTCCATATGCCTTTCGCAGGTGACCGTCTTTACACTACTGCTGACCTCAATTCTCAGGGTTCCCGCTGTTACTATTGGTCGTCTTCTCCTTATGGGTCTGATTACCCGTACTTCGCCCGTTACCTCAGTCTGAATTCGTCTAGCGTGGACGCGGATAACAGCAGCGGCCGTGCTCGCGGGTTCTCTGTCCGCTGTTTCAAGGATTCATATGATACGCCTACATCCTCTTGGACTGTAGTTCAAGGTACATTATGAAGTGCTTGAATATTCTGGAATCAATCTCAAGGATTAATATCAATTACAGATTGAACAACAGGATATACAATGATGGATAAAAACCTGTGAGCTACTACAGTGTATAATGATTGAGATACATTAACACAAGCCAATATGTGAAATATATATCAACGGTGAAATAACTACTGATTTCCATCAACTTGAACTATTAGTAGAACCTCATCAACACAAGTAAATGCTCAGAATTATTGACCTTGAAATTATTATTCAAGTGATACATTTATAACTTGAAGTAAGGATTGGTCTTCAGTTTATAACGATAATCTCCGATGATGAACAGACTGAAATGTACCTGTAACTAAGATGAAAGAGTTAAAGAATGCTTATATAGGAGAGTATAAACCACCTAGAACTTTTACTATTACATGGACAGAAAAATCTGATATGAGTTCATGATGGACTTATTCAGATGATGCAGCTTGACTTACAGCAGGTAGTACAGCTTTTGATGATTTCTTTTGATACTCAGCTGTAAAATTAGCTAGTGATGGTACTGAAAGTGCTACAGTTGCCCAAAGTTCACCATGAGTATTAAATATAACACAATTATGAACTCTGACTTCATGAGATAATGTAATGATAAAGTTCCCTGTAAAATGAATAAAGATGTCTAAATCTTGAAGTATAGTTACTTTATCTATAACAGAAGAATTAGGTAGAGAATCTGATTGATACCAATATTATGCTTTTCAAAAGACATGAGATATAAATGCCAATGCTAGTGCAACCGTAGCAACTACTCCTTTGTATATGTGAGCTTATCTAAGTTATACTAACTGAAGTAAGCTACAGTCTTGGAGCTGACAAACTCCACAAGGTAATTATACAATGTGAAATGCTATAAGCTATGCTTGAGCTAACTGAACTTGATGGACTATTACTTGATGGTATCAAAGGCAGCTAATCAATGCTTATTATATGATGAAATATGGTAATCCTGATTGCCAGAGTATAATAGGTAGATGATTTGTTGATGATAATAGTGCAGCTCATGCGACTTGATGAACTAATAGTTATACAAATGCTAGTTGGTGAGAAACTACAGGTAAGTATCAATGTAAACTATTCTGATTAGAAGATTGGTGGTGAAATCAAACCCAATGGATATGATGAATGTTTACAGATTGAAGTAAGAATATGTATACTGCATTGCATGACTTTACAGCTAATATGAGTACTAGTGAAAGCCAATATAAGAATGCAGGTGCTATTACTACTAGTGGCTTTTGTATGTCAAGCATACTATGAACTAACAAGTGAATGTTCTGACCTACTGCTACAGTAGACAATTGGAACTATAACACATATTATTGCGATTTTGCTTATGTGGGTGCTTCTTGTTTGGCTCGTGCTGGTGGTGGTTGGGGTAATGGTCCTGGTGCTGGTGCTTTCTATGTGGCTGTGAGTAGTTCTGCTTCGAGTGCTGCTGCGGATGTTGGTGCGCGCCTTATGTATCTATAAATTCAGACTTTTAACTCTAATAAACACCAATGACAGATTGATATAATCTAATCTAAAAAAATAAAAAAATCAGACTTTTAAATCTTTTAAATAAGAGATGATAGATTGATATAAAATAAAGAGAATATTAGTATGGCAGAATAATCAAGAAAAGCAGATTTATCCTGCAGAAACAGTACAGACATTTGACTTTCAGAATGATGGTGCTTTATGATGGACTACTATAAATTTTTGATATTGAGTTCCTAGTTATACAAGCTGACAATGATGGGGTATATGAGCCAGTAGTTGATGATATGATGCTTGATTAAATTTACCTGCATCGGCATTTAATTGACAAAATCTTAAAGAGATAACAGTATATATGTATAAACCTAGAACTACTTGAACTAGTCAATGAAACTGTATATCGGTATCAGATGGTGCTAATATTTATATGTGATATTCAAGAATTTGAGTAAGCTATGGTAACTTTTGATATATTAGTTGATGAAATTATCAGAGAGTACAGACAATAGACCCTACATGAGAAGTAACATTAAAATTTATATTTAATTCTGATTGAAGTGTAACATTTAGTGTAAACTGAACAGAAAGTAATGTAGCATGAATAGCAAGTGATTACACACAGGCTTGGCTTAATTGAACATTAAGAGTTTGATTAGCAAGTTGGAACGGATGAACTACATATATGAGAAAAGTAGTAATAACTACAAAACCATAGTCTTTAATCTCTAACCAAATATAAAGATGGCTTGCAACAGATGAAAGAAAAAGAAGTAAAATAAAAAGACTGATTTAATTCAGTCTTTTTTAATTATCTTCTCTTTTTAAGATTCTGATTTCATCTCTTAGTTTGTTTATCTCATATATTAGCTTATCGTATTCTCTAGTTCGGTAATCCATCTTTTCTCATACCTTTAGGAATTTAGCTTTTTTAGATTCTAAATCAGATTCTAATTTTTTAATCATGTCTTCTATCTTCATGTTATTATGCTTCACACTCTAAAAAATCACTTAATCTTTTATTTTCTTCTCTCAGACTTTTATTAACTTTTTCTTTATTATCTAAACATTGTTCTAAAAATCTGATTATTTCTTGTAAGTCTTGTATAGTTTCTT
>Ga0247611_10001575_pt1 | contig 40201 bp, 30 predicted proteins | sample 177DNAGHGhighgp2_FD_192422 | JGI IMG/M metagenome (GOLD analysis project Ga0247611, IMG submission 192422) | Sheep rumen microbial communities from Palmerston North, Manawatu-Wanganui, New Zealand - 1770 DNA GHGhigh gp2 | ecosystem: Host-associated > Mammals > Digestive system > Stomach > Rumen... | reverse complement strand
GAACGAAAGAAGATAACATAACACCAATAGATGATGGAAATATAAATGTACATAATTCAGCAATAAAAGCATATTTAGATAGTTGGTATCAAACGAATTTAACTAGTTATGAGAGTATGATAGATACCAGTGCTGTATATTGTAATGATAGAAGTGTAAGTAATCTTGGAAGTTGGGATAAAACAGGAACGTCAGCTGCAGATATGACAACATACTTACAGTTTAAACAATACACGGCAAAAGTAGATTTAAGATGTGAAAATATGACGGATAGATTTTCAACAGAAAACGCGAGTGCCAGATTAAGTAAACCAATAGGATTATTAACAGAACCAGAAAGAGAATTAATGGGAAGTGCATATGCAGGAGATACAGTAAATTATTTTTGGGCTCTATCTCCTAGCTCCTTTGGCAACTTCAATGCTTATGTCCGTGTCGTCTCTACTGATGGTGATGCGTACGGCGGCAATGCCTTTGTTAGTTTCGGCGTTCGTCCGGTAGTAACACTAAAGGCTGACGCGAGAATAACAGAAGGAGATGGAAAAGTAGGAACTCCATTTGTTATAGGACCAAAGGTAGAAAGAACAATAAGCTAATGTAAATAAAGTTTTATAGATTATTCTATAAAACTTTTCATTTACAAAAAAATAAAATAATTGTAGAATAATTACAGGAGGAGAAGTTATGCCAGAATTACCAGAAGTAGAAACTGTAAAAAATGTATTAAAGAAAAATTTAATTGGTTTAAAGATAAAAAAAGTAGATGTATTTTATCCTGATATGATTAAAACTGATTTAAATGAATTTAAAAATAATCTTGTTGGAGAAGAATTTATAGATATTAAAAGATATGGAAAATGGTTAGTTTTTGAAACTAATAAATATTTTTTAGTTAGTCATTTAAGAATGGAAGGTAAATATTATTATTCAAGTGAATTTAATCATGATAAACATGAACATGTTGTATTCTATTTATCGAATGGATATTATTTAAGGTATAAAGATGTTCGTAAGTTTGGAGTAATGTATTTAGTAGAAAAAGATAAATTATTTATAGATACTCCCTTAAAAGAATTAGGTCTTGAACCATTTGATAAAAAATTAAATATTGATTATTTAAAAGATAAATTTAAATTAAAGAATACTCCTATAAAAACTGTTTTACTTGATCAAAGTATATTATCAGGTCTTGGTAATATATATGTAGATGAAGTTTTATTTAAAAGTCATATTAATCCTAGTAAGAAAGCTAATATGTTAAATGATAAAGAAATAGATAATATTATTAATAATTCTAAAAGTATATTAACTGAAGCTATTAAATTAGGAGGTACTACTATTAGAAGTTATACATCTAGTTTAGGAGTTGCTGGTTCATATCAAGATAAATTACTTGTTCATACTAAAAAGGTATGTAGTATTTGTCATAGTAATATTTTAATAACTAAAATAAATGGAAGAAGTACTTATTATTGTCCTATATGTCAAGGTGATAATTATGAGTAAAATAATTGGTAAATTAGGAAAAAAAATATATCTATCAGATAATAATTATGGAGTATATTTATTTAAAGTTAAAGAAAATGATATAGATGATATTTATAATAATAAAACTATTACAATAACAGGATATTTTTATGATTTAGTAGATGATTTAGAATATTCTTTAGAAGGTAAAATATCAAAACATAATAAATATGGAGAACAATTTAATGTAGAAAGTTATCAAAAAATAGTACCAGAAGATAAAAATAGTATAGTTAAATTCTTTACTAGTGATTTATTTAAAGGAATTGGTGAAGCTAAAGCATTAAAAATATATGAAGAATTAGGAGATAAAGCAATTGATTTAATTAAAGAAGATAATTCAGTATTATTAAAAGTAGATTCTTTAACAGAAAAGAATAGAATAACAATAATTAATAAATTAAATGAATTAGAAGATAGTAGTGATACAATAATTAGATTAACAGAATTAGGTTTTAATGTTAAAGATGCAACTATTATATATAAATGTTATAAAGAAAAAACTATTGAAACTATAAATAGTAATATTTATAATATATTTTTTGATATAGATAAAATTAGTTTTAATAAAGTAGATACTATTGCTAAAAAGAATAATATAAAAAAAGATGATGAAAATAGGGTTAAAGCTGGTATTATTTATGCAATGCAATTACTTTGTAATGAAAAAGGGGATACTTATTCTTCTAAATCAGAAATATTTAATATGTTAAAAATAGTTATTAATTATGAAATAGATAATGATTATTATGATGATATATTAAGTAAATTAGAAAAAGATTTAATGATTGTAAAATATTTAGATGATTATTATCAATTAATTATTTATGAAGTAGCAGATAGAAATATTGTTAAAAGATTAACGTATTTAAATAATAAAGAAGATATAGTTTATAAAAAAGATATTATTGATAAAAAAATAAATGAATTTGAGCATGATAATAATATTATTTATGATGATAAACAAAGGTTAGCAATTAAGAGTGCTTTTCTTAAAAATATATTAATTATTACTGGTGGTCCAGGTAGTGGAAAAACAACAATTATTAAGTCAATAGTTTCTCTTTATGAAGATGTTTTAAAAAGTGATATTAGAGATTTAGCTTTACTTGCACCAACTGGTAGAGCAAGTAAAAGAATAATGGAAGCTACTAATGAAAGTGCAAGTACTATTCATAGATTTTTAAAATGGAATAAAGATACTAATAAATTTCAAGTAAATGAATATAACAAAAGTGACGTTAATTTAGTTATTATTGATGAAGTTAGTATGGTTGATACATTACTTTTAGATTCTTTATTAAAAGGTCTTAAATATGATACAAGAATAATTCTTGTAGGAGATTCTAATCAATTACCAAGTGTAGGAGCTGGAGAAGTATTAAAAGATTTAATAGATTCAGATATGTTTCCAGTTATTGAACTAGATAGATTATATCGACAAGATGATGATTCTAATATAATTTCACTTGCTTATGATATTAATAATCAAGAAATTAATTATAATTTATTTAATAAGAATGATTTATTATTTTATAAAGCTAATAGTTTAAATATAAAAGATCAATTAAAAGAAATAATAAAATCTTATAAAGAAGTAGATTATCATGATTTTCAAATAATGGCACCTATTTATAAAACATTAAATGGTATAGATAATTTAAATATATTAATGAGAGAATTATTTAATCCTAAATCTAATAGTAAAAATGAAATTATTATTTATGATACTTTATATAGAGAAGGTGATAAAGTTTTACAACTTATGAATATGCCTGATGATAATATATATAATGGTGATATAGGTATTATATTAGAAATAGATAATATTAAAAAAGAAATAACTATAGATTATGATTCTAATATAGTTACTTTTACTAGTAAAGATTTTAGTAATTTTACTTTAGGTTATGTTATTAGTATTCATAAATCTCAAGGTAGTGAATTTAAAACTGTAGTTATTCCAATATTAAAAGAATATGGTAGAATGCTTTATCAAAAATTAATTTATACGGCAGTAACTAGAAGTAAAGAAAAATTAATTCTTATTGGTGAAAAAGAAGCATTAGATTATGCTGTTTCTAATAATAAAAATGATTTAAGAAAAACTAATTTAAAAGATAAAATATTGGATCGATATAATAGATAAAATTACTATTTACATTAAATATTGATACTAAATAATTATTATGATATACTTTTCCTATACTAAGGGAGTAAGTTATGTATGAAGAATATTTAAAAATTATAAAGAAAATTGATTTTTCTAAAGAATTAACAAAAGAAGATTTAGAGAATTTAGAATTTATAATTCCAATGGTTAGAGGTAGTGAAAATATTTTATTTGAAAAAATAAATGGTAAAAATCTTATTGATTTATTATTTGATAATTGTGAGAATGAAATCATTTACCAATTATTATGCAATATTATGTCGATGATATCTATTTCTACTGTAAAATATTTATTAGGGAATATAGATAAAGATATTTTAAAAAAAGTATTTGTTTATCTTAATGATAATATCTTTCTTTATTATTTTACTAAAAGTCAAGATGGAAAATATCATATAGAAAATTTTATTAATAATAAAGATTATATATTTGATATTATTTCTTATTATTTAGATAAAATAGAATATGAGGGGAAATTAGTATCATTTAATTTAATAATTAGATGGCAAGAAATAAGTGAAAGAATAAATGATGAAAACTTGTTTATTAAAATATTAGATAAGTGTTTTCAAAATGAATTATTAGATGATTCAGTTTATAAATATTTTTTTACAAAACAATCTGATAATAAATATCCTTTTGAAAGATTAAATAAATATAAAAAAGAATTATTTGAAGAATTAGTTTATGAATATTTGTATAAAATTGATAATAGTAATGATAAAATGAGTCTTGCTTTTTTAGAAATTTTAAAAGATATTTGTGAAAGATCTAGCAATAGAGAATTTCTTGGTGAAATAATTGATAGATGTTTAGTTTCTTCAAATTTTGATCAATCTGTTTTTGATTATTATTTTACAAAACAATCTGATAATAAATATCCCTTAGAAAATTTAACAATATATGGAACAGAAATAATTAGAGATTTTACTTTTTCTTATATAGATTTATTACAAACAAATAATAGATTTAATTATCAGTCTATTAATAAAATCAAAGAAATTTGTGAAAAAATTAATAATAATAAATTGTTTGAAGATGTTATGGAATATTATTTAAAGAATTTAGATATGACTGAACCGGATGTTTTAGTAGAAGAATCTAATTACTTTTTAAGAGAAGAAGAACCAAAATCAGTTGTAGATTATGAATTTAATGAACTAATAAATACTTTAAAAAAAGAAATGACTTACAATGAAAGTTATAATAATATAATAGATTATTTTATTAATTCGTTTTATATATCTTATAATAATAATTCTAAATTAACAAAATTTACATTACAAGTAATTATAAAAAATTTAAAAAATGGAAACCTTGATAAAAACTTATTATATGAATATTATTATTACTATGGAAAGACTATTAAACGTCCAACGTCAATTTATGATATTGAAGGTAAATGTATAGTATTAGATGGAATAAATATTTCTCCATCTACATCTATTCATGAAAATGGACATCTAATACATGATATGTTAGATTATTCCAATGTTCCTGATGATTTTAATGAATTTATTAATTCATTAAGTTATAAAATAAATAGTAAAGAAATTGATAAGTTTAAGGAATTATTTAGTAAATTAGGAGAAAAAGTTAAAAATGAAATGATACAAAGGCTCGAACAAGATGATTTTTTTAAAAAGCTTTATGATAATTTAAATTTTAGTGATATTTTATCAACTTTATATATTGATTTTGATCTTAAAGAATTTATTGAGAATTATTCTACAGAACAAATAAAAAAAGTATTTATAGAGGAACAAAGAAATATTATAATTGATCAAATGATAAATCTTTATTTAAGAATTAATGAGCCATTTCTTGTTATTTTAAGTGATATTTTAGATGCTATTTATGAAGGTAAAATGCATGAAGAAATGTTTCCAGGACACGGAAAAGAATATTATTTTGGAAATGATGATAATAGATTCAGTGAGATATTTGCTAATTATTATACTATTTGTATGATATGTCCAGAAAAAATAAATGAATTAAGAAATATTTTAGGACAAGATTTTATTGATTATATGGATAGTTATTTAAGAAAAATATCAGATTCATTTAAAGAAACTAAAAAGGAACATAGATGAGGAGATAATTATGAACGATTATAATGAAATATTTAATACGATTAAAGAAGATATAAAAAATAATCAAGATGATTTTAATAAATATGCAATGTTAGAGATGATTTATAAAATGCAACATCAAGATAAAAATATTAATTTATTTCCTAATAATTGGTATAGTGGATATAGTTATGATGATAGAACTAAAATTCTAACTGAAGCAATTAATAAGGGGTTAGTAATAGATGAAACTAGTAAAAAAATAAGACGTTTTTAATAAAAACGCCTTTTAATTTGCTTCTAAATATGCAGTTTTATAACTAATACCATCAATTGTTTCAGTGCTATGAGATATAGAAACATTATTAGCTGTATCGGTTACTACTCTTGATTCATCATCTATAGCATCATAGGATGAACCACCTCTAATGATTCCATCATAGAAATTTACAGTTTTACCGGAACTTATTTTTAATCCATAGTTTTTACCTTGAATTACTGGTGATGTTGTACTAATTACTCCATCATTTGTTCCAATCGTCATTGTAGCATTATTAATTACAGCTGGACATCTAGTAGATGTAGAAATAATCGTACCTCCTGTTATAATAGTAGTACCCTTATTATTTTGGACGGTTGCACGAACTTTATCTGTTCCTGTAATTGCTGATTCTAAATAAGCACTACCACTTATTCTAAGGGTTCCACCATCATTATATATAGCTTGTCTTTTGGTTCCAGTAATAGTTCCACCAGACATATTAAATGTTGAACCTGATTCATTATTAAATGTACCTTGTTCAATATTAGTTGCCATAATAATTGATCCACCAGTCATATTAACTGTTCCATAATTTCTAAATGTTTGGAATGAATTAGATTTTATGGTTCCACTTGTAATTGTAATTATTCCAGAACTTTTATTTTCAATAGCTCTGGCTTGGTCGTTAGTACCATTACGTATTACAGAACCATTTTCTATTTCTAAAGTACCACTATTTTCAATAGTAGTTCCTGATGTACTACTTAATGTATAATTATTTAAATCTAGTTCTATATTTTTTCCAGTAGGAACAACCATATTTTCATTAACATCCATTAGAAGAGTTATTTTTGTTTTATTTCCATTCGTAGGTACGTCATTAACAGCATCTGCTAAAGTATGATATCCAGTATTACCAATTTGACATACTTTTATTTGAGATTGATGTATCCAATGAGCAAAGAATTCTGTTGTAGCATTAATTATTTCAGTTGAATCTATTTTTCTTCCATTATCTCGCTCGGTATACCAACCATCTAAAACATAATCAGTTCTAGTTGCAGTTGGTAACTCTCCAATTGGAGATCCTTCACGAACATCTTTATAGCTTTCATCTGTTGTTCCACCATTTGGATTAAATAATACTCTTATTATATGAGCTAAACTAGCTGTTTGGTATCTTTGACCATCAATAGTTTCATGAGAATAAAGCATTTCATAATTGGCTTCGATTGTTAAAAGGGTAGGATCAGTATCAAAATAATCTGTTTTACCTTTCATAATTCCATCGTAAAATTCAAAACCACTTAAACTACTAACTCCATAAGTATTGCCTTGCATTAATGGGAAAGTATAATTAACATTTCCATCTTGATTACCAATTAGTAATGTACCGTTATTTACAACTGCTGCAAATCCTTCCGAAATAATACTTCCTCCTAATATTGTTAAATTACTATTAGCAAGATTTTGAACAGTAGCTCTTTGATCAGTTGTACTTTTTAGATATGCAGTTCCAGAAATTGTAACATTACCACCATCATTATATATAGCTTGTCTAGTGCCAGTTGCTAAAATACTTCCACCACTAACATATAAATCTCCATAGTTATTTATAGCACCTTGAGTAGCACTAGATGATATTGTTCCATTATTTATCGTTAATGTTCCATAATTTTTAATGACATTATTATTTCCATTATTACTTAAAGTACATCCAGAAAAATCAAATAATATATTTTGATTAGCATTTACTGTTACTGCTTCACTAGTATTTTTTAATAATACTACAGTTGTTTGAACATTAGTTGTTGGAACATTATTAATAGCTGTTTGTAAAGTATCATAATAATTCGCTCCAATTCTTGCAACATGATCAATATAGAAAAACTCAAAATCCATTTCAAAAATAAAATCAGTATTATTACTATCAAAACTATTTGGTGCATATTCAATAGTTATTTCTAATGTAGTATTAGTTCCTAGTTTACAAACTGTATTATCATTATCATCACATAAAGTATCATTTAAAGTATAATTAGATATTGAATAAATTAAGTTACTAGGAAGTCCAGTAATGTCTTGAATACCAGCTTCAACATTTCCTAAATTAGTAACTGTTACATAATAAGTTATAGAAGAATTACTGTTTGGTAATGATAAACTACTACTAATTTTATTAACATCATAATCTTCCCAGTTTGATAATGCATTTGATACGGGATTACCTGAATAGATTCCTGTAATTCTAAGATCTTTTTGTATTCGAACAATTGATTTTAAATCTTCCATGACAAAACTAGATTGAAAAGTTGAAAAACCAATTGTCAAAAAAACTACAGTTATAGTTACTAGTAAAACAATTATTTTAAATTTATTTTTTTTCATATTTCATCTCTTTCTATTATCAATAGTATTATAACATATTTTTTTCTTTAGGTGAAAAAAAATTACTTATCAATAATGATAATGTTATAATTAACATGATTAATACTAGGTGATGTAGTAATGTTAAAAAAGACATTAAATAAAAAAATATTATGGATAATTCTTATAAGTATAGTGAATTACTCTTTTAGTAGTACTAAATAGTAATAGACATCTGTGAATATATATGAAGATGAAGTAATTGATAATGTAATATTTCAATTAAATGGATTTGAGGGAGTAGAGTATTACAATCATTTTTTTAAGAATTATAATAAATATAATAACATTATGTTATAGATTTGTATTTTTATTGAAATTGTGATATACTTAAATGGTAGTAATTCAATTAGTCCATTCGCGTTTTACTACCATATAAACAAAATTGTTTAAAGGAATAATGATGAGCCTTAAGAATCTCCTCATGAATGGCAAATAATACACACTATAATTGTGGTTTTTTTGCTATTTGTGAAAGGAGGTTTTTTTATTTAAAATCACAATATATGTGTAAAAAAATGGAGGAATATTTATGAAATTATACAAAGAAGTAATTAAGAATAATTTAAATATGATAATATTTTATGTATTAATTGGTATTATTATAATTTTTTTAGATTTATATAGTGTAACATATTATCAAAAAATATTAGATGCATTTCAATTTCATTCTTTAACGCTACTTCCTTTAATAATATATGGAATTCTATTACTAATATCTACAATATTAGGGTATATTGAAAACTATCCTGAGCAACAAGTTAAAAACAAATTATATTTTGATTTTAAACTTCAATTATTAAAGAAAATGCAATTCATTGATTATTTAGAATATCAAAAAATTGGTACGGGAAGACTTATTCAAAAAGCTGAAGATGGAGCTACAGCATCAGTAGATATAATGATTAATTTTTGGCTAAAATTATTTAGATATTTATTACCTACTACTATATTTAGTTTATTTTTCATTTATAGAGTAAAAAAAGAATATGTTTTATTTGTTTTACTTGGGTATATTATTGTAATTATTATTTCAAATTTAATTTTAAAAAAACTTTATAACTTAAAGGAAAACATTTTATTTAATCAAGAATTATTAAACAAACATTTAGTTAGAGGATTTATGGAATTAGTTGTCTTTAGAACTAATAAAAAATATGATACTGAAATAAAAGTAACAAAAGATGAAATAAAAAATATAGTTGATGGAAAAACTAAAATTAAGTTAGTCCATGAAATTTTCTTTACGATATTTAGTTTTATAGTAAATATTTTGAAAGTTGTTGTTTTAGGATATGCCGTTTTAAAATCTGATTTATCAGTAGGAGCAGTTGTAACAGTTATTTCATTACTTGGAAAAGCCTATGAACCAATTGCTATTTTTAATGTTGAATATGTTGATTATAAATTAAACAATGTTACAGTTAATAAATATATTAATTTATTAGATATAAAAGATGATGAGGCTTTAAATAGTGGATTAAAAGTAAAAAAAATAATTGGTAATATTGAATTAAAAAATGTATCTTATTCTTATAATAATGAAAAAAATATAATTAATAATTTATCATTTAAAGTAAATAAAAATTCATCAATTGCCATAGTTGGAGAATCTGGTTCAGGAAAATCAACAATAATAAAATTAATTATGGGATTAATTAAATACAATAAAGGAAATATCTTGATTGATGATAAAGAATTATATGATCTTAATTTAAATTCGTTTTACGATAATGTAACCTATGTTTCACAAGATGCACCTATATTTGATGGTACTTTAAGAGAAAATTTAATATTTGATAAAAAAATTTCTGATAAAGAAATATTGAAAATATTAAGATTAGTTTGTTTAGATAAATTTTATGATAAACTTGAAAATGGTTTGGATACAGAACTTGGGGAAAAAGGTATAAGAATGTCTGGAGGAGAAAGACAAAGAGTTGCACTGGCAAGATTATTTTTTGATGATTCTAAAATAATAATTTTGGATGAAGCAACAAGTGCAATGGATAATATCACTGAAAAGTTTGTTATGAAAAATATTGTCAAACAATTAGAAAATAAAACATTAATTGTAATTGCTCATAGATTAGAAACAATTAAAGATGTTGATAAAATATATGTTTTATCTGATGGTATTATTAAAGAAGAAGGAAAATACAGTGAATTATTAGATAAAAATGGATATTTTACAAAATTATATAAATCTGCAAAATAAAACGATAGCTTTATGTAAGCTATCGTTTTTAGTATAAAAAAGTCGTAAAATTTCGACTAATAATTCAAATGGAGCGAACAACTAACAAGTTACGAACCAAAGTTTTCTTTATAAAACATATTATATTAGTAAATTTAAGTAATTACAATATATTATGAAAAAAATTTTTAAAAATAATTTTTTGTATTGAAAATGAATTAAAAAAAAGTTATAATAATTCATAAATCAGGAGGTTAAAAAATGTTAAAAATATTATTAGATACTAATTTATTAATTTATAGAGAGGAACATGCTGTTATAGATGAAAAAGTATTAAAACTTACTAAAATACTATATGATTCAAATCGTTTTAGAATGGTTATTCACCCTTTAACAATAGAAGATTTAAGACATATTAAAAATGAAAAAGAAAGAAAAATATTTTTAAATAAAATAAAAATATATGAAAAATTAGATAAACCACCTAAAGCTACAAGTAAATTTAATAATAATGTAGGCTGTTCAAAAATTCCCAATGATATTATTGACAATAATATTTTATATGTTGTGTATAAAAACTGTGTTCATTATTTAATAACAAATGATAATAAATTAAAGAAAAAAGCTAAAAAAATAAATTTAGATGATAGAGTATTAAACATTGATCAGGCTATAGAATTATTTAATAATGAAGAAAGTAAAGAAACTAGAACTCCTGCCTTTATTAAAATTGATTATTTGTATAATATAGAATTAAATGACAGTTTTTTTAATTCTTTAAGACTTGACTATAAAGATTTTGATGAATGGTATATAACAAAATCACGAAATGGTAAAAAAGCGTATGTTTCATATGATGAAAATGGTAAAATTGGATCATTTTTAATGCTAAAAATAGAGGATGAAAATGAAAATTATTCTAAATTTAAAATTCCTTTTGAAAAAAACAAAAGATTAAAAATCTCAACATTTAAAGTAGCAAACACTGGAAATAAAATTGGTGAAGCATATATAAAAATCATTTTAGAAGAAGCAAAACTTAACAATTTAAATGAAATATATGTTACTGTTTTCAAAAAACAAAAGGAATTAATTCACTTATTTGAAGAATACGGTTTTAATTATAAAACAACTAAAATGACTGAAAGAGGCGATTCAACTTTAGAGGAAGAATTTGTTTATGTGAAACATATGGATGATGATACTTATCCTAATTTTGATTGGAAAAATAGAAATGTGTTCATTGTTCCAATTAGACAAAAGTATCATGAAATGTTATTTCCAGAATCTGAAAATAAATTGCAACTTTCGTTTGGCGACATTAAAGGAATTAATTCATATTCTAATTCAATTAAGAAAGCTTATATATGTAAGTCACCTAGTAAACAAATATTAAATGGTGATATTCTTCTATTTTATGCGAGTGAACAAAAAAAAGCAATTACAACTATTGGCATTGTTGATAATGTATTTAGTAACTTTAATTCACCGGAAGAATTATTTAATATGGCAAGAAAGAGAACCGTATATACCTTAGAAGAAATAAAAGAAAATTATAGTATTACTTCAAAATTAATATTATTTAAATATTATAAAATATTAGATATGCCAATTACATATCGTGAATTAATAGAAAAAGGCATTCTTAAATCAGCACCTATGTCCATTGTTAAAATAGACAGTGAAAATCTTAAAGAAAAAATTCGTAAAATTATTAATTAAAAAGTATTAATTTTGTGCTATAATATTATATATAATAAAGAGAGGATTGATAATATGTGTACTATTTTATTACCTATTAAACCAGAATATGTAAACGGAATAATTAATAAAACCAAATTATATGAATATAGAAAGCATAAATGCAAGAGAAATGTTGACAAAATCGTTATTTATAGTACTTCGCCGGTTGGGAAAATAATTGCTGAAGTAGAAGTTTGTGAAACAATTTCAAATTCACCAAATAAGTTATGGCAAGAGACAAAAGAATATTCTGGAATATCAAAAAGTAAATATATGGAATATTATAAAAATAAAGATGTTGCTTTTGCTTATAAATTAGGTAAAGTGCTTGTATATGATAAACCTAAAACATTAAAAGATTTAGGAATTAATTATTATCCTCAATCTTATGTTTATTTAGATTACTAAATATTGTGTTATTAACTAACATATTAGTTTTTTGACTGAATTTTGAGAATTTTAGCATTCGTAAAACAGTTGTCTATTATAGATGACTGTTTTTGCTTTATATATAAAAATGTTATTGAAAAACAACATAGTTAGTGATATACTTTATTCATAAATAGAGAGGAGAAAGAAGTTATGGAAGAAAAGAATGCGAAAGGAAAGAATATTGTAATAGGAATTTTATCAGTATTATTAATAATAACTGTGGTTTATATTGGATATGATAAAATAATAAATAAAGATAACGATATTAATAATAAAATTGTTGAAAACAATTCAACTAATAATGAAAATATGCATAATAACGAAACGAACATTAATGATAACGAAGAAAATTCAACAACACAAGAAAGCCAAAATATTTCCTTTGATACTTTTAAGAATAACATAAAAAAAGGAATGGCTAAATGTAGTTGGGGAGTTTATTCTACCGAAACAGATACTTCACACTATGGAATATATAGTTATCGTGTAATTCTAACCAACGAAATGAATTTAGTTTTAATATTTGAAGATAAGGAATTAAATAAAAAATATGGTAATTACAAAATAACTGATGGTGTTTTAGGATTTCATTTAGCAATTAGTGGTCCTGGTGGCGAAAGGAAACTTTATTTTATAAACGAAGATGGAACTTTAGGCTATGCAAGTATAGATTCATTAATAAATAATGGAAAATTAGATATAGTAAAAAAAATGGATGGATATAAAGACATAGTTTCAATTATTCAAGGTTCATATGATAATACAGGTAGAACCAATGAACCATTATTTATAGATATAAACGGAAATGTATTTGAAAATTCTTATACTGCTTGGGATTAAAAATTAGAATTAATTGTTCTAATTTTTTTTGCTTTAAGGGTATGGGATTTCCTATCAAGCGAATTTGATGTGTATAAATTCAGTGCTTGCTATTACAAGATTAAAAAGAAAAAATATACCAAAATTTGATATATTTTTAATTATTTTCTTTAGATTCTTCTTTAGAAATTAGATAAAGTCTATCTATAACTTCACCATTTTCCATATAAGGACATTCAAAAATTTTACCACTAAAAAATTGTTCTGCAATTAAATTTATACATATTTTTGAGTAATAACCTTGATAGTTTTCTTCATCCATTTTTGATAGAGAAAATACAAAATAATCTTTTTTTAATTCTTCTAATACTTTAAAATTAAGCATTAAAAAAGTCCTCCTTTCTAGAGAACTTTTTTTAATACATTGCCAAGCAGACACGTGTGTATAATAAAAACTTACAAATTTTAAATAGTTCGTAAGTTGTTTCTATTTGGAGCGAACAAGGGGAATCGGACCCCCACATTAACCTTGGCAAGGTCATATTCTACCATTAAATCATGTTCGCAAATGGAGGGGCCAGTCGGATTTGAACCAACGATCAAGGAGTTGCAGTCCACTGCCTTACCACTTGGCTATGACCCCAAAACATTACATAAGAAATTATAACAGATAATTTCTTTAAAATCAATAAAAAATGTTAATTATTTATAAAATATTATTACACAATTAACTATATAAATTTTATCAAAATAATATGACTAAATCAATTTGTTTTACAAAATTTAACAAGAATTAAAAGACCTTTTTTTGGTATTTTTTTTATCAAAAAATTCTTTTGTAAATTAATATGTCAAAATGTTGTTTTTTAAAAATATGATGTCTATAATAAGAACTAAATTTTGAAGTTGAGGAGGGATTACATGATAAAAACTAGTTTACCAGTATTATTTATTAAAAATCATGAAATCTTTCCATATTGTGAATCAAAAATAGAATTTTCGGATATTAATTTTAAAAAAACTGTTTCTCTAGCAGAAAATTTGTATGATAATTGTTTATTAATTATTCATCAAAAACAAGGTGATAATTTTGAAAATTTAAATAATATTAATGTTGGGATTCTTGCTCGTATTAATTTTAAAATAGATATGCCTAATGGTAATATGAGAATATCTTTAAAAGGTATTAATCGAGCTATTATTAATGGTATTAAAGAAGAAGATTCGGTTTATGAAGCGGATGTAGAAATAATTAATGAAGAAGAAATAGATCCTATTGAAGAAATAGCTATGTCAAGAACTCTAAAAAAAAGTCTAGATAATTATATTAAAATAACAGATACTAATGTATTTGATGATATAAAAGAAATAAATGAAATAAATAAGTTAACAGATGTTATTGTTAATTTACTTGAACTTGATCATAATCGTAAAATAAAATATTTAAAAGAGAAAAGTTCTATTAAAAGAATTGAAATGTTACTTGATGATATAGAATATGAAATATCAATTATTAATATAGAGAAAGAAATAGATTTAAAAGTAACAAAAGAACTTGATAAAAGTCAAAAAGAATATTATTTAAAAGAAAAATTAAATATTATTAAAGAAGAAATAGGAGAAGATGAAAGTGAATATAAAGACCTTTCTTTAAAAATAAAAAAATTAGATGCTCCTAGAGAAATAAAAAAACGATTAGAAATAGAATTAAATCGCTTTAAAAGTTGTAATAATAATTCTCCAGAAATAGGTATTATTAGAAATTATATTGATATTTTATTAAATTTACCATGGAATAAAAGTAGTAAAGAAATATATGATATTGATAAAATAAGAAAGTCTTTAGAGAGTACGCATTTTGGACTTGAAGAAACTAAAGAAAGAATTATTGAACATATTATTGTAAAACATAATACTAATAGTCGTAATTTACCTATTCTTTGTTTAGTAGGACCTCCTGGAGTAGGAAAAACTAGTATTGCTTCAAGTATCGCTGAAGCCCTAAATTTAAAATGTGTAAAAATATCTGTTGGTGGAGTTAATGATGAAGCAGAAATTATTGGACATAGAAGAACCTATGTAGGAGCTGCTCCTGGAAAGATTATGTCAAGTATTTCTAAAGTAGGAGTAAATAATCCAGTATTTATTATAGATGAAATTGATAAAATGACTAAAGATATTAAAGGAGATCCAGCTAGTGCACTTTTAGAAGTACTTGATAAAGAACAAAATAATAAATTTGTTGATCATTTTATTGATGAAGAATTTGATTTATCTAAAGTTATGTTTATTTTAACTGCTAATTATATAGATAAAATACCTGAAGAACTAAAAGATAGAATGGAAATAATTAATGTTTCTAGTTATACTGAATATGAAAAGATAAAGATTGCAAGAAATTATATAATTCCTAAATTAAAAAAAGAATATGATATAGATTTAGGATTTGATAAAGGAACACTTGTTAATATAATTAGATGTTATACGAAAGAAAGTGGAGTTAGAGAGTTAACGAGAGTATTAGAAAAAATATTTCGTAAAGCATTATGTATGAAACTTGAAGATAATAAAATTATAAATCCTAACATAGATTTAAAGACTTTCTTAGGTGTTAACAAATATCAAATTAATAATAATTCTCTAAATGCTAGAGGTGTTATAACTGGTCTTGCTTATACACCATATGGTGGAGAAATAGTTAAAGTAGAAACTATTGCTTATCCTGGAAATGTTCCTATTAAAGTAACTGGACAAGTAGGAGATATAATGGAAGAATCTATTAATGTAGCATTAGGATATATAAAAGGTAATTATAAAGCTTTTAATATTGATATGGATTTTTTAAATAATAATACTATTCATTTACATTTACCAAATAATAGTATAAAAAAAGATGGTCCAAGTGCTGGAATTACGATTGTTACTTCAATGTTATCTTATTTAAAAAGAAAAGAAGTATCTAATAAAATTTCAATGTCTGGAGAATTAACATTAACTGGTAAAATATTAAAAGTTGGTGGTATTAAAGAAAAATTAATAGCAGCTATTAACAATAATGTAGAAATTGTTTTTTTACCTCTTTTAAATAAAGAAGAAGCAGAAGAAATATCTTATATTTATAAAGATAAAATAAGAATAGTTTATGTTTCAAATTATATGGAAATATATGATATTTTATTTACTAAAAGTTTAACAAATTAGTGTCAAAATAAGTAATATCTCTTTTAAATAAAGAGATATTTTTGTATAATTAAATAGAATGGTGAATTATGAAAAGAAAAGATGTAGATAGAACAAAATTAGCGCCAATGATGGCTAAATATATGGAAATAAAAGATAATTATGAAGATACTTTAATATTCTTTAGACTTGGTGATTTTTACGAAATGTTTTTTGAGGATGCAGAAATTGCAAGTAGAGAATTAAGTTTAACTTTAACAGGTAGACAAGCTGGTTTATCTGAAAGAGTACCAATGTGTGGTGTACCATATCATTCTTATCATAGTTATGTTTCTAAATTAATAGAAAAAGGTTATAAAGTTGCAATTTGTGAACAATTAACTGATCCTAAAGAATCTAAGGGAATGGTTGAAAGAGATGTTGTTCAAGTTATAACAAAAGGAACACTAATGGATGAAACTGGTCTTGATAATAATTATATTGCTAGTTTAAGTAGTAGTGAAGATGAATTCTTTTTAACAATTGCAGACATTTCTACAGGAGAAATTAATACTATTACTTTAAATGATAAAGAATCAGTTTTTAGAGAAATAATTAATCATAATATAAAAGAAATAATTGCAACTAGTAATACAGATAGAGAATTATTATATACATTAAAAACGATATATAATATTTTAATAACTATAACTGATTCTATAATAGATTACTCCGAATATGATTATATTTATAAAGATTTAAAAGATGTAAGATTATTAAAATCAGTTAAACATTTATTAACCTATGTAACTGAAACTAAAAAAAGTAAATTAAAATATTTAAAAAAAGTTACTGAACAAAAAGAAAATGATTATTTATTATTTGATTATCATACTAAAAAGAATTTAGAATTAACAGAAACAATAAGAGAAGGAACTAGATTAAATTCTTTACTATGGTTTTTAGATAAAACTAAAACAGCAATGGGAGGAAGATTATTAAAACAAAATCTTATTTCGCCATATAAAAATATTGATAAAATAGAAAGAAGATATAATTATATTACTTCTTTATTAGAAAACTTTATTGTTAAAGAAAATATTTCTAAATATTTAAATGATATATATGATTTAGAAAGATTAATTTCAAGAATTAGTTATGGTAATTTAAATGCAAGAGATATGATTCAATTATTAAAGTCTTTACAAATTATACCAAGTATAAAAAATGAATTAGTTAGTATTAAATATGATCAAGAATTAAAAACATTAGATGATATTGTTGAATTATTAGATAAATCTATTAATTTAGACGCTCCTTTAACATTAAAAGAAGGTAATTTAATAAAAGATGGATATAGTAAAGAATTAGATGAACTTAGAAATATAAAAAATAATAGTAGAGATTTTATTTTAAATCAAGAAGAAGAAGAAAGAAATAGAACTGGTATTAAGAATTTAAAGATTGGTTATAATAAAGTATTTGGTTATTATATAGAAATATCAAAAGGAAGTATTAAGGATGTAAAAGAGGAATATGGTTATATTAGAAAACAAACTCTAACAACTGGAGAAAGATATATTACAGAAAGTTTAAAAGAAAAGGAACAAATAATTCTTGGAGCTGAAGAAAAAATAATTAATTTAGAATATGAATTATTTAATGAAATAAGAGAAAAAGTTATTGAGAAAATATCTGATATTCAGGAAATAAGTGATATTTTAGGAGAAGTTGATGTTTTAATATCTTTAGCAACTATTGCAGATAAATATCGTTTAATAAGACCAATATTTAATAATAATCATGAAATTAGAATAATTGATGGAAGACATCCTGTAGTTGAAGCTGTTAATAAAGTTGATTATGTACCTAATGATATTATAATGGATAAAAATTGTGATTGTTTACTTATTACTGGACCTAATATGGCTGGTAAAAGTACTTATATGAGACAACTTGCTATAATTGTTATAATGGCTCAAATTGGTTCTTTTGTACCTTGTACTAGTTGTAATATTCCAATCTTTGATAAGATATTTACAAGAATTGGAGCAAGTGATGATTTAGTAAGTGGTGAATCAACTTTTATGGTTGAAATGAAAGAAGCTAATTATGCCTTGTCTCAAGCAACAGAAAATAGTTTAATATTATTTGATGAATTAGGAAGAGGTACGGCAACTTATGATGGAATGAGTCTTGCTTATGCAATTTTAGAATATATTCATAATGAAATTCATGCTAAAACTTTATTCTCAACTCATTATCATGAATTAACTGATTTAACTAAAAAATTAAAAAAATTAAAAAATGTTCATGTAAGTGCTAAAGAAGAAGATGGAAATATCACTTTTTTACATAAAGTAAGAGATGGTGCTGTTGATAAAAGTTATGGTATTAATGTAGCTTCTCTTGCTCATCTTCCAAAAGAAGTAATTAATAAAGCAAATGAAATATTAAATAGTTATGAGACTAGAAATAAAAATATTAAACAAAGAACAGAAATAGTTCAAACAACTTTTAATTTTATAGAAGAGGAAGATTTAAATATTAAAAAAATAAAAGATTTAGATATTAATAATCTAACTCCAATAGAAGCATTAAACTTTTTATATGAGATAAAGAAAAACTTGAAATAGAAATAATAATATGTTATAATACTAAACGAATGAGGGATGATATATGAAAATAGTACTATTAGTAATTTCCATTTTATTAATAATAATTGTATTACTACAAAGTGGTAAAGCAGAACCAGCTAGCCAAATAATTAGCGGTGGTAATATGGATTTATTTAACAAAAGAAAAGAAAGAGGAAGTGAACTTGTAATAAGTCGTATTACATTAACACTTGGAATTCTATTCTTTGTAATAAGTTTAGTAATGGAATTTATTTAAAAAAATAAGATATTGAAAAAATATCTTTTTTTTGTTATAATCATTTTATGATAGAGGTGTATATGAAAAAAATTATAAATATTTTATTAGTGCTCATAATGTTTTTAAGTTTTAATATAAATGTTTTTGCTGAAAATGAAAATCCAGGAGGAGATACTGGTGGTGACACTGGAGGAGATACAGGAGGAGACACTGGCGGTGATACCGGTGGTGAAACAGGTGGAGATACTGGTGAAGATGAAAATGAAAAATTAAAAAGTGATGCTACATTAAAATCAATTGTTGTAAATGATACATCAGTTACTTGTAAAGAAACGAGTTGTAATTATACAATTGATGATGCTGAAGTAACAAAAGTAAAAATAACATTTGTTACAGCTAATTCTAAAGCAACAACAAGTCCAGAATCTATTAGTGAGAATATATTAGAAGGTATTAATAAGTTTTCAGTAAAAGTAACAAGTGAAGATAAAACCAAGAGTAATACTTATGAAATAAATATTGCTAAAAGAAGTTTATCAACAGATACTTCTTTATCTAAAATAACTATTAATGGAACAGATATTCAATTAAAAGAAAATGTTTTTAAATATTCATTAACTGTTAGTTATACAACTAAAAAATTAGAAGTTGAAGTAGTTCCTAAAGATAAGAAAACTAAAATAGTTGATTTTACTGATAATAAACAAACTTTTGATTTTACTGAAAGATCTAAAGATATAAAAATTAAAGTTAAATCAGAAGCTGGAGAAATAGTAACTTATACAGTAACTGTAAATAAAAGAGGAGAAGCTGATACAACTTTAAAATCATTAACTATAAAAAACCACAAATTAGAATTCTCTTCTGATATTATGGATTATGAATTAAAAGTATTAAAAAATGTATCTAAACTTGATATAGAAGCTAAAGCTAATAGTAAAGATGCAACTGTTAAAATAACTAATCCTAAATTACAAATAGGAGAGAATACTGTTAAAATAGAAGTAACTAATGATGGAGAAACTTCAACTTATACTATTAAAGTAACTAAAATTGATGAAGATGATAAAACACTTGCTAATCTTAAATCTTTAACTATAGAAGGTTATAATTTAGATTTTAAACAAGATAAATATGAATATGATTTAAGAGTAGGAGATGTAAACTATTTACCAATTGAAGCTATTCCAAGAATGGAAGATGCTAAAGTTACAATAACAGGTAACTTAGATTTAGAAAATGGAAGTATTATTAAAATAAAAGTTGTTTATGATGATGAATATCAAAATGTTTATAAAATAAATATTAATAAAGATGGTAAATCAATTACCAATAAAGTTCATGTATCTAAAAAAGCTATAGTTGCAGTAATGGGATTTGATATTATTTCAATGATAACAATTGGTATAGTTCAGATAGTTAATAAGAATAAAGAAAAAACTCCTAAAGCAAAAACAAAAGATGATGATGTAGATATAATATAAACTGATTTTTAAATCAGTTTTTATTTGACAGTAAAGTAATTAAATACTAATTGTAAATATATCTTTAAAATGTTATAATCTAATTAGAAAGTAGGCGATAAAAATGGATAAGAAGAAAACATCTTTAATAGGATTAATAATATCCATTTTATTATTTATAATAGGAGTTGGAGTAACATTTGCAGCATATACATATTCAAGAAATGGCACATCAAATTCAAAACAAGTAGTTGGAGATATTTATATGCATTACACTGAATCTAATGCTTTAACATTAGAGAATGCAATGCCATCTAGTACTTATATTGCAAATAATTATTTTGAATTTACAGTAGATGGAAAAAATACTACAGCAAATAAAGATATAATTTATGATATAGTACTTTCTCATGGAGATGTACCTCAAGGAAAAACAGAAACAAATAGAATAGATGACAAGTTTTTAAAATTTAGATTAGTTGAAGTAATAAATAATACTGAAACAGAAATATTAAATAATAAGAGTTATGATGATTTAACGAGTAAAAGAATATATGTTGAAACTATACCTAAAAATACAACTAGCGGGATTACTCATACTTATAGACTATATATGTGGATAGGTAATGAAGTAGTAATAGGAAATATTAATCAAGATTATACCGAATCAGAATGGTCTAATTTATTTGCCAGTATAAAAGTAAATGTAACTGGTGACTTTACTGAGAAAGAAGTTGCAAGACCAATAAATCAAGTAATAAATACAACAACGAAAGACACAGGAATAAAATTTTATAATGTAAGTAGTGCAAGTAATGGGCAAGGATTGTATATGATGGAATCAACTGAAAATGACACTTATCCAATCTATTACTATCGTGGAAATGTAGATAACAATAATGTTTATTTTGCAGAAAATTGTTGGAAAGCCGTCAGAACAACATCAACCGGAGGATTAAAATTAGTATATAATGGTGCAGCAACTATCGTGGATGGAGAGAAACAATGTTTAGAAACTACAGGAACTGGAACTAAATTATCAGTAGGAGCAGCATTCAATAGTAGTTATGATAGTCCGGTGTATGTAGGATATAGTTTACCAGAAAGTAGTAAAAGATATTCATATTCCACTCAATCATTAAATTCGACGACCTATTATGGAAGTAGTGTTGATCAGGCGACAAAAAGGCTAGTTGATCCAGTACTTGAGTTAAATGATACTCATCATTATAGTTATAATTCAACCGATCCAGATGCAACAGGAATATCAGGTGATACTGGAAATGTAAGATACTATTATTATAAAAGTTCTGCATCAGGAACAAGTGGAACAGGATATTTTATAAAATTTGATAAGACAAAAAGTGTGTCTACAATACTCGATGAGATGTTAAGTGAAAGTAACTCAAAAAATAATCCATCAACAATTCAAGAAGTAATAAATACATGGTGGGGAACAGGAGATAATAGTCTTAATTCAAAATATGGAGAATATTTAGAAGATACGGAATGGTGTAATGACCGAAGTATAGCGAGTTACGGAGGATGGTCACCAACTGGAACATTATATAGTAGTAGTTGGAAAGATTATTCAATTGTATTTAATGAAAGAGTAAGATATGACCAATCAACATTTGGAAGTGATGCAAACAATATAAGAAATACAAATACCCCAATATTAACATGTAGTAATCCGAATGATAGATTAACAGTAGCAAATGGGAATTTAACATATCCTATTGGTTTATTAACCTATGATGAAGTAGCAATGGCAGGGGCAAGATGGTCAAATGGAAATAGTAACTTTTACAATAGTAACTTTTACCTATATACAAACCAATTTTACTGGCTTTTGTCGCCTTTTGATTTCGACTACAACGGTGCTTCTGTGGGCTTCGTGATTTCGGGCGGCGGTTTGCTCTACGATAACGTGCGTACTATTAACGGCGTTCGTCCGGCTCTTTCACTTAAGCATGGAACACAAATATTACGAGGAGAAGGAACAAAAACAAAACCATATATTATAACAGAAGATTAATAAAAAGTAAGGTGTTCCAAGACTTCTTCTTCGGGGTATAAACGCCAAAACCCTTTGGCGTTCTGCCAATATAATAGAGTAATAAAATAATGTAAAATGATGATAGAAAAATATAAAAATATAACAAAAATTGGAATCTTGTGTTAACTTGCTTTCACGAACATTTATAAAATGTATAATAATAATATTATAAAATAGAATATTATTATAGGGTTAAATCGTAAAAGGGAACGCCTTCGGCTTTTGTCGCCTTCTAATTTCAACAACAACAATGCTAATGTGGGCAACGTGAATTCGAGCGGCAATTTGAACAACAATAACGTGAATAATACTAACGGCGTTCGTCCGATAGTAACACTCTCTGCTGACGCGGACATTAGTGAAGGAGATGGAAGCTATGATACACCATATGCTATTGGGGTTAAGATAAGTAGATAAGCGTCATCACTTTTTCTTACTTAAGGACCTCGCAAAAACCCTTCCCAGAGGAGATAAAGAAATATGTGTAAAATTTGTGTAAAATAAAATAATTTAGAAAATAGAAATTTCTAAATTATTTTTTTATAATTAGATAAAATGCTCTAGAGAGAGTTTGCTATTTGATAAAAATATTTTTATAAATATTAAGAAAACTTCTCAAATCAGTGATTTGTATTTTGAAAATTATTTTGATATGTTTGTTTTGTATTTTTTGAAAGGGGGAATAATATGGTAAAAAAAGAAGACAAAAAATATCATTTAATGAGTGATCAAGTTGCAAGAATTCTATTTAAAAAAAGTAAAGTATCTAAAGAGCTAACAGCTCATATTATAAGTGAAGTATTAAAACTAGATTATTTAGAGGTGTTAAATAATTTAGAGATTAAAAGTGAAGAAACAGCTTTTAATGTATCCCAAATAGATTCAAGAACAGATGTTAATCTAGAAAATAAGGATTATTATATAACTATTGAGATTTGTTATACCAAAGGAAGTGTTAGACAAAGACAAACTGATACTTATGTATATCAGTTATATCTTGGACAAGTCTATAAAAGAGAAAGTTTAAAGAATATGAAAAAAGTAGTTCAAATAATTCTTGAAAACTATGATTATTTTCATCAAGATAAGTTTATATATGAAGTAGTATTTATGGAAAAGAATACACATATAGTAGAAGATGATTTTATAAAAAAGTATCATATAAATCTTGCTAAATTAAAAAATGTATCATATAATAGTATCAGAAATGAGGATAATATATTAAAGAAAATATTATATATGTTTGTATGCAAAGAAGATGAATTAGAAAAAGCATATGAAGGAGATACGTTTATGGAGAAAGTAGTAAAAGAAGCAAGAACAATTGCAGGATTTGAAGATGTACCATTATATTTCGAATCAGAAGAAGAAATAAAAAGATTAGATATAGAAGAAGCAATAGAGAATGGCAGAAAAATGGGATACGAAGAAGGACTAGAAAAAGGAAGAAAGGATGGAATCACTCAAAAACAAAATGAAATGATTAAAGATATGTATAAAAATAATATATCAATCGAAATGATTTCTAAAGTAACAGAACTAGCAGTAAATGAAATAAATGATATTATTAAAAATAATATGTGAAAAAGCATATTATTTTTTTAATTTTGTGTTATTATATTAATATAAGGTTTAATAGGAGTTTTATATGGCTAAGAAAAAAGTTAAATTGAAAAAGAAGAATATTTTTGTATTTCTATTATTTATTGTACTTGTTGTTGGTGGATGTTTTTATGTTTTTAAACTTGGTAATCCCATAAAGTCTTTTGTAGAAGGAAAGAAGATTGGTTATGTTGGAAGTACTACAAGTAAAATTAAATTAAAAACTTTAGTTGCTAATGAAGAAACTGGAGAATCAAAATTAGAAGATTCGGATGAAGTAGCTCGTGGTACAGAATTTAAATATTTAAAATCAAGTAAGAAAACTATTGAAGAGAATGATTATTATGAAATAGAACTGAATGATAAAAAATATTTAATTTTATCCACAAATATTGTGGATAAAAAAGAAGATAGTGTTCTTGAAAAAGAAATGTATGTTAGAACTAGTGTTAATTCACTAAAAGATTTGAATGGTAATATTGGAACATTACTTCGTAAAGGAGATAAATTAGAAATAGTTGGTTTTAATAATTTACTTGAATCAGGAGATGTAGATATTTATAAAATAAAAGTAGGGGAAGAAGAACTACTTGTTTATGGTAAATATTTAGTATTAGATGAAGAAGAATCTAAGAAAAATTATGATGAAGAAGGATTATATAAAACACACGCTAGTCGTACTAATAAGTATGGTGGAGGTAGTGCTGCAAATCTTGATTATTATCCTGTTGATAAACCTAAGTTCGATGACAATGTTATGCCTGATGAAGCATATTCATTATATGTAAATGGTTCTAAAGGAATTAGAAATTCAATAGATAATTATATAAATTACGCTAAAACTACTAAAATAAATGCATTTGTTGTTGATATTAAAGATGATATGGTACCTGCTTATAAAAGTAAAATATATGAAACATATAGTCCTACTAACTTTAAATATTCTTTTAATGAAGTAGATGATTATAAATATGCAATAGATAGACTTCATGAAGAAGGTTTTTATGTTATTGGTCGTATTACAACTTTTAAAGATGATTATTATGCGGTAGATAATAAAGATAATGTTATTAAGAAAACAGATGGAACTTTACTAAAACATAATGGCTCTTATTGGCCATCAGCTTTTAATCGTGATGTTTGGAAGTTTAATGTAGATCTTGCTAAAGAAGCTATTGAATTATTTAAATTTAATGAAATTCAATTTGATTATTGTCGTTTTCCTGATCGTCTTGGTACTTATGAAAAAGCTGGAACAATTGATTATGGAAACGTATATAATGAAGAAAAAGCTGAAGCTATTCAAAAGTTCTTATTCTATGCAACAGATGAACTTCATCGATTGAATGTTTATGTATCTGCTGATGTATTTGGAGAATCAAGTTGGGGATATGTAACTGCCTATGGACAATATTGGCCATCTATGTCAAATGTAGTTGATGCAATTAGCGCTATGCCATATACAGATCATTTTGATAAGAATGAAACATATTGGACTAATCCATATCAAACTATGCTAAATTGGGGGAAAACGGCTGCAGAAAGACAAAAAGAAATACCAACTCCTGCGATTGCTCGTACTTGGATAACAGCCTATGATACACCATATTGGAAACCTACAGTTATTTATAATGGAGAAAAACTTGCAGATCAAATACAAGGATTATATGATGCTGGACTTACTGGTGGTTATATGACTTGGAATGCAAATAGTAACTTAACAAAATATAAAGCTCAAAAATCTGCATTTGATAAAACATACAAAAGTAAAAATGGATAGAGGTTATTATGAAGAAAGAAATTATACTTGAAAGTACTAATTATTTAGTTATTGAAAATAAAAATGATTGCTTAAATTTAGAAGAGTTAAAGGAAAAATATACAGATTATTTTTATGATTATGATTATATCCTTGGAGACTATGCATATAATAAACTTCGATTAAAAGGATTTTGTGATAAAAAAAATTCTAAATTTAATAAAATTAATGATATTGAGACAAAAGATAGATATTTAAAGGAATTATGTGCCTATGAATGTAATTATTTTTTAATAAAAAAAATAAGAAAATAGGAAAATAAGTAAAAAAAACGTTAAAAATACTTGAAATAATAAATAATTATGATAAAATGGATATAGAAGATATGGAGGATAATATGGATATTGATGAGAAGAAGAAGATGACTTTAACTCTTGAAAATGGTTCTACTGAAGAAGTAGAAATATTATTGTCTTTTAAATTTAATGATAATAATAAGGAATATGTTATATATACAAAGAATGAAAAAGATGAAAATGGGAATGTAACAATTTATGTATCAGGTGTTACTCGTGTTAATGATAGTGTTTCATTAAGTACTATAACTGATGATACAGAGTGGTCAAGAATTAAAGATCTTTTAAGAGAACTTTCTAAAAATGAATAAGCTGGGAGGGTGAAATCATGCAAGCAAACATTACCGTTTTAAATGATTCTAATTTTTATAATAGTGCTGTAACTAAGGATGGATCAAAAGTTGCTAAACTTAGTACTTTTGATAGTGTTCAAAAAAAAGCAAGTGCTTTAATGAGTGAAGTTAGAGTTCAAGAATCAAAAGAAGAAAAGACTCCTGAAGAACCAGCTGTAGCTGCGCAAGAAATAGCAACTCCTACAGAAGAAACTAAAGAGGAGGTTGCAACTCCAGCAGAAGAAACAACAAAAACGACTCCAGAACCAACTGTAACAAGTGAGCCTAAAGCTCCTACTGAACTTCCATTAACTAGTGAAGAAGTTTTAAGAGCAAAAAAAGATCTTCTTGGTATTACTGCGTATTCTGATATTGAAGCTACAATATCTCCAATTGAAAGTATTCAATCTGTAAGTCGTAGATTAAAAACTAATCCAGTAGTTCCGGGAAATATTAATCGTGAAAGAAATACAAATGGAATTAATCATGAAAAAGTTGAACCAGAAGTTTCAAATAAAGTAACTGAAGAAAAAGCAACTTTTGATTTTGGAGCATTACCTGGAGTTGAAGAACCAAGTAATGAGGAATCTTTCCATACCGAGCAGGATGATAGACTAAATGAATATTTAAATAGATCAAACAGTGTAGAAAATAGTGATGAAATAAAATCAGAACTTGATGAAATAAGAAAATTAAAGGCTGAACTTGAAGAAGCTAAATCAAGTTTAGTTCAAGTAAAGGCTAATGTTGGAGATCTTCAGAAGAAAGATTCTGCAATTTCTGAGCAATTAGCATTATATAAAAAGCAATTAATGGAAGAAAGAGATAATATTAATGCAGAATTAGTTGATCAAACAAGAGAATGGAATGATTTAACACAATTAGTTAGGGCTAAAGAAGCTCTTATGGATAATAATACTAAAACAATGTAAAAAGTTATGAATAATAACTTTTTTTTGTATAAAAAAATTAATAATTATCATAATAATATTTGTAATATAATAAAATGTATTAGGTGATTATAATACGTTTTTTTATCTTTTTAATAGGATTTGGATTTAGTATTATTGGATTTATGTATTTGATATTATATTTTAATTATTTAACGATAGGATATGATTTTAAAGATTATTTACTATTTGTTTTTAAAAGAATTGAATGTTTATTAGCAATTATTGGATTATTGCTTATAACTATATCTATTTTTAAGGAGAATTTATGATATATATATATGATATTTTATTAAATTTTAACAATAATTATTATGAATTTTATGAATGGGATAATGAAGATGTTTTAGTTCATATAAAACGTATTCCTTTAATAAAGGTTAATACTGATATGATTAATGATGTTATTAATAATAAAGTAAAAGTATCTAATGAATTATTAAATACAATTTATAATAAGACTGAATTATATAAAAAAAATAAAACGATTAATTATGCTTGTTTACTTACAGATAGTTATAAAGTTATTGGAATATTATTAGATAAAGATGGTTACATTATAAAAATAAGTGATTTATTGTTAGATGAAGCAGAAGATACAATTAATATTTCTAAGAAAAACAATATAGTAAAAATTGAATACAATATATTAGATAATAAAAATCTAAATTATTATTTAACTAGAGATGAAATAAATATAAAAAAATATTTATTAGAAGAATTAAATAATATTTATATAGAAAAAGACTACGATAAACTTAAATATTTATATTTTGAATATTGTAATAAAAATAAAGATGATGTTAATTATATTTATAAAGAATTAAAGGAATCATTAAATAATATAAATGATAATCATAGAAGGTTGTATAAGTTATTGACAATGACAAGTAATTTGACAAAATAGGGTATTTTTGTTAGAATAATAACTTGCAACCAAGAGGAGGTTTTATGTTTTATTCAATAGAACAAGCAGAAAGTTTATGTGAGAATGATCCATCCCTGATCTTTAATTTAATAGATTGTGGAGAAAAGGATGTTTTATTAAAGATTATTAATAAGAGTGATTTTAATTTTAATATTTTAAATAGCAATAATGATAACATAGTTATGTATTTATTAAAAAATAAGTATTATGATTTAGTATTAAAATATATTGATAAAGTAGATATTAATCATCAAAATAATGATGGTGATACTATAATGCATATTTTAGTAGGTTGTAAATATGTTAATGTTAAAGAGATAATAGAATATGTATTAAATAATAAAGATATCTGTTTAAATACTAAAAATAATAATGGAGAGACTATACTAGATAAGTCTATAAATACTAATTATTTATATACAACAGTAAAGATATTGGAAAATGCTAATTTTAATTCAATAGATATTTATTCTTTTAAAAAATTATATGATACTTATGTAAAAAGTAATAATTATGGAAAATATTCTAAATTAAGTAATTTAGAATTAATTATAGATGCTATTAAAAATAAAAAATTAATTCCTAGAATGAGAAAATTAATATATCTTATAGTAAATAATAAAAAAGAAATAGAAAAAGATTTAAATTATTCTAAAACAGATAATTTAGATTATATTATAAATAGAGTAGTTCAAGAATCAATTGATTAATTCTTGAACTTTTTTGTATAAATTTTATATTTTTTTCCATATTATAAATGGGTGATATTATGAAAAAAATATTTATAATTTTATTATTAGTATTTATGTTATGTGGATGTGAAAGTAATTTAATGAATACTCCAACTAAAAGAGTAGAAACTATGTTAAATAATTATATTACTTTAAATAATGATGTAATAAAAGATTTAGATGATATTGTAGCTAAAGATACAACTATGAATGATAATCAAAAAGAAGATTATAAAAATATTATAAAAAAATCTTATCAAAATATGTCTTATGAAATTAAAGATGAAGTAATAGATGGAGATAATGCAACAGTAACAGTAGAAATTAAAGTTTATAATTTAAAGAAAATAATTGATGAAGTAAATGATTATTTAGATAATCATAAAGATGAATTTTTAAAAGATAATGAAATAGATAAAGAATTATTTAATAATTATAAATTAAATCAATTAAAGAAAGCAAATGATAAAGTTACATATACTTTAAATTTAACTTTAAGTAAAGAAGATAATAAATGGATCTTAGATAATCTAACTGATACTGAAATATCTAAAATACATGGAATGTATGAATATTAATGTATAAAATACTTGATTTTTCTTTAATTATAGTGTATATTATACATAGTTACTGATTCGAAGTTTGGGATTCCTCAAACCTTTACTTTGATTTGGTGAATTTAAGATAAGGAGGAAAGTATGGCTTTAACAAAAGAAAAGAAGACTAGTATCGTAGAAAAATTTAGAAGAGATGAACATGATACTGGATCTGTTGAAGTACAAGTTGCTATTTTAACAAATGAAATTAATGCTTTAACAGAACATTTAAAAGTACATATTCACGATCATCATTCAAGACGTGGTTTACTTAAAAAAGTTGGACAAAGAAAAAGTTTATTAAATTATTTAGCTAAAAAAGATGTTCAAAGATATCGTGAATTAATTAAAAAATTAGGATTAAGAAAATAATAAGAACAAGACACTCTTTTTTGTAGTGTCTTTATTTTTTGGAAGGGAAGTATATGAAGAAAGTATTTGAAAAAGATTTTTATGGAAAAAAGATTGTAGTTGAATTTGGAGAACTTGCTAAACAAGCAAACGGAGCTGTTTTAGTTCGTTTTAATGATACTGTTGTATTATCAACAGTTTGTTATTCAAGTGAAGCTAATTTGTTAAGTGATTTTTTTCCATTAATGGTTGTATATCAAGAAAAATTATATTCTGTAGGTAAAATACCTGGAGGTTTTATAAAAAGAGAAGGAAGACCAACGGAAGCTGCTACTCTAGCTGCACGTGTCGTTGATAGAACAATGCGTCCATTATTTCCAGAGGATTTTAGAAATGAGGTACAAGTCGTTGATACAGTAATGTCGGTTGATCCAGATTCACCACCTGAAATGCCTGCAATGTTTGGATCAAGTCTTGCAACGTGTATATCAGAAGTTCCATTTGATGGACCAATTGCTGGTGTTAAAGTAGGACGTGTTAATGGAGAATTTATTATTAATCCAACAGTTGAAGAATCAGAACTTAGTGATATAGATTTAACTGTTGCAGGAACGTATGATGCTATTAATATGGTTGAAGCTGGAAGTAAGGAAGTAACCGAAGAAGATATGCTTGAAGCTTTAATGTTTGGACATAAGGCAATTAAAGAATTATGTGAATTTGAAAAAGAAATTATTAAGGAAATAGGTAAAGAAAAAATAGATTATCCAAAACTTGAAATTAGTGATGAGTTAAGGAGTGAAGTTGATTCATTAATAAGAAGTGATTTAGATAAAGCTCTTCGTATTATGGATAAGTTAGAGAAATATGCAGCTATTGATAAAGTAAAAGAAGATTTAGTTGAAAAATATAAAACTGAAAATAGTGAATTAGAAGCTGATGAACTTAATGAGTTAGTTGTTAAGGTACAAAGAATTTTTGCTGATATCGAATATGATTTATTTAGAAATATTACTGTTCTAGAACATACTAGAAGTGATGGAAGAGAGATGGATGAAATTCGTCCATTATCAACTGATATTGATTTACTTCCAAGAACTCACGGTAGTGCTTTATTTACAAGAGGACAAACTCAAAGTTTATCTGTTACAACTTTAGGTGCCCTTGGAGAACATCAAATATTAGATGGTTTAGATATTGAAACTGAAAAGAGATTTATGTTACATTATAATTTCCCTGCATTCTCTGTAGGAGAAACTGGAAGATATGGTAGTCCTGGAAGAAGAGAAATTGGTCATGGAGCACTTGGTGAAAGAGCGCTTCTTCAAGTTATTCCATCAGAAGAAGAATTTCCATATACAATTCGTGTTGTATCTGAAATTCTTGAAAGTAATGGTTCATCAAGTCAAGCATCAATTTGTGCTGGATGTATGAGTTTAATGGCTGCTGGTGTTCCGATTAAAGCCCCAGTTGCAGGTATTGCTATGGGATTAATTACAGCAGGATCTGATTATACAATTTTAACAGATATTCAAGGTATGGAAGATCATCTAGGAGATATGGATTTTAAAGTAGCAGGAACTAGAAATGGTATAGTCGCTCTTCAAATGGATATTAAAATTAAAGGAGTAACAGAGGAAATTCTAGAAAAAGCACTTGCTCAAGCTAAAAAGGCTCGTATGCAAATTCTTGATAAAATAGAAGAAACAATTCCAGAACCAAGAAAAGAAGTTTCAAAATATGCTCCTAAAACTGTTTCATTCATGATTGATCCTAATAAGATTAAAGATGTAATTGGTAAAGGTGGAGAAATGATTACAAAGATTATTCTTGAAGCAAGTAACGTTACATCTGTTACAGATATAAATGCTGTTAAAGTAGATTTAGAAGACGATGGAAGAGTTATTATTTATCATAGTGATAAAGATATTATTGAAAAGACTCGTCAAATGATTGAAGAAATAATTAGAGAACCAGAAGAAGGCAAAGTTTATAATGCTAAAGTTGTTAAAATAGAAGAATTTGGTTGCTTTGTTCAAATCTGGCCTGGATGTGAAGGACTTGTTCATATTTCTGCACTTGCTCGCGAACATGTAAAAAAAGTAGAAGATGTTGTTTCTCTTGGAGATGAAATATTAGTTAAGTGTTTAGGCTATGATAAAAAAGGTCGTTTAAATTTCTCAAGACGTGATGCATTAGAACCAAAAAAAGAAACTAAGAAAGAAGAAAAAAATGAAGAAGTAGAAGAAGAATTTGAAGAATAATTCTTCTTTATGCTGAAATAGCTCAGTTGGTAGAGCAATCCTCTCGTAAGGGATAGGTCAAGGGTTCGAGTCCCCTTTTCAGCACCATAAGTTAATCATTCGAATTATATTCGATTTATATAAAAATATGTCAAATAAAGAAGAAAAATAATAAATTATAAAAAATGCATTGACATTAAATAGAATATATAGTATATTATAATTACTTAATAGGAGTGTGCATTAATAATAAAAAAACTATATAATATTATTTATATAATTACTATATATTAAAATATATAATAATATATATTTACTTTTATATCATTTTTATTATTTATATCATATTTAATTATATGAAATACACATTTCGATGCCTTTAAAAAGGTCCTATATTCTATTAAGTATATGATCATATGGAGAAAGAAAACTTCATTATAGGTAGTATTATCATGACTAAGATAATTAACTAATCAAACTAGAAATAACGACTTGTCATCGTTATTTTTTTTTCTTTTTTCTTGATTAATTATATTTAATATTATAAAATAATAATAGATAGATGATGATATGAAAAATTATAAAGATTTAGAATTTAATTGGAAAGTAAAAAAATAATAAAGTTGGTGATATATATGTTAGTTGATGTATGTGAAAATCCAGATATTTTAAGAATGATTAATTTGATTTTTATGATTGTTAAGATTGTTTCTTTTAGTGTACCTATCATTTTAATTGTAAAAATTATTTTTGATTTATTAAAAGGAATGACAGATAATAAAGATGATTCTAAAAAACATATTGTAGTTATTGTAAAAAGAATTGGGGCTGCATCTGTTGTATTTTTAGTTCCATTATTTGTTGAATTATTTATGAGTTTGTTAACAAAATTAAATATTGCTAGTTTTAGTACTTATTCTAAATGTATAGATAATATTGCAAATATTGACTATTATCAAAATAGATATGATGCATTACTTGAAAAAATAGAATATGATAAAGATGCTTTAAAAAAGTCAGCAAAAACAAAAGGCGAATTATATTTAGAGGAATTAAAAAAATTAAGAAATAGTTCAAATAATTCAAAATCTAATAATAATAATTCTAATAGCTCGAGTCCTAAAAATTTTAAAGTAATTTTAAATCCTTCTCATCAAATACATAATGAAACAACTAGTAAAAAGAAAGAATATAATACTGAAAAAAAATCCATGTATATATTTGCTGATAAAATAACTAAAGAATTAAAATCAAGAGGATATGAAGTTGTTATGGATCAATATAATGGAGATACAGGTTTAAGATATTCTCAAGTTCAAAAATTAGTTCAAAAAAGTGGAGCTAGTAGTAAAGAAGCAGTTTATTTGGCTTTACATAGTAATGCAACAGGAGTAAAGAGTATTAAAAGAGTTGGACCACAGGTTTATTATGTTGCTTCTCAATCTAAGAGTAAAAAAATAGCAGAAACTATTTGTAATAAAACAACAGCAGTTTATAATTCAAATAATTTAAAACCTTCATCATCGGTTTCTTCTTGTCCTCATGCTGGAAAATTAAGCGAGCCAAAATATTTTTATAGTGCTGGTGGAAAAGGAGCAAGCGTTTTAATAGAGATTGGATATCATGATAATTATGTAAATCAAGTTTTTATTGAAGATAAAGGAGATTTACTTGCTAAAGCGGTTGTTGATGGAGTTGACGATTATTTAAATTCAAAATAAGGAGAATAAGCTATGATAGAAAAAAAATATATATTTGCCATTATTTTTATAATATTATTTATTATTTTAGTTATTGTTAATATTACCTATAAACCTTCAGTAGAAACTGATTTTGAAAATTATTTGATTAAATTAGGTTATAAAAGTGAAGGTGATACTAACTTATATTATAAATTACTATCTAATAATGATTTAAAAGATTATTTATATGATGTAGATAAGAATATTGAATCAAATTTTGAAATAAATTATTTTGATACAGATGGTTATTTTTTTGAAAAAAATATTCGTAAATTTGAAAAAAATATTGATACTAGTTTAAAAGAAACTTATGATTACAAAGATTCTAAAGTGACATATGAATATAGAATAGTTTACGAAGATAATTTAGTGGTGCTTGAAGGAGTGTATTTCTATAGCGATAATAGTGATTCATTTACTTGTGATTATTCATATAATGATTATTTAGATAACGATAATAAAGATATTTGTAGTAAAATAAAATATGATGTTAAAGATTTTTATTATGAAGCATTAGAACTGATTAAAGATAGTAAGTTAACTAGTAGTTTAATTAAAGAAAAGAAGTAAAAAGTTTAATTGCCTGTAAATTTACATGTAATGTGGAAAATTTTTTTTCAATCAATTATTAGATAAATAAAGAGACTATAAATTGAATTTAATTAATGTTGCATTTGCAACATTTTTTATTATTTAAAAATGCTATAGTGATTTTGTTAAAAGATAGGGAGGAAGTATGAAAGTAGTAAAGAGAGATGGTACAATTATAGATTATTGTCCTGAAAAAATAGAAAAAGCAATTAAGAAAGCTAATGAAGAGGTTAATGAAGAAGATAAAGTAACTGATATTCAAATTAAAAATATTATTAAATATATAGAGAATTTACATAAAAGAAGAATTTTAGTTGAAGATATTCAAGATACAATTGAAATGCGTTTAATGGCTTTAGGAAAATATAAATTAGCTAAACAGTATATTACATATAGATATAATCGTGAATTAGTTAGAAAGAGTAATACAACAGATTTATCAATTAAAGAATTAATAGATGGAGAAAATGAGTATTGGAATACTGAAAATTCTAATAAGAATTCAAGAGTTGTTACAACCCAAAGAGATTATTTAGCAGGTATCACAAGTACAGATATAACGAGAAGATTTTTACTTCCAATGGATATAGTAGAAGCTCATGATTCTGGAATTATTCACTTTCATGATGCTGATTATTTTGCTCAAAATGCCCTTCATAATTGTGATTTAATTAATCTAGAGGATATGCTTCAAAATGGAACTAATATGAATGGAATAATGATAGAGAAACCGCATAGATTTTTAACAGCAATGACTATTGCAACTCAGTTAATAACTGCAGTTACTTCTTGTCAATATGGTGGAGCAACTATAACTTTAACTCATTTAGCACCTTTTGTTAGAAGTTCAAAAGAATTTTATGAAAAAAAATATAAAGCTAGAAAATTAACAAAAGAGCAAATTGATAAATATGTTGCAGAAGACTTAAAGAAAGAAATAATTGATGGAGTTCAAACTTTTCAATATCAAATTAATTCAATGTCTAATACTAATGGGCAAGCTCCATTCTTATCCGTATGTATGTATTTAGGAGAGACAGAAGAATATAAAGAAGAACTTGCTATGATAATAGAAGAAGTATTAAATCAAAGAATATTAGGTATGAAAAATGAAAGTGGTGCTTATATAACTCCAGCTTTTCCAAAATTATTATATATTCTTGAAGAAGATAATATTAAACCTAGAAGTAAATATTATTATTTAACAAAACTTGCTGCAAAATGTACTGCTAAAAGAATGGTTCCTGATTATATATCTGAAAAAGTTATGCTTGAACTTAAGAAAAATGAATTTGGAGAAGGAGAATGTTATCCATGTATGGGATGTCGTAGTTTCTTAACTCCAGATCGTAGTATTAGTTTAGGTAATATTGCTAAAGCTAAGAATTATGTAGAAGGAAAAGGAAAATATTATGGTAGATTTAATCAAGGTGTTGTTACTTTAAATCTTCCTGATATAGCTTTATCTAGTGGTAAGGATATGGATTTATTCTGGAAAATATTTGATGAGAGACTTGATTTATGTCATAGAGCTTTAAAACTTCGTCATGAAAGATTAAGTCATGCTACTAGTGATGTTGCTCCAATTTTATGGCAACACGGTGCACTTGCAAGACTAGATAAAGGGGAATCTATTCATGAATTATTACACCATGGTTATTCAACTATTTCTTTAGGATATGCAGGATTATATGAATGTGTTAAATATATGACTGGACATTCACATACTGATAATGGTAAAGGAAAAGAATTTGGTTTACAAGTAATGCAATATATGAATGATGCTTGTAAAAAATGGAAAGGTGAAGAAGATCTAGATTATTCTGTTTATGGAACTCCAATTGAGTCAACTACTTATAAATTTGCAAAAGGTTTAAGAGAAAGATTTGGTGTTATTAAAGGAATAACTGATCGTGACTATATAACAAATAGTTATCATGTACCAGTATTTGAAGAGATAGATGCCTTTACTAAATTGAAACTTGAAAGTGAATTTCAAAAACTATCTCCAGGAGGAGCAATTAGTTATATTGAAACTGCTCACTTAGAGAATAATTTAGATAGTGTTATGGAAGTAATAAAATTTATTTATGATAATATTATGTATGCTGAACTTAATACTAAGAGTGATTATTGTCAAAAATGTGGATATTCTGGTGAAATATTAATAGATGATAATTTAGAGTGGTATTGTCCAAAATGTGGAAATAGAGATCATGCTTTATTAAATGTTGCAAGACGTACTTGTGGATATATTGGTTCTAATTTCTGGAATAAAGGAAGAACTCAAGAGATTAAAGAAAGAGTAATTCATTTAGATAATAAAGAGGATTAAATGCGTTATAATAAAATAAGAAAGATGGATATTTCTAATGGAGAAGGTGTTAGAGTATCAATATTTATGCAAGGATGTGCTTTTCATTGTGAAAATTGTTTTAATCCTGATACCTGGGATTTTGAAGGTGGTAAAGAATTAACAGATGATGTAATAAACCATGTATTAGAATTATGTGATAAATCCCATATAACTGGTTTATCAATATTAGGTGGAGAACCAATGCATCCAAAAAATATAGAAGGTACCATAAAACTTTGTAAAGCCTTTAAAGATAAATTTAAAGATAAAACTATTTGGTGTTGGACTGGTTATTTATTTGATAACATCGTTAATAAAGAAGTACTAAATTATATTGATGTTTTAATAGATGGTCAATTTAAACAAGATTTATTTGATTCTAATTTAAAATGGAGAGGCTCTTCAAATCAAAGAGTTATAGATGTAAAAAAATCATTAAAAAATGATAAGATAGTATTATATGATAATTAAATTTGTATCAAGTAATAATTGACAAATTAGTAAAAAAATGATATTATGTATTTGTCAAGGGAACTTGAATATAATAAAAAAGGGAAGCATTCAGTTTTTTCGCGATGAATGCCCACTATTTTGTTTTAGATGTGACATTTTAATCTACGTTAAGATGTCATTTTTTTATTACAAATATCAATAATGATAAAAGGAATAAAATGAGTGAAATATATTTAAAAATATTTATAATAAATAATCTTTTACTCATATTTTCACCTCCAATCTTTATAAAATTAGAGATGGACATCCAACAACTGATACTTCCAAAATGATAGTATTATATATGCAAATATATATCAAGCTGTAAATTAAAAAATTATAAATAAAATAAAAATGTTAATACTATAAATGGTGATTAGATGATTAATAAATATAAAATAAGAATTATTAATGGTGAAGAAAGATTAGTGTTATATTTAGATTTTAATTATGAATTTGCAAGTTTTAAAAAAACTTATAAAAAATCTTTTAAAGAAATATTAAAAGATTTTTTTGTAACTAATAAAATTAATTTTCATGGTAGGGTTATTTCTTTAATAGTTGGAGGAATTTTAATAGGTAATTTAGTTCTAAATAAACCAATAGAATATGGTAATTATAAGGGAGAAGTTATTGATATTAATAAATTAATGTATTATCCAGTTTTAACTTTAGAAAAAGATTCAGAAGAAATTAATATAATAAAAGAAAATGAAAAAGTTATTATAGAAGAACCTAAAAAAGAAATAAAGAAGGTAGAAAAAGTAGAAACAAATATAGAAAAGAAATCAGTAGATAATAAAGTTATAGAAGAAGTACAAAATCAAGTAATTGATAATAATATTTATGTTAATGTTAAAACAAAGAATGGTAATATTACTTTAGAACTTGAAGAATATATAATTGGAGTAGTTAGTGCAGAAATGCCAGCTTTATTTCATGAAGAAGCTTTAAAAAGTCAAGCAATAATTGCAAGAACTTATGCTTTAAAAGCTATTAAAAATAATCGAGTATTAACAGATAATGAAAGTACACAAAGTTATAAAAATATTAATGAATTAAAAAGTATGTGGGGATCTAATTATAATACTTATTATAATAAAATAAAAAAATGTGTTAATGATACTAAAGGAATGTATTTATCATATAATAATGATTATATAGATGCAGTATATCATTCAACTAGTAATGGTTATACAGAATCATCTATAAATGTTTGGGGAAATTATTATCCTTATTTAGTTAGTGTTGAAAGTACATATGATTATTTAAATCCTTCATTTATTATTGAGAAAGAATTTACTTATCAAGAATTATCTCAAAAATTAAATAATGAAATAACTATAGATACTAATTTTAATATTATTAGTTTAACTGAAAGTAAAAGAGTAAAAGAAATAGAAATAAATAATCAAATATATTCTGGAATTACTATTAGATCATTACTTAGTCTTCGTTCAACTGATTTTAAAATAGAAAAGAAAGATAATTCTGTTATTATAACAACTAAAGGATATGGTCATGGAGTAGGACTTAGTCAATATGGTGCCAATGGTATGGCTAGGAATGGTTATAGTTATGAATCTATTTTAAAACATTATTATAAAGGAGTAATAATTAATAAAAAATAATTGAATTTGATAAAAAATATTGTTATAATTATTTCATAAGGTAGGAAAGATTATGAAAAATAAAAAGGTTATAATAGCAATAATAGTTGCAGTATTATTAATAAGTATAGTTGGAGTAACATTCGCAGCATATACATATACAAGACAGGGTACATCAAATTCAAAACAAGTAGTTGGAGATATTTATATGCATTACACTGAATCTAATTCTTTAACTCTTTCTAATGCAATGCCATCTAGTACTTATATTGCAAATAATTATTTTGAATTTACAGTAGATGGAAAAAATACTACAACAAATAAAGATATAATTTATGATATAGTACTTTCT
>Ga0247611_10001574_pt1 | contig 40211 bp, 37 predicted proteins | sample 177DNAGHGhighgp2_FD_192422 | JGI IMG/M metagenome (GOLD analysis project Ga0247611, IMG submission 192422) | Sheep rumen microbial communities from Palmerston North, Manawatu-Wanganui, New Zealand - 1770 DNA GHGhigh gp2 | ecosystem: Host-associated > Mammals > Digestive system > Stomach > Rumen... | reverse complement strand
TTTTTTGCTGTTTTGTACAGATAATTTGAATTTATTTTATAAAATTAAATTATCGGAAAAATGAAAAAGATTATAATTTTGGCTTTAACAGCCGTATTTACAAGTGCAATCTTTACATGTTGCGAGAAAGAAAAAACAATACCACACCGCAATAGCAACACTCAAATACCCGAAGTGTATGAAAAAGAAATCAGCACCAACGATTTTGTTATGATATCTTCTTTTGATTCAACAATCTATTGTTTTTCGGGAACAGATGTTTTAGATTGCCTCTTGTGGAATGTGAAAAGCAAAGGCGAAAACATACTTGATGCAAATGTTTGTTTTGATATATCTGAATATGAAAATGCTCAGTATCATTATAATTCAAAAGACACGTCCTTGCTGATTATTTCAGATGACACTCAAATTAGTTTTGACGCTTTTTCTTTCAAGGACGATCTCCTTTCGTTTGTCGGGCAAGGTGCCAATAGCAGGCCTGTAAACTTTAGTATTTATAGTAAAAAATACGATTTAAGTAAATACCATGAGCAATTCCAAGAAAAAGCAGCACCTATAGCTTATTTAATTTATGCGGCAGCATGCCTCATTGCTGCTGGCGTTGATATGTATTGTGACCATAAGGTGCAAAAGCAGGTCGCAGAATGTACCGCGAACGGGAAGTGTAGCATAGTAACGACGTGTGGTGCAGATTGCGTGGAATGTAAAAAGCCCTAAGTGCCATGAGAAAGACAATCTTGCTGTTATTGGCCTCTATTCCTATTATTGTAGGTTTGTCGATTTGGCGTTTTCTTGTTTTTACTAACAAACGCAATACGATAGAATGTGAAATTAATGGACATGCTTATGCTGTGACTTACCCATATCGTTGCCTAAACCATAGCTGTAGGGTTTCCGACAAAGAAATTGTGGGAGATGTTGCTAAAATAATTGTACGACTACAGCACTTCTCCAGTGATACAATATATTCTTCCAACCCATCAAAAATGGGACAATGTTGCAAAATAATACCTTTAGAAAACGTATTAGAAAAAAATGAAATTGCATTGTTTCTGTTACACAAGTATAAAGTATCTTCAGACACAGCAATAGAAATGGGCTATCTACTTGAAACAAATGGCTATTCCGATTACGGGAATCACAAAGAACGAACCGCACTGACAACCTTTTCGAACCTTACGCAGAATTTACGCACTCTCACAAATGAAAACGTTGTATGGAAAGGACATTCAGACAGCACAATTGAAGTTTCCTATAAGATTTTTTCAATGCATAATCTTGAAGAGATTTCCGATTTTCTTCAGCAACAATACAATATGACGTTGCATAAAACCGCAGAGACACCCTCTGTCATAATTACTTATAAGGTGGAATAAGTTTTATAAACCGCAACATATCACAAGATCTTGTTCTCCACTCTTATTCTCTTAACTGTGCACCTGTTTTGTAATCCGACCTTTTTCTTTATACTACTCGCCAACCAACTAATCATTCTCTTTTATTTTTCGTTAGTAAAATGGGAAACATAAGATGAAGACATGCAACGGTTAGCGATAAGCTATAATCGTTCATCGCTAACCGTTCACTTTCAGCCAGAATGAGCCTCCGTGATGTTCCACACCCTGTAAGGCAGGGGTTTCCCAAATTGGATTCAAGATAGAATGCAGCTCATTATCCTGCGAAATGAAGAAATTGGGCAGGAGGGGCTGGTATTTCTCCGGATTGGCCAGCAAGAACGCAGCCAAGCCATATTGCTCGGAATAGAAGCGATCGCACATGAACTGCGGGTAATCGTAGGGCAGATAAATATCATGCACATGCACTACCACGCCTTTTGGCAGATTGGGAAGCACCTCCATGAAGAAAACCATCGCATCGGAATTCGGCAAAATACGGTGCGAATTGTCAATAAAGAGAATGTCGTTCTCCTTCAGATTGAAAATAAAACTGAAGTCCGTATTCTCAAACGGCTCGCGAATCACTTCATCGGCCAATTCGTCAATCTCGGCCCGGGGCTGAGGGTCTATGGAGACAATCTTCGTTTGCAGATGATTTTCCCGAATGGATTTGGCCGCCACTTTCGTTGAAAAGCCCGACCCCACCTCCACGTACGTTTCCGGATTAAAATGCTTCAGCATCGTATAGATGCCGATGATGTCCAAACCGGGCAAATATTCGTTGTTGTAAGTTGGCTCGAAGTTGTCATGAGGCTCATTGTTTTTCTTAATACCTGCAATGATATCCTTGCATTCTAATGCCTCATTCAACAGGATAGCATAATCGTTTCTTTGTGCATCAATTATGCTATATAATTATGAATGAGGTACTTTTTTCCCCCATCTGGGTTTGAGATCCACCGGATATTCCATACACAGTTTTTGGAATTTCGGGGATAAAATACGATACAACTGTTTCAGATTCATGACACAATGTTATTTCAAATCCGACTTTAACGTCTCAATACGTTGATCGAGACGGGCTTCCACCTCAGCAATATCCTTCTTCTTCTCCACAGGTTCCACCACACTGAAATAGAATTTGATCTTGGGCTCGGTGCCGGACGGGCGGACGGTTATCTTGCTGTCGTCGGCGGTGAAGAACTGCAACACATTGGAAGTGGGCAGGTTGATGAGTTCGTTGGTCCCGTTCACCAAGTCGTAGGAGCGGCTGGCGCTGTAATCCTTCATCATCACCACAGGTTGGCCACCTAAGGTCTTTGGCGGATTCTGACGGTAGTTGTCCATCATCGCTTTGATCTTGGCCACACCCTCCTGTCCTTTTTCGGTCAGGGAAAGCAGCGATTCTTTGAAGAAACCGTAACTGCAATAAATGTCGTGAAGCACATCCGTAAGCAGTTTGTGATTAGCCGTATTGTTCACCATGTAATGGGCGGCCATTTCGGCAATGAGGCAGCAGGCGGAGATAGCGTCCTTGTCGCGCACAAAATCACCAATCAGGTATCCGTAGCTCTCCTCGCCTCCCACAACGAAGTGTTTCTTGCCCTCGTTGGCGCGAATCACCTCGGCGATGTATTTGAAACCGGTGAGCACATCGAAGCACTCCACATTGAAATCGAGCGCCACGCGGCGAATCAGGTCGGTGGTGACGATGGTTTTCACCGCAAACGGATTCTGCGGCATTTTGCCGGTTTGCTGGCATTGCGACAACATATAATGGAACAGCAAGGTGCCCGTCTGGTTACCATTGAGCAACTGCATCTTGCCTTCAGCGTTACGCACCGCGATACCCACACGGTCGGCATCCGGGTCGGTGGCCAGAATCAGGTCCGCGTTCACCTCATCGGCTTTTTTCAGTGCCAGTTCGAGCGCGGATTTCTCTTCCGGGTTCGGCGATTTCACCGTCGGGAAGTTGCCGTCGGGTATGGATTGTGCCTCTTCTAGCACCACATCCTCAAAACCGAACATCTTCAACGCTTTGGGCACCATGGTGATGCCCGTGCCATGCAGCGGCGTATAGACAATCTTCAGTTTCTTGGCCTTCTTGATGGATTCCGGATTCATGGAGAGCGGGAGCAGCAAATCAAAATATGCTTTATCCACATTCTCGCCCACCATCTCAATCAGTTCAGGTTTGGCGGTCCATTCAACCTGTTTCACGGATGTGATTTTGTTCACCTCTTTGATGACATTCACATCGTGCGGAGGCACCAGTTGCCCGCCATCCTCCCAATAGACCTTATATCCATTGTATTCTTTCGGGTTGTGCGATGCGGTAATCATGATACCGGCGTTGCACTGCAGGTGACGCACCGCAAACGAGAGGATTGGTGTGGGGCGCAGTTCGTCGAACAGGAAAACCTTGATATTGTTAGCGGATAAAATCTCAGCGGAAATCTGGGCAAACTCGCGGCTGTGCAAGCGTGAGTCGTAGGAAATCACCACTTTAAGTGCCTCATTTTTAAATGATTTCTTCAGATAGTTGGCCAGGCCTTGGGTGGCGGCGCCCACCGTATATTTATTCATCCTATTGGTTCCCACGCCCATAATACCGCGAAGACCGCCCGTACCGAACTCCAAATCGCGGTAAAAGGCGTCCGATAATTCCTTGGGGTCCTCTTTTTGCAAGCGGAGGACCTCGTTGCGTGTTGCTTCGTCATAATCATTTGACAACCAAAGGTTTACTTTCTCTTGAATTTCTTTATCCATAATCATTAGAATTAAAAAAGTACTTTTTTATGTCAGTTTTGCAGCCGAAAATGCTGTTTTCGTCCACAAATCTATCTGCAAAAATACAAAAAAAAGAAAAGCTGTGTCGAGGGTAAAAAAATAGAGACGCAAAATATTGCATCTCTTCAGATGAGCGGTAGACGGGGTTCGAACCCGCGACCTGCGGCTTGGGAAGCCGCCGCTCTACCAACTGAGCTACTACCGCAATTCAATTTATAATGTGCAATGGGTAATGGGAAATTACCGATTACACATTAAAGCGTATATGCAAGATGTCACCGTCCTGCACCACATAATTCTTTCCCTCCACGGCCAACTTGCCGGCCTCCTTGCATTTGAGTTCGGAACCGAGTTGCACCAAATCGTCATATTTTATCACCTCGGCGCGAATAAAACCGCGTTCAAGGTCACTGTGAATCACACCCGCGGCTTGCGGTGCGAGCATACCACGCTTGATGGTCCATGCGCGGTTCTCCTTGCCACCCACCGTAAAGAATGAAATAAGATCCAGCATCTTGTAAGCCGCGCGAATCACCTTGTTCACACCCGGCTCGGTCAAACCCACATCCTCCAAAAACACTTTCCGGTCGTCTTCACTTTCCAGTTCGGCGATTTCAGACTCAATCTTGGCCGCAATCACCAGCATCTCGCCACCATTCTCCTCCACATATTTCTTCACCGCTTCGGAATATGCGTTCCCGGTCACGGCATCATCGTCGTTCACATTGCATACAAACAGCACCGGTTTTTCGGTCAACAACATCATATCGGCCACCACAGCGTGCTCATCGGGAGTAACTTCCAGTGTGCGCACATTCTGGAATTTCTCCAGATGCTCCTTGTATTTCTTCAATACCTCATAATCATGTTTGGCGTTCTTGTCACCAATCTTGGCGGCTTTCTCCACCTTGGAGATTTTGCGGTCAACCTGCTCCAAATCCTTGCATTGCAACTCAAAATCCACAATCTCAATGTCGCGGACAGGATCCACGGAACCCTCCACATGCGGCAGGGCGGGATTGTCGAAACAACGAAGCACATGAATCAGGGCATCGCACAGACGCACATCCGCGAGGAAACTGTTACCAATACCCTCGCCCTGGCTTGCGCCCTTGGCCAAACCCGGAATATCCACCAGGTCCAAATTGGCATATACCAACTTATCGGCCTGAATAAATGTGTTGATCTTGGCAAGACGGTCATCCGGCACAGCGCACACGCCAATGTTGGATTTGTTCGTGCTGTACGCAAACTCCGTAACTGCCGCCTTCGTATTCGAGATGCAGTTGAACATCGTTGTTTTACCGGAATTGGTCAGACCTACTATGCCGCATTTCAAGCCCATATTGTTTAGTGTTTGGTTTTGTCAGTTTGTTGGTGCTCCACACTATGCTTTGCTGGTGTGGGGTTATTTGCATTTCGTGCGTTTTGCCTCTTCGAGGCGGTTCTATGAATATCTTTCTTTTAAAGTCTTACGTCCTACGTCTCAAGTCTCAAATCTCAAATCTAAAATCAGAATCCCAGCACCACATCCTCCACATGATCGATTTCAGGGAGATAGTGCTTGATGGTTTGCTCCACGCCGTTTTTAAGCGTCATCTTGGCGTGCGGGCAGGAACCGCAGGCGCCCTGCAGTTTCACCTTCACAACATTGTCGGTGGTAAGTTCCACAAACTCAATATCTCCACCGTCCTGTTGCAGGTAGGGACGGATCTGATCTATAATGGATTTGACTTTCTGTTCCAGTGTGGGATTTTCCATACTCTTGCTATTGATTGTTTCGGCGGCAAAGGTACAAAAAAATAATGTACCAAATGGCAAAAAGATGGATTTTGTGAAGTGGTCTCTTTTTACTATTTTTGCAGTCCATAATATGAGACAACGCAAACACATACTGCTTCCTATCCTTTTCGGCGCCATTTTGCTGCTTGCCGCCATCGGAGCCATCTTCATCGGGGCCATTGACATCCCGTTCAAGATGGTGTGGGGCAGCTTTCTGCACCGGCTTCATGTTTCCAGCGACATCATCGTGCCCGCTTTCTATGACACTGCCATCTGGCAGTTGCGTCTGCCGCGCATTGTGATGAGTTTGCTGGCCGGTGCCTCGCTTGCGGTCTGCGGGTGCGTGTTCCAGAGCATCTTCCGCAACCCCATCTGCGATCCCTACATTCTGGGCATATCGTCCGGAGCCTCTTTGGGTGCGGCGGTCGCCATCATCCTCGGCTGGGACATCTCCCTGTTCGGGGTCACCGTGCCCGCCCTGCTCACCGCTTTGCTCACATTAGTTTTCATCATGGGCATCGGAAGATTCTCGCACCACAGTTCCACCCAAACCCTCCTACTCACTGGCATCGCGCTCAATTTCTTCATTTCCTCCATCATCACCCTGCTCATCGTGGTAAACCAACAGTCCATGCAAAAAATCTATTTCTGGACCATGGGCAGTCTGGCCACGGTTTCCTGGGGTGAAATCGGATGGTTGATCCCCGTCATGATCATCGCTTTCATCTTCCTGTATTACCACTCTAAAGATTTGGATATCATGCAGATGGGAATAGAATCGGCAAAAAGCATCGGTGTGAACACGCAACGCACCACCTATGTAGTGCTGATTGTGTCTTCCCTATTGATTGGGGTAGTGGTTTCCTTTTGCGGCGTCATCGGGTTCATCGGACTTATCGTGCCGAACATCATCCGCCTGCTGTTCGGGAGCAGCAACCGCCATTTGTTCACCTACTCCATCTTCTTCGGAGCGTTCTTTTTGCTGGTGGCCGACACTTTGGCACGCACCATCGCGGCGCCTTCCGAGTTACCGGTAGGCAGCATCACCGCCCTTGCGGGCGCACCGTATTTCATCTACTTGTTGTTGAAGAACCGGCCTTCCACTCGCGCCGAGTAGCGAGCGTTATTGTATTATCGCCCCGTCTTTCAAGGCTTTCTCATACAAAAGGTTCACATGATTCTCGATGAACTCCCGCTTGCGCTGGTTCACCAACATCATCCTGGCAGCGGCACGCTCATCTTGCGTCTCGTTCATCGTCCGACGATCCTTATGCTCCAAGATCACCATTAAATAGCGATATCCCGAAACTGCCTTGTCCACATATTGCGGACCTGACTGCAACTGTTTGTCGTCAACTTCGAAGGGCACCTCCGCTTGAATATCATCCAGATAAAGCCAGGTTTTGTCATCTATCATGTACTCAACAGAATCTCCCAACAATTTGATTAACAATTCTTTGTCCGATGTCCGCTTCTCCTCATCAAAGAGAATGTCACGCACCTTGTCTGTCAATGCGGATTTGGCGGCAAGTTTCACATAGTTGAGTTTCACGATGTCCTTATCCACCGTGTAACGTTTCCCAAAATCATTGGTGAAGGCATCCATTTCCTCTTGCGAGATGTTGAATTTGGTGGTATCTGACACCAATTTGTCATAGTATGCGTTAATCAACAGTCCATTTCGATACTCCTCCATCTTTTTGTCAAAATTCTTCTCTCTCACCGACAAATTCCTTTCCGCCGCATGCAGCACCAGTTTCTCTTTCACCCATGCGTCGATATATTCTTTTACTAACGCCACACTGTCTTCTGGCGACAGACCTGAAGGCATATTATTCAGAACCTCAGAAAGATAGAGTTTGTGATAATAGACCTGCGCCACAATCCTGTCGCGTTTCTGGTGACAAGATGCGAGGCACAAGACCAATAATATCGGGATAATGATTCGTTTCACCTTATCGTTTCAGAATGGACTGGAACACTTTTTCATCCACTACAACAGGATATTTCTCATGAAGTTGTTTCACCCATTGGTTTTCCAGATAATCCTGATACTTGTTGATGACGGAAGCGCGGATTTCGCTCAACGGTTTATAGGTTGCCTGTCCGGTGGAGTCCACGGTAGGATATTGTGTCTTAATGGACTGATAAAAGTTGTCCAACCCAACAGAATCTTCAGCGGCGGCGTTCCAAACCTTCTTGGAGTTGATTTCATAAAGAAGCATACCATCATGGAATTCATTAACTAAATCTCTGAATTCAGGGTATTTGTCTTCAAGATGCGCTTTCTCATACATCATCATATTTTCGCCGACAAAATCCGGGAATATTCTTTCCAAAAATTCCACCGCTGTCCCTTTAAGATTAGCGCCTTTGAAACGGGTGAAGAAGCGACCGAACTGATAGGGGGTCAACGACTGGTCAGCGAAGGTGCACATGGGCTTAAGATTCTTGATACCTGGAAGATCGTCCACATTTTCAGATTTAGAAGAGAAGAAAGATTCTTTCAGATTTTTCTTGAAATACTTCATTGCTGCCTTTTTGCCGCTTTCTTCATAGTTGTACTCTTTCTTCAGTTTTGCGATAAAAGAATTCTGGCTCTTGTGTGAGCGCGGGTCGCGTGACAAACGGTTTTTGAGCAGATAGCGCCCCTCTTCGTTCATTTGCACATAAATGATGGAGTCGAGTTTAAGGTAGTGCCATCCCAAGAAGGAGGCCACCGGTTCGGAAACCTGGCCGGGTTTGAGATGAATGGCGGCAGACACATAGCGTCCGGGACGCTTGCTGGGTGAGAACGGTTGCATCACACCACCCTCGTTTTTGGTGGCCACATCATCTGAAAACTCGCGAGCCAGCTCTTCAAAAGTGCTGGTGCCATCATTGATACGGCGTTGCAAATCAGCGAGTTTGGCCTTTATCGGGGCAGGCGAATTGCCCGTGGGGGCCAAGGTGTCGGCAATGAAAATCTGGGAGAGATAAATTTTTGCCATTGCCGGAACACGCTCTTGCACATATACAATATGATACCCGAATTGGGTGCGCACTGGCATAGAGACCTCACCAACGGGTGTCTCAAAAGCAGCGCACTCGAAAGGATAAATCATATCCAAAACGGAGAAAAAGCCCAACTCACCACGATTACCATGCTGTATCCGGTTGTTTTGCGGATTGACATAATCACGTGCGGAAGGATCGTCAGAATAGAGCTCGGCAGCTTGGTTGAAGTCAAGCCCTTTCATCACTTTCTCTCGAATCTGCATAATTTTATGATATGCCGCCAAAGTATCTTTAGGAGATGCTGTTGGGGCACACTGAATCAGAATATGGGAAGCCCTCACTTGCGTTTTAGCGCGTTCGAAAGCTTCGTCCAACAAGCGCTCACTCACCTCTGTGTCAACAAGATACTGCTGGGATGACTGGTTTTTATACGATGCCAGCTCTCTCTGGAATGCGGCCGATGTGTCCATTTTCAACTCTTCCGCTTCCTGAACCTTCATACGGTAATTGACGAAAAGGTCAAGATACTCGCGTAAATCCTGCTCAGAGGCTTTCTCCAATGAGTTGTTTTTCTGGTACGCATTCAGGAATGCCTCTTTCGTAATATTCTCTTTTCCAACTTTAACCAAAACATCGCTGTTGTTTTGCGCAAACAGTACGCCTGCACACAAGACAGCAACCAATAGAGATGTTATTCTTTTCATTTTATTCTTTCAATTAACTTCTTATATCAATACTTTTTTGAGTCTGCAAAAATACAAAATCATACATAAATGACAAGGGCGGAAAAAAAGAGTCGCCCAAAACCTGACGACTCTTTGTGTAATATCGTAAAAACCAAATGTTTACTGGAACGCGTTCTCGCTCAAACCGTCGCCGCTGACAGCCAGACGCGACATGTATGACGGGGCCTCTTTGCCCAAATATTTGTCAACATAAATCTTTGCCAAATACTGTCCCAGCATGAAGCCGTGTCCACGCATACCAACCAACAGGCCGTGCTCCGGATCCACGATGTAACGCGGTTCTGTGTAATAACCCGCCCAGGTGGCTTGGAAACTGACATTCTTCAACTGCGGAATCCAGTCGATGAACATCTCGGCGCACACCTGCAGGAAGTCTTGCGTATTGTATTTCAACTCTTTGCCTGCCTGCAACTGCTCGGTCGCGGGCGAAGCGCACCCGATAATCTGGCCGGTTTCGGCAAACTGTTGGCCATACACGGCGGAAAATCCTTTGTACTTACGGCGGTCAATCAGCATATCCAACGAATCGCCATCCTTACCTAACATCGGCAGACGATGGGTGATAAATGCCTGGTGCTTAATTGGATACAAACCGAGATACATACCCAATTGCTCGGCAAACTTGTTGGCACTCGGTCCTAACGAGTTCACAAAATGCTCGCAGTGGTACTCCACATATTCTTTGTCGTGCGTAAACACCAGCGCCATAAAGCCCTTAGCAGTCTTCTGCACTTCAATCAATCGTGTGTTCTCCAGCAACACCCCGCCATGCTCGATGGCAATATTGCGGATATAGTTGATCGTGGGACCCGGTGTGGCCTGCCAGCAGGCATTGGTGATGCAGGCGGCCTGATATGTGTTCAAATTCGGGTTGAAATAGGGTGAGACCTCTTTCACAAAGTCCTTTTTGTCCACCATGTAACCATCAGACCACTCCAGCGATTTTTCAAGTGCCTTGTAATTGGCCTCATCGTGTGCGAATCCCACATAGCGGGTGGGTTTGTAGTTGATATTGGTCACTTTCTGGATGGATTCGAAGATAGCGCGGTTGTGTTCCGCAATGTCGGCGATCTCGGGCACCGAGAAACTGGGGCGTCCGCCGCCGATGCAGCGCCATGAGGAACCGCGTTCAGCGTTGCAAAGCACCACTTTCTTGCCTGCCTCCGCAAAATAACGGAACAGACCACTACCGGTGATACCGCCACCGGCCACAAACACATCGCATTCCACTTTCTTGGTGGGTTTCCCGTTAACATTTGTCACAAACTCCGCCGGTTTTTCGCTCGGGCAAAGCTCGCCAATGTTGAGCTGGGAAGAGAGTGGGCCGCGCGGGGTGGCGTCGCCCACAACCTCCACGCCATGGCCTGCCAGCAGCAATTTCACACGCGGAATACAGCGTTTGCCACGGCACGGACCCATACCGATACGGGTGATGTGCTTCAACTCGTCCACAGAAATTATCTTTTTGCCCTTCACGGCCGCCAAAATGGTTTCAATCTTGACATCGTCGCAGTGACAGACGAATGCGGGATCCTCTTCGTTCTGCCCAACTTCTTGCCAATTCAGCGGTTCGGGATATCTGTCTTTCAAGACGAAGCCAGTGATTTCCAGCATGGCCTCGCCTTCCACATTCAGCGCTTTCACGCGGGCAACATTGGTCTTGTTTTCACCCTTTGTAATCTTCTCAATCACGCCTTCACCCACCTTTTGGCCATTATCGTTCACGAGATACACCTCAGCATTTTCCTCGGCATCGTATTCAAAAGGCAGGAACAACCAGTTTTTGGGTATGTTGTAACCAAACAGGGCCAGGCCAGGGCAGTGGTTCACGCACTTCATACAACCGATGCACTTGTTGTAATCGATTTGCGGCACCGTGTTGGTGGCAATCTTGGTGATAGCGCCTTGTGGGCAGGCAAAAGAGCACGGGTTACAAGCGAATCCGTACAAGCAATCGGCCATCACGAACGGTTTGTTCAGGCGCTCACCAGTCGGTCTGTTCGGTTTGTCGAGCACGCGCACCGGATGTTGTTGTGAATCCGCATAATCCTTGGTCACAGCCAGATAGTCGTCATAGTTGAAACGCACATTCATCGATTGGGCGATCTCCATGGCGGCTTGTTTGCCCCGGAGCACGGCGCAAGTGCCCTCGCCCACGCGCGTGGCGTCACCTACACCATATGTGTTGAGACCGAAGGTAACCTTGCCCTTTTCCAAAATCAGATTGTCGGGCTTCAAGCCGGTACAAATATTAATCAAGTCTATATCTTTGATAATCCGTTCTGTACCGGGCACAGGTTTGAAATTCCTGCATTCCGCAATCACCGCGCCTACAACGCCGGTATGGTCCTCATTAGGAATCGCTTTCAGCAATGTGTGGGAAGTGATGATTGGGATGCCCAATCGGCGCACACGGTTGGCTTGCACGGGGAAACCTCCCTCATGGTCCATAGCCTCCACGATGGCTACCACTTGAGCACCGGCCTGCATGGCCTGATACGAAGTAAGATAGCCAATGTTGCCGGCACCGATGGTCAAAATGCGCTTGCCGAGCAGCGTATGTTGCAGATTCATCATCTTTTGCACCACAGCGGCGGTATATACGCCCGGCAGATCATCGTTTTCGAAAGTAGGCATGAACGGGAATGCGCCCGTGGCCACGACGAGGTAGTTGGCATCCACAAAAAAGATGCTGTTATCCTCCATATTCTTGACAGCCACACGCTTGCCTTCCAGAATATCCCATACCGTGCTATTCAGCATGATGCCGGAATGGTCGTCACCGGCCAGCGTTTTGGCGATGTCGAAACCACGCATGCCGCCGTATTTTTGCTCTTTCTCGAAGAAGAAGAACTGGTGAGTCTGCATGGTGAACTGGCCGCCAATGCGGTCGTTGTTGTCGATAACAATATTGGGGATGTACAGTTTGTTGAGTTCTTCGCGGCACGCCAGACCGGCAGGGCCCGCACCAATGATGACGACTTGGGTCTTATAGACTTTCACGCCATCCTCGTTTTTCACTGCTGTGGTGTCGGGAAGATAGTTGTGGGCGATTTCCTCCACTTTTTTCACGCCATCCACCTTGGTGACGCAAATTCTCTTCACGACGCCATCGACCAGCATCTCGCACGCACCGCACTTGCCGATACCGCAGTCCATGCTGCGCTCGCGGCCCGTCAAACTGTGACTGTGTATAGGGAATCCCGCCTGATGCAAAGCGGCGGCGATTGTGTATCCTTTTTGCGCTTGTACGGTTTGGCCTTTATATTCGAAAGTAACCAATTTGCTTTCAGGAATATCCAGAATGGGGTGGTGCTGAATCTTGTACATACTAGCTGTTTTTGATAATTATAAATTCGTTGTTGTTGTAATATTTTTCACTTAAAAAAGTGGGCAAATATACAAAAACAATATGGACGATGGGAAAAAAATTAACACAAAGAGAAACACAAAGAGAAACACAAAGAACACAAAGAACACAAAGGGCACAAAGGATGATGGGGGTTGGGATTATTTCAATTCCTGCAGCAGTTCGCCCACCACAAAGCAACTGCCACCCACAAACACAATATCATCGAGGGCGGCATCGGATTGTGCGGCGCGGAAGGCCTCGTGAATGGATGGGTACACGCGTGGTTGCAAACCTTTCGCTGACATGCGAGACGCCAACTGATCGCCATCGAGGGCGCGCTCAATGTGTGCCTGACTCACATAATAGACGGCCTGTTGGGGCAGCAAGGGCAGCACATGTTCGATATCCTTGTCCGCAACCATCCCGAACACGATGCGGAGTTGGCGGCAGGGCATTGCGACCAATTGTTTCATGGTCAGTGACAAACCGCCCACATTGTGACCAACATCGCAAATGGTCAGCGGTTCGTGCCGGAGCATTTGCCAACGGCCCATCAATCCGGTATTTTTCACCACATTGCGGATGGCCTCCACGGTCACATCCTTATCGGTGGGCATCAGTTGGTCCAAAAGGTCCGCCACTTGCAGGAAAGTACGCAGGTTTTTGCGCTGGTAATCGCCTTGTATCGGCAGTTCAACATGCTCATACAATGTTTTTCCTGTCACATCCAATATGGCACAATCAGACAAATCGCCGTTGATGGTATAATTATCCTCCGCTAGGAACAGTGGGGCGTTGTTTTTCTCCGCAATATCCGTAAACACGGGGAAACTCTCGGGGTGGAATTCTCCCACTACGACAGGAGTGTCTTTCTTGATGATGCCGGCTTTTTCAAACGCTATTTTAGCGATGGTATCCCCCAGCAATTGCGTGTGTTCCAATGATATATTCGTAATCACAGAGAGCAAAGGGTGCAGCACATTGGTGGCATCCAACCGACCGCCAAGGCCTACTTCCACAACAGCCACATCCACATTCTGTTCGGCAAAATGCCAGAATGCCAGCGCTGTGGTCATCTCAAAAAAGGAGGGTTCGAGTTTGTCAAATTCGGGTTTGTAGCGATTAAAGAAATCCAGCACTTGCTCTTCCGTAATCATATCGCCGTTGATGCGGATCCGCTCGCGAAAATCCACCAGATGCGGAGAGGTGAACAGTCCTGTTTTCAAACCGCGTTCCTGACAGTAAGAAGCGGTCAAGTGCGCCACAGACCCTTTGCCGTTGGTGCCGGCAATATGGACTGCTTTCAGTTTCTTTTCGGGATTCCCGACAATATTTAACAGGGCCTCAATGTTTTCGAGGCCTTCTTTGTACGCCGCGGAGCCGATTTTGTGGTACATCGGGTAGGCGTGGAATATTTCTTCTAAAAGGGATTGGTACATTTTGACACAAAGGACGCAATGAGCGCAAAGATTTATAATTATAGTATGTTGGTTATCAGTATTTTACAATATAAGACAAGAAAAATTATTAATATATTAACTTTTTATTTACTATTTATTGTATTTTTGCCAAAAATTCACAACCATGAACGAGAATGAAATATCTAAGATTATTGTTGATGCAGCCATAAAGGTGCATTCTTTTTTCGGACCAGGATTGTTGGAGAAAACATATCAAGAATGTCTGTTTTACGAGTTGATTTCAAGAGGTTTACATGTTGAAAAAGAAAAATCATTGTCTATAGTATATCAGGATTTGGTGATAGAGCATGCTTTCAGAATTGACTTACTGGTAGAACAAAAGGTTGTAATAGAGACCAAAAGTGTGGCAGCATTAGCGGGTATTCATTTAGCACAAACATTAACCTATCTTAAGTTAGGCAACTACAAACTGGGATTGCTACTGAATTTTAATGTTGAAAGGATGATAAACGGTGGAATAAAAAGAGTTATCTGTGGAGATCTGTAGCACTGCCCCTTCGTGCCCTTTGTGGTCTTTGTGGTTTTTGTGTTAATTAAACACTAAGGACACAAAGAACACAGAGAAAATTTTCCGTGGAACACTTCAGCGCTCCTTTGTGCCCTTTGTGCCCTTTGTGCCCTTTGTGCTCTTTGTGTTAATTAAACACTAAGGACACAGAGAACACAAAGAAAAGAATCAGCGGAACACGATGATTCTTAACTCCTCCTTGCCAGGCTTATACTTGGCCCGTTTCGCCTCTTGGACGCACTGCTGCTGGATAGTACGGTTGGCAATAGTAGTTTTATGTTTGCTATTGTTGATGACACGAGCCTCGCTCACTGTTCCATCGGCCAGTACATGCACTTCCACGCAAACTTGGCCTTCCTCATTAACAGATGTGTTAATTTGTTTCACTAGACCACGGTTACCCGTGCCATAACCGACACCACCGCCCGAACCACCACCTTCTCCCGGACCGAGACCCGAACCTGTGCCCGTGCCAATACCAGAGCCTTGACCTCCGCCACTGCCCGAGCCGCCTTTACCTCCTTTGAACATGGCACTTTGGTCCACTTTGGGTTGGGCCGGCTGTGTTGTGGTTGTGCTAGTGTTTTCGGAATGCGACACAGCAGGTGCGGCCGAAGCATTTTGAGTGGCATAATTGGGTGCAGCCGTGTTTGTAACCTTGTTCGGGGACGGGGCATCCATGCCGCCACCGCCACCGCCGCCAACTTCAGCGTCCAACTCCACATAGAAAGTCTTTTTGGGAGGTGGAGGCGGAATCTGCGACTTCAGTCCGAATGTCAACAGCAGCACAATGATGAGCGCTATCGACAGCAGAGACGAGAGCCCGGACCACATGCGGTCCTTCTGTTCCATTTTATTTTCGTCATTCATGCTCATTTTCCTTCGGTGGCTAACACCATTTTATATCGTTGTTCTTCAGGTCTTTGCTCATTCAACTGATTCAGCACATCCATCAAGGCGACCACGTTCTCCACCGGCACGGACTTGTCGGCGCGGAGAATGATGGACTGCATGCCGGAATCATCGTGTTCCACAGCCTTTTGTAAGGCGGGAAGCAACTGTTCGTAGGCAATCGGTTGGGCGTTGGAACCCTCCGGATTGACGAAGTACATCAGATCCTCATTGATATAGACCTCCACATTCTTGGAAACCAGTTGTTTGTCGGAGTCGCTCTTCGGCAGCACCAGGTTAATGGCGTTGGGCGACACCATGGTAGAGGTCAGCATAAAGAAAATCAACAACAGAAACACCAAGTCGGACATTGACGTGGCGCTGAATGTCGTATCAATCTTATTTTGCATTCTAATAGCCATAGTGCGAAACTTTTAAGCGTTTTCGTGAAGAAGATCCATAAATTCGGTAGTGCGCACCTCAAGCTGATAGACCACATTGGAGATTTTGGAAACAATCAGGTTGTGGAACACCAGAGCAATCACACCCACAATCAAACCGGCCACGGTGGTAATCATAGCCGTATAGATACCGGACGAAAGTGTACCAATGTTGAAGTTGTTAGGGTCGGCAGCCATGTTGTGGAATGCGGAAACCATACCCACCACAGTGCCCAAAAAACCGAGCATCGGGGCGATGGCAGCGATGGTGGCCAACGCGGAAACGCCTTTTTCAAGACGGCCAACCTCAATGTTTCCCTCATTCTCCACAGCGGTACGAATGTCATCCAACGGACGGCCAATTCGGGAGAGGCCCTTATCAATCAGACGGGCGGAAGGGTTGTCGTTGCTTTTGCAGAGCGATTTGGCTGAATCCAATTTCCCTTCGTGGATAAAATCACGGATATTGTTCATGAAATTGTACTCCTCTTTCGAAGCGCGGTTCAGCACCATCAGTTTTTTCACAAAAAGATATATGGCAAATCCCAGCATCAAGAACAGCGGGATCATGATCCACAAACTGTTGGTGGCGAACACCAGTTTGAAGTAAGAAGTCTCTTGTACCTGCGGCGCCTGTTCGGCTGCCATCTGCGTCGTTTGGGCAGTTGCTGCCTGCAATAACAATAAAAAGTTCATATTCCAAAAAATTTTAGCAAAAATACTATCAATTAGGCAATTCTATCCCACTTTTCCTCTGTTTTTTCTAACATGGCGATGTTCATATTCTTTTTATTTAACGAAAAAGCACCTTTAAAATTATATTACTTTTGTGCTTCCATCGCAAAATACGCTTAAGTAATTATTTATCAGCAATGAAGATCGTCAACCACGTCGCCGCCAGACCCACCTCGAAGCCGAGGACTTCCACCGTAACGAAGCATGCGAAAGCCGCAAGGAAGAGTCCCAAAAAGAGCACCAAAAAGAAAGAAACCACTTCCCGCAACAGCGGGCCAGGATTCTTCGCCTTCTTCGCCAGCAAGGGCATGATCCAAGTTTATGGCATCCTGCTACTTGCGCTTTCCCTGCTGGTTTTCATCTCCATCGCCTCGTTTTATTTCCATGCGCACAACAACCTCTTCTTCGTAGAAGGCGCTGAGACCACTTCGCACAACATCGCCCGCAGCGTCGGTGCGCACATATCCTACTTCTTCGTGCAGATGACCTTTGGCGTATTCTCCATCGGTTTCCCGTTCCTGTTCCTGCTGTACGGCATCCGCATCGTTTCCGGCAAGAACATACTTCCCTTGGGCAGAACCACGATGACCACTATTCTCACTATGGCCTGGTTGTCCATGACTTTGGGACTTTTCTTTTCCAGCAGTGACAATTCTTTCATCTCCGGCAGCGACAACACCTTCCTTTGTGGCCATTTCGGCGACTGGGTGGCGGGCGGATTGCTCTCACTGGGCAAAGTGGTGGCAGTTATCATAACCATCATCACCCTATTCATCATACTTATCCTCTGCTATGACCTCTCGCTGAAAGCCATGGCCGAGAATGTGCAAAACGCTTACGAAAATCTACCCAAACCTGAACCTAAAGAAAATCGCAAAAACCGTAAAAACAGACAGATATCCGACGAAAGCAGCACTTCCCAGCACGAGGATCTGGACGACCTTTACATCTCCGACCATGGTTGCCTGAGCCAGGAATACTCCGGCACCACCGCTTCTTGGGACATCGAACCTACAGCGGAGCAATTGGCAGCACAGAAAATCAAACAAGAACAACTCAATAAACTCTCACAGCAAAAGGAAGAACCCGAAGAGGTGCCTTTTGAGTTGGTGAACCAACAGACCTCCATGCCTGAACAGGACATGGACAATGACGATGAACTTGACGATGTGGAGGATTCAGACAATCATCCGACGCTCACAGCAGAAGATGTGCGCAACCTGGAGCCCTACGACCCGCGCAAAGAATTGTCAGCATACGAGTTCCCCTCAATAGACCTGCTCAACGACTATCCCGCCAAAGAGGCCAATGAGGAACTGATGAAACGAGAGTTGTTGGACAACAAAAAACGCATTGAAGCCACTCTGAACAGCTTCGGCATCCCGATCCGCAAAATCAGTGCTACGGTAGGACCAACCGTGACCTTATACGAGATTGTGCCTGCTGAAGGCGTGCGTATCAGCAAAATCAAGAATCTGGAAGACGACATCGCGTTGAGTTTGGCAGCATTGGGCATCCGTATCATAGCACCTATTCCGGGTCGCGGCACCATCGGCATTGAGGTTCCGAACAAGAACGCCAACATCGTGTCCATGAAGGAGATCATCTCCTCCGAGAAGTTCCAGAACAACAGCTTCGCTCTGCCCATCGGTCTGGGCCGCACCATCAGCAACGAACCATTTGTGGTGGATTTGGCCAAGATGCCGCACTTGCTGGTTGCCGGCGCCACCGGACAAGGTAAATCCGTGGGTTTGAACGCCATCATCACCTCCCTACTCTACACCAAACACCCCTGTGAGATGAAGCTGGTGCTCATCGACCCGAAAAAAGTGGAGTTCACCCTATATTCCGCTATTGAGAACTATTATTTGGCCAAACTGCCCGAAAACGGCGAAGAGGCCATTATCACCGACACCAAGAAGGTGGTGCGCACACTCAACTCCCTCTGTGTGGAGATGGACCAGCGTTATGACTTGCTGAAGTTAGCCAAGATGCGCAACATCAAAGAATACAACGCCAAGTTCTGCGCCCGTGAGCTATCACCGGCCATGGGGCACCGCTATCTGCCTTACATTGTGCTCGTTATCGACGAGTTCGGCGACCTCATCATGACTGCAGGGCGTGAAGTGGAACAACCGCTTGCCCGTTTGGCACAGTTGGCCCGCGCCATCGGCATCCATTTGGTCATCGCCACCCAGCGTCCCTCCGTCAACATCATCACCGGCAGCATCAAGGCCAACTTCCCTGCCCGTATCGCCTTCCGTGTGCAGTCGAGCGTGGACTCGCGCACTATTCTGGACTCCACGGGCGCCAACCAGCTCATCGGCAAGGGCGACATGCTCATCTCCACCGGTAGCGACCTTGTGCGTCTGCAGTGCGCGCTGGTTGACACACCCGAAGTGGAAAAGATAGCCGAGTTTATCGAAGCGCAATCCGAACTGAAACCGCTGCTTGAGCCCTACACCCTGCCCGATGTGCCTGAACCAGGCAGTGACGCTGGCGACACCAACTTTGACGACGAACCCGCCTCCGGTGAGATTGATCCGCTGTTTGTGGATGCCGCTGTGCTGGTGGTGCAGTCGCAACAGGGTTCCACCTCTTACATCCAGCGCCGCATGAAGCTGGGCTACAATCGCGCCGGACGCATCATGGACCAACTGGAGGATTTCAACATTGTGGGACCCGCCAACGGAAGCAAGCCCCGCGATGTGCTCGTTAAAACCGATGCGCAACTCCGCGAACTGCTGGCCAGCAAAGGCATGCTGTAACAGAATTTAAAATTGATAATTCAAAATGGAACTATATTGGTTAAACCTAATTGACAATATGGTATCCAAATAACCGTTTCAACATATACTACAATGACACGCAAAATCATTTTATCGATTGCAGCCCTTTTCTTCCTGACATCAGGATATTCGCAAAATACGGACGGCGGAGCCACCGAGCTGCTGAAAAAAGTTTCGGCCAAATACCAGGCCTTCACCTCTATGCAGTTCCACTACACACTCAAAGCCACTAAGGATGGCAAAACCCTCAGCACCAGCCAAGGCGACTTTGCCCTGAAAGGTGACAAATACCGCACCACATTCAACGGACAGACATTCTATTGCGATGGGAAAAGCATGTGGAACTACCAGAAATCCACCAATGAGGTTTCCATTTATGAATACGACGCTGAAGACGATGAGAACCTGATGAATCCGCAGAAGATTCTGAAAAATTGGGACAAACAATTCAGAACCAAGTATATACGCGATGAATTCAACAACAACATTTCCACCGCGCTGATTGACCTGACTCCCAAAACCACGCAATCATACTACCGCATCCGTTTGTTCATCAACAAGGCCAACAACCAGATCCTGCGCATCGCCTTGTACGATAAAGACAATACTATATATACATATCACATTGAGCAGTTCAAGTCCAATGTAACGCTCGCCGACAGTTATTTTGTCTTCGACAAGAACAAATATCCCGGTGTGGAGGTGAATGATATGAGATAAGGAAAAGGCGTGTGTTGAGGTGAAGAATCTAATACCACAAAAAAACGTCCTGATCGAAAAGGCCAGGACGTTTTCTATGTTTAACGAACGGATATTCTCCGTCAGAAAATCTTAGTACAGGAAGCTCAACAGGATACCGGCGGCAACAGCACTACCGATCACACCGGCCACATTGGGACCCATGGCGTGCATCAGCAAGTAGTTGGTCTTGTCATACTTCATACCTTCCACATAGGATACGCGGGCGGCATCAGGCACGGCAGACACACCGGCATTACCGATAAGCGGGTTGATCTTGTTACCCTCCTTCAAGAAGAGGTTCAGGAATTTCACGAAAAGCACACCCGTAGCGGTTGCCACCACAAAGGAGAAGGCACCCAGCACGAAAATCAGGATGGATTTCGGTGTCAGGAAATTCGTAGCCTGTGTGGAACAACCCACCGTGAGACCGATGAGGATGGTCACGATGTCAATCAGCGGACCAGAGGCCGTGTTAGCCAGACGTTTGGTCACGCCGCACTCTTTCAGCAAGTTGCCGAAGAATAGCATACCCAGCAACGGGATACCGGATGGCACGAGGAAGGCGGTGAGCAGAATACAGAACAGCGGGAAGAGCACTTTTTCGCGGTGCGTGACGGCTCTGGGCGGACGCATACGGATAAGACGCTCCTTCTCCGTGGTGAACAGGCGCATGATAGGAGGTTGAATCACCGGCACCAAGGCCATGTAAGAGTATGCTGACACGGCAATGGCACCCATCAAGCTCGGAGCCAGTTTGGAAGACAAGAAGATAGCGGTAGGGCCGTCAGCGCCACCGATGATGCCGATAGCACCGGCTTCCATAGGCGTGAAGCCCAGCAACAAAGCCGTGGCATACGCGGCAAAAATGCCGAACTGTGCGGCAGCACCCACCAAAATCAACTTGGGATTCGATATCAGGGCCGAGAAGTCCGTCATGGCCCCGATACCGAGAAATATCAATGGCGGATAGAAACCCTTGATGACGCCGAAATACAGGTAATTCAGCACGGCGCCGTTCTCGTACACACCAATCTGCAGACCGTCGGTAAACGGGATGTTACCCACAATCATGCCGAATCCGATGGGCACGAGCAGCATCGGCTCAAACTCTTTAATCACACCCAACGCGATAAAGAACAAGCCGACACAAATCATGATAATATGGCCCCATGTACAGTTTCCGAAACCGGAATAACCGAAGAACTGGATGAGACCTTCTTTAAAAAATTCAAACATTTTTCAGATAATTTAGTTGTGTAACTTATTGATTAACCGTTGGATTATTCAAAAACAACAAGCACATCGCCTTCCATAACGGAATCGCTACGGTGCACTCTCACTTCCTTGATTACGCCATCCTTCTCGGCATCGATATTGTTTTCCATCTTCATTGCTTCAAGAAGGAAAAGGCGTTGGCCGGCCTTCACGGAGTCGCCCTCTTTGCAGAAGACATCCAGAATGGTGCCAGGCAGTGGTGATTTGAGCGTGGCTCCGGCGGCAGTGGCGGCAGCAGGCGCGCTCTTCACATTGGCAGTGGGTGCCGCGGCGGCTTTCGGGGCAGGTGCACTCACCATTACTACTGGCTTCACTTTTGCGGGAGTTTTAATCTCCGTGTCAAGCGCCACCGTGTAGGGCGTGCCATTGACCTCGACATTCACGGCATTGTTCTCTATATCACCAACTTCTACGGAATATTTATTACCGTTGATCGTAAATTTATAGTTTTTCATACTTCAAATCGTTTTAAATTTATTTTCTTAATCTCGGTGTTCTCTTCATGGTAAGCTCTTTCTGGGCCCATGGTGAATAGTGTGCCGATGGCATGTTGATGGTAATCACCTCACTCTCTTCATCATGCATACTGTTGAAATGCAGATGCAGCGCAGTGGCAATGGCAGCAGCCTCCTCACCGGTAAGCTGCTCATCATCCTGCTTGTTCTCGCCAACAGCGGCAACATTAGATGCCATAGTGGCTTCCGTTTTCTTGGCATTCTTCTGTGCCAGCTTCTTAGAGCTCCATCCAAACAGCTTCAGCATCGCAAAGATCATAATCAAGGCCGTGAACACCACCGACATGGAAATGATAGCCAAACCGATACCGTATGGGTCATCACGTTTCAACCGCTCCTGTTTGGAAACTTTAGCGGTCACCTCATTAGATGAACCAGGCGTGAATTGGCTGAGGAAACCTGCATCCCCTGTTTTGCCATCTTCCAACAAACCGTATGAAATTGTTGAGTCAACCAATGCATCTTTCGGATAGTACATCATGTCAATGAGATCCTTCCCATCGGCAGAGATGAGTGCAATGTAGTTGGTTTTGGAAGTACGAGGGTCGAAATTCACATGGAATGTGCCATACAGCGGCTGCGCGTCCAGATAGAACACGAGGTAAGTCCGCTGGGCCATGTTGGTTTTGATATCCGTTTTCGGGATACGATACCAATGTGCGGGCTCCACGCCGCCTTTTTTCTTTCCAGCTGCGAAACCGGTCGTGTCGTCCGTTATGTAACAACCGGCAAGGTTGACCGAGTTGTAGGCCGTATTGAAAATCTCAACCCAAGGCACATGACGACCATATTCATCGTCAAAGTTGTCTTTATTGTTGATCAGAATCTCGTTGAAACGCAAGTCACGCACCGACTGTCCGAATGTGGAGGCGGTAATGAGCAGGGCTGCCAACAAGACCAGATATTTGGTAAATGATTTCATAAAATGATTGAAAATTGGGGTTAATGTGTAGAGACGCAAGGTCTTGTGTCTCTACGGTTTATATTACAATGGCAGGTTGTCGTGTTTTTTAGCCGGATTCTCCAAGCGTTTGTTCTTGAGGGATTCAAGGGCGCGGATCACGCGGAAACGGGTGTTGCGCGGTTCAATCACATCATCCATGTAGCCGTATTGTGCGGCCACATACGGATTGGAGAACTTGTTGCGGTAATCCTCCACCTTCTCAGCGAGGAACGCGGCTTTCTCTTCGGGGTTCTCGATTTTCTTCATTTGGGAACCGTACAGGATTTCAGCCGCACCGCTGCCGCCCATAACGGCGATTTCAGCTGTAGGCCATGCGTAGTTGATATCGCCACGCAAGTGCTTGGAACTCATCACACAGTAAGCGCCGCCGTAGTTCTTGCGCAAGGTAACGGTAACTTTGGGCACCGTACATTCGCCGTATGCGTAGAGCAACTTGGCACCGTGTAAGATGATGCCGCCATACTCTTGACCTGTGCCAGGCAGGAATCCAGGCACATCCACCAGCGTCACGATGGGGATGTTGAAGGCATCGCAGAAACGCACGAAGCGCGCACCCTTGCGGGAAGCGTTGATGTCGAGCACACCAGCCAGATATTTGGGCTGGTTGGCCACGATACCTACGGACATTCCGTTGAAACGGGCGAAGCCGATCACAATGTTCGGTGCATACAATGGCTGGATTTCCAGGAATTTGCCGTCATCCACAATACCATTAATCACGTCCTTCACGTCATAAGGCATGTTGGGGTTGTCGGGGATGATGGAATTGAGACTGTCTTCCAAACGGTTGATGGGATCCTGGGTGGGCTCGTAAGGAGGTTCCTCCATATTGTTGGAAGGAATATAGCTGATGAGTTCACGCAGCATAGCGATACCCTCTTCCTCGTTCTCCACAGCGAAGTGGGCCACACCGGATTTCTTGGAGTGCACCATAGCACCGCCAAGATCCTCGGTAGTCACATCCTCGTTGGTGACGGTTTTCACCACCTTGGGGCCGGTCACGAACATGTAGCTCGTGTTCTTAGTCATCATGATAAAATCGGTAAGGGCGGGGGAATAGACGGCACCACCGGCGCAGGGTCCGAAGATGGCGGAAATTTGCGGAATCACACCGGAGGCAAGTATGTTACGCTGGAAGATCTCGGCATAGCCAGCCAGACTGTTCACGCCCTCTTGGATACGCGCACCGCCAGAATCATTGAAGCCGACCACCGGAGCACCGACCTTCATGGCCTGATCCATCACCTTACAGATCTTCTGTGCGAAAGTTTCGGAAAGAGATCCGCCAAAAACGGTGAAATCTTGGGAGAAAACATAGACCAGACGGCCGTTCACGGTACCGTAGCCAGTAACCACACCGTCGGAAAGGTATTTTTCTTTCTCCAGGCCGAAATTCTGGCAGCGGTGCTGCACAAACATGTCGAATTCTTCGAAGCTGCCTTCATCAAGGAACATCAGGATACGTTCGCGGGCAGAATACTTGCCTTTGGCATGCTGCTTCTCGATTCTATCCTGACCTCCGCCTAAACGAGCCTTCTCGCGCAATGCGAGTAACTCGTTGATTTTATCTTGCATTGTCATAAGATATTGATATTTAATTATTTATTATTGAATTAATTATTTTTTGACACAATACACTATGAAAGCGCGAAAGTACAAAAAAAATGCGAGAAATTCACTTTTTAATTAAAAAGCGGTTGGGGGTCAGGAATTTTGGGGTGGAACGATGTATTACGAACTATGACGATGAACGATGACGATGGTCATAGATCTATTACCAAAGGCTAACGGCTAAAACCCCGAGTACAAGCATGATATGTCACCGTCCTGGCGGATGAGCAGCATATACAGTACCAATGCGGCTATGAGGACAGCCGCCAATATCTTAACGATTCTCCTTTTCCAAAACATACTCTTTGATTTTCTGATAAATAAGATAAGCTCCGTATGACGAGTGGTGCTGATAGTCATTGAAAGCGCCCAATTGGTCTGAAATATCCGTGGCGTCAATGTATGGGACACCCTCCTGCTGGCACATTTGCTTGATGTTCCGGCACACCATCTCCAATTTCAGAATCTCCTGAGGACAAGTCTTTTGCAAAGCAATTTGGTTGTATGGCCCTACAATAAATGCGATGTCCACATGGTGCTCTTTGCACAATGCAATCATGGTGTGAAGTTCGTCGTAGCGGTAGGTAATGGAGGTATCCACAGACAAAGCGCCCAAATGAGGTTCCACCGGCAGCGCCACATTGTACCTGAAATCATACGCCGCGCTGTCAACCTTGCCGAAATTGGGATATTTGTCAAAACCCGGCCGAGTCCAAAAGTGGTGGAGGCTCTTTTGGAATTTTTTCGGATTCAAGTCGAAAATGAGGTCTTGATAGTATTTCCTGCGCGCCCTGTCCAAAACAAAATAACCCCACTCCCCTATGCGATAGGACAAGGTGGTGTTTTTGCGGTTCACCTTCAGGATATCGTCCACCTGTCCGTTCTTGGGCCGGTTCGCCCGCTGGTATTCCACCACCGAGACATAGCGGTCGAAATACTCCTTGTTGCTGTTGGCAAGTCTGTCGCTCCAATATCGGGGATTGATAAAGAAGAGAATTTTCACGCCTTCAACATTGTCATTGCTTTGAATAAGAGGAAAATAGGTGCAAGGAGTACGGCCTGCGCCCGCCACAACGGAGAACTTGCAGGGCAGTGTGGTGTCGGCATTCAGGAAGTCATAATAGTTGCCATGTGGCAATGTGTTGCTCTCCGAAGTACCCAGCACCAGATACCCGTTGTTCCGTTTGATGCTCTTCAGGAACAGGTCAGTGTAGAGCGGATTGTTGTCGCGTAGTTCCTGATGGCGGATGGTGTAAAGTTGCTTTTCCGCTTCCGGTGCCTTGAAAGTGGGGATAAGCCACGACAACAGCAGGAACACCAGTACTGAAATTAGTACCACGGAACCTATCCAGGCCAGAACCTTTGTTTGGTACAACTTTTTCATCAGAACAGCAGATTAATCATTGCCCACAACTCTTTTTCAGGATAGTTGAAGAATATCCATCCAATCGTAACAAAAACAAATGTGACCACTATCCCGATTATGCGGTTTGTCCGAGTGGGTTTTACGGGATGGTGGAAGGTGAAAATCTTGTAAACCGACAGCCCCAGTCCGTGCCATAGACCCCAGAGCACGAAGTTGAGCGTACTGCCGTGCCAGAGTCCGCATACCAAAAATGTCAGCAGGTAGGCGATGACGGAAACCACCATACGGAACTTGCGGATAGAAAAGCGGTTCAGCAGGGATATAATGGGCTTAAACACATAAATTTTCAGGAAGGTGGAGAAGGTGATATGCCACCGTTTCCAGAACTCTGCGATGTTGGCAGAGAGGTAGGGATTGTTGAAGTTCTCGGGGGTGCGGATGCCCATCATGTAGGCCATGCCGATGGCCAGGTCGCAGTAGCCGGAGAAATCGATGTAGATGTAGAATGAATAGAGCACGGCAGCACACAGCACAGCACCCCATGGAGCCATGTTCGGGAGCAGCGTGTGGTAGTCGGTGGCGTAGGGCAGCATGAGCGGCACGAGGAGCAGGGTTTTCACCGCGCCCATGAAGATGCGGCCCACGCCTGACAGCAGCATCCGTGCGTTGTAGCGCACATGGGTGTTTTGTACCCAGTAGTGGAAATTGTTGAATGTGTCGATGGGACCCGCCATGAAGGTGGGGAAGAAGAAAAGATAGTTGATGTAGGAGAGGAAGTTTTGGCTTCGGACGGTTCTCTTGTGGCACTCCACCAGCCAGTGGATGAGGCGGAAGAGGATATAGGAGAGCCCAAGTTTCTGGACAGAGAAAAAGGGCTTCTTCATGGAGTGGGTCCAGAACTCGCCGAACCAGCGCCACACGAGCGGATACTGGCGTACGGCGAAAAGGGCGATGAGCAGGATGAGCACCAGTGCCAGCAACCAACCCCGTGGCTTGCGGTACAGGAGAAGGCCTGCCCCATAGCACACTACGGCCGCCACCAGCAGGATAAGCAGTGAGTTCGGGCGCACCAAACAGGTCAGAACCAGTGCGTTGCCCAGCAAGATGACGAGGTTGTTCAACCATCCTTTCTGGAATATCCATCTGCATCCCACAAACAGCAGGATGAACACAAGGATGCTGAAAAACAACTGGCCGCTATGGAAGAGCATGATTATTCTTCACTTTTAACGCACCGGACAGGCACGGAACTGCGGCATCCGCCAGTACCGGGCGTAGGCACTTCGACATTCGGAATGTGCAACTCGGATGCCGTGAATTGGATATCGCCAGTAGCCGGCTCAAAATACACCACAAACGGATCCCCGTTCCCTTCATTGATGGTGCTTGTCCAGAAATAGCATCGTCTGTTCAACCACTTCATGTCTGTGCCAAAATTGGTGGGAGCGTATGACCACCAACTGTTCCAATAGCCCGTGGGTATTGCACTGAACTGGCTTGAGTTGAACTCTTCTATGTCTGTAGCGTTTATGTGTGGGTATGCCGACAATGCGGCGGCGGCATTTCCGCTTTTGGCCATCATCTTACCGTTTGATTCCACATTGTTGATCAGTGTCTCCCATTCGGCTTTGGTGGGTACATGCCAGCCCTGGGGGCAGAGGCGCAAACGGATTGAGTCCTCTTTCAGAAGGGTATGATCATAGTAAATCCCGAAGGGGGCATACTCGTTACACTTTTGGGAGATGTCGGTGCCATCATTGAGGTGAGTGACGGCCAAATTGCCCGCCATCCATATCTGATCCCCTATCTTGACAGCGTCATACGTATTGCCGTCAATGTCGGTCACGGCCTGCTTGATAACACGGCTTTTGGTCGGCTCGCAGGAAAGAAGAATCATGGCGGCTGACACAAAAATAATCAGAGTTGTAATATGTTTTTTCATAATAAAAAATTAATGCTTATTTATTTTACTCTCTTTTAAATAAGTTTGAATTTGCAAAAATACAAATTTAAACTAAATGGTGTTTATGGTTTATTTGTCTATTGTTCATCGCCTTCACAATTTGATGATTTATTAGCTGGAGCAATAATAAAAATTGAGAATTTGGATTTTAGATGTTAGACCTGATATATTACGATACAAAAAAAGGTATCAAAATCGTGTTCCAATGCGAATTGATGCTCCAGCTGCAAAATCGTATCCAAGTGCGAAGTATATGCTTTTCTCATCTCTATACTTGTAGTTGCATCCCTGCATTCCAACTTAGCCAAAGGAATGGGGTCCATTTGTATTTCTTCAATATGAAATACCGGAAATCCAACCCGCCCGAGAAAAGAAAAACATCGGATCCTCCACCATCGGAGAAACAAGAACTGATATATTGGAACTCGATGTTGATACCCAGAACAAAATGAGGATTGAACTGGATACCATGTGTCTCCCGGATGGAGACACTCCACGGTATGGTATTTTGATATTCTCCCCGTATGCCCGCACCCAAGTCCAGAGCATGATAGTACCCAATCTTCTTCTGATCTATGGTCTCACTGCCCTGCGCCATACATATATTTACCATAGTAATTACCAAGACTATTACTACAATTATTCTTTTCATAATAAAAAAATTAATTTATTGATGATTATGAACCAAGACAACCATTAAAAACTATCAAAAGCAAAAGTTTCATCAGTTTATTTTTTTCGAAAGAAACTTTTTGGTACGCCCACAAAAGCATACCCTAAATTGATTCCAAAATAGGTGGATGTTGCGGATATGTTACAAACACTTTCCGAATATGTAAAGGGCGAGTTCACGGCATAATATCCTTCAAAGCGTTTAACAAAGCCCACATTGGCATTGAGGCCAAGAATGAAATTATTCCGAGGATTACGTTTTGTGTGAAAGAGAAAACTAATACCAACTGTAATATCAGGTATAAAGCTATTGTTACAATGAAGGTTGCCGACATTCAAATACATAATAGTGTCGCCCCCTTCACGACGTCCATCTTCGACAATTTGGTTGAAAAAATAAGATATTCTCATACCAAGTTCAGGTTTAACAAATACTCTGTTCGTTAAACTATATAAATAAGTTGCTTTTACCCCTAATCCATAATATCCGAGGCAAGGAAATGAAAACAATCCGAAATTGTGTAAACTGAAAGTTGATCCGTTTGTGTTGTTTGCAAAGCGCAGTCCTATCCATCCTTGCGATAATTCTAATGAAAAACCAAAGTTTGACGAAAAAAAAACATCGTATTCGGCCAAGAATGCTCTATCATAACCCATTTTTGGCGAATACAGACGTGAAAATTCTTTGTTATAATCAAATTTTGATTTTGGAAAAAAACAATTGTTGTATTGGATGCTAAAAGAGTGTCGAATATTGCCAGATGTCTTCCCATAAACTTTTGTTGTGTCCATGGCCGTTGACAGCAACGGGGGGGTTAGGAATAACAGTAAAAGCAACTTATTTCTTGTCATTTTAGGACTGTTTTATAAATAAACATCTAATGATTTGTTTGCTTTAACAGCTTTCATACTTACCATGGATATGATTGTCTGGTGCTATATATGTTGGGCCAGTACCTCTAAATGAAATGGTTGACACAAAGCATCCCCAGGGTAATTCCCTGCTACTTGCATGAAAATCACTATTTGCCGACATATCCGTACAATTACCTCTTTTTGATCCTTCCACCATTACACCTATCTTACTGAACCACAAGCTCTTTTTCCCACTATCTAATATGTTATACAATGTGGTGGACGCTGCTATGCTCAATGTCGTTGTTGACAAATGCCCATGCACCAAACGTTTTCGCCCACCATACTGAAAAATGTCCGTATCTCCCTTGTTTGAACCTATTTGTTTGCATGGAAATCTATCCGCCTTTACATTGTATACTATCCCGTTAATCATTATCTCACCAAATTCGTTATACAGAGCTGTCTGATATCTTTCCACACATATGTCATTAAATGGATTATCTTCCATACTGCTATTTTCATCGTTCATCCAAGTTTTTTCTGAATTTTCCAGTAAATTAAACAGGCTTTGAAAATGTAATTCTTCTGCAAAATCATGCAACGGTTTAAATTGGCTAAAATCATCTTTTTCTACTTGATCATTGATGGCATTTTCATCGTCAGTACCTAAAATCTTAATAATACTATCCATATATGTTGCTACATGTTTTTCGCATAGTTCTGATAAAAGCATAGTGGTCGATTCGTATTGAGACCATGTGTCAAAACTAAGCATGCCATCAATAATTTTTATGTTTGACGCTATTGTGTTAATTGAAGTTGATTTTAAATCTGTAAGATTAGCGTTGTTATCTTTTTCACAGCCAGACAAGATAGTGCCAACGAGAGAGATTAAAAGAATGGGTAATTATGAAATTTTTCATTTGTTTACGAATTTAAATTGATATATGTTACATTTCGGTGAATGTTATTATATTTGTCACTTTTTTTTCCCAATGTGCCACACAGAAGGTTTTTCTGTGAAATTGTTTTTTTACAATGCCTAACGGGTACTGTATATTGCAGGGATTTTGTTTTCCGCTAACAAAAGAATGGCGATTCCCCTGCACTTGTACCTATTCTCCCTGCTATCGGCGCACACTTTAACAGCAGGGAGCAACGCCTCTTCCTTTTATTCTTTCTTTGCCTCTAAGAAGCATTGAATAAATACATTAAAATTTCGTTTATAACTCATTATTGTTAAAAATGTAGGGGAATAATGGACATTACGTTTTATTTTTAATGATTATTATACCATGGCTTGGCTGAGTAAGCCAGCCCGGTGAAGGTGAACTGTAATGTGGCGGTGTCTCGCTCCACTAGCTGCGCGGGGATGTTCAGGTAAGCGGTGCTCCCGCCCTCGCCCGTGCTCAGCGACCGCGCCGGCATGTTGAAGAAGTCCTCGCTGGTCAGACCCACCGTGTCCGTGGTGACGGCTGTAAGGCTCCCGCCAATACTCTGGAGAATTACACTGGCACTCTTGCTGCAGTAATGTCCTATGCCTTGGCAGTCCACATGAGTGCTCTGGCCATTGACCACAACACACGAGTTCTTGCAGTCGCTCGCCTGATGACCGATGTTGACAAACATCGTGTAATTCTCCGATCCTGTTTTTTCCCCATTGGAACATACGACAATGATGTTCTTCCATGTTTGGGGTTTGTCCGCGCACGAAACAAGCGCGACGGACACGAACATTGCTAACGCAATTTTTTCTGAAAGGGTTTTGATCTTTTTTTTCATAATCGTTTTGGTTTGGTTCGCTTACAAATTTACACCTATTTTTGTCCCGAAAAAAAAATGTGACGAAATTTTTTGGCGGGTTTACTATTTTTGCAAAAAAAACGGACATGAAAAAACATTTGCAACCGACCAGACTTGTCTTTGAAATCCTCTTTTGGGCCGCCGCTCTTTACTTTTTCCTCAACAACGCATTCCTGCGCCCCATGCAAAGCCAGGCGGTCGAATGCGCCATCTTGGGGATGATTGCACTCGTCGTTTATGCGGAAAAATATCTGCTCACCCCTTATATTTTATTGAGAAACAAACCTTTGTGGTATGTCCTGACGCTCGTGGCCGCTGCTGCCGCCGCCTCTGCCGTAGAATACTTCATCGTCAAACCAGACATTGTCTCTCTGTATGCGGATTCTCTGCCTGTGGATATCCTAAACGACTATCTGTCAGGTGTTTGTGCGAATATTTTCCTGCGTGATTCCGCTTTCATCTGCTTTTTCGTTCTCCTGCATACCGGCTATATCCTGATGAACACGTTGAAGGAGGAGCGGGAAATGCTTTCGGAAAAGGAGAACAAGATTGTCATCATGCTGAACCACAACAAGTTGACTACTATTGATACGGACAAAATCCGCTATGCGCAGTGCGACGGCAACATCACCACAATCTACCTTAAAAACGGGCAGTCATACAAGCAATACGTCTCCCTGTCCACCATCGAGGACTGCCTCTCAGAGGACAAATGCCTGAGAATCAACCGAAACACTCTCGTCATGCTTGACAGCATTGACTGTTACACGGTAAACGGCGTATTCCTGCAGGGAATGGAAAATCCTCTGCCCTACTACCAAAAGGAATCCGAAAAAGTGTTGTCCAGACTCCTGATCTGGAACCACCGGAAATTCTCGAAGCAATCAGACTCCGAAATTATCCGAAAAAATCATGATTTGGCGGGATTGGAGGAGATTTTGCATGACGAAAATTGGCAAATTGGCGGGATTGGAACGGAATTTTTGGAAGAAAATTCGAATGAAAGTTCAGGTTGCGAACAGCTGGGGGAAGTGGCGCATTATATCCGTCTGCATCCGGGATGCAAGATTTCCGACATTTCGACGGGAACCGGATTGAAGTTCAGAACCGTGGAAAGGCTGGTCCACAACCTGAAAACGGACGGACGCATCTGCTACAAGGGTTCCAAGCGTTATGGCGGCTACGAGGCGGCGGAAGGGGGATTATAGACGTGAGATGTGGGATGTGAGATGTGGGATGTGAGACGTGAGACGTATGACTATAGGACAATACCTACATCCTACATCCTACATCCTACATCCAACATCTAACTTCTAACGTCTAACTTCCAACATCCAAACACACAAAAAAGCAGGACGGACCGCAATCCACCCTGCTTTTGTTCATAGCGCCCGAAAAGACTATCTCGTGGCGTCGATGGCTTGTTTGATGAGTTGGAACGTTCTCTCGGGATCGTTGTCCAAACCCATGGAGAAACGGATGAGGCCTTCGCTCATGCCCATCTCCTTCTGGATATCCTCGGGAACCTCGGAAGAGGTGGATTTGCCAGAGTTGCTGAACAGCGTCTTGAAATAACCCAAACTCACGGCGAGGTAACCCACACCCAGTTCCTGCATCTTCTCCATGATGGCGCTGGCTCTCTCAGCCGTGCCCATATCGATGGAGATCATGCCGCCGAAGCCGTAACCGTCGTTCATCATGGATTTGAAGAGTTCGTGGTCAGGATGCTCGGGAAGACCCGGATAGTTGTATTTGATACCCGTCTCTTTGAATCTCTTGGCCAGATACATGGCATTCTCGCTGTGTTTCTTCATACGGATATGCAAGGTGTGCAAATTCTTCTGGATGCTGGTGGAACGGAAGGTGTCCAACACCGGACCAAGCAACATGGCCGTACCGTCGTTCACATCAATCAAAGAGTTGATGTAAGCAGCGGAACCGCAGATGGCACCGGCCACACAGTCGTTCATACCGTTCACATATTTTGTCATACTGTAAATCACCACATCCGCGCCAAGACGGTACGGGGAGAAAATCATCGGGGTGAATGTATTATCAACCAACAATTTAGCGCCAACAGAGTGGGCAATCTTGGAAAGTTCCGGAAGATTGGCAATACGCAGCAGCGGATTGTTCATCGTCTCGGTATAGACAACCTTGGTGTTGGGACGGATGGCTTTCTTCACGGCATCCAAATCCTGCATATTCACAAAAGTGACATCCACATTGAATTTCTTAAGGTAATTGTTCAGGAAAGCGAACGTACCGCCGTAGGTGGTCATGCTGGAGAGGATATGGTCACCGGACTTCACCTCATGCAACAAAGCTACCGTAATAGCAGCCATACCGGAACCAGTGGTCCAAGCCAGCTCGGTACCTTCAATAGCGGCCAGTGACTGTGCCAGCGACAGGGTGCTGGGATTCCAGTGGCGGGAGTAGAGGAAGTAACCCTCGGTTTCGCCGTGGAAGGTGTCGGTCATCGTCTTGGCCTGTTCAAACATAAAGGTTGCGCTATCGCAGATAGCTGGGTTGACACCTCTATAGGCATCTTTCTTGTCCAATCTTTCCAGGTTGGTTGCGGGATCGAATTTTTCCATATTATTTTTGAATTAGATTATTATTGAAATTTGGGATTGCAAAAGTACAAAAAAAATATATGGGATAAAACTAATGACAGGAGTGAATTATTTAAAAACCCTTTTTATAATGGGAGCATTTAAGGCATTCTCCAACTTGCACAGTGTTTCCAAAGTCAGATTTTCCTCTCCTTTTAACAGTCTGCAAACATATTGTGGAGAACATCCCATCAGTTCTGCCAACTGCTTTTGAGACATGTTCTTTTCTTCCAAAGACATAGCAATAACAATGGCAATTTTTCTTGAATATTTAAGCCAATCCTTGTTCGCCTTTCGCCATTCCGCTTTCTCTTGCCATTTTGAAGGTTCCAAAGAAGAATGGTCTTTTAAGAATGCTATTTGCTCTGCTGGTGTTTTCATTTCCTTATCCTTTTTCATTTATAAATTCTGTAAAACTATCATCATCTATGACATTGTTGTCAACAAGATATTGGCGTACTTTTTCCATCTTAACAAGTTCATTAAGCGTATGTTCCCGCTCTTGCATCGTCCGAGTCAATTTGATTGCACCACCGGTAACAACATATATGCCTGGATTCAACTTTATTGCATAAATTCGTAACCAACTGGCATGCTTTGGACGATCTTTTAAGCGGGCCTTTTCTCTACCCAATCTCATTTCAGAAGCACGGGAACTTTCAAGTGGACGGAATAAATCATCCAAATTGGCATCTGGATTGATGTCCAGAATAAGACATTCCAACTCATCGCTATCTTCCATAGTGTCATATACCGCTTCGTCAAGTCTTGTTATCTTAAAATATGACACAAGATCATTGAAATTATCTCGGAAGAAATTCAGCAACCACAAAGCATCATTCCATTGAGTGAACACTTTGTCCAATTCGTTTAACTTTTCGTCAGCATAATGTACGGCCCATAAGCGACCATCTTGTTTAATGTCATCAAATGTTATCATGATTTAAAATTTTTAGTTGCTGCAAAAATACACATTTTTTCAATATATCAACCTATAAGTTGATTTTATTGCGAATTCACAATAGGAAACTTTTTCATACTTTTGCGCTCGTAAAAAACACACTGATATGATGAAGAACATCCGATTGACCATACTTCTAGGTCTGTTTATAGCTGCCCTCTCATGTTTACAGGCGCAGGTGCCCGACCTGGACACAAAATACGCGGCGGAACTGCTGAAACCCGGCACGCCCGCACCCGACTTCCAACTCCAGACTCCAGACGGAAAGACATTGAAATTCAGCGATTTCGCCAAAGGCAAGTATGTCGTCATCGACTTCTGGGCCTCCTGGTGCCCCGACTGCCGCAAAGACCTGCCCGAGGTTATCCGGATGTACAACAAATGGCACAAAATGGGTGTGGAGTTCCTCGGTGTCTCCTTCGACACCGACAAGCAGAAATGGACGGACTACATTGCCCAATCCGGCATCCCCTACCCGCAGGTGAGCGAGCTGAAACGGATGAACCAGTCGGAGGTGGCCAAAGCCTACGGCGTGCGCTGGATCCCCTCCCTCTACCTTATCGGCCCCGACGGCAAAGTGCTGGTGAGCACGGTACTGTCGTATAAGATTGAGAATATGCTGTACAAGAATTTCATGGAAAGTATTGCGACCCCATTTCTTGGAAAATATGACACCATAGCCATTGACGGCAGCAAAGGAAAACTATGGGCTCGATTGTACAAACCAGAGCTGAAGGCAGGACAACGATGCGATCTCGTCATCCTGTGCCATGGGCTCAACTGCGACCATGATTTCTCACTCATGCGGCGTATCGCCTACTATCTGGAAAACGACTTCGCAGTTCTGGAATTCGACTTCAACGGGCACGGCAAGAGCGAGGGCAAGTTTGTGGATATGACCATCGCCAATGAGATGGAGGATTTGGAGCAGGTGCTGGCATACGCCCAAGACCTGCGGTTTGTGGACGACATCGCCTTGGTGGGTCACTCGCAGGGCGCGGTGGTGGCCGCGATGGTGGCGGGCAAGCATCCCGACGACATCAAGGCGGTGGTGCTGCTGGCACCGGCCTCCTCGGTCCGCGATGATGTGGTGCGCGGCAACCTCTTCGGCATCGACTTCGACCCCCTCGACATGCCCGACAGCCTGGTGCTCAACAACGGCATCGCTCTTGGATACAGATATTTGAAGACCGCTTCCATCCTGCCCATCTTTGAGACGGCGGCCAACTTCCACGGCAATGTCTGCATCATCCATGGCAATGCTGACCGCCTGGTGCCCTACACCTGCAGCGAGCATTTCCATCAGACATGGACCCACAGCGAGTTCCACCTGCTTAACTACTACGACCACAACTTCACCGTCTGCCCCTACCGCCCGGCGGAGATCACAACAGAATTCTTGCAAAGGGTGATGCGATAATCATCGCAGGCGGCATTTTTGCGCCACCTCCCCATCAGATAAACAAAAGGGCCGCGAATTTCGCGGCCCTTTTTGGCGTTTAGCTATAATGGAATTATTCCATATCGGCTCTTGCCACAGCGTCTTTGTAGTACTTCTGGTTGACGAAGACATCTTCCTTGTACGGGTTGATGTGACGCTTCTTGGCTTGGGCAATGATGTAGCACAGGGCGATGGCGTTGGTGATAAGAGCCAGAGCGCTGATCACGGTCATCATCGTCGGATTGCCGGCAACGGTCTCAACGGTGGTGCCCACAGCGGCAGCATCACCGCCAGCAGCGGCGTAAATCTCCGTGATGGTTTCGATGCCGTTGGGATACTGCACGGGAAGCACAGCCCACTTGAAGGCCTGGAAACCGTCTTTGAAGGTCTCTTGGAAGAGCGGAAACACCTGCGCGAACATACACCAGATAGCCAGCGTGTTGGCACGGTTCATGATCCAACCGCCGCGGTTCCACAACAGAGCAGCGATGGTTGGGGCAAGCAACAAAGCGATACCGCAGAACCAGCTGTGTGTAGGCAAGCAGTTGTAGGTGTAAGCGAAGTTCCAAATGTCATAAACCACGATGAAAACCCAGGTCATGTCGGCCCAGATCATGTCTTTCTTGTCCTTGGACGGGAACACATTCCACCATGCGGTCATACAGAGGATGTTGAGCAAACCGGCGACGCCGTTCATGACATTGTGCCAGCCACCATAGAGCCACACGCCCTCGCTGGAGAGCCACCACTTGTTCCAGCCCATAATGGCGGATTCGAAGTCGGAGGCCACAGCAATGAGGATGTTGATGGCCACGATGATGAACGGGAACGGTTTGAACCAGTGTTTGGCACCGATACCCCATTTGTACTTGATCATCATGAAGCCAATACAGCCGGTGAGCGCGGCGTAGAGCTTGGCGTAGTGGAACCAGCCGTTCATATAGACATGCGTCTGGTTGTTCACTGCCCATTCAGCTCCGGAGCGCGCACCGATGGCGATGGCCACGAAATAGACCGTCAAGGCAAGCGGGATAAGGAAAAAGGTGATAATGCCGCCGGCTTTGGTGCGACGGGCAAACTCGTTGAACAGGATGAGACCCACGAGGACGACGAGCAGCATCCCCCATTGGGCCAGGGCGTTAGCCCCATAAACTTGGAAAAACATAATACTATTATTTGATTATAATATTGGTGATTATCAATGAACATGTCCCCGCACTGCGCGACTTCGTCGCTTGTACGGGGCTACCAAGCTCTTGCCCCTTCGGGGCTGCTCAAGGAAATGGTTTCTCAATAGTGGCTGCTCGACGTGCCTTAGAGAGAACCCAAACCGCCCAGACGGCGGTGAGGACTAGCGACATGGGTACGCCAACGGTGAGCATTTCACGGAGCATCACGGAAAAACCGCCCGTTTCGAGCGCTGTGAAGAATGGGAACCGCCAAGTGAGTTCGCCGTTGATGACATGATCGACGATGAGCATCACCGTGCCGCCCCAAAGCATCTTCTCTAATGCCGGGATGTTTCGCGTGAGTGCGTGTTCTGAACTTTCAATCGTTTGTGCGTTGGCTTTACGATAGGCGCTTGTGACAATGGCCTGCGCCATGGGTACTATAAAACAGGACATATTCGTTATTTTTTTGTTTGTTACTTCGTGTTTGTTAGCCTGCGGCTGTTAGTTACTTCCCAACATTTACTCCTCAACAGTGTAGCTCCTCCACTTGGATTTCTCGGATCTCGACTTCGTTACCGCGGAGGAGCCATGTGTTCTCGCTATGGCAGTGGGGACATGTCTTTCCGTGTTCCACCGTTTCATACTCCTGTTTGCAGTCGTCGCACCAGGTGACAGCTGGGATAATGTTGCATTTCAACTCGCAACCCTTCAGCAGCTCCTCTTTGTCGGCGGCCCAGCGCCAGCAGTCGGTGAGCAGGTGCGGCACCACCGTGGAGACCTCCCCAATGTCCATGACCACGGTGGAAACATGTTCCACGTGGTTTTCCGCTGCCACCGCTTTGACATCGCGGATAATGTAGAAGACGATACCCAGTTCGTGCATATTCACTTCGTGTTTGTGAGCCTTCGGCTGTTGGTTACTTCGTGTTAGTTATTTCATGTTGGTTAGCCTTCGGCTGTTGGTTAGCTTCGCTGTTGGTAACACGCAGTAATTAACACGCAGTAATCAACACGCAGTAATCAACACGCAGTCACCAACATTTACTTCTTAAAGACAATCTTCGCGGCTCGTTTCAGCATGTAGGGCAGGATGCCGCTGAACTTGTTTTCGGAGGTGCGCATGATGCTAGCATCGGGATGCTCGCGGAAGAGGTGAATGGCGTCGAAGGCGCACTTGGTGGTACAGATGCCACAGCCGATACAACGGTTTTCGTCCACCACGGATGCGCCACAGCTCAGACAGCGGGATGTCTCGGTGCGCACCTGCTCCTCCGTAAGCGTGAGCGTGTATTCCTTGAACTTGTCAGTCTGCTCGGACACGCCCTCCACCTGGCGGGAGGAGTTGTCGTAGCTCTCCACCACAATGTCGTCCTTGTCGAGCTCGATGAAGTCGCGGCGGTTGCGCCCGATGGTGAGGTGACCGTGCTGCACATAGCGGTGCAACGATTCGGCACCTTCCTTGCCGGCGGCGATGGCGTCGATGACGAACTTCGGACCGGTGAAGCAGTCACCGCCCACGAAGATGTCCTCTTCGGCGGTCTGGTAGGTCAGTTTGTCGGCCACGGGATAGACGCCGCGCACGAACTCCACTTTCGTGTCCTTGAGCAAATCCTTGAGGATGACCGTCTGACCGATGGCGAATATGACCAAGTCGGCATCCAACGTAATCGTTTCTTCCTCATCATATTGCGGGGAGAAACGGTGGTCCTTATCATACACGGAGGTGCATTTCTTGAAGACGATGCCGGTGACCTTGTCGGTACCGAGCACCTCTTTCGGGCCCCAGCCGGGGTTGATGACCACGCCGTCCTCGCGGGCCTCGCGGCGCTCCTCCAAGGAGGCGGGCATGATATCTTCGGTCTCCAACGAAAGCATGGTGACGAACTCGGCACCGCCGCGCTTGGCGACCCGCGCCGCATCGATGGCCACATTGCCGCCACCGACCACGACGACCTTGCCAGTGACCTGCGTGCCGCAATTGCAGTTGTGCAGAAAATCAATGGCCGTAGTGGTGCCCGGCAGATTCTCGCCGGAGATGCCGGGCAATTTGCCACCCTGGCAGCCGATAGCCACATAGAAGCCTTTATATCCTTGTTCTCTAAGTTGCTGTATGGTAATGTCTTTGCCGACCTCCACGCCAGTACGGATCTCCACACCGATTTCGCGCATGATGTCGATTTCGGCTTTGATGACCTCTTTGTCGAGTTTATAGGACGGGATGCCGTATTGCAGCATGCCACCGGGGATTTCGTCTTTCTCGAACACGGTGGGTTTGTAGCCCATCGTGGCAAGGTAGTAGGCGCAACTCAGACCGGCAGGGCCGCCGCCGATGATGGCGATCTTCTC